>WNFT01003784.1_pt1 | contig 13217 bp, 11 predicted proteins | sample 5400191 | NCBI WGS metagenome assembly WNFT01 (sample SAMN13153359, study PRJNA577476) | soil metagenome | isolation source: 80 cm saprolite under Madrone tree | place: USA:California | collected 2016-06-14
GTGAAGCTGCCGTCGGTCTCGGCGAAGCCAGAGCAGGGAAGCTGGAACACCTCGGTCTGGATCTGCGAGGTTTCGGGCCCGCCGTACTCCTTCGGCGCCTTCCAGAAGGTGGCGGTCTCGATCTGGTAATTGTCGCCGACGACGAGAAACTTCAGCTTCGACAACGCGTTGATGATCTTGGACGTGTTGGGACCGACGCCCACCGGGTTGAAGCCGAAGGTGATGAGCCCCTCAGGACCGGGCTCCGTGCCGCCGGCCCGCACCGAGTTGCCCCGGTACATGTCGTCGTAGATGTAGAGCCAGGAGTAGTTGCCATCGACCTTGGGCAGCCACTGATAACCCCAGTCGTTCTCCTTGGTCGCAGCCTCTCCGTACAGGGACTTGAGCAGGCTGACCATGAACTTGGGATAGTTCGACCAGTAGTTCATGCTCGCCCACGCCTTTTGGTTCAGCGTCGTGGGAGTGACCGCCTTGAGATAGGCCTTGAGATCGACGTACTCGCCCTCGGGCGTCGCCAGGTAGCCAGGCAGGTTGTCGAATACGCCTGCGATGTCGGTGGCGCCCTGGATGTTGGAGTGGCCGCGCATCGCGTTCACGCCGCCGCCCGGCCGGCCGATGTTGCCCAACAGGAGCTGCAGCGTGGCCGCGGCCCGGATCATCTGGACGCCGACCGAGTGCTGTGTCCACCCGAGCGCATACAGGATGGTGCCAACTCGCTGCGCGTTCCCCGTCGAGGTGACGACTTCCGCCACTTTGAGGAACGAATCCTTTGGCGTTCCGCAGATCCTCTCGACCATTTCAGGCGTGTAGCGATCGACGTGCTTCTTGAGCAGCTGCAGGGTGCAGCGGGGATGCTTCATCGTCGGGTCGACCTGGTACCCGTTGGTCTTGGGATCGGGCTGGTATGCCCAGGCCGTCTTGTCGTATTGCGCCTTCTCCGGATCGAATCCCGAGAAGAGGCCGTCGTCGAAGGCGAACTTCTCGCCGACGATGTACGGGCCGGCGGTGTGGATCCGGACGTACTCCTCATGGTAGCGGCCGGTCTCCAGCGCGTAGCGGATGAGACCGTTCAAGAACGCGATGTCGGTTCCCGGCCGGATCGGCGCGTAGACGTCGGCGACGGCCGCCGTGCGGGTGAACCGGGGATCCACCACCACCAGCTTGGCGTTCCGGGTCCTCTTGGCCTCCACCGCCCACTTGAACCCGCAGGGGTGGTTCTCGGCGGGGTTGCCGCCCATGACCAGGACGACGTCGGCGTTCCGGATGTCCACCCAGCCGTTGGTCATCGCTCCCCGTCCGAACGTGGCGGCCAGACTGGCCACCGTGGGACCGTGTCAAACCCTTGCCTGACTGTCCCGGTAGGTGACGCCCAGCGCGCTGATGAACTTCCACTGCAGGTAGTTGAACTCGTTGGTGTCGGTGCATCCGCCGACCACCGCGAGACTGGGGTTGCGGTTCACCGTCTGCCCCTTCGCATTCTTCGTCACGAAGGTCTTGTCGCGCGATGTCTTGATGTGGCGGGCGATCTGCTGGACGGCGTCTTCCCAGGAGATGTCCTCCCAGTGGTCAGAGCCCGGACGCCGGACCTTGGGCGTCAGGATCCGGTTCGGGTTGTCGATGTCGTACTTGAGCGTCGCGCCTTTCGGGCACAGCGTGCCCCGGTTGGTGGGCGCGTCCGGATCGCCTTCGACATGCACGACAGTGGGCCTGACGTTCTTCGCCCTATCCCCTAGCGTGTGGACGATGACGCCGCAGGCCACCGCGCAGTACGGGCAGATGCTTCGCGTCTCGGTGGTGCGCGCGATCTTGAGCTGCCGCATCTCCGCCCGCGCGTGCGAGATATCGAACCCGATCCCGGCAGCCGCGCCAGCCGCTGCCGCGCCCTTCAAGAACGTCCGCCGTTTCATCGAGCCTCCACCCCGGTTTGGCCAAACCCACCCAGGAACCCTTTCACGGTCCGTGCCGGCCTCGATCCGCCCGCACCAGTGCGTTCCGTTGCCGTATCGGGCGCAGGCGCTGCCCGGTCTCGGGACAAGCCTGTCAGGAATCGATCAACGTACTCGCTCATGGCCGGCTCTCCCCTGGCACTGAGGATAGGGTGCCAGCGCTGCCCGACCGGCCGCGATCCGACCGGGAGCCATGCGGCGCGGACGAACGCCGGACAGATGAGCACCCGACCGGTCCTTGTGAGCCGCTATTGCGACGTCGCGGGCCTGGGGCTGAATGCGCGTCGCGTGTCGCGGTATGGACGGTTCGTCCTTGACGCTGCGCGTTGACGAGCGAGCTCTTGCGCTGCCTGTGCCCGGTAGACGTCGCTGGTGAGCGACGCCATGAAAGCGACGAGGTCGTCGAGCTCGCTTTCCCGGAGCCCGAGCGGCCGGATGTCCTGATCGAGCCAGGGGTCTCGCGGGCCGGCTCCCTTGTTGTAGTGGTCGAGGACGTCCCAGAGCGTCTCGTGCGACCCGTCGTGGAAGTACGGTCCGGTGACCAGGACGTTCCGCAGGCCCGGCGTCTTGAACGAAGCGATGTCGGGCTCCTTCTTGGTGACGAGGAAGCGGCCCAGCGCGCTCATGTCGGTCCCGATCGCCGCCCGGTCCACATCGGCCGCGTTGCCGGAATCGACGAGCTTCTCCGCCTCCCGCGCGAGGGGCACCACGTGATGGCGGACGATGAGGACACCGATGTTGTGGAAGTCGTCGTCCTTGAAGTTGGTCAGATCGGGCGTCTCGTCGGGAAGCGCGTGGCACTTGTTGCAGCGCGCCCGATCGTTGAAGAGCGCCCATCCGCGCTTGGCGGAATCGTCGATCGCTCGATCGTCGCCGGCGAGGAAGCGGTCGAAAGACGAATCGAATGAGGTCAACGTGCGTTCATAGGACGCGAGCGCGCGCACCAGATCCAGGCCGTTCGGTGGGCGGCCGAACACCGCCTGAAATGCCTGCTGGTACTCAGGGAGGGCCGCGAGTGACGCGACGGCCGCCTCGAGGTCCGGCTGCCCCATCTCCACGGGATTCGCGATCGGGAGCGCCGCTTGATCCTCGAGGGTCTTCGCTCGTCCGTCCCAGAACTGCGTCTGGTTGTAGAGCGCGTTCAGCACCGTCGGCGCGTTGCGCTGGCCGCTGCGACCCTGCACCCCGATGGAGGTCCGCCGCCCGTCAGTGAACGCGCGCTGGGGATCGTGGCAAGTGGCGCAGGCGACGGTTCCGTCGACCGACAGCCTGCCGTCGAAGAAGAGCTTCTGCCCGAGAGCGATCTTTCCGGCCGTCTGCGGATTGTCGGGCGGAATGGCTGCCAGCGTCTTGTCATTGGGCAGGCCCACTTGCCTGGTGGATCGCGGCTGGGCGAGCGGGCCTGGCTTCGGAATGGGCGGTGGACGAGCGCTGAGCGCGGACGCCGGCGTGTCACCAGGCACCGCGATCAAGACGACCATCACGACGGAAGCGCGAACCGCGCTGCCGATCGGCCGGTCACGTCCCATGCACGCATTCGCTGCAGCCGGCGGGCCAACCTCCTCTTCCGCCCGCAGGCCTGCCCGCGCGATGTAGTCACGCGGTGTCGAGCGGTGGGCACTTCTGTACAGCCGTTTGACAACGAAGCGCGTCGCCACCGAGCGAGCCGCCGCCGGCACGATCCATGAAAGGAGCGCCGGCCCACGGAGGTATCGAGATGAAAGCGCGAACGATCGGAAAAGGTGGCCTGTTGATTCTGGCCGGAGCGCTGGTCGCAGGCGCGGCCGAGGTGAAGAAGCGCGGCGACACGAGCTACATGCCCGTCGACCAGAAGGAGCCTTTTGCTTCGGTCCTCAAGCGCATGACGGCCGACAAGCCCAAGGTGGAAAGGCGGCATGGCCAATTGCTCGAGAGCCGCTACGACCTCTCCAACCGGCCGGCGAAAGGCGCCGCGATGTTCCGGGGCAAGCCGATGCAGGAGGGCGTGCGGGCCAAGCTTCCCGAGGGCGTGACGTGGCAGTCGCTCGCGGCAATGAGCCCCGACCAGGTCCGGGAGAGGGACGCTTTCCCCGGCGCCTTCAAGCCGTTGCCCCACCCGAACCACCCCGAGGGGGGCATGGTCTTTCCCAAGTTCCATATCGATGAGATCAAGCGCCAGGAGGGGCGCGACCTGACACGGTTCGACCTCGATTTCGATCTGCCGGACCACTTCCTCCCAGAATTCCCGCCAGCGATCTTCCTCACCACCCGGCCGGATCTGGGCGACGTCTCGCAGGGCAAGCTCGTGACCATCATGAACTATTACGAGCTGTTCAACGGAATCCTGAACCCGAAGGACCTCGAGGGGCTGCGCCTGCTCGTCACGCCCTTTCCGCAGCAGCAGTTCAACGAGACGGAGGACCGCCGCAGCGAGGCGGCTTCCCGCGGCGTGACCTGCTTCGACTGTCACGTCAACGGGCACACCAATGGCGCTACCCACGAGGTCGGCGATATCCGGCCGCAGGAGTTCCGTCATCGCATCGAGACGCCCAGCCTGCGCGGCGTGAACATCCAGCGCAGCTTCGGCTCACAGCGTGCCCTGAGCAGCGTCGAGGACTTTACCGAGTTCGAGCAGCGCGCAGCCTACTTCGACGGCGACCATGTCATCGCCACCAAGAAGGGGGTCAACGTCCTGGAGCGCGGCAGCCAGGTCCATTTCATGGCCGAGCTGCAGAAGCTGCTCGACTTCCCTCCCGCCCCCAAGCTGCGCGTGGTCGACGGCAAGCTCGATCCGGCCAGGGCGTCCGAGTCCGAGCTGCGCGGACAGGAGGTCTTCTTCGGCAAGGGCCAGTGTGCGACGTGCCACCTGCCGCCGTACTACACGGACAACTCGATGCACAACCTGCACACCGAGCGCTTCTTCAAGCAGGAGCTGGTCGACGGGATGGTGATGGCCGGCGACGGTCCGATCAAGACATTCCCGCTGCGCGGCATCAAGGATTCGCCGCCCTACCTGCACGACGGGCGCCTGCTCACGCTCGACGACACGGTCGAGTTCTTCAACCTCGTGCTCGAGACCAAGCTGACCGACGCGGAGAAGAGGGATCTGGTGGCGTTCTTGCGCGCGCTGTAGGCCCCTCTCGAGCGATCGGATCGAGTTGGTGAGCCCTCCGCTTACCCGGCGCGAGGCCCCAGCCACTCGGGATGCTGCACGGTGCCGTCGAAGTGATGGCTGGTTTTGTACTTCTCGACCGAGCCCGTCTTCGCTGCCTCGGCAGTGCGCGCCAGGACGGCGGCGATCTCCTTCTCCGAGAGCAGCTTGCTCTCTCGCGCGACCGAAAGCGCCTGGTCGAGGCGCTCGAGCGAATCGATCCCCGTGATCACCACGCTGACCGGCAGCGAGAGGTCGTACCGCAGGCACTCCCGCGCGGACGCCGTGCCGGTCTCGAGGATGAACGGGTCGCCCATCGGCTTCATCGCCAACGCGCCGATGCCTTCGCGGACCAGCCGGGGCAATACCTGCTTCTCGAAGCTGTCGAAGTGCGCATCCATCACGTTGAGTGGCATCTGGACGGCGTCGAAGCGGAAGCCGTTGGCCCGGGCGGTATCGAGCATCTTGAGATGGATCCGCGGCGACTTGTGGCCAGTGAAGCCGAGGAAACGCGCCTTGCCAGCCTTCCGGGCGGCGACCATGGCTTCGATGGCGCCGCCGGCGGCGAAGGCCCGCTCGGGATCGTCGTCGCGGATCACCTCGTGGAGCTGGAGCAGATCGACGTGATCGGTCCGCAGCCGCCGCAGCGATTCGTCGATCTGGGACGCCGCCGTCTCGCCGTCGCGGCCGTCGATCTTCGTCATCAGGAACGCCTTGGCGCGGTAGCCGTCACGCAGGGCCTTTCCCATCCGGATTTCGCTCTCGCCCCCGTTGTAGTCCCAGCAGTTGTCGAGGAAGGTGATGCCGCCCTCGATGGCCCGGCGGATGATGCGGATGCTCTCGGCCGGATCCTGCTGGTGGCCGATGTGATACCCGCCCACCCCGATGCACGAGACCTCGGCGCCGGTGCGGCCCAGCTTGCGGCGCGACACGTTGGAGACAGTGCGCTTGCCGGCTGCCGAAGCCGCTCCCGGGGCAACCATCAGGGCAAGCGCCGCATCGATGAACTCCCTGCGCGTCATGGTGGCCTCCTGTTTTGCAGGTTCAATGCCGGAACCGTCCGCACCCAACCAACCTGGTCATTGGAAGCCCCGATTCGCTCGAAGGAGATCGCGTTGTCCAATCGTCAGACAGGGCTGCTCACTCGCTTGACAAGGAGAGGCGCTCGCGCTGCCGGCCGTATTCTCGCCAGGTGAGCCAGACGACGATCGAATCGAAGAGCGTGAGAGCGAGCATGCCCACCGTGAACGCGTGGACCAAGCGATAGCTCTGGTAGACGATGAAGGCGCCCAGGAGCACCAGCATCGCAGGGTATGCCCAAAGCCGACCGCGGAAGATCTCGACGACCAGGACGATCTTGCTCAGACCGTGAGACAGCAGGTAGACGGCGCCGAAGGAACGGGCGCTGCCGAAGTGCTGGGCCGTGTTCCGGAGAAAGCTCGCGACGAGATCGTTCGGGTCTTCCGACAGCTCATGTTGCGTGAGCGCGGTCACGATTCTCCCCAGCGCCGAGGGCGGAACGAGCAGGAAGAGCAGGCCGCCCACCACCTCCAACAGCGCGTCTGCCCCCTTGAGAATGAGGCTGACACGGAATGCCCGGCCGAGCTGGCGGTACTCAGCCACGGGTCGAGCATGGCTGACCCGTCTCATCGACCGTGACCATGACCGCATACTCCCTCGTCCGCTCTCCATGGCTCAACAGCTGGACCTGTATCCCGGGAGCTCTGCCCCTTGGAACGGCTTCCGACGGAGAGACATACTCGCTCGGGCTCTCCTGCGAAAACTGGATGCACCCGACGCGCCAAGCGCGAACGTCCGATGTAGCTGCCCAGTACTTTGAGGAGCGGATCGGCCGTTGCCGAACTGGCGCGCTGGTTGCAGCACCGGATCGGGCGATGCGCGGCTTGGAATTGGATTTGTCCCTATGGCGTCGTCGTGAAGACGTGACCGGCTCGAGGCGCTGGTCTGCGCTTCCTGTGATGCTCTGCGCGGTATTTCTCGCAGCCTTCGATTTCAACGTCGTCACCGTTGCCATCCCCTCCATCCAGCGGGGTCTGGCGACGACATTCAGCGAGATCCAGTTGATCGTCGCGGGCTACGCCCTCTCGTTCGCGGTGCTCCTGATCACCGGAGGGCGCCTGGGAGATCTCTACGGTCGGCGGCGCTTGTACGTGATCGGCATGACAGGATTCACCATTGCCTCGGCGCTGTGCGGGTTCGCCCGCGTGCCGGCGGAGCTGGTGGGAGCGCGCGTGCTGCAGGGGGCGTTCGCGGCCATCATGGTGCCGCAAGCACTCTCGTTCATACAGGTGACGTTCACGCCAAAGGAACAGAGCGTCGCGTACGCGATCTACGGCATGATCATCGGATTGGGGATGCTCGCGGGCCAGGTGCTCGGCGGTTTGCTCGTGAGCGCCGACGTGTTCGGACTTGCCTGGCGCCCGGTGTTTCTCGTCAATCTCCCCGTCGGCGTCGCGGCGATTGCGCTGACATGGTGGCTGGTGCCGGAGTCCCGTGCAGCGGCCGGCATCCGGCTCGACCCGGGCGGCGTCGTCCTCGTCTCGGTGTCCCTCCTGCTCCTCCTGTACCCGCTGATCCGCGGGGAGGAGGCAGGCTGGCCCACCTGGACCAGGATCTCGCTCGCGGGTTCGGTACTCGTCATGCATCTGTTTCTCCAATACGAACGGTGGAAGACAAAACGGGACGGCTCGCCCGTGCTCGTGCTTTCGCTCTTCCGTCACCGGTCCTTCGTGGTCGGCCTCGCCATTGGCGTGGCCTTCTTCTCCGGGTTGGCTTCGTTCTTCCTGCTGTTGACCGAATATCTCCAGACCGGGCTGGAACGGAGCCCTCGCGCCGCTGGTCTCACCTTCATTCCGTTTGCCATCGGGTTCCTGTCGGCCTCGTTGGCCTCGGCGCGCCTGGCCCCCAGGCTCGGTCGCTCGATCCTGCAACTCGGAGCGGCGCTCATGATCACGGGGCTCGTGGCCCTTTTGGCGGTCGTGGGCCGTGGAGCTGACCCAGTCGCGTACATCTTGCCGCTGTTCATCTACGGGATCGGTCAAGGGAACCTGCAGGCCCCCCTGGTCAACTTCATCCTCGCCGACGTGCCCCCCCGAGACGCGGGCTCCGCCTCAGGCGTGGTGACCACGGTCCAACAGCTGGCCTTCGCATTGGGCGTCGCGGTGATCGGAGGGGTCTTCGCGGTGTCGCTCGGTCCCGATCCCGCCGCGGCACGGTACGGAGAGGCGTTCGTTCATGCACTCGCGTGGAACATCGGACTCCTGGCGGTCACATTCGTCGCAGTGTTTGCGCTCCCGCGGCGGCAACGGGTCTTATCGCCGTCCGGACCCAAGAGGACGGGCGAGAACGAGATCGGGTAACGCGTGGAGTCCGGCCCGAGGTCGCGCTCGACTTTGAAGAACTCGCCCATTGCGTCGATGCAACTGATGAGACTCAGCTGCGACGCGGCGCGCCTCACGAGGGGCCCCCTGTCCAGCAGTTAGACAGCGGCGCCGTCGAACCGTCGCGAATCGATCAGCGGACGACGCCCGCGTCGCTTCGCTCAAAGCCGATGGGCACTGGCACGTCGCCTGCACATCGGAGCCTCGCCGCCATTCGGGCGGCCTCGAACGATTGGAGGACGCCATGAGGATCCACCGCCCCCTTGCCGCACCTGCGGCCATCACTCTTGCGCTCGCCGCCTGCGCGTCCGTCGACGTGCGGACGGTGACGAGCCCCGACGCGAATCTGGGCGCTTTGCACACGTTCAGTGTCATGCAGAATGCCAAGCGGCGATCCCCAGGTGCGGTGTCGACCAACGACCCGATGCTCGTGAACTCGGTCTCCAACCGTGCGTTGCGCGCCGACCTCGTCAAGGGATTCGAAGACCGCGGCTACGTCCTCGCCGACAATCCGGACTTTTCAGTCGCGTACTACGCAAGCACGAAGGAAAAGCTGGACGTCACGTACTGGGATTATGGATACGACTACTATCCGCACTGGTGGGGGGTTGGAATGGGTCCCGGCTGGGGTCCCTACGATCCGACGGTCACGCAATACACGCAGGGGACCGTCGTCGTCGACGTGGTCAATCCCAAGACCAAGGAGCTCCTCTGGCGTGGACAGGGCGTCGCCAGGGTCTCCGATGACGAGCAGCAGTACGAGCAGGACTTGTGGAAGGCGGTCACGGCGATCCTCGACAAGTTCCCGCAGGCCCGTCAGGGCTCGTAGCACTCGCGCGCCGGAGGCGAGAGCATCCGGAGCGTGATGACGATCGCCGGGAGTAGATGGGCGATCGTCACCCAGAGCCACATCAGGGCACCTGCGCACTCCTGATCCTGGAGGGGCGAGAAGCCCAAGAGCGCTTGCGCAGATCGATGCGACGGATAGACCACGCGGCCGCAGAAGACGAGAAACGCGGAAAGAGCGTCGCAAGGCAAAGTCGCGAGGAACAGGTACGGGCGAACCATCCTACGTCCGGATGGGCACTATTCCCGAGCCGATCGTCTCGCGAGACATCAAGTGGATCAGGTCCGGACCGAACCGGCCATTCGCCGCCGTTCCCGCTACCGTGTGGCAATTGATGCAGGCGGTGCGCTCGAAGATCCTCCGCCCTTCGGAAGATGAGTCGCCCGTGTGCGCGACCGCCGCTTGCTCCTGGATCCAGCGATCGAAATCCTCGCGGGATTGTACGTAGATGCGCAGGAGCATCTTGGCGTGCTGCGTACCGCAGTACTGCGCGCACTGCCCCGCTGGTGGGCCGTGGCGAGAATGACCTGGGCGCAGGACGTCGTCATGACGGTCGTGGGAACTTGCTTCTAAGAAGGCACCGATTCACTGGTGCCGTGCGGAGCACGTCGGGACTAGCGAACTGCGTTCGTTCGTTGGAGGGCCTGAACGCGCGCGTCTGCGTTCGACCTTTCGAAGGCGTGCGTTCTTGGCCGTACGCCCCGCAACCATCGGGCGATATTGTGCCCCGGCCCACGACTGGTATGCTGCGCATGATGTCGAAGACGGAGATGCGGCCCATCAAGGACACGATCCCGCTCGCCGAGGCGTGTGTCATCATCGACGAGACGTTCCGTCCGCTCGATCGCTGGGAGCGCGTGCCGCTCCTCGAGGCCAACCGGCGCGTCGTCGCCGAGGAAGTCCGGTCGCCGCGCGACGTGCCGCCGTTCGCGCGCGCCGCCATGGACGGATTCGCCGTGCGCGCGGAAGATACGTTCGGTGCCAGCCAATTGGAGCCGCGAACCCTTCGGGTACTGGAAAAGGTCTACACAGGCCAGGTGCCGACCACGCGTGTCAGCGGAGGCACGTGCGTGGAGATCGCCACGGGCGCTCCGATGCCCGACGGCGCGGACGCGGTGGTGATGGTCGAAGAGACCGAGCGCGCCACCGCAACCGAAGTCCGAGTGTTCACACCCGTGTATCCGCGGCAGAACGTGGGACGCCAGGGTGCCGACATCGTACGGGACCAGGTCGTCCTGCGCGTCGGGGATGTCCTCAACCCGAGCCGAATCGGCGCGCTCGCCGCGCTGGGCGCACTCGACGTGGAGGTGTTCACCCGGCCGACCGTCGCGATTCTCTCAACCGGCAATGAAATCGTGGACCCGGGTAGAAATCTAATGGCCGGACAGATCTACGACATCAACAAGTTCACGTTGAGCACGATCATCGCGGAGCACGGGTGCACGCCCATCTCGTTTCAGACGGCGGAAGACACGGTCGAGGATCTCGAGCGGGCGATCGACGCGTGCGTCGCCTGCGACGTGCTGGTGTTCTCGGGCGGGAGCTCGGTGGGCGAACGCGACCTGATCCTGGACGTCCTGGGGCGTCGCGGCCACATCCTGTTTCATGGCATCGCGGTGAAACCCGGTAAGCCGACCGTGTTCGGCGCGATCGACGGCAAGCCGGTTTTCGGGATGCCCGGCTATCCGACGTCGTGCCTGTCGAACGCGTACATGCTGCTCGTGCCTGCATTGCGGCGCATGGCCCGCCTGCCGCCCTATCGGATGAACACGGTACCGCTCCCGATCGCCCAACGGATCGTATCGACCACGGGCCGCCATCAGTTCTATACGGTCCGCGTGGCCGATGGTCAGGCCTTTCCCGCGTTCAAGGGGTCAGGCGACATCACATCGATGTCGCTCGCCGACGGCTACATCGAAATCCCAGCCAGCACCGAAATCGTGGAGAAGGGCGAAACGGTCAACGTGAAGCTGTTTTGATCAGGACCTGGCGATTTCGAGCTGTTCGAGCTTCCGCTCGGGAACGAATCCATCTTCGTCCCACTCCCGTGCCTGGTAATAGCCGCGGATCATCTCCTGCAACTCGTCTCGAGAGAGCCCGACGCCTTGGGCCACACCCGTCGGGAGGGTTTCCCGCAACAATCGTTCGGGCAGCCAATCGCTGTCCGGCCGCCAGCCTTCGCGGATGTTGAACAACTTCTTCAACGTGTGGATGCGCTCGCCGGCTCGGCGCATTTCCGCGGCGGTGTACTCCCAGCCGGTGACCCGCGAGACGATCTCTGCGGCTTGGGTGTAGAAGTCGGTGAAGCATTTGCGCAGGAACTTGCAGACGATCAGTGAATCCAGCACCGCTGCAAAGTCTTCCGATGCCGCGACGATGCCGCCCCGCCGTGAGTCGCCGCGCAATCGGTCCACTTCTCCGGAAAAATCGGCTTCGTACGCGCCCGACCGATTGTGACACGCGCCGCGCGGGCTGACCGCCAGGCCCAACGCCATCGTCTTCAGGCTGCGCGGATCGTATCCCGGCAACTCGAGGCCTTTGACATGCATGGCCCAATAGGAGCTGCCGCCGCCGGTTTCCATCGCGGCACGCCTCGAGCCTTCGGCCAGCAGCGCGCCGATCCCGTGTCGCTCCGCAATCGCGTGGATGGCGGTCAGGACGCCGTCTGCGTTGCCGAAGCGCAGTCCGAGTGCCCGCGCCTCGGGCAGCAAGCCTTTCTCGGCAGCCTCGAGCGCCCACGAAAGCGTGCCTCCGGTGCTGATCGCGTCCAGCCCGTAGTCGTCGCAGAGACGGGCCGCCTGCAAGACGCAGTCGGGATCGCCGATGCCGCAGAGCGGTCCCAATGCGAACAACGTCTCATACTCCAGCCGCTGCTCTTCGCCTGTAGGGGATTTGAAGAGCCGCTCGCAGCGGATCGTGCACGAGGCGCAGCCGTGCCGGCGGCTGAAGCTGGTTTCCGTCAGCGTCTCACCGCTGAGCGCATCTGCATGCTCGAACGTGGCCTGCTGGAAATTGCGGGTGGGCAACGTGCCAAGGCGGTTGAACACAGCCAGGTTCGCGACGGTTCCCAGACCTCGGTACTTGTCGGTCACGGAGCTCACGCTGCGGCGTCGCAGCGAGTCGGCGATGGTCTCGAGTTCCTCTGGATACGCGACCGGCGTCGCTCGATCGCCGGACACCGCGATCGCCTTCAAGTTCTTCGCGCCCATCACCGCGCCGACGCCGCCACGGCCCGCGTGCCGGCCTTCATTGCTGATCGTGGCGAAGCGGACGCGGTTCTCTCCTGCTGCGCCGATGGACGCCACCCACACGGTCGAGCACCCCGGCTCGGACCGGATGATCGAGTGCGTGTCGTCGGGCGTCTTGCCTCTGAGATGCTCGGCGGCCCTCATCTCGACGTGCTGGCCGTTGATGTACAGGTAGGCGAGCGAAGGCGCCTGACCCGTGATCACGAGCCCATCGATGCCTAGACGTTTCAGCTCCAAAGCAAAATGGCTCGACGAGAGCGAGTCGGCAATGAACCCGGTCAGGGGCGACTTGGTCAGCACGGCGAACTTCGCGGTGGTGGTGACGGCCGTTCCGACGAGTGGCGCGCTCGCGAAGATCAGCGGGTTCGCCGGCGAGAGCGGATCGACCCCTGCGGGAGCGTACTCGTAGAGCAGGGTCGTGCCGAGGCCGACGCCGCCCAGGTACTTGCGAAGTCGAGACTCTTCAACATCGCGGTATGCGCTTTGGCCGCTGGTCACATCGACGTGGAGCAGGCGACCGAAGAACCCGTGCACGGCTAGCCTCCCGCATCCGCCGATAGAATGACCAGGCTGTCTCCGGGATTGACCCCGGCCGCCGGCGTCCGGACGAACGCCAGTCCGTTCAGGTTGCACACATATCCGTCG
>WNFT01004720.1_pt1 | contig 13210 bp, 11 predicted proteins | sample 5400191 | NCBI WGS metagenome assembly WNFT01 (sample SAMN13153359, study PRJNA577476) | soil metagenome | isolation source: 80 cm saprolite under Madrone tree | place: USA:California | collected 2016-06-14
GCTCGACGGCAAGCAGCACGGCCACCTCGCCGGGCACTGCCCGGAGCACGTCCGCCACCCGGGCGAGTCCGGCGGCCCCGGCGACGCAACCCAGGCCGAAGATCGGGGCGCGCTTCACGGCCGCGCGCAGCCCGAGGGGCTCGACCAGACGCGCGTCGATGGAGGGAGTGGCGATGCCGGTGACGGTGACGAAATAGAGGTGGTCGACCTGCGACGGCGCGACGTCCGCGGCCAGCAGGGCGCTGCGCACCGCGTCCGTGCCCGCCTCGACGGCGGCTTCGATCCACGCCGCGTTGCGCGCCGCGAAGCTCTCCAGCTCCCGATAGGCCTCGAGCGGGAGCGCCAGGTGCCGCCCTCCCACCCGCACGGCGCGGTGAATCTGCTCCAGCCGCTCCAGGTTGAAGTGCTTCTCGCCCCACATCTCCCGGAACGCGGCGAGCAGCGCGTCCTGCTCGACGTAATGGGGCGGGAGGACCTTCGCGACGGAGAGGATGCGCGGGGCGCTCATCCGGGCGGCTCCGGCGGCGGCGTGAATCGCACCTGGCGCTGGCGAAGCCGTTCGCGCACGCGCGTAGTCCCGCACAGGACGCCTGCGCCGGCAACCATGGAGATCAGGTTTCGCCGACTCGCACACCGGGCAGGGTGGCGGCGAAGCCGGGGCCGAATGCGAGCGAGGGCGTCCATGCGCCTGGTCTAACCGTGCCAGAGAGCACGCGCCTCGCGCATTCCACGCCGGCCTGGGCGGTGAAGGTGTATCCCTCGGGAAGTGACATCGTCATTTCCGCGGATCGCGATCCGTCGCTGGCACGCCCCCAGAACTGGGCGCCGCCCCGGGCGCGCTCGTGGGCGTCCGGCCCCCGCACCGTCCGTTCGATGCGCGACTTGAGGAGACGTTGCACCGGAGCAAGTCCGAGCAGCGGCGCCGCGAAGCGCGTCAGGCGCGCCGCCCGGATCGCCCCCGGCTTGGCGGCCATGAAGACGGTGATGTCGGGGATTCCGGTGCTGCGCCACGCGGTCGCCACGTCGCCCCAGGGCACCGACATCGCCGTGCGCCGTTTGTCGGCGAACGGGATCTCGCGCACCTCGTGCGCCGGTGGAACGCGCACCAGCTTGCCCCCGCGGCGAACGAGGCCCCCGAGGGGCAGCGTCTCGATCGACGTCTTCAGCGTGCCGGGGCTGGGTCTTCCCAGAGGCGCGAAGGCAAGCTCGAGCTTCGTCGCGGAGGGCAGGCGCTGCTGGAGCAACGCAGCCAGGCAGTCGCTCGGGACGACGTCGAATCCAGCCCCGGGAAGGAGAACGATCCCGCGCTGGCGCGCCTCCGCATCGCGGGCGAGCACCGTCTCGAACACCGCGATCTCGCCGGTGATGTCGAGGTAGTGCGCTCCGGCCAGAAGGCACGCCTGCACCATGGGCCCGCTGGTCGCCGAGAACGGTCCCGCGCAGTGCAGGACCAGCCGGACCTCGCGCAGGTCAGGATGGTCGAGCGCGAACGCGCGCCAGGGAAGGCCCAACCTTTCCGCCAGGGGCCTGATCTTGTCCGGGCTGCGCCCGGCCAGGATGGGAGCTTCGCCGCGCTCCTGGGCAACCTCCGCGATCAGCTGTCCCGTGTAGCCGTTTGCTCCGTAGATCATCCACGCCATGCGGTGCACTGTGGCACACTGCGGGCATGCGCAAGGGGATGGCGTTTCCGGTGCGCTTCGTGTCCGCGGGTCAGACGGTGCAGACCACCTCCCGCGACCTCGACGAGCAAAGCGTTTTCATCCGCTGCGTGCTTTCGCCCGCCCGCGGCGAGAAGGTGGTGCTGCGCCTCTATCTCCCGGGAATGACGGACTCCGTCCAGGCGGAAGTGGAGGAGGTGGAGGCCGATGGTTTCCGCGCCCGCTTCGTGTCGCTGACCGAGGATGCGCGGCACCACATCCGCACCGCCTTGCTCGCCCGGCCGGCTGCCGGCAGGTCCAGCTCTCCGGAAAACCGCCGCCTCCTGCCGCGGTTCCAGGACCGGTTCCAGGTGACGCTCGGAATCGGAGAGCGCAAGTCCCGCCACGAGGCGCTCAACCTGTCGGCCAGCGGGGTCTTCGTCGAGATCGAAACGCCGCCCCCCCTCAATCAGGTCGTCCAGGTGACGCTCGAGATGCCCGACGGCAAGCCGCCGGCGGAGGTGCAGGCCATCGTGCTGCACCGGCTCCTGCCGGGATCGGCGCAGCCGGCGGGCGCTGGCGTCCAATTCACGGGAGCCGACGACGCGTTCCGCGCGCGCCTCGACGCCTACCTCGAGCGCTTGCGGAAACGTTAGCCCCGGCGCCGCAGCCGACTCAGGCTACAACATCTGTTTGCCGGCCTTGGTATTCACCACGGCGCGCAGCGCGAGCAGATCGCGCTCCTCCGGCCGCCATTCGCCCAGGTGCGCGAGCCGCCGGAGCGCGAACCGGTGCCCCGCCACCACCACCGAGGATCCCGCCTGCGTGATCTGCCGCGCCTCGGTCCGCGCCTGCTTCGCCGTCTCGTGGTGGTGGTGCGGATCCACCATGCCGTCGTCGCTCACGCGGATCTTCGAGAACCAGACGCGCGCCACCTGTGCCGGCTTCCGGTCCTGCACCTCGAGCGACATGCCGATGCAGCGGACGAATCCGTCGCCGTCTTGCGGCAGGGCGCGCTCCCCCACCAGGAACCGCTGCATCGAGGGATTCGAGATGCGGCGGATCTGTCCGGGTCCCGTGCGCTGGAAGAACCAAAGCGCCCTACGCGGCATGGTTCTTTCTCGTAACACGCACCGGCCTCGACATCGCTAAAACCTGAACCCCCTGTTCAGCGAGCGACAGCACCCTCGATCAGTTCCCGCAAGAGGGACCGGTGGCAGCGGGTCTCGTCCACACACGCGCTGGAGCAGAGCAGCGTGATCGTCTTACCCTGTCGCACCCGCGCCGCCAGGTCTTCGATGCGAGCGTGCCGCGATTCGATCTCGGAGAGATAGCGCGTCTTGTACTCCTCCCAGGAGATGCCCGGTTTCCCGTACGCCGCCGCGTGCAGCGCGCGGCTCGGCCCCAGATCGGGGTCCCATTCGTCCCACGTCTCCTCCGTCTTCCGCACCCCGCGCGGACGGTAACGGCAGACCAGCAGGCGCAAACCATCTCCCGGCAACCTGCGATCGTTCCAGCGGCGCATCCGCACCGGCATGGGGTGCGTTGTAGGTCCTTTCAGCCGCGTTTGCCGCACGGTCCTTAAACTTCTCAGGCCTGGATCTCTAGAGTAGGGTTTTTCGCTAGAGAGGAGGACCGTGGCCGCGCCTCGCCTGCTGATCCTGGCAGACCCCAAAATGATTCCCGCGCTCGCGGGCGGGCTTCGCGACGGAGGCAGGTTCGACGTCACCGCGGTTTCGCTCGCCGAAACAGGCGTGGCCCAGGCCGCCGCGGATCGGGCCGAAGCGCTGGCCGTTTTCTACGGCTCGCCGGGAGCGCCGCTGTCCGCCGCGCTGCAGGCGCTTGCTCCCAAGCTCCGCGAGCGTGGCGGCAGGGTGGTGGCGGTGCTGCAGCGCGAGCAGGCCGCGCAGCGGGACGAATGCTTTCGCGCCGGCGCCAGCGATCTGCTTTTCATGCCCATGCCGAAGGACCAGTTCGTCGCCCGGCTCGCAGGGTCGGTCGGGCTGGCCTTCGCGCAGGAAGGCGGCGCGGCCGCCCCGGTGGCGGTGGCGGCGCGGGGCTCCTCGTCGCGCCTCGACCGGGCGACGGTTTCGACGGCCGGTGTGGAGGCGCCCTCGCAACTTCCGCTCAAGGCTGGAGACACCGTGCGCCTCTCGTTTGGGGCGTTCCAGATCTGGGGCCTGGTGGTGCGCGGCGGACCGTCGGCGCAGATTCGCTTCGCGGGCCTCGCGCCTGAAGAGGAAGCGAAGATCCGCGAGTGGATCGCATCGGAGGGGTCGCAGGCGGCGACGGCGACCGCCGCGCAGCCAACCCATCCCCCGCAGCAGCGCGCACCCGCGGCGGACGCGCCTCCGCAGCCGCCCGCAGGTCGCTCGGCTCCGGGCGCCGGTCCGCCGCCGGGGTTCGCGGATCGCCTACCTGCCCGGCCTCAAACCCGACCCGGACCCCGGCCGGCGGCGGCAAGCCCTGCGCTTCCCACCGGGACCGCTCCGGTGGCGCGGAGGGCCGATGCGGCGCCGCCCGTCGCTGGTCACCCCATTGTCGCTCCACAGCCGCGCGGCCAGAACGGCGCAGGCGGGCTCTCTGCCCTGTTCGACGGAGACGGCGCGTCGCCCGCAGCCGCGGCTCCGGCGGCTCAACGTCCAGCGGCGCCCCAAGGGCCGCCCTGGCCCGCGCCGGTGTCTTTTCCGCTCTCCAAGGTAGCGGCGATCCAGCTCCTCGCCGACGAGACGGTCGGCGGTGACGTGCCGAAAAACGTCGCGGCGTCCGCGCGGAAGATCACCGGAATGCTCAGCGTCGGCGAGCGCGCATCGATCCAGCGCGCCGGCCAGGACTCGCACTTCGTCGACGCCCTGGCGGCCCGCATCGTGCTGGACGCGGCAGCCGCCGAGGGGACCCGCCTCGCGTCCGCGGGCGCGACGCCGGTGGTCGACGCCGACTCGCTTGCCGCGCTGACCCAGATCGCGGACGAGGCGGCCGGGCGCCTGCAGAAGGAGGCGAACTCAGCCATCGGCAAGGGTGAAGTCGAGAGCCTGCAGCTGGTCACCGCGGCCAGCGCCTCGCTCAGCCGCGACCTGCTCAACCTGAAGGAAACGGCAGACCGCTTGCGCGGGGTGGGCGCCGCGCCGCGGCTCGGCGGCGGCGGCCACCTCGACCCGGACATGGTGCTGCCCGGTCAGCAACCGCGGCCGCGGCCTCCCCCGGGTCCGCTGGCGCCCGTGCCCGTCAAGGCCGAGCTGCGCGATTTCCAGGGCCTCGATCACAAGCCGGGGCGGTCCAAGGGCCTGATCGCGCTGGTGGTCTTCGCCGGCGCGATCGCCGCGGCCGCGAATGCGTTCTACTTCGGCGTCCCCCACCAGCAGCAGGTCGCCATCGAAGGCGCCGGCAACGGGGTCCAGCGCATCGCCGTCAGCGGCACTTCGGCCGTGGTGACCGTCACGCCGGAGTGGCTCGCGGCGCCGGACGCCAACCTGGCGAGGCTCTTGAGAGTGCTGCGCGCGCAGAAGGTGACCAAGGCGCTGCTCACGCTCCCCAACGGAAGCACGGCGGGGATCGTGGACGTCGCGTCGGGGAAGGCCAGCGGGTTGCCGTCGTCGCCGCAGAAGTGACGCAGTGACCCGGGGCTAGAAGTCGGGCAGCTCCACGACGTCGGACGTGCCGTTCCCGTGGAACACTTCGCTGTAGAGATAGTTGCCCGTCATGCCCGTCGTTCCGCAGGCTTGCGTGGTCGGGCCGAAACCGGGGAACGATCCACACGCCTGCAGCGTGACGTCGTGCACTCTCCCGGCTTCGTCCGGACCCATCTTGTACCAATAGCGCATGCGGATGGCGCCTTCCGGCGGGAAGGGCAGATCCACCCAGCCGTTCGCATTGGTCACCCAGCCGGCGGGTTGCCCCGGGGCAATGGTCGACGGGGGGTTCACCTCGCTGGCGATGCCGGCAGCGAGCGTCTGCTCCGTGGAGAAGCTTCCCGTGTTGTCGTGGAGGCTCTTGAAGTAGAGGCGGAACTTGCTCATCGCCGTATACATTTCGGAGCGGTGCGACCGCGCTGTGATCCTCTGGTACCCGGGGATCGCGATGCTCGCGAGGATGCCGATCAGGCCGACGACGATCATCAGCTCGACCATGGTGAAACCGCGCGCGGGCCGGGGTTTCCGTCTCATGTGTAGATTTTGACCGGGCAATCACGCGCCGCGCAACATCCCTGACCGACCACCCCGACCTACTTCTTGCGCGCTGCCAGGAGGTCGGCGGGCAAGACCGCGCCGGTGCCGAACTTTTCCGCGATGGCATCCAGCGAGCGATTGAGGCGGTCGCGCTTCCTGCGCCCTTCGTCGAACAGCCCCAGCTGGGGGGCGGCTGTGCGCAGATCTCCGGCGTGCACGCCGGTGAGACGGATGGGGTGCGCATCGACCTTACCGAGGAGGCGCACGGCCAGCCGGTAGATCTCCGCCGAATCGTCGGTCGGCACGGGCAATGTCTCCTGCCGGGTCACGACGCGGAAGTCGGCATACTTGACCTTGAGGTGCACGGAGCGGGCCTGGATCCCCGCCCGCCGCAGCCGTGCGCCGACCCGCAGCGCCTGCTCGTGGATGAAGGGGAGCAGGTCCTCGCCCTCGAGGTCCACCTCGAAGGTCTCCTCGGCCCCGACGCTCTTCGCGGCCGTATCGGGCTCGACCGCGCGCGGGTCGATCCCGTTCGCCAGGTCGTGGAGCCACGGTCCGGCCGAGCCGAGCTGGGCTTCCAGGTACGCCGGGTCCGCTTGCGCCACGTCGCCGATCTTGCGCAGGCCGAGCCGCTGGAGCTGCTCGTCCGTCCGCGGGCCCACGCCCCAGAGGCGGGACGCGGGGAGCGGAGCGAGGAACTCGCGGACCTGCCCGCGCGGAACTTCCAGAAGGCCGTCGGGCTTGCAGAGCTCGGAGGCGATCTTCGCCGCGAACTTCACCTCGGCGATGCCCACGCTGGCGGTGAGGCGGGTGCGCTCGAGGATGCGGGCCTTGATCCCCAGCGCCTGGTCGCGCGGGGCGCCGAGCAGCGTCTGCGACCGGGTGACGTCGAGGAACGCTTCGTCCAGCGAGAGGCCCTCCACCTCCGGCGTGAAGGAATGGAAGATCTCGAAGACCTGGTCGCTGACCGCCGAGTACTTGCTGAAATCCGGCGGCACCACGATCAGCTGCGGGCAAAGCCGCAGCGCGCGCCCCATCGGCATCGCCGATCGCACGCCGAACGGGCGGGCCTCGTAACTGGCTGCGCAGACCACGCCGCGGCGCGAGGCTCCTCCCACCGCGACCGGCTTGCCGCGCAGGCGCGGGTCGTCGCGCTGCTCGACCGACGCGTAGAACGCGTCCATGTCGACGTGCAGGATGGCCCGCTCCATCTCCGCCGCATAGTATGCCGGCGCGATGCTGGCGAGCATGGAAAACCGCTTGCGCCGCTGGCTGCACGGACGCGATCTCGCGGTCTGGCACGCCCCGGAGTATCGCTGGCCGCTCAGCGCCCTGGAGGCGCGGACGGGGGCGCAACCCCGGCGCGCGGACTTCACCGTCTGGTTCCTGCTCGAGCGGCGCGCGCTCGCGCGGGCCAACCTTCGCCGCCCGCGCCGCGCCGAGTACGAGGAGCTGGCGCGAGTCCACACCCCGGAGCTGCTGGATTCGCTCGGCCAGGCGGAGACGCTGGCGCGGATCTTCAGCGTGGATCCCACCGACGTGCCGGTGGACGAGATCATGAATACCGTGCGGCTCGCCTGCGGGGCCACCATCGCCGCCGCCCGGGAGGTGCTCTCCGGGCCCGACCCGCGCCCGGCGGGGCGGTGCGCGCTGAATCTGCTCGGCGGGTTCCATCACGCGCGCCCCGACGTGGCGGGAGGCTTCTGCCCCGTGAACGACGTGGCCGTGGCCATCGCGGCGGTGCGGGCGGACGGTTTCCGCGGGCGCGTCCTGGTGCTCGATCTCGACGCGCATCCGCCGGACGGCCTCGCAGCGTGCCTGGCCGGCGATCCCTCCTGCTTCATCGGGTCGATCTCCGGATCCGATTGGGGTCCCTTGCCGGGCGTGGATGAGACCGTGCTGCCGGAGCGCGCAGGCGATCCCGCATATCTCTCCGCCCTGGACGCGTTGCTGGGGCGCATGCCGGAGGGCGAGCTCGCCTTCGTGCTCGCCGGCGGCGACGTGCTGGCCACCGACCCTGTCGGCCGGCTGGGCCTGACGCTCGCGGGCTGCCGCGAGCGCGATCTGCGCGTCGCCGACGCTCTGTTCCGGGTGCCGTCGGTGTGGCTTCCGGCGGGCGGGTATTCGGAGGACGCATGGAGGGTGCTGGCCGGGACCGGGCTCGCACTCGGGGTCCGCAGCCGCGCGCCGATTTCCCCCGACTACGATCCGCTGGTGGCGAAGTTCTCCGCCGTCGCCCGGAGCCTGGTGCCGGAGGACCTGGGCGAGCCCGGCACGGAGATGGACGACATTGCCGAGGAGCTGGGCATCGCCACTCCGCGCCGGCGGCTGCTGCTTGGCTTCTACAGCGCCGAGGGGATCGAGCATGCGCTGCAGCGCTACGGCATCCTCGGCCAGTTGCGGCGGCTGGGCTATGGCCCGTTCCGCGTACAGATCCGCCAGGAGGGAGTGGGGCAGAGCGCCAGGCTGCTGGACCTTCCCAGCGGCGAGGCGTTGATCGAGACGGTGTTCGAGCGGCGCGAGATCGCGGGCGCGCCGGTGCTCTACGTCCATTGGCTCGCGCTGCGCAACCCGCGCGCGCGTTTCGCGCCGGAGCGGCCCCAGCTTCCGGGCCAGGAGGTGCCGGGTCTCGGGCTCTCCCGCGAGATCATGGAGTTGCTCCTGCGCATTGCCGCGCGGCTCGGCCTGGAGGGCCTCGCGTTTCGCCCTGCCGCGTACCATCTCGCGTTCGAGCGGCGGGAAACGCTGCGCTTCGTCGATCCGGCGCGGCAGGGCCGGTTCGAGGCGCTGGTGGAGGCCCTTCGGGGAATGCCGCTGGTCGAGGCGACCCTGGCGGTGGCTGAAGGCCGGGTCCGCCTGGACGGGGCGACGTACCGCTGGGAGGCGGACGAGATGGTGAAGTGGCTCCAGCAGCGGCCCGAGGACCGCGCCGGGATCGACGCTGCCCGGGCGCTGTCGAGATTCACGCTCGACTCTTCTAGTATCGTTCGCTGAGACGCCGCCGGGCTGCATGGCCCTGCGCCGCCACGCACGACACCTCCGCGTCGCGGGGTGCGCTCGGGTATCGTTCGCTGAGACGCCGCCGGGCTGCATGGCCCTGCGCCGCCACGCAGAAAGCGAGCCCGCTGGCGAGTGTATGACTGAAGCGAGAGACACGAGGCGGCGCGGACAGCGCATCGTGTGCTTTCTGATGCGTCGGCGCGAGGGCCACGCACCCCGACGGCTATCTGCGCGCGGCTTCCTGAGTCGGCGCCGCGCACACCGCGCCCCGCGTTGATCGACTGAGTGAGCGAAGAACACGGAAGAACACGGAACAGAACCCACAAACGATCTCGCGCGACACTCGCTCGCACCCTCGGGTCGCGTCGCGCGTGGAGCCGGCGGCGCGCGGGTGGGGCGAGGCAAGTTCAAAAAACCGCTCCGTCGGGAGCTGTTTGCGGGTCACGCCGGAAAGCGCGCGGTTTTTTGCATGTCCGCAGCCGCAGCCCCACCTGCGCGCCGGCGGCGTCAGCACGCCGCAAACAGGAGGGGAGCGAGAGACTACTCGACCCCTGTGGCGGATGTGACGAGCCGCGCCTAGTACAGCCGGTTGAAGACCGCGGCACCCCAGGCATTGACGGCGAATCCGGCGAACGCAGCCAGCCAGAAGAGCCCGGTGAAGGGACGCCCACCGAGGGCGAGGAGGAGGATGAGATAGGGCGTGTAATCGAGCGAGAAGCGAAAGCCGAACTGGTAGTAGCCGCTGTTCTGGTAGAAGAACCCGGGGATGGCGACGAGCGCCACCGTCAGCCAGAGCGCTCGGTGGAGCCATGGCTTCTGCTTGGGCGCCAGCAGATACAGAAAGAGCGGCGTGGTGACGAAGAGGCTCATGCCCTCTCCGTTGAACCCGATCCTGAAGGGACGAAGCTGGATCTCGGGCAGACGCGTGAAGGCGTCGTGGAGGTTGCGCTCCAGGAACGCGTAGTGGAACAGGCCGTATCGCCTGACCTGCTCGTTGACGCGGTTTGCGTACAGGTGCGAGTGACCGAACTCGCCGAAGCTGCCGAACCGGGCATGGTTCATCCACGCCATCGGAACGGCGACCGCGCCGATCGCCAGGGCATAGGGGACCAGCTTTGGCAGCGCTGCCCGCCAGCGGGCGGGATCGCGCAGCCTGCCCCACTCCACGGGGCCATCGGGGCTCAGGGCTTCGAAGAGGAAGAACACGGCCGAGAACGCGAGTGGCGCGCGCGTGATCGCCGCGCACGCCACCGCCAGCCCGGCGAGGATCGGGTGCCGGGCCCCGAGCGCGGCATGCAGATAGAGCAGCGACAGGGTGACCCCGACCGTCTCCGCCGTGTACCAGACCTCGCCGCGGATTCCGCAGCTCCAGGCCAGCGTCCCGAAGCCGTAGATGAGGGCGAAAGCGACGTGCTCCCATCCGGCACGGTCCGGCTGGATGCGTCGAAGCAGGCGGTAGAGGAGCGCCACGTTGGCGGCGGAGAAGAAGAGAGTGAAGGTCACGTCGTTGAACGAGAGCCCGAAGAGCGCGACGAAGGGCACCATCAACAGGGCGGGAAACGGCGGGAACGACACGTACCAGCGTCCGTCGCGCAGGACCCAGTCGTTCAGATTCGGCGGTCGCGGAACGGTGAGCGCAAGCTGGCCGTGCAGGAACGCGTCGGCCTGGTACACGAAGTGCGGCGCCAGCGACTGATGGGCGAGAAGCCCGTCGCTGGACAGGGCGTACGCCGCGAGCGAGCCGACAAAGAGGATCAGGTCGGCGCGGTAGCGCGCCAGCACCTCCCTCATGCTCTGCGCGCCCCTGGCCTGAGGGCCTCGCGGAGAAGCTGGAGCGCGCCGTACGCTGACTGGAGGCGGACCTGGCCGCGGTCGCCTCGATAATGGACGCGGCGGGCGCTGGTCCCCGAGGGCCCGCACAGTGCGAGCCAGACGGTCCCGACCGGCTTCTCCGGCGTGCCTCCCTCGGGCCCGGCGACGCCGGTGATCGCGACCGACCAGGTCGCTCCGGAGCGTTCCCGCGCTCCCCCGGCCATCGCCTCCACCACCGGCTCGCTCACCGCCCCATGCTGTTCCAACAAGTCCCGGGGAACGCCGAGCGCGCTTTCCTTCAAGGCGTTGGAGTACGTGACGAAGGCGCCGAGCGTCCACCTGGAGCTCCCCGGCACCTCGGTGAGCATCTGCGTGAGGAGGCCGCCGGTACAGCTCTCCGCGCAGCAGATCGTTTCTCCGCGACGCGCCAGCTCTTCCCCGACCGCCTGCGCGAACGTGACGCCGTCCTGTCCGTAGACGAGCGGCCCGAGCGCCTGCCGGCACTCGCGCTCCACCGCGGCCAGGTTGGCTTCCGCCGTCTCCGCGTCCTGGGCCAGCGCGGAGAGCGAGAGATGGTTCTCGGGGTACTTCGTCCGGAAGCCGAAGCGCACCTCCGGGTGGGCCTCGCGGATGGCGGCGACGAGCTCGTCGAGCTTGCTCTCCGTCACCCCGAAGCATTGCAGGATCCGCGAACGCAACACCGCGTTGCCGGTGGAGGGGAGGAGGCGGGGGATCACTTTCTCATCGACCAGACGGTGGTACTCGCGCGGCACGCCGGGGAGGAAGAAGAAGAGGCAGCGCTCGATCCGCAGCGCGAACGCCGGCGCGCTTCCGTCGGGATTTCCCAGCACCTCTGCCGACTCCGGGACGTCGGCCTGGCGCAGGTTGTTCGCCGGCATCGGCTCGTTGGGCCGGATGCGCGCCCAGCGCTGACGGAGGTGCTCGAGCCAAGGCTGGTGCGTGCGCATCGGCACGCCTTTGGCCTGCGCGGCGCAGGCGGCGGTCAGATCGTCCGAGGTGGGACCGAGCCCTCCGCTCACGATGCAGAAGTCCGCGCGCGCGCCGATCTCCAGCAGCGCCCGGCGGATGTCCTCCTCCCGGTCGCCCACCACCGTGGTGCGCCGCAAGGCCAACCCGAGCGGAAACAGCTTCGAGGCGGTGATCTGCGTGTTGGTGTCCGCGATCAGCCCGCGCATCACCTCGTCGCCGGTGACCAGGAACTCGACGGCGGGAGCGGTCATGGTCCGAAGAAGCGCTGCTTCACGAGCAGGGCGCCCAGATGCGGAAGAGGACGAACCCGGTGATGGCGGCGAAAGCGCTGCGAGGCAGGAAGGACATGGTGACGAGATAACCGGCCACCTCGTCGATGACGATGTGGCCCGAGTCGGCGACGCCGAAATAGCGTCCGGCGCGCTGCGCCGCAGCCATTCCCGTCAGCGCCACGGCGGCCGCGGCGGCCAGGTACGCCGGCCGCGGCGCTGCCGAAAGCGCCCACCAGAGTGGAATCGCGGCGACGGTGCCCGCGGTGCCCGGCGCAACCGGGAAGTAGCCGGCGCCAAAGAAGGTGGCCCAAGCCAAGGCAACGATCGGCGCCGGTCCGCGGTCGCCTGCGAGCCGGCGAGGTTTGTGGCCCGCGCCGGCGGTCGGAATTGCCGGCCCGGCTGTGGCGGCAGCGGCCGCCGGTGGAGGAGACTCGCTCACGCGTCCTGCTCGCCGTCGTTCCCGCTGCCCGCGGCGGCGGTGGCAGCGCTTTCCAGCGGGACCTCGTCTTCTTCCGCCGGGAGCAGCGGTTCGTCCGGCTCGGGCAGCCGCGCGGGCGGGACGGCGGCCGCGGCCCGGGCAGCGGCGCGCCGGCGGCGGCCGAACAGCACCTCCTCCGCGAGCCCGAGCAGGATGTAGATCGAGAAGTACACCAGCAGCACCAGCGAGGGGCGCCCCCGGATGGCGACCGCCACGCCGACCGCGGTGATCAGCAGGAACACCAGGATGGTCCTGGGATTCAGTCCCGCTTCCTTGAAGGTGCGGTAGCGGATGGTCGAAACCATCAGGAACGCGAGCACCACGACCAGCATGGCGATGGGCCACAGACCCACGCTTTCCGCCACCGGGGTATCCAGATCGTTGAGAGCGATGACCAGCGCCACCAGCATTCCAGCCGCGAGCGGGATCGGCAGCCCCACGAAATACCGCTGGGTCCCAGACTCGGCATGGGCCAGGACGTTGAAGCGCGCGAGGCGGATGGCGCCGCAGGCCGCGTAGATCGAGCAGATGGCGATTCCGGGAGTCCCGATCCCGGCCAGCGCCCACTTGTAGACGAGGATGGCCGGCGCAACTCCGAACGTAATCGCGTCGGCGAGCGAGTCCAACTCGACCCCGAACTCGCTCTGGGTCCGGGTCAGCCGCGCCACCCGCCCGTCGAACGCGTCGAAAAAGCTGCCGAAGAAAATCGCCACCGCGGCCCGGTAGAAGTTGTCGCCCGTGGGCTCGCCCGCCGAGAGCGTGATCGAGTAGACGCCGCAAAAAATGCTGCTCACCGTGAAGAGGTTGGGGAGCACGAACATCAGCTTGCGCAGGTTCGTCCGAGGACGGCGGGAG
>WNFT01011798.1_pt1 | contig 13210 bp, 8 predicted proteins | sample 5400191 | NCBI WGS metagenome assembly WNFT01 (sample SAMN13153359, study PRJNA577476) | soil metagenome | isolation source: 80 cm saprolite under Madrone tree | place: USA:California | collected 2016-06-14
CTTCGTCGGTCTGCACACGAAGGTTCAGCAGACCATCAACACTTACAAGGTGGCCAAGGCGTACTCGTCCAACCTGGTGCAGCAGGTGAAGAATAAAGCGGTCGCCGTCCCCAACCCTGCCGATAACCCCGACCAGGCAAGCGCCACAACTTTCTACAAGCAGCCATTGGACCAGGTGCAAAAGAATCTGGCCGCGATGGGAGTCACCTTTACGGTCAAGCGAGCGGCCACGGTGGGGGAAGCCTACTCAATCAGCAACATTCCGCAGCAGACGTTTACCGTCAATCGGGGCGCGCATGTCGAGGTGCTGGTCGCACCGGACAACAGCGTGGCCGGCATTCGCACCATCGCAGGGTAAATACATGGCTACTGAAGACATTCTCCGAGTCAACTACACCGAGGGCCAGTTCCTGAGCGCCGCCGACTTCACCACGGAACAGACGTACATGGACGAGAGCCGGCGCCGCCACTACATCAGCGAACACACCTGGGGGATCGTCTCGGGCCTCGGCATCGCACAGAACGCGAGCAACATATGGGTCGTTGGCGCCGGCATGGCCATTGATGGCTACGGCCGCGAGATTTACGTATTTGAAGACGAGCCTCTCGACACGACCGAGATTGCCGCCCAACTGGCAGGCCAGGCGAATGCCACGCTGGAAATCTGGATCGCCTACAGTACGGAAACCACCGCGCCGGCCATCAATGGTTATGCCTCTTGCATCTCCGGGGCAAGCAACACGCGCATTCGCGAATCCTTCCTCATCATCTATCAGGACCATCCGCCTCCGTTCGATACGCAGGATCCCGCCGATCAAAGTAAATGGCCAGTTGCATGGGAGGACCTGCCCGACGACCCGGTGGCACAACCCTGGCCGGTTTTTCTCGGCAAGATCATCTGGACTGCGGGCGCCATCACGGGAGTTGATCCGACTGGGCGTCACTACGCCGGTCTCAACGGCATCGAGGTCTACTCGCAAACGGGTCAGTTCGACGTGCATGCCTCGACGCTGCGGATTCGTGTCGAGGGCGCTAACGACGCCATCCTCACCACCAACAAGTCCGCAGCTGCGACTGCAGGCTCCGACCTACACATTCGCACCAACGACGCGAACGGCGGCAACACTGTGCAGATTGACAAAGACAATCTCGCCGTCGCCAAGAATCTCTCGGTGGATCAGAAAATCGTCGTCAAGGGGACGGTTGGCACGGGTGGCGGCAAGCTCTATGTCGAACCCGATACCGTCCAGGACCTGGCGACTCTGACGCGCCCGGCAAACGCCGGCACGGGCGCGACTCACGATCTCGCCATTCGCACCAACGACGGCAACGGCGGTAACCACATCCTGCTCGACAAGGACGATGTCACCGCGCAGAGCGTCTCCGTCATGAACGGCATCACCGTCTCCGGCGCAAGCGTGGTGAAGGGGGGAATGGAATTGTGGGGCGGCCAGCTTCTCCTCAAGCAGTCCGATGGCACCGACGATACCGACCCCATGGCCTTCTCGCGCTTTAACAATGCACCTGACCGCAACGACCTGCGCATTCAGATCGGAGACAACCTCGGCGGCGACGATCGCCTTGTCGTGGGCCCTGTCTATTTCGGCGATGGGCAATTCAAAGAGCAGTTCGTGGTCGATAACCAGGGAAACGTCAAAGCGGCGGGGAGTCTGCAAACCACGGGGACGGTCAACGGCCGCAACGTGGCCGCGGACGGCGCCAAACTCGATGGACTTCCCTCGAGCGCGAATTTCACCGCGGTGCTGAGCGGCCAACTCTCCGATGGCGCTGTAATCCCGCTGCCGGCCGGGTACACGGAGGCACAGTGTAAGTGGATTGTCAGCCCGGTGACGATGAATGGCTATCTGAGCGCCTATCTCCACGATTTCTACTGCGAAGTACAGGCTGGCCGTGTCGTCAATGCGAAATGGATTACACCGAATGAAAACCTGTCCGGCACGGTCAACTACCTGATCATCGGTGTCAAGTGAGAGGCACACCATGTATTACATCGTGAATTCGCGAGGTGAGGTAGTTGGTAGCGCCAGTGGCCCCGTCAATACCGAAGACTTGGCTCACTCGGGCTCGATTGCAGTTCACTCTGATTTCAATCTCCCGCCCTCCGAGGTCAAACTGACCGGCTTTCCCGACAAACCTCAGATCGTGGAACTCCCCAAAACCGCCCAGCCGGTCCTCAAGCTCAGCACAACCACGCAGGATGAGGACGGTGATGGCGTTCCCGATCTCAAGGCGGATGGCCGGAGCACCACCACGTTGACCGTCGTCGCACAAACGGAGGGGGGCGAGTTAATTAAAACTTCAGCAACTGTCACTTTCCGAACCACCGCGGGACGGCTCGCGGCGCGTACGGCGGCACTCAAAGATGGCACAGCGAGCGTGATCTTCACCGCCGGGCGCGACACCATACTGGCGCACATTACCGCCTCGGCCGTGGGCTTTAACAGCGCCTCGCTGGCGATAGAACTCATCCCTTGACCGACATGGACCTGTCGATTTACCAACTCGACTGCCACTACACGGTTCCGCGCGGCGCTGGCAATGAATCCGCAATACGCGAACGCATGGACTTGGTCGCCACCCGACTGCTGTCGACCGCCCTCGAGCGCGAGATGGACTCCATTTCGGAAGAGGATGGCACGCTCTATTTCGTCGACCACATGGAAATGACTGTGATGCTTCAGCCAAGCTCCGGCGACTACGACTTGGCAAAAGGCTGGGCCGGTTCGGTATCCACAGGAATCATCGAACGTATTCGCCGCGGCGAAGGGGTGGTCGTCTTTCGCGACCGCGCCGAGCTGCTTGCTTCATTTCTTGTCGATCTTGCTCATGGCACACCCGACGCGGTGTGGTACTACCGCCGCCTGGTGGAGCCACCAGGCATTTCTAACGGAGACCGCGCCAGACTTTTGCTGATGGAAGATCCCGACAGGGGACGCGATGCCCTGCATGACCTTCATGCGCGCAATCGGCTCGAGGAGGTCCTTCAGCTTTTCAGCTCTGAACAGATTGCAGATGTCGTTCGGCGTTGTCTCTTGCCGCCCAGCCCGGAAGTGGTTTCCGCAGCGAACTATCGCCGCTGGCATAAAGCAGCAGTGCAGGCACTGACTGTGCGCAGATTTGTTCCTTCAGGATCACAGGCGCGCGACACGCTTCTTTTGTACTTCGAAATCCTGGCCGAGCGCGCTGACCTCGGGCCTGATGTGAATCTGGCGCGCTTCATATGGCGCTTCATGGAACTTGGTTCTATCTGCCGCTTGCAACCGCAATTGTCCGCCATAATTCGCACGGGCGATTGGGCCCGCATACGGCCGCTGCTGGATACGGGCGAGCAGGCTCGCTTCGTCGGGGCCTTCCTGCAGGCTGTGCCTGCCCACGAAATCGCATCTGCGTTGGAGGTCTCACAAACCGGCGTTGTGCCGACCGTAGAGCGGCTATTCATCACGGAGTTCGCAGGAGCGTCACTGCTCGTTCTCGCGTCGCGAAGCGCGGAAGGCGACAAGCTCTCCGCATTCGCCCGGTATCTGACCTTATTACAGTGCCTGGGCGCGTCGAACCTTGCTGAGACTGTCGCCGATCCTGGCGTTGCGGCGCTCGCCGGATGGGACGGTCCGCCGTCGCCCCAACTCATGGCGCAGCATTTATCAGCATGGACGCCCGCGCCTCACAACGAGCGTGTTGCCGACCCATGGTTCAGCCTGGCCGCTCCCGGAGGCCCGCTGGAAGCCTTCCCCGCGATTGATGCCATGCTGCAATCTCACAGCCGGAAAATGATGGGGGACTTCCGCCTGCAGCTTGGTGCATTCTCTGAAAGCAGCAACGAGTACATCCATCGCAACCTGCTTCGCTGCCGCGGCTTCGTCACTCTGTCCCCGGCCCGCATGTCTGTGCGCTTCCTGGCGTGTCCGCTGCGCGTTGTCCTTCGCATGGCCGGTTTCGCCTCCACCCCCCTGGTAATGCCCTGGGCCGGCAGCAGACTGTTGGAGATCGACCTTGACTGATACCGAACTCAACTGTTTGCGAGCCGAGCTCACGCGTCTGGATTCCGTGCTGGCGACCGCCCTTGCTGCCGTTCACGCGGCGCGCACGGACGTGCCGCAAGGCGGACTCTACATCTCCGACGCCGAGGTGGATCGCCTGCTGGCAACAACCACCGGAAATCCCGTCGCTCCTCTCGCTCCCGATTCGGTTCCACCGCCAGCCTCCGGCCGCGTCGATCGTCTGACCCGCGCGTTCGGACTGAGCGACCTTGAGCGATCGACTGTGGTCTTGTGTCTGGCTCCGGAAATTGACCGCAAGTATGAGCGCATCTATGGCTGGTTGCAGGATGACGTGCAGGCCACACAGCCAACCGTGGGACTCGCTCTCAGTTTGTTTCGCTCCGGCATAGGCAGTCAGCTCGATGCCCGTTTAATCTTTGAGGATCCGGAAGCTCCGCTGCAGCGCTTCATCCTGGCACGAGTGCCGGATTCTGGCCATTCCCTTCTCGCCCTCCCGTTGCGTCTGGATCGCCGTATCGCCAGTTTCCTGCTCGGCAGTGACGACCTCGATGTCGCTTTACGAGAACCCGTTCCCCTCGCCCGCTGGCTGAGTCCAGCCGCAAAAACGCCTATCTGGAGCAGGCTTCACCAGGAACAATTGATCGCGCTGGATCGCCGTCCGCCGGAAGGCGACTGGTGCTGCCTGTTGAGTGGTCCCCACGGGGCTGGCAAGAAGACTTTTGCCCAAGCCGTGTGCCGCCGCCGCGGTCTGCCTCTGCTGTTCTGCGACCTCGCGGCTGCCGTGAGTGCAGGCAAAGCACTCGACACCGCACTCGCCAGCGCCCTGCGCGAAGCGACCCTCTATAACGTTCCGCTTTACCTGGAAGTGGCTCGTGACAACCTTCTCGCGATTTTCCACACAATTCAACGCTGGCCAGTTCTTCTGTTTTTGGCAAAGACTGAGCCATGGCGTGCCCCCGAGCGTCCGCAACGCACGTGTCTTGAAATCACGATCGGTGTGCCGGAAGAAACTCAACGGCGCCAGATCTGGATGCGTCAAGTCTCTTCACCCGAGCTCGGCAGCCGTCTCGCGTCTCTCTATCGCTTTCTTCCAGGGCAGATCGAAGATGCGGCCGCCCGCGCGAGAGAGATCGCTCTCGAGCGGGATGCAGCGGATCCTGCCGACACCGATTTCCTCGCTGCCTGCCGCGCACTCTCCTCCAGCAACCTCGTGTCGTTCGCGGTTAAAGTCCCGATTCGTCGGAGCTGGGACGACCTAGTTCTTGCCCGTCCGGCGCTGGATCAGTTGCACGAACTCTGCGACCAGGTCCGCTTCCATTCGCGCGTGTTCACCGATTGGGGATTCCAGGCCAAAGTCGGCCTCGGATGCGGACTCTTGGCGCTCTTCTCCGGACCATCCGGTACGGGCAAAACTCTGGCGGCAGAAGTCATTGCTGGCGCTCTCGACCTCGATCTCTTCAAGATTGATCTGTCGTCACTCGTGAGCAAGTACATCGGGGAGACCGAAAAGAATCTCGCTCGTGTCTTCGAGACCGTGTTCCCGACCACGGCGCCGCTTGAACCTGGCATTGACTTCGAATTTCTTGCCGAACGCTTCAACCTCGCCGGCGGCAACATCCGCAACATTGCTGTCGCCGCAGCGTTTTACGCTGCCGGCAATGGCGGCTCCATCAGCATGCACCACCTGCTTCGCGGGCTGAAACGCGAGTACCAGAAGATGGGCAAGGTTTGCGAGCGCGCCGAGTTCGGCGATTACTACTCCGCGGTGCGCTGATGGACGCGCCTTCCAAGAATCCGCTGACGAAGGCGCCACTCCCGCCGCAGCCCGCGCCGGCGCAAACCAGCGCTCCTCCGCCTGTTCCGGCGTCGTCCACGCCTGTTCCGTTCAGCGGCAGTCCGGCCCGTACGCCTGATTCCCTTCGGCCTGAAATGAATGCACTCGGAGGTTCTCCGGCTCGACAGGCGGAGGCCGCTCGTGATCTCCAACGCAAGCGCGGGAATCAATTTACCGGGGCTGTGCTGCAGCGCAAGTGCGCCTGTGGCGCGTGTGCCGACTGTGACAAGAAGCGCGACGACCATCGCGCCATTCAGCGGCAAGCGAGGGACTCCGGTTCCACGACCGCCTTGATGCCGGACCACGCCGCCTTAGAACAGAGTGGCGGCAAGCCACTCCCACTGGATCTGCGGCAGCGCATGGAATCACAGTTCGGCCGCAAGTTTGAAGGAGTGCTGGTGCACTCCGACTCCGCCGCTGCCCAAGCCGCTGGCGCGGTTCATGCCCGAGCCTTCACCTCTGGCAATCACATTTACTTTGCCCAGGGCGAATATCAACCCGATACCGAGCCGGGCCGGGAACTGATCGCGCATGAACTGGCGCACGTCGTTCAGCAAAATACCGGGCGCGCGTCTGCCGCAGGCAAGCAGATCGATGGCGGACGCCACGATCCCCTGGAACAGGAAGCCGACCACGCCGCGGCTGACATCGCTCGCGGCCGTTCGCCTAGTGTCACCGGATCGAGTGATGGTCGAATTCACCGCGCAACGGCGCCACCTAACATCGTCAAGGCAAGCAAGAAGTTCAAGATCCCGGGAGAGAAGCTAGGTAGCGCTGAAGACGCGGCCGCAGTCCTGGCGATTTACAAACAACGCGCAAGTTCGGGCCAATTGCGCGACCTTCATCCGGGCCGGGTTGAAAGCACGGCATGGCCCGAATGGAATCGAGGCCGACCGAAAGAAACTCAGAATGCGCTTGGGGACCTGCGCCAGCAGTGTTCCCCAGACCACGTAGTGGAGCTCCAGGTCGGCGGCGCCGATGATGTTTCCAATCTCCGGCTCCTTGATCGAGATCGTAATTCGAAGGCGGGCACGCGGATATGGAATGAACAGATCCGAGACCTCAAGCAACCGGGCGTAGTTGTGCAGTTTGACGATGTGGAAGCGGAGCCGCCCTTTACGCAAAAAGACCCTTGCATTGATTTTGACATTCCCAACTGGAAGGGAGGGGCCTTCCGGCGCAAGGGCGACCAGATTGTAAAGTTCAAGGCTGCCGGGTCTAACGTAAGTCTCGGCATCACGCCAGACGGAACCATCATTCGTGCTGATCGTTTCGCCATTTCCGGATTCGAGCTTTCCAAGATCAAAGTCGACGAGTCCGATGGCGACAACGTCAAGACCGGAACCATTGACGGTGTGATCTCTTCTGCTGTTAAGGAATTCCTGAAGGTTAGAACGCAGAGCAAGATTGCCATCCTCATTACTAAGGGCGAGGCCAGTCTCGATACCCCCAACAAGAACCTCAAGCTCCTGTTCCCTTTTCTCAGCGAAGCGGACTTCTCCGCTGATTTCGACGGCACCGGCTTCAAAGGACAAGCCAAGTTCAACCCCAGCCTGCCGTTACTGAAGAAAGCCGAGGTATTCCTACAGGTCGAAAAAGGCGCTTTTAGCGGAAGTCTCAAAGTCGCTGGCACGGACGTCTCGATCCCTATTCCCGGCGTCACCATCACCGAATGCAGCATCGAGGCCGCTCTCAATGAATCTGCCTTTTCGGCCAAGGGCGTTCTGGCTTTCAAAGTCAGCACTTACGCCGACGCCAAGCTCACCGCGAACGCCGACAAAGACGGTTTCCGCGCTGACGGCGTCGTGGACTTCCACGTTCCCGGACTCGACAAAGCGCAAGGCAAGATTTCCTACCGCGACAAGCAACTCACGGGTCAGATCAGCATTGGCAAGGACAAGTTCAAACTGCCCGGCATCAAGTCGGCCAACCTGACTGTTGACATCACTGATACGACTATCTCTGGAGTCGGTGAGGTGCAACTGAGCGTACCCGGCGTGAAGAAAGGAACGCTGTCTTTCTCGCTCGATAAGCAAGGCAATTTCGCGATTACCGGCGCCGCCGCGCTCAGCATCCCCGGCGTCAAGGAATCGGACATCAGTCTCACCTACGCCGACGGCGATCTCAGTGGCATCGCCAAGCTGGGACTCGATGTACCCGGTCTCCAAGGGGCGGGAGCAACATTTGAAGTTCGCTATGCCAAGGGCCTGCTGACCGGTTCCGGCGAGATCTCGTACAAAAAAGGCAAACTCACCGGCAAGGTCCACGCCGAGCTGACGGAAAAACACAAACTCACGGGCGGGGGCGAACTCGCCTATGAAATCCTTCCTGGTCTGGTCGCCGGGGTCGGCATCGAAATCCTCGAAGACGGCAAGACCAAGGTTAGCGGCGAAATCCGGGTCCCGGACACGATCAACATCTTCCCGGAGAAAGCCTACGAGAAGAAGATATTCAGCTTCGGCGTCCAGATTCCCATCTTCGCCATTCCGCTCGGCACGCGCAGCGTCGGACTGGTTGCCGAGATCGGCGCTGACATCAAGGCCCGCGCCGGAATCGGCCCCGGACAACTTCGCGGCGTCAAAGCCAAGGCCACCATTGACCTTTCCAAAGACGAAAATGCGCTTGAGTTTCAGGCCGCGGCGGAACTCTTCGTACCCGCGCATGCCGAACTCGTTCTCGCCGTACACGGCGGACTGGGTCTCAGCCTCGCCATTGCCTCGGCGACGGGCGGAATCGAGCTGGCCGCATCTCTTGGGTTGATGGGGGCTCTGTCTACCAAGGTCCAAATCAACTATCAGAACGGGATTTTTGCCCTCGATGCGGTGGCGGAACTGTCAGCCCAACCATCGCTCAAGTTCGACATCAGCGCTTACGTTAAGGTTGAGGTAGATCTATTCATCACCACCATCGAGGTTTATCGCAAAGACTGGAAGCTCGCATCCAAGGAGTGGGGCAGCGGGCTGAAGATCGGTGTCCGCTTCCCCGTGCATTACGAGACGGGCAAGCCCTTCAATCTCTCTTTGGATCAGCTGGAATTCATCAAGCCCGAGATTGATATCAAGCAGGCCGTGAAGGACCTGCTACCGATGTGAGCAAGATGTAAGGAAGGAGACGAACATGACACACTTCAGTTCCGACGGCGCCGCGTTCCCCGGGTATTCCGTCCAGTCCGTTGAACACAATAATCGCGGTCTCTTTGAACATGTTGCCGGGCGCCTGGACGAGGCGGCTCGCGAATATACCAGTGCGATTGAACTGGACCCCAGCAACGCCGCCGCCTTGAGCAATTACGGATTCCTGCTCAGCCAGCAGGGACGCCACGCCGATGCTCTGCCCTGGTACGAGCGCGCCATCGCGGCCCAACCCGATTACGCCCTGGCTCACAACAATAAGGGCAATTCGCTGCTCGCTCTCGGCGATTACCAAGGCGCAATTGCCGCCTATCGTGAGGCGTTGGAGCACGACCCCACTCACCGCTCTGCCTTGCTGAATCTGGCCCAGGCCCTGCATGTCACCGGCGACTTGCCGGGTGCGGCGGCTGCCTACGACAACGTGGTGCAATCGGATCCCAACAATCCGGAGGCTCTGTTCCCTGCGGCTGTCCTCGCTGCCGCCACAGCCAACCTGACGCGCGCCGCAGAACTTTTGCAGCGCTTACTCTTTCTTGCTCCCACCCACGCTGAAGGGTGGGCCACTCTCGGTTTCGTGTGCCTGGCAAGACGTGATTACGCGTCTGCGATAGAACACTGCAAACGAGCAGTAGAACTCGCTCCAACAAATCCTCGCGCGCACTACAACCTCGCTTTGGGATTGCTCGCTATCGGGAACATGCAATCCGCCGAAGAACATCTGGCTGCTGCCGTCGATTCAGGACCTGAATTCGAGGAGGCAGCACGAGCATTAGACGCTGTGCGGCAGGCCAGCGGCAAAGCAGTTCTGACTTCTGGGGGAGTTCTCTCTCAACACCAGACCTAAGCGTGCAATGAGCCTGGTTTGAGTGATATCACCAGATACGAAGGAGGTGTCACTTATCTCGTGCTACACTAATTTCGCCCCGTAACTAGTGTCCCAGGGAGGAGCTGACCTCCTTCATCGAGGACGTGGCATTCTCCTTTCCGACACCCGACACAAAACAGTAGGAGAATACTGCCTGACATGCTCATGCGGTCAGGAGGGTTTATGGATGCAAGTTCGGTTCTAGGCGGCATTGCAATTGGCAGAGACACTTCTGGAAATTTCCGGCTGAGTCCCGCAGGTTTGGCGGTTCGCTTCGGAGATCGATGGGTCGTTAACGAGAACGGGCAGCTCGTCGAGATGTCACGGGTCTTACGATTGAGAGTATCCAAAACGTTGTGGTTCGAATCCCGAGTCAGAGAGTTGCCGCAGGTGACGTCGTTGTTCTTTCCGACAATCCGCTCAATGTGCTTTTCGTGCAGAACGTCGATCAGAACGGGCACCTTCACGGCCTAGAATTGGAGAGCAGCCAAGTCGTGGAGTACGTCCCGACCAATAACATCTTGGGAATGGCTGTACTTGTGAGAGCTGTCAACCTGGCTCAAGCCTTGAACCCTCCCCCAGGAGGAGGCGGCGGCAGAAACCCGAGAGCGAATAACCTGTTGCCGTTATTGCTTCTGAGTGGCGGCAACGGTGGAGATAAAATTGCCGACGCTTTGCTACTTAGCTCAGCATTAGGAGGACAACAGCAACCACAGAACATTGCGAATTTACTTCCTCTGATATTTTTGCGCTCGCAAGGTGGTGCATTAGATAGCCTGCTCTTGGCCGGCGCTTTTGGAGGAGGTAATAACGTTTTAGCCAACCTCTTTAACCCTGGACCACCCAATCAACCTCGAGCACTTGCAGGTGCCCGCCAGCCTCAAGCACGTGCTGCTAATCGAGGGAGACCTGCTGCGCGGAGAAGAGCTGCTGCTGTCAATCGGGCGAGAGCTGCGAGGCCGCCTGCTGCCAACCGGCCGTAGCAAACGGATTTGGTGTGACGTCACCCAGCCGCTAAGCGGGGCTGCTCGCGCAAACCTGCTCGGCAGCCCAGAAGACTCGCGCCACTTGAAAACGGCACGTAGAGGTGCTTGTTTTTGGGCCGCCAACGCGCGGCCCATTCTTTTTGGCTCTGGCGGTGAAATCGATAGACAGTCATTTCTTCCGCGTGCAGCATATAAACGTGATCCAGCTCAGCTCATTTTATAAACAGCACCGCATATGAGCAGGTCACGCCACAAGTCTTCTTCATTTCCATACTCCCGTATGCCGCGCTTAACAGTTCGCGGCCATAAGCCCTCCTTGGGCTGTAGACTTCAAGTGGACGGGATCCAATTACTCGCGATTCAACGTGACCCACCGCGGGTGCCCGCTGTTCCTGACCCCCTTTCGTCCACCAAGTGCCTGGAACGCGAGGAACCCATTCAGTTAATTGGAATGCGCGTAGTGTCACAACATCGTCGAGGTCGATCTGAGTCGTACTTTCGTATCCGAGCTGGAAATCTGCTTCCTCTCCTGTTGTTACGCTCGCAAGGGGGTTCGTTCGATAATCTGCTGTTGGCGGGAGCGATTGGAGGAGGCAACAACCCCCTCGCGAACCTGCTGGGTGCAGGGGCCAATCAGCCGGCACCTGCTGCTCCTAATCAACCTGCAGCAGCAGTCAACCAACCTGCGGCTGCTGCTGCTGATCGGCCTAAGAAAGCTGCTGCCTGATGTAGAAACAAATCGGTGAGCGAGTATGGAGGAGCCGTGCGGGTGCGGCTCCCTCGCTTTTTGCCTTGACCAAGCATCTGCTGCTCGCTCGTTGGCATGAGCGGGGCGCGTGCATCTGGTTGATCTTGGCAAACGTCCATCCCAATCTAGGATTGTGACGCCGGTGTGACGCAAAACCTGCCATCACTGCCAAAGTTGACATCATTGACACTCGGCAGCGACTGATTTCAAATAACTTGTGTGTTTGCAACGCAGCCCTGCGAATTCGGCTTATAGGTCCGGCTGCCACAAGTTATTATTTTCAATCACTTACGGAACACCGTGTCCCGTTGTGACGCCGGTGTGGCGCAGTTAAGCCGTATCGGACGGAAGTTCGGCCCTCGATTGCCTGAGAATCGCCTTGCGCATGAGGCCGGAAAAAGGGCCGACCGCACTCCACTACAAGCGAAACTTCCAGAACGCTGCACCGAAACACTCGATCCGAGTCTCAGTGGAAAGAACGACGCTACCTTCGCATAGCTTAAACCCCTGCGGGAAAACCCGCGAACTTGCAACCGCCGTTAGATACAGCCACTGCGAAAAAGAACTGACAATCCCCTGAAAAGGCGCGGTGTGTGGACTGCTTTCTCGCTTCGTCCGCGGACACACAGGGACGTCCCCAAGGTGTGAGATTATTCTTTGATCGAGTTCTGGCAGCAGAAGGTGATGATGGTTTTACGTGAACGAATCTGATCCCAAACTCTTGGATCTGCAATCTGCTCTTGCTGAGGTGCAGCGCCTACGGGAAGAAAACGTTCGCCTGCGGCGTATTTTACAGGACCACGGCATACAGCTTCCGGTGGTCCAGTCCCCGAACGGTATTCCCGTCACAACGAGCGCCCTACCAAGTCCGCACACCCTTGTCTTGAAAGCTGAACAACGCATTGCCCTCTTCCGGAGTCTCTTCCGCGGGCGCGACGACGTTTATGCAGTTCGCTGGGAGAACGCCGACGGGCGATCTGGGTACATGCCCAAGGCAGATCGTGACTGGAAGGCCTATCTTCGCGCAAGAGACGAGGAACGCAAAAAGGTCGACCGCCAGACTCGGAAGTTCAGACCGCTAACCGACGAGGTAGTGCGTGGACACCTCGTCGGAGATCACGCCATCGGTATTTATCCGCTTATGCAGAACGAGACATGCTGGTTCCTCGCCGTCGATTTCGATAAGAAAACATGGCAAAAGGATGCCATTGCGTTCTTGGCCGTATGTCGCGAACTGAGCGTGCCAGCGGCACTAGAGCGTTCACGGTCAGGCAACGGTGGCCACGTGTGGATCTTCTTCGCCCGATCAATCCCCGCAACCACCGCGCGAAAACTGGGCTGTGTAATCCTGACTTGGGCCATGGAGTCCCGTCACCAACTTGGATTGGATTCATACGACCGCTTCTTTCCCAACCAAGACACTATGCCGAAGGGCGGACTTGGCAATCTGATCGCTCTGCCGCTGCAGAGGCTTCCGCGCGCAGATGGAAACAGCGTCTTCGTAGATGCGGAGTTTCGTCCATATGGTGACCAATGGGCGTTTCTGGCAAGCGTGAAACGGATGCCCGCTTCTGCTGCTGAGGCTGTCGTTCTGGAAGCTCAACGAAGTGGGGACCTCATCGGAGTG
>WNFT01006528.1_pt1 | contig 13209 bp, 14 predicted proteins | sample 5400191 | NCBI WGS metagenome assembly WNFT01 (sample SAMN13153359, study PRJNA577476) | soil metagenome | isolation source: 80 cm saprolite under Madrone tree | place: USA:California | collected 2016-06-14
CCGCTCTGCGGTGAACCTCCTTGCACTAAACCCTTGTAGGGAACCAGCAAGGAATTTATTCGACTGAACGGGGGCCGCATTGCGGCTGCCCAAACGAAGTCATCTTCCGGAGGCCAACAACCATGTTTTCCGACCACGACAACCTGTCCAATGCGGCCGCCGCCGCTCCAGCGCCAGAATCCGAACCTGCTCCAATCGACGCGAACCCAGAAACGAGCGCGACGGTGGAAAGCGCGGCTGAACCCGCCGCTCCTCCCACAAGCGAACCTGCCGAGGCCGTGAGTGCCGGACAGGAAGCGCCCGCGGCATCCGCTTCGGAAGAGGCGAAGCCTGCCGCGGAAACGCACGCGGCGGACCCGGAAGCCACGGCTGCGGCCGAGGAAGCTGCCGGCTCGGAAGAGATGAGCAAGCTGCTGGAGGAGTACGACGAGAAGCAGGAAGCGGCTGCCTCCAGCGAGGTGATCGAGGTCAAGGTTGTCGCTTACACGGAGCACGGCGTCGTCGTGGACCTGGGCGGAAAAACGGAAGGGCTGGTGCCCGCCGCGGAATTCTCGGACACGGAGATTCCTCGTCCGGAACCGAACAGCATGATCGAAGTGCAGAGGACCGGGGAACACAAGGATGGCTTCACCATCTTGTCCTACCTGAAAGTGCTGCGGCGGAAGACGTGGGAGAAGATCGAAGCGGCGTTCAAGGCCAAGGAAACGGTCACGGGAAAAGTGGTGGACCGCATCAAGGGCGGTCTGGTGGTGGATATCGGGGTACGCGCATTCCTTCCGGGATCGCAGTTTGACCTGCGGCCGACGCAGAACCTGGACGCTCTTGCCGGCACGGAAGTGCAGGTGCGAGTCACGAAGCTGAACCGCCGCCGCGGCAACGTGGTGGTGAGCCGCCGCGCGCTGCTCGAAGAAGAATTACATGCCAAGCGCGGCGAACTAATGGAGAAGCTGAGCGAAGGCCAAGTGGTGCACGGGCACGTGAAAAACGTGACCGAATACGGCGCGTTCGTGGACCTAGGCGGAATCGACGGACTGCTGCACCTGACAGATTTGAGCTGGGGACGCGTGAAGCATCCTTCGGACGTGGTGAAGCCGGAACAGGAACTCGACGTCATCATCCTGAAGTTTGACAAGGAAAAGCAGCGCGTATCGCTCGGCTTGAAACAATTGATGGCCGATCCCTGGGTGGGCGCCGCGGAAAAATATCCGGCGGGCGGAAAGGTGAAGGGCAAAGTCGTCGGAGTGGTGGATTACGGCGTATTCGTCGAGCTGGAACAGGGCATCGAAGGGCTGGTGCACGTTTCCGAGATGAGCTGGAACAAGAAAGTCACGCATCCTTCGAAGCTAGTGAAAGTCGGCGACGAAGTGGATGTCGTGGTGCTCGACATCAAGCCGAGCGACCGCCGCGTTTCGCTGGGCATCAAGCAAGCGCAACCGGATCCCTGGCTGTTGACCGCGAAAAAATATCCCGTGGGCACGGTGGTCACGGGTAAGGTTCGCAACATCGCGGAGTTCGGCGCGTTCATCGAAATCGAGGATGGCTTCGACGGGCTTGTGCACGTGGGCGATGTGAGCTGGACCGGCCGCGTGAAAAACCCGCACGAGGTTTTCAAGAAGGGCGAGGATATTACCGCGAAGGTGCTGAAGATCGATCCGGAGAATCGCCGCGTGTCGCTGGGCATCAAGCAGGTGAACGACATTTGGGGCGACTGGTTCAAGCAGCACAAGGTCGGGCAAATCGTGAAGGGCAAGGTTTCGCGCATCGCCACGTTCGGCGCGTTCGTCGAACTGGGCGAGAACATCGAAGCGCTCTGCCACAATACGGAGATAGAGGAGCGCAAGCGCCGCGACGAAGGCCACTCGAGCTTCCGTCCCACAACCGGCCCGCTGAAGTCCGCGGGGCCGCTCGAACCAGGCAAGGAATACGATTTCAAGATCATCAAGATCAGCCCGGAGACGCGGCGCATCGGCTTGAGTTATCGCGCGGCGGCAAAACAGATCGAGCGCAAAGAGATTGAACAGTATCGTTCGACGTCGACCTCGAAGTCCTCATCGACGGCGACGATTGGGGACGCGCTAAAGTCCAAGCTGTCGGCGCGTTAGTCGTTTCGCAAAAAGGGTCCTTGGGGATCACCGTTACAATTTCATTTACCTGCGGGTCATTTTAGTGATAGGAAGGGGGGCAATCCGGCGAAGGGCCAGCCCCCATAAGCCGTTTTGTTTCACAGGGTAAGGCAACCGCAGAGCGGTTGACGAGCTGAAGCGGTCTGTTCACAGGCCGCGCGACGAGGCATAGCGACGATGACCAAGCAACCAACACTGACCAAGGCGGACCTCATCGAAGAGGTCTTGAACATCACGGAGCTCCCTCGCAAAGAGTCCGAGACCATCGTCGAAACCATTTTCGACAGCATTATCGGGGCCTTGCAAAAAGGCGAAAAGATCGAGATCCGCGGCTTTGGCAGCTTCCGCACCCGGCATCGCCGCGGGCGCATTGGACGCAATCCGAAGACCGGCGAAAAGGTCGAAGTGCCTGCGAAGAAAATCCCCTTCTTCAAACCCAGCAAGGAACTGAAGGATTTTGTGAACAACTCCGAGGCCCAGGCTTCCGCGGCCGCCGACGGACCGCGCGCGTAGTTCGGCACGCCGCCACTTGCCGGGCGGTTTCGACTTCCATTGAAATGAGAGTGCCGGCTGGTTCGACCCGCCTGAATTTCGGCGCGTCACTTCCGCGCTCATTCTGCGTTATGCTGTGCGCGCAGCTCTTGAGGCGAGGGATTCGTTGCAATGGACTATATCTGGACTCCATGGCGCTACCAGTACATGAAGGAAGTGACCGGCGGGAAACAGCCGGAATGCATTTTTTGCGATGCGCTGGCGAGGAAAAATGACGCCGAGACGCTGATTGTGCATCGCGGCGCAAAGTCGTTCGTGATTCTGAACCGGTTTCCCTACACGTCGGGGCACGTTATGATCGTCCCGTACGATCACGTGGCGGAACTGCATTTGTGCGACGCCGAGGCGCTGGGCGAAATGATGCGGCTGGCACAGCGTTTGGAAAAAATTCTGGGCGAGAATTACAAATCCGATGGAATGAACCTGGGAATGAATCTGGGGCGCGCTGCGGGGGCTGGGGTGGTGGGACATTTGCATTTGCACGTCTTGCCTCGGTGGATGGGCGATTCGAATTTCATGACCGTAGTCGGAGAGACGCGCGTACATCCGGAAGATCTTTCGACTACTTACGAACGGCTCTCGAAGGCGCTCGCCTAATCTAAAGAAGCGTGGCGTGGCGAGGCGCACCCGGATTCCGAGTTCGTATCGATTTTTGCCGAAGGAGGAGCCGCTGACGGTGGATCTCGAGCTGACCGAAGAACAAGAATTGCTGCAAAAGAGTGTGCGCGAGTTCGCGGAATCGGAAGTGCGGCCGCTGGCGAAAGAGCTGGATGAGACCGGGCTTTTCCCGCGCGAACTTTTCAAAAAAGCAGCGGAACTGGGTTTGACGGGCGTGACGTTTCCCGAGTCCGAGGGCGGAGCGGGCTTTGACCACATCGCCTACACCATTGTGATTGAAGAGATCTCGCGCTGCTGCGCTTCCACCGGCGTAATTCTTTCCGGGCACAACTCGCTCTACTGCGAGCCGGTTCACCGCTACGGAACAGAAGAGCAAAAAAAGAAACTCCTCGTTCCCTTTGCGCGCGGCGAGCGCATCGGCTGCTTTGCGCTAACCGAGCCGCAGGCCGGCTCGAACGCCGCCGCGCTGCAAACCAAAGCCGTGAAGAAGGGCGACGCGTACGTAATCAACGGCACGAAAGCATGGATTACCAATGGCGGAGCGGCGGACGCGGCGATTGTGTATGTGAACACGGATCCGGCCAAGGGCGAAAAAGGGATTACCGCGCTGGTCGTCGAAAAAGGCGCGCCCGGATTCAAGATCGGCAAGGAAGAAAAGAAACTTGGCATTAACGCCACGGCGTGCTGCGAATTGATTTTCACCGATTGCGAAGTGCCGGTGGCGAATCGCATCGGCAACGAAGGCGAAGGCTACAAAGTCGCGCTGTCCACGCTGGACGGCGGGCGCATCGGCGTCGGCGCGCAAGCAGTGGGCATCGCACAGGGTGCGTTTGAAGCTGCGGTGAAGTACTCGCAGGAGCGCATGGCGTTCGGCCACGCGATTTCGCAATTCCAGGCGATCCAGTTCATGCTTGCGGACATGGCGACGGAGATTGACGCGGCTCGGCTGCTGGTGCGAAAAGCGGCGTGGAAGCAGGACACAGGAGCGCGCTTCACGATGGACGCAGCAATTGCAAAACTATTTGCCAGCGAAATGTCGACGCGCGTCACGCACAAAGCCATTCAAATCCACGGGGGCAACGGCTACAGCCGCGAGTATCCCGTCGAGCGCAACTACCGCGACGCGCGCATTACTGAGATCTACGAAGGTACCAGCGAAATCCAGCGCCTGGTCATCTCCTCCTGGGTTCTGAAGTCTTAACCGCACCGTAGTATTCTGGCTCCGTGCTGGAACTCGATTGCGGACTCGATTTCGATGCAATGCTCGCCGGGCAGGACTTCTTCCCTGCTTTGCCGCCGCTGCCCGCGGTTTGCCTGATTGAATTACGCGAAGAAAAAGCCGAGCCGTTCCTGATTCGAACGCAGAATTTGCAGCGGCGTTTGCAGCGGCTCCTCGGTCCCATTGATCCGGCAAGCAAGCGGCTGAACCTGCGCGACTTCGCGCGTGGCATCTGCTACCGGCTGACCGGCTCGCCGTTCGAACAAACTTTCACGTATTACCAGCACGCGAAGGATCGTTTTCCCGAGCGCTATCGCGACCTGATGCGCTTGCGTCCAGCCGCCGTCCTCAAACTCAATTTGCGCAATGCTTACCCGCGCTGCTACGTCACCCGCCGGATTCCGGTGGACGAATCGGGAGTGCCTACGGGCGGCGCCTACTACGGCCCGTTTGCCTCGCGGCGGTCCGCTCAGGCTTTTTCCGAACGCGTCCTCGATTTGTTCAAAGTGCGGCGTTGCCAAATCAAAATCCGCCGCGATCCAACTTTCCCCGGCTGCATTTATTCCGAAATGAAAATGTGCCTCGCGCCCTGCTTCGCGGGTTGCAGCAAAGAGGAGTACGACGTCGAGGTCCAGCGGCTGGTGCGTTTTCTGGAAACGAGCGGCGGCTCGATGCGTACTGCCATTGAAGAAGAACGCGAAAAAGCCAGCCAGCAACTCGACTTCGAGCGCGCCGCAGCGCTCCACAAGAAAGTCGAGAAGCTCGACGAAGTCCTGCGCGGCCGTCCGGAACTGACGCGGCGCATACGAGATCTCGATGCTGTAATTTTACAGCGTGCCGCCGAGGACCAAACGATCGGGGTGTTCGCAGTACGCGGCGGCCGCCTGGACGAGCCGTTTTTCCTGCGTTTTGCAGAAATCGCCAGCCAGCCGCGGTCTGCCGAACAACTCTTCCGCGATTATCTCGAGAGCAAATCAGTTTCCGCCTCCGGTGATATCGGGGAGCACTTGTGGATGGTGGCGCGTTGGTTCTACAGCAATCCCCGCGAAGGCGAGATTTTCTTCCGCGAAAAGGACTGGCCTTATCGTAGGATTCTTCGGGCCTGCTCTCGACTCCTGGCTCCGAAAGCCAGCGCGGAGACAAAACCCGAAACGCAGGGCCCGGCAACAAACCCCGAAGGAGCGTCATGACGAAATCCGCCACCAAAGAAGGAACGACGCGGTACGCACAGAGATTTGCGGGGCGCGCCTCCGAGGGACATTTTCGCGAATCGCAGCGGCTCGTGCTCTCTTCCATCGGCATCGGGACGTACCTCGGCCAACCAGATACGAAGACCGACGAAGGCTACGCGGCAGCAATTGTCGCCGCGGTGGAAAATGGCATCAACGTGATAGATGCCGCGATCAATTATAGGTTTCAGCGCAGCGAGCGAAGCATCGGCGCGGCCGTCCAGCAGCTTGCCGCGAAAGGATTCGAACGCGAAGAAATCATCGTGTGCACCAAAGGCGGTTATTTGACGCCGGATGGCTCGATGCCTGCCGACCCCAATGAATATTTCTTTCGTGAGTATATTCAGCCCGGAATTTTCAGCGCCAAGGATATCGCCGGCGGCAGTCACTGCATGACGCCAAAATTCCTGAAAAACCAGCTTGGGCGCAGTCTGAAAAATCTCGGCGTCGAGTGCATTGACGACTATTACCTGCACAATCCCGAAACACAACTCGCGGAAGTCCCCAAGGAAGAATTTCTGATCCGCGTACGCGAAGCCTTCACGTTTCTCGAATCGGCCGTGGAGGCCGGAGAAATCCAGTATTACGGACTGGCGACCTGGAACGGCTTCCGCCAGGATGCGCGGGCGCGCGACGCCATGCAGCTCGGCGAAATGGTCCAGATTGCGCAGGAAATCGCGGGGGGCCGGCACCATTTCCGCTTCGTGCAGTTGCCCTTCAATCTGGGGATGACGGAAGCGCTCACGCTGGGCAATCAATCGGTGCGCGGCCGCGATCGGACGGTGATGGAGGCGGCCAGCGAGCTGGACGTCACCCTGATTGCCAGCGCCTCGCTGTTGCAAGGACAGGTGGCCAAGAATCTGCCGGGATTCGTTGCGGAGGCTCTTGGGCTGAAGAACGATGCGGAGCGCGCGCTGCAGTTTGTACGCTCGTCGCCGGGAATTACCACAGCGCTGGTGGGCATGTCGCGCGTGGAACACGTCAAGGCGAACGCTCGATTGGTGGGCCTGCCGCCGGCCGACGTCGATCAGTTCAGCAAACTTTTTTCGCGCGGCGAAGGAGCTTGAACGGAATATTCTCAATACAGAGTTCACAGCGCACTAGGAAGTGCGGCTGGCAATCCAGCTGGTGATGGCTCGATCGACCTGGTCAAGTTTTCCTTTGAAGAAGTGGTCGGCGTCCTCCACGACAACCAGGTGGTTTTCACCCGGCAAGGATGCCACCAGCGTTTTGACCTTCTCGACCGCTCCATATTCGTCGTCGCTTCCGTGCACAAAAAGCTTCGGTTTGCTGCAGTGTTTCAGGAAGGAAACATCCGTGCTATTCACTGGGAGGCCCAGGCCGATGAGTTGGGAGACTCGCGAGTCTTCGCAGCCGGCTCGCAGCCCCGCGACGCAACCAAAACTAAAGCCCGCGACCAGTAGCGGCACGGACGAAAATTCCGTGGAAAGAAACTCGAGCGCCGCGCGTACGTCGTCCTGCTCTCCACGGCCCCGATCGTGTTCGCCCTCGCTCAATCCTGCTCCGCGGAAATTGAATCGCAGAACGGGCATGTCGACCGCATCGAGCGACTTCGCGACTTGATAAACGACTTTGTTATGCATCGTGCCGCCGAAAAGTGGATGCGGGTGGCAAACGACGGCCGCAAGCGGCGGCCGCGTGCCTGCGGGCGGCGTCCAGAGGATCGCTTCGAGGCGTCCCGCGGGCCCTTCCAAGAAAAAATTGCGAGAGTTATGGGAACTACTCATCAATGAGCCTTAAACGAATTCGGAGTGTACCTCACGGAAGAGAAATGGCCGAATGAACTTGGTGGCGAGAAAACTTAGCTCAAACGGCAAACGCTGACATCGAGCGCAAACGTGTCGGTCGCTGGAGCAACGCGCACGACTTTCGAGGAGAATTCACCGTTCCCGGGCCACGGTTTGCGAGTGGAGTCCGCGAACTTGATTTGCAACTCCTCCCCAAACGCATACTCGCGGTGACTACGGAAACGCAGGCTCTTCGCGGAGAAATCGATGGTCATGGCTTCCTCAAACCACGGAATCTGCGATGGGCGCACGCGAACCGGCAAGGCGAGAGCGCGCCTCGGACTGCCGCGCCTTTCGGGTTCGCTGCGAACCGCATGCCCGTTCCATTGCCCGTTGGCGTGCTCCTCGAACTGTATGGCAACGGCGAATGTCGCCGGAGCATCACAGATGGCAAGCGCGCGCGCAATTGGATCCAGTTTCGCCGATCGCTCCGCTGCTGAGGCGCTCGCCGATTGAACTTTGACGCGCGCATTCGTCGTGTCAATCGTTTCCAGCACTTCGCCACATCGGACGATCAGAGCAAGCATTTCCGGCTGGCCATCGCCAAGCGAAGCGTCATACGGGAAAGTAACCCAAAGCGGCACGCCGGAGGTATGTGGTTCCCTCGTGGCGACCAGCAGACCACCGCGCGAAACGTCGAGGGTTTCCCCTAACTCGATTTTCTGGGCAAAAGGCGTTGTCCAGCGCAGGCGAACCGGAAGGCGCATCCTCACGCGGCGATGCTCGCGGCTATCCATAGGCGTAACAGTACTTGCTGCCGGGGGGGACAGCCCAAAGTATATGGCTGCGGTACACAAACGGACAAGATCTCGTACTAGGACAAAAAACATGGAATTTCGCGTTGCAGTTTGCGGAAGCGGATGTTAATTTTGCGCCAAACCAGCCAGACTCAAGGGGGATGAATGAGTGACGGTGCAGACCGCCGCGAAGCGCGGCGATTCACGATGAGCCTTCCCATGCGTGTTCTGCCGCCGGAGGCCGAAGGTCGAGAATTCAGCGCTCAAACGAGAGATGTCAGTTACCGCGGACTCTATTTTCTCGCCGACGCCAATTTCAAAATTGGCAGCGAGATTGATTTTGTCATCACGCTCCCCGAGCAGGTTACGCAATCGGGCGATGTAAACATCCGCTGCCAAGGGCAGATCGTGCGAGTCGAACCGAGCGATAACGGACGCGTGGGCATCGCAGCAAAAATCGATCGCTACGAATTCCTTCCCGCGGCAGCGACTGCCGCGTAAACTTTCGGCCCCGATTCACTTCCTCTGCAAACTGCAAACACACGCATGGAGCGTCGAACTGAGTACAATACTGGGGAGAAACTTTCTTTCGGGGGATGCCATGTACCACTACGACGTCAAGATCGCGCTGGAGGAATTGCAGGAAGAGGCGCTGCTTCCCCACCCGGTGAAACTGCGCGACATGATTCTGCGCCACAAGCTCGGCCCGCAAGACGCGCAGCTCTTGAACCATGACTTTCAGGACTACCTGACGCGTTTCGGAGAAATCCAGAAAGTCGCACGAGGCATTCTCGAAAAGCTCGCCGCCGGACAGCGCAAGGCTTCGTGATGCGTATCGCGTTCCGGGGAAATCCTCGTAGATGAAGACGAAGCCGCGGGTTTTGCTGCTTTCCGCAACATCGGGGGCGGGACACGTACGCGCCGCGCAAGCGCTCGAAAAAGCATTTTTGGCGCGCGGCGACTGCCTCGTCGAGCACATCGACGCGCTCCAATATGTCAGCAAACTTTTTCGGCGCATCTACGACAAAGCCTACATTTCCATGGTGCAGCGGGCGCCGGAACTCATGGGAGTCCTGTACGACCGGACGGACCAGCCGTGGGAGCACCTGCGGCGGCGCCTGGTGTTGGATCGGCTGAACACGGGCCCGATGATCCGGCTGCTGAAACGCATCCAGCCAGACCTCTGCGTGGCGACGCATTTTCTTCCGGCGGAAATCATCGCGTGGCTGATTGCCAAACGAAAACTGCTCGCGCGCAACGCTATCGTCGTAACGGACTACGACGTACACGCCATGTGGCTGTGCCGAACGGTGGACCGCTATTACGTCGCCATCGATGAGGCGAAGGAATACTTGGCGTGCGTCGGCGTACCGCGAGAGAAATTGCTGGTCACGGGCATCCCGGTTGATCCGTTGTTCGCCACGGCAGTCAGCCGATCCGATGCCCGCAAGCAATTGGGACTCGACGCGACCGCGATTGTGATTCTCATTTCGGCGGGCGGCTATGGAATCGGCCCCGTCGAGCAACTTGTAAAAGATTTGCTGGCGCTGCAACGGCCGTGGCAAATTGTTGCGATTGCGGGAAAGTCGGAGAAGACCAGGAAACGGTTGGAAGAGATTGCGAGAGAGGCAGGCAAACTGCAATCCGGTTCGCCCCGGCTTTGCGCCGTGGGTTTTACCACTGATATGGACAAGTACATGGCGGCCGCTGATGTGATGGTCGGCAAAGCCGGCGGATTGACGACCTCCGAGGCGCTGGCGCGTGCCCTGCCGATGGCCCTCATCGAACCCATCCCCGGCCAGGAAGAACGCAACGCGGATCATTTGCTGGAGGCTGGAGCCGCGATCCGGTGCAACAATCTGCCGGCGGCGGCTTGGAAAATTGCTGCGCTTCTCGATGATCCCGGGCGATTTGCACGGATGAGAGATGCAGCGCGGGGCCTAGGCAAACCCGGAGCCGCGGCTCGCATCGCAGAAGATGCCATCCGACGACACGCTCTGGGAAAACAACGTATTTTTTGAAAAGCTGATCGAGGATTTCATCAGCATCGTTGAACCCTGTGGATATACGCGCGCCTATATTCGCCACATTCTGAACGAAACGGAGCGCAAGAACATTCGCCAGTACGGCTATGGCGTTCGCAGCTTCGGCCGCTCCCTTGAAGAAACGTACATCAAGCTCGCCGAGCAAATGGCGAAGCGCGAAACGCTGGCGCTGATTCATAGCCGCGTCGTTGATCTGGAGCGCACCCCGCCGAAAATACTTGACGGCGTTCCGGAAACTCTCGCCTATCTCACCGAGCGGCACCGGCTGATTCTTTTCACCAAGGGCGAACCCGCGGAGCAAGCCGCAAAAGTCGAGCGTTCCGGCTTGCAGGGATTTTTTGAATCCATCGAGATCGTGCCTGAGAAAGATTCGGAGACCTACGGCGACCTGGTTCACAAGCACAAGATTGTGAAAACTCACGGCTGGATGATCGGGAACAGCCCGCGCAGCGACATCAACCCGGCCATGAAGATCGGGCTGAATGCGGTGTACATCCCGCATCAGCACACCTGGACCCTGGAGCACGAAACGGTGGTGCCAGGAGCGGGAAAGCTGGTGATCTTGCCGGTCTTTCGCGATCTTCGCGGCCATTTCTAGCTTTGACCGCTGCCCAATTTGGATGTTGCATCCAACCGCGCCTGCCCGATTCTAAGTTCGCGTGACTTTCGCGGAGGAGATGCCCATGGCCTCGACAACAACAGCTCCACGGACCGACTGGCGGCAGGAGTGGTTCGAAATCGAAGACGCGACGTATTTGAATTTGGCGGGCCAGTCGCCGATGCCGAAGGTTTCCATTCGCGCCGCGCAAGCTGCCCTTGAAGCAAAAAAATATCCCCACCAAAAACCAGACTCCACGTTTTTCGAAGTGCCGAACCGCATTCGCGCGTCGATTGCGAAATTGATCGGCGCGAAACCCGAAGAAGTTGCGCTGACCAGCGGGGCAAGCGCGGGCGCAATGGCAGTCGCGTATGGGTTGGCGTGGAAGCCGGGCGATGAAGTCGTTACCGCGAAGGGCGAATTCCCTCTGCAGTGCACCACGTGGAGACCGATGGAGGAGCGCGAGGGATTGAAATTGAAAATTGTCGCGCCGCGGGAAAGATTTATTTCCGCCGACGATTTGATCGCCGCGATGACGCCAAGAACGCGCCTCGTTTCCGTGAGCATGGTGCGTTATGACGATGGCTCGCTTCTCGATGCGCCTCGCGTCGCGGCGGCTTGCCGCAAGCAAGGAGCGCTGCTGCTCCTCGATGTCAGCCAATGCTGCGGCGCGCTGCCGATGGACGTGAATCAACTGGGCGTGGACTTTCTGGTGTGCGCCGGCTACAAGTGGCTGCTGAGTCCGTTTGGCACGGGATTTTTTTGGGTGAAGAGCGAGCACCTGAATATGCTCCGGCCCGGTCCGTTTTATTGGATGGCAGTGGCAGGCTCGGACAATTTCGCGGCCTTGAACTTCGAGGACCCCAAGCCGTCGCCCAGCGCAAAGCGCTGGGACGCACCGGAATGGGCCAGCCATTTCAATTTCAATCTGGCCGCCATGGATACTTCCGTAGATTTTGTGGTTCGCATAGGGCCGGAGCTGGTGGCCGGGCACAACCGGAAATTGATTGAATTCATGTTCGAACGCCTTCCCAAGGATCGCTGTGTTCCAGCCAGTCCCTTGGATGCGGCGCAGCGCGGGCCCTATGGATGCTTCGCCGCGCGCAACCGGGAGAAAACCGCGGAACTCTACCAGCATCTGCGGAAAGAAAATGTTGTTGTCAGTCTGCGCGAGGGAAACATTCGCGTCGCGCCGCACCTCTACAATACGGAGCGCGACATCGATCGCCTGATCAGCGTGATTACTGCATGACATCCCCGGAACCCTGGCCAAGAATCGCCGTTGTAGGTGCGGGCGCCGTAGGCGGTTACTTCGGCGGACTGCTCGCGCGCGCGGGCGCTTCAGTGGTGATGATCGGGCGGTCGGCGTTTGTTGAGGCGGTAAAGAAAAACGGACTTTTCCTCGACACTTTGCACTTTAAAGAAAGTGTGCGCGTTGAGGCGTCAACGGAACTGAGCGCAATTCGCGCAGCGGAAATTGTTCTCTTTTGCGTGAAGACCACGGATGACGCGGCGACCGCACGCGCCATTGCGCCGTTGCTCGCGCCAAATGCTCTGGTCCTCAGTTTTCAAAACGGCGTGGACAACGTGGAGCAGATTCGCGCCGCGGCTGCGATCGAAGCGCTGCCGACTGTCGTCTATGTGGCGGCTTCCGTTCCGGAACCGGGCAGGGTGAAGCATGTTGGACGCGGCGATCTGGTCTTCGGACCGAAGAACGAAAAAACGGAGCGCGTTGTAAATCTCTTTTCGCGGGCCAATGTGCCCTGCAGGATTTCAGACAATATTGCGGGAGAACTCTGGACAAAGCTCATCTGGAATTGCGCGCTGAATGCCGTCTCCGCATTGGGCCGCGCGAAATACGGCCAAATCGCTGCGAGCGCCGATGCACGCAAAGTGGTCGAAACCCTCGTCGATGAAGTCCTCGCGGTGGCGCGCGCAGCGGATATTCATCCGCCGGGGCTCGAGGATCCGAAGGCGGCGATCGCCGGCGCATTTAAGATCGCCACGCAAATGGCCGAGGCGCTTTCTTCAACAGCGCAAGATATGAATCGTGGCAAGCGCACGGAGATTGATTCGCTGAACGGGTATGTTTCACGCCGAGGCACGGAGCTAGGCGTGCCCACACCCGTCAATCACGCGCTATATGCACTGGTGAAGCTCGCCGAAGGGCGCTCGTAGCTCGATTCAAGAATAAATTTGTTAGCGGTCGCTGCGGAGTCGAAAAGGAATGTGCACGATGGCTTCCAGTTCCACCGTCGATCCTTGTCTCGCGCCGGGCTG
>WNFT01008924.1_pt1 | contig 13209 bp, 9 predicted proteins | sample 5400191 | NCBI WGS metagenome assembly WNFT01 (sample SAMN13153359, study PRJNA577476) | soil metagenome | isolation source: 80 cm saprolite under Madrone tree | place: USA:California | collected 2016-06-14
GCTCAATCGTTGTCGCCGGCTCGCCAAGGATTGGGAAAATCTCAACCGCAACGCCCTCGCGTTCTTGAAACTTGCCTCCATCCGCCTCATGCTGCGAAAGCTTTGTAACCCTTGATCAAGTTTTGAAACGGACTCTAAGTGGATGTAGCCCTCTCGACCGCGGTACATGTCCTCAAAGAAAAAGCGGTGCCGGATGGCTGTTGTGGTGGGGGGCGCGAGGGGACAGCCATCGGGCACCGCAGTCATGGGCAGCACGTTAGGGTCCCTTGCGGGTCCCTAAGTCATCAACCCGACGGGGCTACAAAGGTTCCATTGAGGGAACCAATTGGGCCAATCACACCACACGGTGCTGCCTCCCTTGATATTGTTCCCTATCTGTTCTTATCCTGGGGATGACCCTTCTCCTCCGCAAATCGAGCGCCCAAGCCCGCATTGAAGGCTGGGACCCGAGCGATCGGAGCGACGACGATTACGCTGTGGTCGAGGACACGATTGTCGGCCGCATCTACCGAGAGATGATTATCGGAAAACCGAAGTGGAGGTGGTTTCTGCAGCAAATCCCCGAGGCGGGTCCGGGGAGGCCGATTCCTCCGCCCAACCAAGGAATGGCCGACACGCTGGAAGAGGCGCAGGCAGCGTTCAAAAAGCGTTATGAGGAGGTCAAGCGGGGGAAATGACGGGCCGCGGTGCCCGCGGGAGGTTCTGGCGATGACGGAACCGCGCCTCAAGCTAATTGCGAATAGGAAAACAGAGGTGAACGTATGTCTAGGTTGATAGCGTTTCTAAACTGGCTCATCGCGAAATTGCCCGACGCCTCGCCACTTCAGCGCGGTCTCGTCAATAGGGTTGCGCAAACCTTTGGCGGCGTGAAGTCGCAAATCGACCCAACGCTCCAAGGCACCCCAGCGCGCCGCCTGCTGCATCCTGAAGTGAGCGTGCTCGACTTCGGCGCTGATCCGACTGGCATCGCTGACAGTTCGCCCGCCTTTCGAGACGCGATCAACAGCTTCTCTGGCAGCGGCGAAACGAAGGCGGGCACGGTGCTCGTGCCACAGGGCCGCTACCGCATCAGCTCACCGGTGCGCATCAAGAAGTCGGTGTGGATTCGCGGCGTGCAGGCCGCGGGTTTCTACCAGACGTGCGTGATCCTCCCCGACGTCGGGATCTGCCCCTTCGTCGTCGAGCGCTACAACACTCCCGAGGGGACAACCGACAGTGCGGGTGGCGACCACACGATGATCAGCTCGTTGCTGATCTACCCCCAGGTGAAAGCAACCCCCTGGCTCCACTGCGAGACGGTCAGCGTAGGTACGGTGCGTCGCACCGGCACCGGGCTGCTCGACGATTGGCGACGCCACTACGTCTGCACGCAGGCTGGCATCACCGCCGCGACGGGAAACGGGCCGCGCTCGTACGGCAACGACAAACTCCTGAACTACGACGGCCAGACGCACGCGTTCACGCGCGAGGACTATGTCGCGGGCGTGATGTCGGGCGCGCAAGGCATCATCATCGCCGACAGCGGCACGCAGCTCCGCATCACCAGCGTGCGGGGCAGTTTCATCGACAACGAGGTGATCACCGACCCCGACGGTGGCCAAGCACTGGCGAACGGGGCCGACGTGCCGGCCACGGGGGACGAGCTCGATGGCTCGGCGCGATGGAGCTACCTTGGCGGGGCGCACGGAATCCAGATCCGCGCCTTCGGCGTGACCGTGCGAGACGTCGTGGTGATCAACGCGTCGGGCAACGGCATTCACGTCATGGCGCAGGAGCCCGAGACGCCGAACGCGATCGCGAACGCGAACAACTGGTTCATGGACAACGTCGCCTGCTACGCGTGCAGCGGGCACGGTTTTTTCGTACAGGGCAGCGATACGAACGACGGCGTGTTCCGCCGAGGCATCTTCAGCGGCGCGGGCGATGCGACGAGCGACCAGAATTTCAGCGGCACCGCCTACGGCATTTGCGATTTGACCCTGCCGGGAAGCTCGTACTCGCAGGTGCACTTCGAAGCGAACGGCCTCGGCCCCGTCTACTGTCATAACGCGGGACAAGGCAGCATCTTCCTCGGGTGCTCACTCGAGGGCGACGGTGGTGGGCCGTGCGTCGGCATCGGCAACGGCTTCGTCGTTGGCGGCGCCCTCGCGGGCGCGTACTGGTACGTCGGTGCTCCTACGTGGGGGCCGAGCCCCTTCATTCGCATTCCCGCGAGCGGCGGCAGCGGCGCGGTTAATCTGAACAATCGCATCACCGGCTACACCGCGCCCGCTCGACAGGCCGGCATTGCCGTGCCAGTTCCGCATGGCGTTCAGAAGTTCTGCAATGGCAACATCTATGTCGCGGTGCAGCCGGGTCTAGGCGTCACCGACGCGACGGGGAGCGGGCCGACCGGTACCGCGAACGGGCAGCGCGACGGCTCGGTGATTTGGGATTTCGTCCACGCCTTCGTCGGGCATGGCAGCATGACCCTCGGCAGCGTCGACCCCATCTACCCGTCGTTCTACGTGCACCAGGGCACGTTCGACACGGGCACCGGGCTCGCGAGCTACTACCGCGAGGTCGAGTCTGGGCCTGTGAAGTTCGCCGCGCAGCACCAGTATGGTATCAGCGGCTCGAGCGCCGACAACAACGGGATCGGTTTGATCCACGCGCTCAACAAGTCGATCATCACCGAGTGGCCCACTAAGCTCCCGGCGGGGCGGGCGTTCTTCGAGAAGCTGTGGATCGGCGGCTGTCAACTCTTCTTCGGCACCGACTTGCCTGCGAGCGGCAGTTTCAACCCGGGCGACCGTCTCTTCTACAAGGGCGCGGCGGTCGTCGCGGGTGGCCGAGAGGGGAAGATCTGCACGGAAGGCGGCACCATCGGCACCTACTCCGGTGGCCGAACTGCGACTGCGACGGGTAACCAGGTGATCACCCTGAGCGGCGCGGCGATGATCCCCTACATTGATCAGCACGAGTTCAAGGTGGGTGACGTCATCAGCATCGCCGGGGGGCCGCAGACGCGCGTCATCGACTCGAGCGACGACGGCCTCACGCTCACCGTCGACGTCTTGGTGCCCGCGGGCACCGGGCTCTCACTCGCCTTCGTCGCGCCCACGTTCAAAGACTTTGGTAGCATCGCGAACTGAATGTGGCCGAGATCATCCCCTTCTACGTGTTCGCCGCTGCCGATGGGAACCCGCTTCCTGGCGCTGCCGTCGCCTTCCCTGACTTTCGGGAGAGAAAAGGGGAGAGAACGGGGGACATTCTGAGCCAACCCCGATTCCGCGGACACATGGTTAAGGAACAACTCGCTTTTCATATCGCACAGGACTCACGTAGTCGAGCGTCTCGTGCGATGGCTGTCGATTGTAGAAGGTCTCGATGTAGTCACGATCCCCGCGCGCGCTTCATCGCTAATAGTTGCTGAAGGCGCAAGCGCGCCCCGAGCCACATGCGGGTGGGGCCCAAGCCGGGCAAGCCGGCCTTCCGTGTGGTGCCAGCGCTACTCTGCGCGAGCTTACCAGCATCTTCGCCGGCGGGTTCTGGCCGGTGGCGGGCATGGGCATCCCCTTAGAGGGCGATAGGCTGTCTGCGGTAGCGTGGCTTGGCCGCCATGGCAGGACCGCGTCACGCCGCCTGAAGGCCGGGCTCGTGGCCCTGGTTGGCGTCCTTGATGCTCAACGCGATCGGTGCCTACGGCTTCCTGGCCCGCGCCCATATCGGGCACGCGCTGGCCGGCGATCTCTCGCGCCGCCGACCTCGAGGCGCGGATATCCCTGCAGGCCGGCAAGGTCGCCGACCTCAACAGGCAAATCGCCGACCTCGACGCAGCCCGGACCATCGAGGCGCCCGCCGCCGGCATTCTGCGGACCGCCGGGGCCATCAACGCCCAGGCGGCAGCCCTTGCGGCAGCCGCCAGGCTCCGGGCCGCGAATGTCCTTCGGTATTTCATTCTCGTGGTGGCGCTCCTCTTAGATCCGACTGCGGTGCTCTTGCTACTCGCGGCGACCCCGAGGCGTTGATACTGAGCGGAGCAAGGGCGGACCACTTAATGACACGCAAACGAGAACGAATAAGGACGCTATCGATCAGTTGATGAGTGCACCGCTCAAAGGCCCGATCGAGATGCGTCCGGTCGGTGAAGTCTCACTTGCAGGTCCGGACGGGCATTACCGATAGCGGCCGTGTCATTTAAATGACACCGTCGGCCGGCCGAACGGTGCAGAGGACTGCTGGGTTTACTCTGGTATCTCGGCTAGAACTGGGCTGCACACTGCCTCGATAGACGCCACGGCGTTTTCAATTTTTCGATCGATCTCGTCGGGACGAGCGGTCGGCCCCCAGCCAAGCGTATTTAAAAGCGGCTCGATTCCGGATCGATCCGTTGTACGGTCGTCATCTCCATCGAATGTAATACCAGCCTGCAAAGACCCTGACTCTTGAATGTCTCTTGTTGGCGGATTAGCGGCGTGATTCGCTTGCGTCCGAACATTTTTGATTCGGGGGGCAGAATTGAGCGCCGCGATTCGCATTCGGCAAGATTTTGATGCGGCGGCGCTACGCCGCTTGGCGACCACGGTAAAGGACGCCGGTCAGGTGCCACTTTCAAAAGAGCAGATGGAAGAATTGGGGCGCCTCGTGGAGGCCGGCCCCGATCCGGAGAAGGATGGGGTTGCGCGCTGGCGTTGCGTCGATCTCAAGCGGGTTCTTGGTGCGCGCTTTGCGGTTGATCTGTCCGAGGTGAGCCTTGGGCGTGTGCTCAGAAAGCTTGGCTTTTCGCATATCAGCGCCCGGCCGCGGCACCCCAAGCAGGCTCCGGAGGCGATTGCGACTTTTAAAAAAAAGCTTTCCAGCCCGCGTATTGGAGACCGTGAGCCGACTTGCATTGGCAACCTCGATCGAGGTGTGGTTCCAGGATGAGATGCGGGTTGGGCAAAAGAACTCGCTCGTCTACCAATGGGCCAAGAAGGGTACGCGTCCGCGGCAGCCGAAAGATCAACGTTATGAGAACGCCTATCTGTTCGGCGCGGTCTGCCCGAGCCGCGACACCGGCGCCGCCATCATCATGCCGTATGCCAACACGGCGGCGATGCGCAAACACCTCGAAGAGATCAACCGTGCCGTAGCGCCCGGCGCACACGCCATCGTCATTCTCGACCAAGCCGGTTGGCACACCACGCGCAAACTCAAGGTGCCGAAAAACCTCACAATGGTGTCACTGCCGCCGGCCTGTCCGGAACTCAACGCGGCGGAGAACATCTGGCAATATCTGCGCCAGACCTATCTCTCCAACCGGGTGTTCAAGAGTTACACCGACATTCTCGATGCCTGTCAGGAGGCCTGGCAAAAGCTCCTCGACGAGACCGGCCGAATCGCCTCCATCGCAACCCGCGATTGGGCAATCATCGGTCAATCAATATGAAGGCTGGTATAAGTTGAATTATAATGGTCGCCGACGAAGTGATCTGGTGACTGAAGTCGTGCGAATATCCTGTGAACGGTCTCGTGCAGCTGACGCACGCGAGCTTCGAGGACTGCCTCATGGGAGGCCAAGGCCCGGGCGAGCAAAGGCCGCAAGGATCGCAGTGTCATGCTCTCGGCCGAGATGCTCGATCTGTTGCGACAATGGTGGAAGGCGCGCCTATCGCGCGGCGATGCCGGAATGCCTGTGGAGGAACGCTGGCTGTTTCCCGGCAAGAGCCGCGGCAAGCCGATGACGACCCGCCAACTCAACCGGCTGTTCCACCAGGCGGCGGATGCAGCCGGGATCAGGAAGGGGATGACGCTGCACCGCCCTGCACCACAACTTTGCGACCCACCTGCTGGAACGCGGCACCGATATCAGAGTCATCCAATGCCCCGCATGGTGGAGATCATCAAGGATCTACCCGGCCGTCAAGAGGCTGGCCGCACGTGCGTTGAATGCGAAGCGCCCGGACGGCCTCCCTACTCCGCTGCACTACGCCGCCCAAGCAGCTCGACGAATTGAGCTTGCGGAATGAAATAACTTTGGGCGCGCACCAACCCTCTGCCAAGGTCGCAAAGTAGATCGCCCTTCCCGAGCAGACTCTCCGCTCCGGTCTCGCCCACAACGATCTGTGAATTGGTCGTGTTCGCTACCCGCAGGCAGACTTTCATGGGAAGGTTGGACTTGATTAATCCGGTCACGACCGTGCGATCCGGTCTTTGGGTCGCCAAGACGAGATGAATGCCCGCGGCACGTCCCTTACCGGCCAGCCGGGCGACCATCGCCTCGAACTCCTTTTTCTCGTCGCGACTCGACAAGATGAGGTCGGCAAATTCATCGAATACAAGAACAAGAAACGGCACATCGGTTCGACCCTCGCGGAAGCGGTCGTGAAGACTCACGAGCCCCTCACGGGCTAGCAGCTGGTAACGCTCGTCCATCTCGACAATGGCGTCGCGCAGTATCGCGAGTGCAGCGGCGAGATCAACCGCCACTGGTCGCCACAAGTAGACACTGTCAGCAACGTTATTGAAGGTCAGTATCTTCGGATCGACCAGCCCCAACCTCAGGTGCTTCGGCGGATTGCGCCGCACGACGCTGGCGATAAGTGACTTCAACCACTCGCTCTTGCCGCTGCCTGACGTCCCCGCCACCAAAATGTGACATGTATTCGAGTCGGCAAAATCCGACAAAATCGGCTCGCCCTCGACACCAACGCCGACGGGGAACGCCATCGAGCTTGCGCTGTCGTTCATGATTCCGCGGTCGAGCGCATCGAGCAACAGCACCGTCTCGCGATCGTGGCGTGGCAGATCGATGATGACGAAGCCGCGCCCCGGCTTGACCAGCGGCAGCTCGTCCAGCGCCAAAGATACCTGAAGGTCTTCGGCTCGATTGGCCAGGGAGGCAACCTTCACGCCCGCGGCGGGCCTGACCTTCACCCTTGTTACTTGAGGCCCTTCCACGACGTCACCGGCCTCGACTGAGAGACCGAATGCCTTGAAGGCATCAACAACCCGTTTGGCGACGTCACGTCGATCGCTACCGGCCGGCTTAGCGGACCCGTGCTTGGCTGTATCGAACATCTCGCGCAAAACTGGCTCGACAAGACCGCGATAAATGTCGGCCAGCTCTTCGGCCGACACGGGCACCTCCATGAACTTGGGCAGATAGTATTCAACGGTCCCGCAGAAGCGGCACCCCGGTCGCCATAACGGCAGCAGATGCGCGTAGATCGCGAGCTGGATGAAATCCGATTTCTGCTGGCTGCCCTGGGTTAGCTTGTAGTCGACGACCTCCAGATCGTGCTGCGGGTGAAATCTGATGGCATCGACCCTAGCCCCGATCTCGACAGTCGAGCTACCGATCGGCACGATGATGTTCTCAAGGCTTGCCTCGGTCGCAATGAACACGTCCTGCCAGTTTTCAAAATTCCTGGTCCGTTTCTTGAGGGCAATCAACCTATCGCAGAAGCTGCGCATCCTTTCGGTGAAAACTGCCGCCTCTTCGACCTTGCCTTGAGCGATCAGTTCGTCGGCGAACTCCTGCAAGGATAGCTTCCAAGCAATCTGCAGCAGCTCGCGCGACGAGGTGATCCTTGCGGCTTCGGCCAAGTTCTTCGGCGCGATCAACCATTTGGCCAATCGCTCGGTTTCTTGGTGAAATCGGCTACCGTGAACGTTTGGTTGCCCGTTGGCGGGAACCAGGAAGGTGGTGGGGCTCTTGCCCCCCAGCCAGTCTTGCCGCCATCGCGCGTCGACAACCGCGCATCTGAGCTGAGAGACGGTTATGCGACGATGCGCCATTGCAGGTAGATCGTTTGAGGCCCGGGATGGGCCTTTAGCCTTGGATTGGTCTCGACGGCGCGCAGCAGCGCCGGCTGCAGAGATTCATCGCCAAGCTCTCGCAGTACCTCCCTGATATCGACCAGCATCTTCTCGCCCACGCAGCGCTCCACTGTATCGAGCTGCGTTTTGGACAGCGTGGTCTCGATCGGTGCGACGACCTGTCGCGCTCTCGGCTTTTTCGTCGTTGACGGCGGCGGTGCAGGCTGTTCGGGAGCCGGGGGGTGAATTGCCGCGTATCGTTTGAGCCACGGCTCGAAACGGGCTTTGAGCCAGGCAAGCACCTCAGCAGGAGCGCAATCGATATTTCGTTGCAGAGCGTTGGAATAAAGCTCTCGAGCTGCATGCAATTCGCACACCTCATCGAGCGAAAGTGCAACGATGCGGAAGCCGTGCTTCTGCGCCGTCTCGACCTGCGCCTTCGCGGGCCCCCAAGTCGGCCGGGGAATGGACTTGAGATCGGGCGTTCGAAAAACGAAAGTCGCGACGCTCTTGCCAGACTTGCTCAGCTCGATCGCCTCCTTTGCGATGGCCCGCCATCTGGCATTGTTGTCTCCGCCTTCGAAAGCGAAATACGTCGACCGATTGGGCCAAGCCCAGCGAATCGCGAAATATCGGTTGGCCGTGGTCTTGATCGTAACGCCCTCGTGTCCGCCGGCCAGCACCTCGGCAAACCACATCAGGCAATCCTGGTTGTATTGGTGGAGTGCCGTATTCGCGTGAATCTTGTTGATCTCGATGGCGTAGAGGTCGGCAAGCGGCGTTGGCGGTGGCGGCTCGCCCGAATGCGCTCCCGGAAAGACTAATGAACGAAACCGGGCCGCAGCCTTCATCAGCAGATCACGCACCCCGATCTCCGGCATGAAGCGGAACTGGCTCTCCAGCCATCCGTCCCGCATGAATTCGGAGAAGGCAGCATCGGGCGCGCCGGTGGCGCGGAGCCGCAGCTCGATCAACTGTTTCGACTGATCCGGCGTGATACCCTCCAGCATGATCTTGTCGTCGGAGAACCGGTTCTGATAGGCCCTTTGCAGGTCCGGCAAGATTTCCTGGCTCCAGTTATTGGCGTTGGTCGTGACGATCGTGAGATTGTTAGCAAGGGAGGAGTGAAAGTCCGAAATGCACCTGCCGAGCGCATCCACCAGCGCCTTGTTGCCGCCGTAGAACTCGGTTTGATCGAAGCAGAACAGGAAGGGTCGATAATAAGCCGCGAGCGCGCACAGGCCCTGCAGGCGGCGAAAGCTGAGCTCGTTGATCTCTTGCACGGACGAATCCGCTCGACCCTCGTTGTCCGCGGCGGCCAGCTTGAGCGCCGCCACCTCGTCATCCTCGAGGGGGTCGGCGCGTAGCCACTTCAATGCCGCCTCGCGCTCGAGGCTATGTGGCAGTGTGAACGCGTAGCCTGCCAGCACTTTCAGCCAAGCCGTTTCCCGTTGCGCCAGATTGATCTCGCGCTCTTTGAGAAGCGCGCCGAGCTTGCCTAGCTCCGCCCTATCGTCGAACCGCGACTTCAACCATCTGATCAACACGGTGCTGGTCTGGCCGAGCACCTTGAGGGGATGTGCCCGGAGGCTTTTCACTGCGTCTTGTACCTGCGAAACGTTCCCCAACGGCACGCGCGCCAGCTGGTCCGCCGCCACATGGGCGAGCACGCCTTTCGAGAAGGCCTCAAGCTGAGTAGCGGTACCGTCCTGATTGGGGCGTTCGAGCTCCTGAACGGTGGCCAGCAGGATGGAAATCCACACCCTTTGCGGATCCTGGAACGGACGCAAATAGATCAGCGTTGCTTGATCGCCGAGGGCTTGGAACAGCCGCCCCAGCAGATGGGACTTCCCGTAACCACGGTCCGGCGAAACGACGAGCCGGGCCTTGCGGCCAACGGCAGGCTTGCGCGGCAGATCGCCGACCGTCAGCTCGTGGAATTCGTCGATAAGGCGTTGCAACGGCGTCGCGTTCAGCCCTTCGACCGAATATGAGACGCGTCGCGGTTCGCTCACGACATCATCGGCAAACGGGTTGACCTTCAACTCGGCAAAGATATTCATCATGATGGCCCCCTGAGAATCACCGTCACCAGCGGGTCCGGTTCCCCCGGAAGCCGAATGCCTGCGGCCATCACTTCCGACGGGAATTTGACCGTCGAGGCCGGGTGCAGCGTGAGACGACCGCGTCGCGCCTCATCGAGTAGGAGGCGATGCAGGTCCTCCTTAGCCACGTCAAGCCCAACCAAAAGGTCGTAGATCTTAACGGTGCTCACGCCGCCCTGGGAGGCTTTCAGTCGCTCGTAGACCGGGCGAACATCGTCAAGCGTCACCGCCGCATGCTCCGGCTGCTTCGCTGCGGTTTCCGTGAGTGCTGCCTCTTGGAACTCGCTCGTCACCCTGAGCTGATCGAGAACGGGCTCACGATGAACGTAATAGGTGCTCCGCCCTGCCTTTAGCTCAAGGACCTTTAGCTCAGATTTTAGCGATGACAGGGCATCTTTGAAGAACGGAGCCAACAAGCCAGTCACTCGATCGTTCAGGGCGCTCTTTGTCGTGAGCTTGAGACCGGCATCCCGCAGCAGTTGGTCTATCAACGCCTGTGCGCGCTCGTGAGACGGCGCAAACTGGGCGGCGAAATAGTACTCAGACCTCCCGGTCTTAAATGGACCGCGGATCGAGGACGCGGATTTGATCTCGCTCAGAATTGAGTTGATGGCCCTTCGGTGCGCTGCCGGAATCTTTTTCTCAAGAGCCGCCTTGGTCATGCCCTTTGACCCGGCCGCTACCAAAGCGTCGACGAGCTTGGATGAGCTCCAGTCCTTGGTCATCGCCTACGCTCCAGCACAAATGGGGGAACCACCTCACCGCGGGAAAGTCAGGTGAGGGCAGATTTGGCTGCTGTCCGGCACACCCCTAGATTGTCGATGCTCGCCGATAACTCTGGGCAGCGCAACAATTTTCAATCGACGGACACACGGGCAATACCCCGAAGCGACCGCCCCAAGGGTTCACGGAAGGGGTAATTCGTGACAGTTTTGTGAGCGGGCGGGGCGAGAGGGGCCGAGCTCACCAACCGCGTTGCCCTCGTCACCGGCGCTTCGCGCGGCATCGGGGCGGCGATCAACCACTGTCTAAAGCCACATTTGGTCCGTTGCACCTTCGATAGCTGCTGTGCCGACACGATCGAGGGTAAGGGCCCAATTCCGGAAATCCCACGAGTCGAATGAGCAGGATGCGGGGGGCGGGCCCGGCACCGGCTATGAGGCATTTCCCGCGGCTGATCGAGATCGCCGAGCTGCATAATCTGCGCGGCGCTCGGCCTCAATGGCGAAAAGATCATCTTTGAGCGACTGCAACACATTCCTGGTTATGGGAATGCGGAAGAGCGCGGGACCGCTTGGCGGCAGAGGTTGGCGAGGATAAGTGTTGGGGGTCAATGGCGTATCGGCCACGTAGGACGACCTCTCGATAACCGAGGGTGCATGGCCATGCTCAAGAATCTCAGCCCGATACATGGCGTAGGTGAGGAAATCCGCAGCCTGAGCGCCGACGCTGTCTTTTGTTGACGTATCGAGCGTTCCGACCAAATGCCGCCATTCGGCTAGCGCGTCTTTCTTGTAGAGATCAAAGAGCCGCCGCGCATCACCACTATTTGGATGTCCGCCTTCAAGCGCAAAATTGATCGTTGTCGGTTTCGCCCTCGCGGTCGGCCCGACCAGCTTGAGTTCGGACGCAATGACCCCGGGCACAAAGACCAAGCATGCGCGGAAGAGTACGCCATACTTTGAGTTGCCGATTCCGGGCGATGTCGCCCATGATTCCGGAATGATGTCGCCCGCCATTCCGAGATAATTCCGCCCACCATTCCGAGATGATCTCGCCCACCGTTCCGGGATGATTTCGCCCGGGTTGTCGGTGCCTCTGCTGGCCGACTCAGGTCCGCTCCCTTGGCTGTCCAAAGGAGGGACCGGATGCCAGCAGAGAGGACGACGATGCGCCAGGTGCGCGAAGTTCTTCGGTTGAAGTTCGTCGGTGACTTGTCGAACCACGAGATCGCCCGTCGGGTCGGTGTGGCCCCCTCGACGGTGCGGGCGACGCTGAAGCGCTTGCGGGCTGCCGGCCTGAGCTGGCCGCTGCCTGATGACATGACCGATGCGGCCCTGGAGGCGAGGCTGTTCGCTGCCGGGACGAAGCAGGGTCACCGTCGTCAAGCCGAGCCCGACTGGGCGGCCATCCATCGCGAGCTCAAGCGCAAGCACGTCACGCTGTCGATCCTGTGGGACGAGTACATCGAGGGTGATCCCGAAGGCTATCGCTACTCGCGCTTCTGCGAGCTCTATCGCAGCTGGGAATCCAAGCTCTCGGTCACCATGCGCCAGACCCATGTGGGCGGCGACAAGTTGTTTGTCGATTACGCCGGCGACACCGTGCCGGTGATCATCGATCGCCTGACCGGCGAGACCCGCCAGGCGCAAATCTTCGTCGCCGTGATGGGCGCGTCGAACTTCACCTATGTCGAGGCGACCTGGACCCAAGGGCTCGGCGATTGGATCACGACGCACACCAGCGCCTTCGCGGCGATCGGCGGCGTGCCGCACCTCCTCGTTCCCGACAACACCAAGGTCGCGGTCATCAAGGCGTGTCTGTATGAGCCGCAGGTCAATCGAACTTATGCCGAGATGGCGGCCCATTACGGCACTGCTGTGCTGCCGGCCCGGCCCTATCGGCCGCGCGACAAAGCCAAGGTCGAGGCCTGCGTGCTCATCGTTGAGCGCTGGCTGATCGGCCGCCTGCGCAATCGCGTGTTTTACAGTCTTGCCGAGTTGAACGCAGCGATCGGTCAATTGCTGTTGCGGCTCAACGAAGAACGACCGATCCGTCGGCTCGGCCGCACACGCCGTCAACTGTTGGAAGAACTCGACCGGCCGGCACTCAAACCCTTGCCGATCGAGCCCTACGTGTTCGCTGAATGGCGCCTGCGCCGCGTCGGCATCGACTACCACGTCGATATCGATAATCACTTCTACAGCGTTCCCCACAGCTTTGCCCGCGCCCAAGTCGAAGTGCGTCTCACCACGCGCACCGTGGAGATCTTCGCCAGGGGTGAGCGGATTGCCGCCCATCTGCGATCGAGCGGCAATCACAAGCACACCACCGTCCCGGACCACATGCCGTCGAGCCATCGCCGCTATGCCGACTGGACCATCGATCGCATTCGCCGCGACGCCGCCAGCATCGGGCCGGCAACAACCGCGCTGTGCGAACTCATCCTCGAACGCCGGCCTCATCCCGAGCAGGGCTTCCGCGCCTGCATCGGCATCCTGCGTCTGGTGCGCCCGTTCGGTGTCGAACGTCTCGAAGCCGCTGCCGCGCGCGCCATCGAGATCGGCGCGCTGAGCTACGGATCAGTCCGCTCCATCCTCGA
>WNFT01003789.1_pt1 | contig 13208 bp, 10 predicted proteins | sample 5400191 | NCBI WGS metagenome assembly WNFT01 (sample SAMN13153359, study PRJNA577476) | soil metagenome | isolation source: 80 cm saprolite under Madrone tree | place: USA:California | collected 2016-06-14
CCAGGCTGGCCGCGTTGATCTACGAACGGCAAACGGAAAGTGAAGCCGATGAAGAGCTAGCTTCGCTGCTGGCTGAAATCGAGAACCTGTCAGATGAAGAAGCACAACAACGACTGACGCAGGAGATAGGGAAAGGCGGCTTGCGCGCCCAGGCCCTGAAGATGGCGCTCATTGCAACCGGCGCCTTGCAGGTATTGTCAGACGCACTTTAGAGAACCAGCGAGGAATAACAAAACGTGTCAACAAGTGCATTGAACATTAGGGAACAATTGGCCGGCTTGTCGCCCGCCAAGCGGGCGCTGATCGAATTGAAGCTGCTAAAGAAGCAAGCGGCCGCGGGCGAACCCAAGCCGCTCATCTCGAAGCGGCCTGAAGGCGCGCCCGTACCGCTCTCCTTCTATCAGCAGGGACTTTGGGTGTTGAGCCAATTGATGCCGGGCACTTCGCTCTACCACGTGCCGAAAGCTGTCAGGCTGGAGGGCAAGCTCGACGTTGCGGCATTGAAAAGGACTCTGGACCATCTGGTCGAGCGTCACGAATCACTGCGAACGAGTTTTGCGACGACGGACGGCGTACCGCTGCAGGTTATCAACAAGCGGCTCGAGGTGGAATTACCGATTGTCGAACTCAGTGAGTTGAGCGAGTCGGAAAGGGAATTGGAGGCGCGACGTCTGTTAAGAGAAGAAGTGCGCCGTCCATTCGACCTCGCGCACGGCCCACTTATCAGGGCGCTGCTGCTGCAACTCGGCGAGCAGGAACACATTTTTCTCATGACCATGCATCACATCATCACCGACGGCTGGTCGGTTGGCGTCATGCATCGTGAGTTCATGGACCTGTATGAAGCGTTTGCGAGCGGACAAGCTTCACCGCTGCCCGCACTGAAAATTCAATATCCGGATTACGCGGTTTGGCACCGGCAATGGTTTAAGGGTCAAGTCTATGAGTCACAGCTTGCGTATTGGAAGAACCAATTCAAAACGTTGCCTCCCGCTCTTGAACTGCCGACGGACCATGCGCGGCCATTGATTCAGGCGCACAAAGCGTTTCGTGGATCGAAGCGGAAACTCACTCCATCGAAAGAGCTGACACGAAAACTGAAGGAGTTGTGCCAGAAAGAAGAGGCAACGCTCTTCATGGTCCTGCTGGCGGCGTATCAGGTGCTGTTACATCGCTACACCGGCGAGGAAGATATTGTGGTCGGTTCGCCGATTGCCGGGCGCTGTCTCGCCGAAACTGAAAGTCTTATAGGTCTTTTCGTAAATGCACTTGCCTTACGCGTTGACCTGTCCGGCAATCCCAGCTTTCGCGAATTGTTGGCGCGCGTCAAAGAGGTCGCGCTCGGCGCTTACGCGAATCAGGATCTACCTTTCGAAACCCTGGTAAAGGAGTTGCAGCCGGACCGCACGCTGGCGCGCAATCCGCTCTTCCAGGTCATGTTTGTGCTGCAAAGCGAATCGATTCCCACCCTCGAACTGCCGGGCTTAACCGTCAGTCACGCACAGGTAGATAACGTCGTCGCTAACTTTGATTTAACCCTGGATGTAGTGGAAAGAAACGGACAACTTGAATGTCTGATTGAAAGCAACGCCGATCTTTTCGACGACGACAGAATTACGCGGCTGCTTGGTCACTTTCAGAATCTGCTTGAAGGGATCGTTGCCAAACCGCAAACGCGCATTTCCGACCTGCCGCTCTTGAGCGAGTCAGAACGACATCAGTTGCTGGTCGAATGGAACGACACGCGCAGCGATTATCCGGCGCAGAGCAGCGTGCAGGCTTTGTTCGAAGAACAAGCGGAGGCGACAGCTGATGCGACTGCGCTGCTGTTTGGCGAGGAAACAATTACCTATGCAGAACTCAATCGTCGCGCGAATCAGATGGCGCACTACCTGTTGCAGCAGGGAGTTGGCGCAGAAAGTCGTGTTGGCATCTGTCTCGACCGTTCGCCTGCGCTGATCATTGGCGTGCTGGGCATTCTGAAGGCGGGTGGCGCCTACGTGCCGCTGGATCCTGGTTATCCTTCAGCGCGCCTCAGTTTCATGCTTGCAGACGCCGGCGTCACGCTTCTGTTAACTGAGAAACAACTGCGTCCTTCGTTTCAAGATCAGAACATCAGAACAATCTGCGTCGATGAGCTTGCAGAACAAATTGCCGCTTGCGATGAAACAGATCCGCAGTGCGACATCGGCGCCGACAACCTGGCCTACGTAATGTACACGTCCGGCTCAACCGGTACGCCCAAAGGCGTGGCAGTGACGCATAGAAACATTGTGCGGCTGGTGAAGAACACCAACTACGCCAGCTTCACGCGCGCTGAAGTGTTCCTGCAATTCGCGCCAATCTCTTTCGATGCCTCGACGTTTGAAATCTGGGGCAGCTTGTTGAACGGCGCGCGTTTGGCGCTGATGACGCCGGGCGCTGCCTCGCTCGATGAACTGGGCCGCGCGCTGAAACGCTATCAAGTAACCACGCTTTGGCTAACTGCTGGCCTGTTCCACCTGATGGTCGATACACACCTTGACGATCTGCGCGGGCTAAAGCAGTTGCTTGCGGGCGGCGATGTCCTGTCGGTGCCGCACGTGAAGAGAGTCGTCGCCGAGCTTAAGGGTTGCCGGTTAATCAATGGTTATGGACCAACAGAAAACACAACGTTCACCTGTTGTTATCCGATTGACAATCCGGCAGCAATCAATGGCTCGGTGCCGATTGGACGGGCAGTCTCAAACAGTTATGTCTACGTACTGGACCAACACTTGAATCCGTCGCCAGTGGGAGTTCCAGGCGAGCTCTACATCGGTGGCGATGGTCTGGCGCGCGGTTACTTGAACCAGCCTGAACTGACGGCAGCAAAGTTTGTTAACGATCCATTCCGCAATGGAGCCGGACAGCAACTTTACAAAACTGGCGATCTGGTGCGGCGCCGATCGACTGGCGAACTCGAGTTCCTTGGTCGTATCGATAACCAGGTCAAGGTGCGCGGCTATCGCATCGAGCTCGGCGAAGTTGAGACGGTGCTGGCGCAACATGAAAGCGTGCGCGACGCGGTGGTCATTGTGCGCAAGGATCAGGGTGACAAACATCTGGAGGCATACGTTGTGCCGCGGGAAGGGAAGGCCCCCACCGCAAACGAGCTGCGCGTGTTTTTGAGCGAGCGGCTCCCCAGCCAGATGGTGCCTTCACTTTTTGTTGTGCTTGAAGAGTTGCCGCTGTCCGCAAACGGCAAGATCGACAGGGCAGCACTGCCGGCAATCAATGGCAACCAGGCCGCATCCAGCGAACGTTGTGTGTTGCCGCAGGACAAATTGGAGCTGAAGCTGCAAAGGATTTGGGAGAAAGTATTGTCCCTGAGTCCTATCGGTATGGACGACAACTTTTTTGAGCTGGGCGGCCACTCGCTGTTAGCGGTGCGGCTGTTTGCACAGATCGAAAAGTCTCTGGGACGCAATTTGCCGCTCGCCACTTTATTTCAGGCCCCGACAATTCGCGCGCTTGCCGAAGTGTTGCGCAAAGATGGATGGACAGCGCCCTGGTCGTCGCTCGTGTTGCTGCAAAGCGGTGGCAATCGCCGGCCGTTCTTTTGTGTACACGCCGCTGGCGGCAACGTTCTGGAGTATCACGCGCTCGCTCAATTGTTAGGAGCGGATCAACCTTTCTTTGGATTTCAGGCGTTGGGGCTTGATGGCAGTCAACCGCCGCATACCACGATCAAAGAAATGGCGGCGCACTACATCCGTGAAATGCGCGAAGTACAGCCCGAAGGTCCATATCTGATTGGCGGCAGATCATCCGGAGGCACGGTTGCGTTTGAAATGGCTTGCCAATTAAAAGCGCTTGGCGAACAAGTCGACCTGCTGGCATTGCTTGACGCTTATCCGGCGGGCTATTTCAAATTGCTGCCCGGTTCTGGATCGTTCCGACAGCGTGTAGTTCGTTTTGCCAGGAAGATTCAAACGCACGGGCAGAACCTGCAGCAACTGAGGGGGCAAGAAAAACTGTCGTACCTTACCGGCAAACTGAAATTCGCCCCGGCCAAGACGAAACATAGAGTTTATAGACGCGCCTTCAAGTTGTATCAACGAATAGGCCGTCGTCTGCCTGCAGTTTTGCGAAATATTGAAGAGCTTAACTTCGCCGCTGTTAAAGACTATATGCCGCAGGTTTATCCCGGCCGCGCGACGCTATTCCTGGCGAGCGACGATCGCACCGCCGCCTTTGACGTTGAAGAAGGCTGGCAGGGTCTGGTTGCTGGTGAACTGGAGAAAATTCGCGTCTCAGGCAATCACCTCGATCTGGTGAAAGAGCCGCACGTGCGCACGCTCGCGGAAAAATTGCGGGGTTGCCTGGAGCGGGCACATCGTCAAATTGATGTGGGGTGAAACGGGCGCGGCAACAATGAATTCTGGCAAGTGCATGCTTTTGAGACTTTTTATCTACTACCAGTCAACTGTTACCGGCGTGAGTGTGGAAAGAGCTTGAGGCCCGTTCCGAAAGCGAGTTGAGACAACTTATGAGCACAAGTTCCGCTGCATTTTCGGTAGACTCGATGTCGCCGCTGGAAGTCAATCTCGGGTTTCTGCGGCCCAATAGTCCGTTGCCGTTAGTTTTGCGCCCTGCCACTCGAGGCTTGGATCTGATTGAGTGGGCAAAGAGCAACGCCGGCTTCATCGATCGCACGCTGCTGCAACATGGCGCCATTCTCTTTCGCGGCTTTGGCCTTGCGGAGGTTGCGGAATTCGAACGACTGATTGAAGCAGTCTCGGGCCCGCTACTCAACTACTCTTACCGCTCGACGCCGCGCTCACTGGTTTCCGGAAAAATTTATTCATCGACTGAATACCCGGCGCACCAGTCTATTCCGTTGCACAACGAGAATTCTTATTCGCGAAGTTGGCCCATGAAGCTGTGGTTTTTTTCCCTGCTAGTAGCCAAACAAGGCGGCGCGACTCCAATTGCTGACAGCCGGAAAGTCTTCAAGGCCATTTCGCCGGAGATTTGCGATTGTTTTGTGCGCAAAGGTTTGATGTATGTGCGCAACTATGGCATTGGACTCGATCTTCCCTGGCAGGAAGTTTTTCAGACATCGAGCAAGGCTGTTGTCGAAGATTTCTGTAACAAATCGGAGATGGAATTTGAATGGCTCGCCGACGATCAATTGCGCACGCGCCAGATTTGCCAGGTGGTTGAACGTCATCCGCGCACCGGTGAAATGGTTTGGTTTAACCAGGCGCATTTGTTTCACGTTTCCAGACTGCCGCTGGAAGTTCGTGAATGGTTGCTGTTGGCTATGGGAGAACAGAATTTACCGCGCAACGTTTATTTTGCCGACGGTTCGAGCATCGATTCAGAAATGATTGACGAAATCGCTCGCGTCTGTGACGAGCAGTCGATTGTTTTTCCCTGGCACGAAGGTGATGTGTTGCTGCTCGACAACATGCTTACCGCGCATGGCCGCAAGCCGTTTGTCGGCAAACGTAAAGTGGTTGTCGGCATGGCGGAGCCTAATCAGCCGGTGTTTACGCGTCCGGCGCGTCACGAAATTTTGAGCAATATTTGAGCGCAGCCTAAGCGCCTGTCAAAAAGCAAACAACTATGGCAACTCTTGTTCAAGAGATACTCAATATCAGAGGAAAGACAACCGGCGGGTTCCTGCCGCACCGGCAATTGTTGGCGGAGTTTAACAACACGGCCCGCGCCTACCCCTACGACAAGTGCGTTCACGAGCTTTTCGAAGCGCAGGTTGAACGCACACCCGCGGCAGTTGCTGTGGTCGCAAACGATCGCCAACTTACTTATGCCGAGCTGAACGAGCGCGCTAATCAACTCGCGCGTTTTCTCAGACGCTTCGGCGTTGGCCCGGATTCGCTGGTCGGTTTGTGTGTCGATCGGTCGCTGGAAATGATCGTCGGCATCCTTGGTGTGTTAAAGGCCGGCGCTGGTTATCTGCCGATGGATCCCTCCTATCCGGCGGATCGGCTGGCGTTCATGCTGCAGGACGCCAACGTATTCGTCCTGCTTACGCAATCGGATCTGCTTGGTCAACTTCCGCCGCACAACGGGCCGCGGCTTGCGCTCGATACTGACTGGGACGTGATCGCCAAGGAACGGAAAGACAATCCTGCACCGTGGGCCAACCCGGCGAACCTGGCTTACGTCATCTACACTTCGGGCTCAACTGGCAAACCCAAGGGCGTGATGATTCATCATCGCGGGCTGGTTAACTACTTAACCTGGGCCACGGAAACATATGAGGTAGCAGCAGGCTGCGGCGCGCCGGTGCACTCGTCGTTCTCTTTTGACTTGACCATCACCAGTCTTTTTGCGCCGTTGCTGGTAGGTCGCAGCATTTTCCTCGTCGCTGACGGCATTGAGAATTTGGTCGAGGCTTTGTTGGCGCGCGAGAATTATAGTCTTGTAAAAATCACGCCGGCGCACCTTAGGGCGCTTGCAGAGTTGATGCCCGCCGATCAACTGCGTGGCCGCGTACGCGCGCTGGTGATCGGCGGCGAAGCTTTACACATGGAAAGTCTCGCCTTCTGGCGAACCCACGCGCCATTGACCAGGCTGATAAATGAATATGGACCAACCGAGACGGTGGTAGGCTGCTGCGTTTATGAAGTCACGGAAGAAGATGCCGACGCGGGTCCGGTACCGATCGGGACGCCGGTGGCGAATTCGCAACTCTACGTGCTCGATGAATCGGCGGAGCCGGTAGAGAAGGGAGCGACCGGCGAGCTCTACATTGGCGGCGACGGTGTCGGCCTGGGCTATCTCAATCGCAAGCAACTTACAGATGAGCGCTTCATCCTGGATCCTTTCAGCAGAAACCGGCGCGGGCGACTTTACCGCACCGGCGACCTCGCTCGCTTCAATGACGAAGGCAATCTGGTCTACGTGGGCCGGATCGATAATCAAGTCAAGGTCAAGGGCTTTCGTATTGAGCTTGATGAAGTGGAAGTGATTCTAGGTCAATGCGCGGGCGTGCGGGATTCCGCTGTCGTTGCGCGTGAAGACGCGACGGGCGAGAAACGTTTGATTGCTTATGTCGTCGTTGACGAGGCGCAGGGGGAAATAGATGAAGTGCGAAAGACCCTGAAGACAAAGGTGCCTGACTATATGGTGCCCACGACTTTCGTGAAAATGGAATCGCTGCCGCTGACGACAAACGGGAAAGTTGATCGCCAGGTTTTGCCGGCGCCCGACCGCACCCAGAACAACTGCACGGAAAATTGTGCGGCAAAGCACACTCAGGTCGAAAAAACGTTGATGAAGATATGGGCCGACGTTCTACGGGTTGAGCAGGTTGGCCTAAACGACAACTTTTTTGATCTTGGTGGCGATTCGATACTGGGCACATTGATTCTTGCCCGGGCCGCACAGGCAGGCGTCAAGATCTCGCCGCGCGAACTGTTCGAGCATCAAACCATCGCAGCATTATCAAATGTTACACGCTGATCTAATCAGTTCCGGATTAGTTGCGCTGAAGCCTTCGCGGTTTCCCGGTCTTGCTCTGGACGTGACCGAAGTTCACCTCTGGCAGGCGTCATTAGAGGGGCGGGCCGCTGACATCTTCGAATCGTTTTTATCCGACGACGAACTCACCCGCGCCAATCGCTTCCATTTTATTAGGGACCGGAACCACTTTGTTGTAGCTCGCGGTTTACTGCGAAACCTGCTCGCCGCTTATCTCGGCGTCAATTGCGCGGAACTTCGCTTCTCTTACGGAGCACAGGGAAAGCCTTTTCTTTTGCTGGATGACCAGGCACAAATCAACTTCAATGTTTCACACTCCGATGGGCGCGCGGCATTTGCGTTTACACGCGGACGCGATCTCGGTGTCGATCTTGAATATGTGAAAGACGATTTCGACGACGAGTTGATTGCGAATCGTTTCTTTTCGCGGGCCGAGGTGTTGGCGCTGCGGACGGTGCCCGTTGCTTTGCGCAAGCAGGCATTCTTCAACTGCTGGACGCGCAAGGAAGCCTACATCAAGGCGCGTGGCGAAGGACTGTCAATGCCGCTTGATCAATTCGATGTAAGCCTCAGGCCGGATGAACCGGTGGCGCTACTGAACAATTATCGCGAAGAACGAGAAGTGTCCCGCTGGTCCATGCAAGCAATTCCGGCGCCGAAAGGTTACGTCGGCACGCTGGCGGTTGAAGGCCGCGACTGGCAGTTGAAAAATTTCAGCCTGGAAAATCAGATACACTAAAGCAATCCCCGAACGCCACCGCTGAGCTGCAGCGCCAACCCGCCCGGTTATCCCTGCGTTGAGCCGGCGGCTTCCGCTTCTTCCTTTTTCTGTCGCCACATGCCGGCAATCTGATTTGCTTCCGCCAACGTCATGTTGTCGTAGATGTCTGAGGTGTTTTTGACTACGCCATCTTCGAGTTCGATTACCTCCCAATCGGGAGCTTCCGGGTCAGTGCCGGCGCGCCCGGGCTTGACGCGAATCTCATAAGAAATTTCTACCGCTTTGTTTTCAGTTTCCATCAGTTGGTTCCTTTACGATTTCGAGCGCTTGCTTTAGAGCAAACTCTAATTTGCGATTGATGGCTTCGTTTGCAACTGCAAACGTCAGTTGGCGAAAGGTGAATCTAACATGTTTCATGTTTGAGCGTCACGGCGATACAAAACTGGTGGTCCAAATACGATGCCAGCCCGCGGGCGGGCTTTAGTATTTTTCAACTCACAGTCCTGGGGCTCCGCTTCGCTTCATTCCAGGCTTTATGCTACCGCCCGCTCCGCAGGCTGAATTCGGCTTCGTCGCCGAGCCCAAAAGTTTTGCCTCGCACGCAACCGTCAGGTAGCATGGCGGCGCAATCACAGCCTGAGTTCAACCAACAACAATTTTATGTGCACCGATAGAAGAGACTTTCTGCGACTGTCCGCTGCGCTCGCGGGCACCAGTCTGCTCGGCAGAGTTGCGTTCGCCGAAACTGCCGCGCCGGAAACGATTCAACAACACGACGCGCCGGATTTGATTCGCAAGCTTAAGAAGATGACGGGTGATGTAGTGCCGATCTCGCTGGACGAGCGACGCGCGCGCATTGAAAAGGCACGCCGGCTGATGCGCGAAAAACGCATCGATGCGATTTATCTCGAGCCGGGCAGCAGCATGTTTTATTTTACCGGCATGCAGTGGGGCACGAGCGAGCGCATGTTCGCGCTCGTTATTCCGGCGCGCGGTGACATCGCCTGGGTCTGTCCAAAATTCGAAGAGGAACGCGCGCGCGAGTTAATCAAACTTGGCACCGACATTCGCACCTGGGAAGAAGACCAAAGTCCCTACCAGCGCGTTGCTGAAATTTTTCGCGATCGTGGCATACGCACCGGCCACGTCGGCATGGAAGAACGGGTGCGCTTTTTCCTCTTCGATGGCATTCGCAAGGCAGCGCCCGCATTGCAATACGTCAGTGCGACGCCCATCACTGCGGGTTGTCGCATGTTCAAATCACCGGCGGAAATCGCGCTGCTGCAAAAGTCAAACGACATCTTGCTGGTGGCTTACAAGGCAACGCACGACTCGATGCGCGAAGGCATGCCGCAGGACGAATTTGCCCGAAACTGCGCGACTGCGCTGCAGGCGCTGGGCGCGCCGGGCGGAATTTTTGTCAGCTTCGGCAAATACACGGCGTTTCCGCACGGCAGTATCACGCCGCAGAAACTTCGCGAAGGTGATGTTGTATTGATGGACGGCGGTTGTGGCGTCGACGGTTATCAGTCAGACATCACACGCACCTTTGTCTTCGGCAAACCAACCGGCCGGCAACGCGAAATCTGGAATCTTGAGCGGCGCTCGCAGGATGCAGGCATTGCCGCCGCGAAGATTGGCGCGCCCTGTGAAGCTGTGGACGCAGCAGCGCGTAAAGTAATCACTGACGCAGGTTTTGGTCCCGATTACAAAGTTCCCGGACTGCCGCATCGCACCGGTCACGGAATTGGCCTCGATGGCCACGAATGGACCAACTTCGTGCGCGGTAACAAGACGCCGATTCAGCCGGGCATGTGCTTCAGCGACGAGCCAACGATTGTGATCTATGGTGAGTTTGGCATTCGTCTGGAGGACTGTCTCTACATCACTGAAGAGGGACCTAGGTTTTTCACAACCCAGAGCCCCTCAATCGATCAGCCCTTTGGTTGAAGTAGGAAATGCATTCTTGCCTGTCGCTGGAAGCGCGGCGTTTCGTCCTTTCTTTCGAGCCGAAATCGCAAGATAAGACACCCAGGGTTAGCACATAGCGCGCCACCCTGGGATCCTAAGTGACACGCCTCTGGCCTGATTTGGTAATGCAAATCAACAATGCCAGGGAGTCCATGAATCAAGCGACCCGTGGATGCCAGACCTTCACGAACCGGTGACGCTTACCACCGCGTTCACTCATCGCAGAATACTCAAGCTCTATGATTTGGGTCCGGTAGTATTAACCGTCGCGTTTGTCACAGTCGCTGTGCCGGTTCCGCCGCCGAAACCGGGGGAGAAACTACAGCCCACATTGACCGTGTCGTGCGGGCCTTGGCTCGTCGTCGTGTTGTTCAACTGGCAGGCGAAATCTTTACCAAACACCATGATAGTGTAAAGGCCCTCGGCGTCTTCCTTTACGGTAAAGGCGCTCGCTACGTGTTCTGGCACACCCAGAAAGTAGAAGTACATTGAGCCCTGGCAGACCAGCGCCGCTTGGTAGGTGGGCGGCGCGCTTTTCGGCGACGGTGCTGCGGCGCACCAGATCCAGAAACCGAACGGCGTGCCCTCGCTGGTGTTGCCAGTTAGCGGCATGAACGAGCCCGGCGTGCTGAACACCAACTGCTCGGCGTTGTTGCCAGCCTTCACGACCTTACTTTCGCCGCTGAATACGACGAGGCAGAGAGCGGCCGTCAGCAAAGCGAAAAGTCCTACAAATTTGCGCGTATGGTTAGTTTTTGTGACCTTCATTTAATTATCCCTTTCTGGGAGTCCTTAGTGAAATGACTCGATTCGTGGTTTGGAACTGAGCCTAAGACAAAATACTCTTGATTTGTATGACAAACTGGGACTCAAGAGTTCCGCACAAGCTGTCGCTAGGCGATTACACCGATCTGAGAAAAGTTAATATCTGGCTCTTCTGGCTTTTGCTGATCTGTTGTCACAGCTAACGCTCAATAGAAACAGAGCGCAGAAGTACGCATTGATTAGTATCAAACTTTGGCAATGAACTCGCGCGAGAACTGTTGCCGAAGACCTGAGCGCGACCGCGAACGTAGGCTCTAGCAGGCGACGTTAGAGGTTTCTTTAGCAAGTGTTTTTTACGCCACGCCAGATGAAAAGTCAATGCAAATCCGCGAGGTCTTGAGCCTAAATGAAAATCTTGTACCTTGTTAATAACGGCTGTCTGTTTGATTCGTTGTAGAGCGCGGGATTCAGTAGCCGCTCAAACGTTCTGAAGACTTCTTAGAGTAGCCATTGAAACTTTGTTTGAATTGAACTTCGGGTCGTCGCAGAGCGGTGAAGATACCAACAAACCAAAACTGATTTACCGCGATAAAGAACAGCCAAACTGCGAAAGTCCAAAGCACTAAAGGACTGCGAGGTCTTTATTTGTGAGGTGTGAAATGGCTGAGACTTGTTCACATTTGGCTGTAATCCGAGAAGTAACACCTAGCGGCGACGGTTGCGAGGATTGTTTGCGCATTGGCGCCGAATGGGTCCATCTGCGCCTGTGCATGACGTGTGGTCACGTTGGTTGTTGCGACTCTTCACCGAACCACCACGCAACCAAGCATTTTCACGCCAGCCATCATCCAATCATCAGATCATTCCAACCGGGCGAAGAATGGGGCTGGTGCTACGTCGATGAAGTGATGTTCGATGAATTGTAAGGCCCGCTTGCTTCAACTTTTGGACTGCGGCAGCTTGACGCCGCTTTTTAATTATCTTGGCGATTTCGTAAAAGAAAACAGTCTGACGAGGATTTAGATAAAGAGATCCGCTGGGACGTGGAAATAATCTGCGAGCGCGCGGGCGTGAGTCTTGCTGATTCCGCGTTTTCCATTCAGTACTTCCGAGGCTACGCCCTTCGAGCCGAATACTTCCCAGAGATGACTCTGCTTTGCCTCGCGAGATTCCATTAAGTGTTGCAAAACCTCAAGAGGCGTGGCTTCTCTAGGATGGTAATATTGCTCTTCAAAATCTTCGATGAGCCTTGCCAGTAGTTTGAGAAGTTTTTCTTCCTCCGGCGAGATCGCCTCGCCCTTCTCCATTAGCTTTTCGACGACTGTCAACATTCGCTCATTCTCCTCTTCCGTTTCGATAACCACCGGCATGGCTCGAGAGAGAAGTCTCCTATAGCGCGTCGGATCAATTCTGCGAACTGCTCGGTTCATTCTTTCCATTTTCCTAGGTCGTACTCTTCGTGTGTCAGTACGGCAACAATGAAGACTGTCTGGCTCCGATAGATTATTCGAGCAATCAGCCTGTGTTTATTGCCTCGAATATTAAAGACGGTGTACCGGCCCACGAGGTCAGCGGACGGATAAACGCGCTTAACTTCGGTTAGATTCTGCCAATTAGACCTTTTCGCCGTTCGATACCACGCCGTCAAAGAAGCCCCCGCATCGAGATGATTTGAAGAGAATTCTCGAATTCTCTTGTAACTGATTACGTTCATGAACGTAAACTCCTCTTCTGAAAAGATTGAGCATTCTCATAGTTTTGTCTCCTTTGGGGTTGGGTTTATCCTTAGTGGTTTCGTTGTTTGTTCAGTTTTTGCGTTGTCGTTGGGTTTTAGTTTTGCTTTATCGTTTAGATTGGGATGTGGTCTTCAAAATTGCCAGAACACATCGCCGGCATGTTCTCACAATGAGAACCCAGTTGTCAAGGGCCGTTTTTGATGAGATCGCTAAGTCACACCTGGGGCACAACGGCAGCCGAACGACAGATTGTCTTTCCCTGCGACGCCATTATTTCGAAGCCTGATGATTCGCTTTTTCGTGGCGTGACTATTCGCGCTTCGTCGGAAATTATTTTTCCTTGGTTGTGTCAGATGCGCGTTGCACCTTACAGCTACGATTGGATCGATAACGGCGGGCGGCTGAGCCCGCGCGAGTTGTTGCCAGGTCTCGAAAACTTGTCAGTGGGCCAGGATGTGATGAGAATTTTTGATCTCGTAGATTTCGAGCGCGACCGGCACCTAACGCTGCGAGTGAAACCAGGCACGCGGGCTGAGCGCAGC
>WNFT01010311.1_pt1 | contig 13208 bp, 15 predicted proteins | sample 5400191 | NCBI WGS metagenome assembly WNFT01 (sample SAMN13153359, study PRJNA577476) | soil metagenome | isolation source: 80 cm saprolite under Madrone tree | place: USA:California | collected 2016-06-14
CTGGTGAGAAAGGAGATAAGCTGAATGTGGCGGAGAAATCCCATGATGCTCACCGTGACCAAACAACCGCCCTTGATGGAAGATCTGCGAAACCACTCGCAGGAACAGCTCGATGAATTGCGCCTGCTTCTGATGGGGTGCGCGCCAACGCGGCCTGATCCGCGCCGGCCCGGTTTTCACGAAATCGACGGGCATTCGACCACCTATTACATTTTCAAATATCCGACCGGCACCAAAGTGCTGCTCCTGGCTGCCTGGGATCGCGAGAGCGACCCGGTTGCGACGTTGGTGGCGTGTTCCTGCCCCGCTGCCTAAAGCATTCTCCTTCATCCTTGAAAAAAGCAGAGCTGAAAAAAGCGCCCCGGTCCCAGCCGGGGCGCTTTCTTAATCTTCCTCCAATTCCAGCGCGACCGAGTTGATGCAATAGCGCATTCCCGTGGGTTGCGGTCCATCGTCAAACACGTGGCCCAGGTGAGCATCACAACGGCTGCACTTCACCGGTGCCCTGTGTTTCCATATCGTCGTACTCCCCGGTGAAGGGTGGTTCCGTCCCCTTTTGCCGTGTCACAAAATATTGATTTTGCGTGAGTTGCTGCTTCCATTCGGCATTGTCCTTTCGGATTTTGTCGCTCATGACCTCTCCCTCGGCTAGGTGCTATTTCTGGTCGATCTTCTCCCATATCAGATTCAATGCACCCCTTTGACGTTTCAACTGCATGACTGAATTGTGCTTGCAGCCCAGAAAGCTAAGGTTGACATGCCGGGCGATTTCTTTTACTTTCAAAGTTCGCAATGCACGCTACATTCAACGCTCCGGCGCATCATCATCACGGCCAAACGCCGCGCCTGCTGAGGTGTGCTTAGCGATTCGCTAAACAATACGCTCTTCAGCCCGCTGGCGCACCAAGCCCCAGCGGGTTTTTTGTTTTCCGCGTGAGATTGACGGGAGGTACGGAAAGTGGACCTCGATTTTCAAAAAGCCGGCGGGCTGGTGCCGGCCATCATTCAGGACCAGCGCACCGGAGACGTGTTGATGCTGGGTTTCATGAACCTGGAAGCTTTCACCCAAACACTAAGCACGGGTGAAGTCGTGTTCTTCAGCCGCTCCAGGAACGAGCTATGGAAGAAGGGTGAAACGAGCGGCCATGTCTTGAAAGTGCTCGAGCTGCGCGTGGATTGCGATGCCGATGCACTCCTTGTGCGCGTCGAGCCAGTAGGGCCGGGTGTCTGCCACGAAGGGTATCGAAGCTGCTTTTTTCGTGAACTGAATGCCGAGGGACGCGCAACAGTCATCGCCGAGCGCACCTTTGCTCCAGAAAAAGTCTACGCGAAGGAGACGCCTCAATGAACCGGCTGAAGTTGGGAATACCAAAGGGAAGTCTGCAGGAAGCGACTTTGGACCTCTTCTCGCACGCAGGCTGGAAAATCACTCTGGGCACGCGAAATTATGTCCCGACGATTGATGACCCGGAGATTGAATGCCTCATGGTGCGGGCCCAGGAAATGGCCCGCTACGTCGAAACCGGCGCGCTGGATGCCGGAATCACCGGGCACGATTGGGTTGTGGAAACGGGTGCCTCGGTCGAGGAGTTGTCCGAACTGATTTACGCCAAGCAACGTCTTGCGCGTGTCCGCTGGGTCCTGGCCGTGCCGGAAGATTCCGTGATTCAAAATGCCGGCGGACTGGAAGGCAAAGTGATCGCCACCGAGGTCGTTCGAATCACGCAAGACTACCTCGCGCGGCATAGCGTAAAAGCACGCGTGGAATTCTCTTGGGGAGCGACGGAGGTAAAAGTTCCTCAACTTGCCGACGCCATCGTCGAAGTTACAGAAACGGGAGCCTCGCTGCGGGCGAACCGCTTGCGCATTGTGGATACCGTGCTGGAATCCGCGACCGTGTTCATCATGAATCGAGCCGCAGCTGCTGATCGCTGGAAGCGGGAAAAGGCGGAGAATCTGATCCTGATGCTGCAGGGCGCCATCGCCGCGGCCAGCAAGGTCGGTCTCCTGCTCAATGTCCATCGTGATGATCTTCCAGCGGTGCTCGGTGTGCTGCCCGCACTGAAGAATCCGACAATTTCGCCTCTGAGCGATCCGGAATGGGTGGCCATTAACACCATTGTGGAAGAAGCCGTCGTGCGGCAAATCTTGCCAAAGCTCAAAGCCGCCAAGGCGCAAGGAATCGTCGAATATCCTTTGAACAAGATCGTGCTCTGATGTTATTTCTTCAAACCATGAGAGTCGTATACAAACCGACCCTGGTGGCCGGTACAGATGCGGCGGAAGAATGCTCATGAAAGTGCATCTGCCGATCCGCCGCGCGATTCTCGAACGCCGCACCTATGAAGCGCCCGCCGAAGGGCGTTCGAACAAGCTGCGCCTGGACTTCAACGAGAATACTTCGGGCTGTTCCCCCGCGGTCAGACGCGCATTGGCAAAGCTCACTTCAAAGCAAATCGCCATGTATCCGGAATACCAGGCGCCGACCGAGCGCTTGGCGCGTCATTTTGGCGTGCGCCCGCAAGAGCTTCTTCTCGCAAATGGCGGAGACGATGCCTTGCGCGTTTTTTTCGACGCTTTCGTCGACGCCCGGAGCAGCATCCTGATTTGCGAGCCGACGTTCCCGATGTACCGCTACTATGCAGAAATCTACGGCGCCCGGATCACCGTAACACGTTATACCAACGAGATGCAGTTTCCTCTCGAAGCTGTTCTCGTCGCGCTGCGCAGAAAACCGCGCGTTCTCTTCATCGCCAATCCCAATAATCCCACGGGAACGCTCCTTCAACCGGAAGCGATTCGAAAGATCCTGAATGCCGCGACGCACACCGCGGTAGTCATGGATGAGGCCTACGCGGAATTCTCCGGCGTTACCGTCGTTCCTTGGATTCGCAAATTCCCGCAACTGTTCGTCGCAAGAACTTTTTCAAAAGTGGCTGGCCTTGCTGCGTTGCGCCTCGGCGCCGTTATCGCCCGCGAAGACTCGCTCTTCCTTGTGCGGCGCGCGATGCCGCCCTTTCCTGTCAATCTCGCCGCTCTGGTGGCCGCCGAGGCTGCCATCGGCGACCGTGCAACCATGCGCCGCTACGTGAATGAAGTGAAACGCGAACGTGGCCGGTTGGCAACAGAACTGGAGACACTCGGGGTGAGAACGTATCCGAGCGGCGGAAATTTCCTGCTGGCCGATTTCGGATCACCCGGCCCCGCGCTCTTTCGAAAGCTCGAAACACAGGCCATCCTCTTGCGCGACCGCAGCAAAGACATGGGCCCGGGATTTGTTCGGATCACTATCGGAACGCAGTCCGAAATGCGCCGCCTGCTGCAAGCCATTCGAAAGGATTGGAAAGCGCGCTCCTAAAAACCAGCGCCTCAGACAAATCAAGATGCCACGCACCGCCACAATCCACCGCAAGACGAACGAAACCGACATTCATCTGAAGCTGAATCTCGATGGCCGTGGAAATGCCCGCATCGCGACAGGAATTCGCTTCTTTGACCACATGCTCGAACTCGTCGCCCGTCACGGCGCATTTGATCTGCAAGTCCGTGCCCGCGGCGATCTCGATGTGGACCAGCATCACACCGTCGAAGATGTCGGGATCACCTTCGGCGAAGCCGTGCAAAAAGCTCTCGGTTCGAAGCGCGGCATTCTCCGCGCCGGCTATTTCCTCATGCCGATGGACGAAACTCTCGCCGCTGCAGCCATCGATCTCGGCGGCCGCCCATTTTGCGTCATAAACGCGAAAGTCTCGGCGAAGCGCGTCGGCGACTTCCAGGTGGAGCTTGTCGAGGATTTCTTTCAAGGCTTCGCGCAAGCCGCCCGCGCCAGCGTGCACCTGCGTTCCCTTTACGGGCGTTCCTCGCATCATCAAGTCGAAGCGCTGTTCAAAGCCTTCGCGCGCGCGCTGCGTTTCGCCGTCGCGCGCGACAAGCGCTTGCGCAAAGTCCTGCCAAGCACCAAGGGCCTGCTTTGAGAGTCACCATCGTCGACTACGGCGCAGGCAACGTTCCCTCCGTCGAGCGCGCCCTGCAGCGCCTCGGTGCTGATTCGCAGCGGACTAATTCAGTTGAATGCATCGCGCGATCCGAGGCTCTGCTTCTTCCCGGCGTCGGACACATTGCCGCCTTGGTTCGCGCTCTCGACGAACAAAAACTGCGCGCCTCTCTACTCGATGCCATCCATCGCGGCGTTCCTTTTCTCGGCATCTGTCTCGGCTTGCAAGTCCTGTACGAGTCCAGCGAGGAAGCGCCGCAATTGCGCGGCTTGCATGTTTTACCTGGAAGGGTCAGCGCTCTGCCATCCAACGTAAAGCTCCCGCACATGGGCTGGAACCAAGTCGCGGAAAAGCGAGACTCACGCCTGCTGCAGGGCATCCCCAAGGAGGCGTACTTCTATTTCGCTCATTCTTACGCCACCCGCAATTCGAATGAAGCCGCAGTTGCAACCTGCTCGCACGGCGCAGAATTTGCCGCTGTCCTCGAACAACAAAATATCTTCGCCGTGCAATTTCATCCGGAAAAGAGCGGCGCTCCCGGCGCGCGCGTCCTGCAAAATTTCCTGAGGCTCGCCGCGTGAGCCTTGCCCACCGCATCATTCCTTGCCTCGATACCGACGGCGATCGTGTCGTGAAAGGGGTCAACTTTGTCGGACTGCGCGACGCCGGCGATCCCGTCGCGCTCGCGGCGCGTTACAACGCCGAAGGCGCTGACGAACTCGTGGTCCTCGATATCGCCGCGTCGCGCGACCGTCGTCCAACTTTCCTGGAAACCATTCGCCGCGTCGCTGGCCAGCTTGCCATTCCTCTCACCGCCGGCGGCGGTATTCGAACCCTCGAAGACGCTCGCGCCGTCGTCCGCGCAGGCGCGGACAAAGTCACAGTCAACACCGCCGCCGTCGAGCGCCCCGGACTGATTTCGGAATTGTCGGGCGAATTCGGCGCGCAAGCCGTCGTTCTCGCGATCGACGCGAAACGCAGGGGCGATCACTGGGACGTCATGGTACGCGGCGGACGTGAATCCGCCTCCCTGAACGCGGTCGCGTGGGCCAGGAAAGGCGTCGCCTGCGGCGCGGGAGAGATTTTGCTCACTTCCGTGGACCGCGACGGCACACAAAGCGGCTTCGACGTTGCATTGACAGCGGCAATTTCAAAAGGCGTGTCCGTCCCCGTGATTGCTTCTGGTGGCGCCCTCTTGCCCGAACACTTTGTCGAAATCTTCACGAAAGGCGCAGCGGACGCAGCTCTCGCCGCCTCGATCTTCCACGATTCGCTTCAGTCGATTCGCACCCTCAAGGAATTTCTCACAGCGCAAGGCGTCCAGGTGCGGCTCCCGTGTTGATTCCCTGCATCGATCTGCAGGGCGGACAAGCCGTCCAGTTGGTCCACGGCAAGAAACGAGAACTTGCAGTCTCGGATGTTTTCGGCCTTTTGCAAAAATTTAAATCCTATTCCTGGCTGCATGTCATCGACCTCGATGCGGCGATGGGAAAGGGAACAAACGATGATCTCGTTCGAGAGCTGTGCGCGAGAGCGCGCAAAGATTTCAGGATGAAGGTTCGCGTCGGCGGCGGAATTCGCACCGTTTCTCGCGCGCAGGAAGTTGCCGGATGGGGCGCTTCCCAGATCATTATCGGGAGCGCTGCTTTTCACAACGGCAAAATAAATGTCCGCTTGCTCCGTCAACTCGCCAGGAAACTCCCTCGCAAAAGAATCATCATTGCGTTGGATACCGCCCGGGAAAAGATCACCATTCATGGATGGCGCAAGCGACTGGCGCTTCAAGCCGAAAACGTGATGTCACGGCTCGAGCCATTCTGTGCGGGATTTCTCTGTACCGATGTGGACCGCGAAGGCACGATGTCCGGCGCAAACCTCGATTGGTTTCGAAAACTACGCGGGGCCACACCGCACCTCATCATCGCCGCCGGCGGCATCAAGACGCGATGGGAAATCGACGCGCTGAGCAAATTGGGGATGGACGCCGCGGTGGGAATGGCGATGTACAAAAATCGCCTGCGCTGACGCAATTTCTGATCGCTTCTCAAATTCTTGCGCCCGCCATCATCGCCGGATTCGCAGTCGTGATTCTCTCCCACGCGTTAGCGGAGGTACGCGTCGGTGATGTACTGCTGCACCATTCGCTGGGTATTGAAGAACGATCCATTGATCGCGATCGCATGCTGCATGATTCCCAAAAATCGGCTGCGCTCGGCATAGTAAAGCGGGAGAATCACGCCTTCCAGCTTACTGTAGAGAGATTCCGCTTCAGCGGCATTGTCCGTCGCCACTCCCGCTGCGGCCACGCGCCGCGGTTCGCCGATGGACCAGCCGGTCACGCCTTCGATGTGGCCTTCTACCCACCAGCCATCCAGGATGCTCAAACTCGGCACGCCATTCAGCGCTGCCTTCATGCCACTTGTACCTGAGGCTTCCAGCGGAAATTGCGGCGTGTTCAGCCAGAGGTCCACTCCGGAGGTAATTTTTCCGCCCAGGTCCAGGTCGTAGTTATCCAGGAAAACGGTGGGAACTGTTTTTCGCAACGCTTTCTTCGCCTGGAAAATGTGGCGGATGATCTCCTTCCCTCCTCCGTCATTGGGATGGGCTTTGCCCGCATATATGATCTGGAACGCGCCCGCGTTCTTGACAATCTGCCGGAGCCTGTCGAGATCGGCGAGAATGAGGTCGGCGCGCTTGTATCCGGTGGCACGGCGCGCGAACCCAATCGTGAAAACTTCAGCGTCAAAATTGAGGCCTGTCTTCTTTCTCACCTCTTCAAACAATTCATGCTTCGCGATCAGATGCGCGGACCAGACGTCTTCGGCCGGCAGGCCCAGCGCGCCGCGCAGGCTGTAGTTGTCTTCGCGCCACGATGGAATGTAGCGATCAAATAGTTGCTGGAACGCTGGAGAAGTCCATGTGCTGGCGTGAACACCGTTGGTGATCGCCTCGATGGGAACTTGCGGAAACATTTGGCGCGAAGTCTCTCCATGTACTTTCGCCACGCCGTTGACATAGGTGCTGAGGCCCAGCGCAAGTTGCGTCAGATTGAGAGTGGCGCCGCCCCGCGCTGCCTCCTGGATTCCTGGATAACTCTGGTCGACTTGCAATACACGCTTCATAAATTCCGCAGCAGAAGCATCTTTCAGATCTAGGAATTCTGTCTGCTTTGGAAACACGCGCGTGAGATATTCCATCGGGAAGCGGTCGTGACCTGCGGGAACGGGCGTGTGCGTCGTGAACACGCACTTTCCACGGACTTTTTCGATGTCCTCGCCGCGTATGGACGTGCGACCGGCATCCCGGGCCTCTTCGACGAGAAGTTCCAGGGAGAGGAGCGCCGCGTGTCCTTCATTCATGTGGTAGCGCGTGAGGTCGTCGTAACCCAGAGCGCGCAAAATCCGCACGCCACCGATCCCCAGCACCACTTCCTGGCAGAGGCGGTAGTACGAGTCGCCTCCGTAGAGCGTCCCCGTAAGGTTGCGATCCGAAGCGGCATTGGAGGACAAATCGGCATCCAGAAAATAAACCGGAACTTCGAAGCCGCGCACGCCCTTCACGGTGTAGCGCCAGCAACGCAGGTCCACGCGGCGGTTCTCGATCGAGACGCTCGCCCGCGCCGGCTCTTCCTGCAAGAAATCCCCGACCCGCCACTCGACGGGCTCCTCCGTCTGCGAACCGTCTTCGGCAAGCCTTTGTGTGAAGTATCCCCTTCGATACAGCAAAGAAACCGCCACCATGGGAAGCCGAAGATCGGCGGCCGCGCGAATCGTGTCGCCGGCGAGAACACCGAGTCCGCCGCTGTAGCTCGGCATGGCGTTTTCCAGCGCAATCTCCATGGAAAAGTAGGCCACAATACGCTTTGTCGAGTTCACCAGGCTTGACATCTCACTCGTTTCACAGTTGGGCGCGGAGCTGCCGCAGCCCTGCAGGAAAAATCTGCAACATTAAACCTCATATTGTCCGGGAATCGCGCCGTGCAAGCAAGCACACAGGCGGGAATGATTTCCAGCCCGCAATTGTATTTTCAACACTTGCAGTGTTGCCGCGGCCGGCAATCCTTACGAGTATCCTGCGCCATTCCATTCGAGAAAGTGGACGGAGGAGCGCAGCGTCAGGGATTCCGCCGGACCACAGCACGAGGAGAGAAAAGAGGCCGAATTGAAGCAGCGACATCGCTAGGGCTTGCCTTTTTCACTACGCGCGCCAGGAGTGGGGCGCGTGAGTAGTTCGATGTACTCTTTGTAGAATTTTTCTTGGTCGAGGTCTTGCTGCACCTCGACCAATTGTTCGCCCATGCCGGGTTGCTGGCCGGGGGCCCACGCGAGGGTGTCACCGTAACCTGCGCCGTGATCAACGTTTACATCAATGTACAGCTTTTGCGATTTAGTGATGATGGAGGGATCCAGCCAGGCCACGGCCGCGAGTTCGTCCCAGAGATAGTTTGCTTCCGCGTACCTGGCGACGTATTGTGCGGCGGGCGTTGGGCTCTTCCGGACCTGTTCGATCAATGATTTTTCCATGCGCGTTTTCACAGAAATGTCCACGGTGGTGAGGACGATCAGCTCTTTGGTGAGCTCCGCGAAATGGGGATCGAGCGCGAGAGCCAGAGCGAGGTCGGTCATCGGCCCGGCGGCGTACACGGTGATTTCATGAGGATACTTATTCACCATGCGGACCAGGAAATGCGCGGCGTCTTCGGAAGATGGCTTGAGCGTGGGCGTGCCTTCCGGCATGGGAGGAATTTTGTTCGGACCGTGAACCGCATGGCCCTTGGCGTAATTCCAAGCGCCCTGATAGATAATTTTCCCATAAAGCGTTTCCCACTTGGCGATATATTCCTTTCTGTTAACGAGCGGGAACGCAGCGCCGGGCAGGACGGGGATGTCCGTGCGGCCGATGATTTCCAACAGTCGAAGGGTGTGCTGAACTTCTTCATCGCGCCAGGCGTCGCCGGTGAGGACGGTGATGCCCAGAACTTCCGTGTCCGATGAATTGATAAGCGAGAGGATCGATTGCATGTCCGTCCCGCCGGGGCCGGCGGCATCCTGATCAATGATGACCTTGCGCCTAGCCTGCGCGGCTGCCACTGGAGAGAGAAACGCGGCCAGCAAGAGAAGTACGGCGTACTTTCGGCTGAGCCCGAAAGGATTGGCGATTTTGATCAACAGATCCACACCCCACCCCCGGTTTTCTCGTTTGGGGCAAACTGAGAGGTTAATGGTTCACGGTTCAGAATGGGAAGAGAATTCAGCGAGACACCCCCACACCCCCGGCAATTTGCATGGTTATCAAAAGAAAGAGGATGCTAAAGGGGCAATTTGTAAGCGCTTGAAAAGAAAGAGCAGGAAGAGGTCTCGTGAGTGAAGCGCGACGAGTTCCCCTCGGGGCTCGGGGTGAACCAGAATGGGAATTGTTGGTACACACCCGGCAGTTTTCAGAAAGAGTGCGGAAGCGCTTGATTGCAAAAGAGTTGTGAAACACTCTTTGTGCAAAGAGTGAAAAGAGAGCGAGATCGGAGAGGAGGCCTTCGATTCCCGATGGTCGCTCAGGATGCGCATCCTTAGTTTGGATGCGCAATACGGAACTTGGAAGAGTGGGCAAGCGTTTGAACGAAAAGGATTTAGAATCGGGGAATTGAGGACCTAAAGGTATTGCGATTGCAGGGGAAGAGAGCACGTAGCGGAGAGCGATGTTCACAAGGAAAGGTAGCACACTATTTACCGACTGTCAATAGCTAACCACTTAGTGATTCGAATGAAAAGGGGAAGCGGGGCATTGGGGAGCAAGGATGTTTAGTGATGGCAAGGGATTACGAGCCGCAGGGGATTCGAGCGAGCGGTGGAAAAGTGTGCGATGGCATCGCAGGATGAGGGATGATAAAAGAAAAGTGTGATGCCCTGCTCTTCGCGCCGCGCGAGAGGTGGGTTCGCCGCGGGCTATGAGGCCAGCGAGGCACAAAGACCAGTAGGAAACCAGGAGGGATGGACCTGTGGTGGACGAAACCAGCCGAGAGGCGGCTGCTTCTCAAGAGCGTGGGCAGGAGACCTGCTCCTGCGGGCACCGCGCCAGCAGTCATGTCGCGCTCAAGTATTCCTGTCAAGCCCCGGGCGAAGATAAGGGCTTCTGCCCATGCATGCGCTTCATTTCAGGGAAATTATTGGAAGGAGTTGGTCCGCGGTCCCGGAGGGGACGTCCGAAGTCAAAGAAGTAGAATTGCAGGAAAGTGCTACGATCCAGGGACTTGCGGCCAAATGGGAATTCCAAGAGAGGCCGAACTGACAGGTGCCCAGGCAGGCAGGACACGAACTCGCAAGGTACCCCAGCCCGGTGGCGACCGTTTGGCCCAGCCTATCCGCAGGATGAACCTGGCCGGGGTACCTGTGACGGTGGGATATTGCCCGGGCAGATTCTCTCGGCAGCACGAAACTTGAATTCTGGTTGGAATACCAACCAAAACGTTCCTTTAAGGAATGCAGCATCCATTTCGGGTTGCAACGCCTCTTCTCCCGACCTAGACTAAGGTTCAGCCCTTCCCCAGACAGGAGATCCAATGAGAATAGGAAAATGGACTACCGCCACGGCGCTAGCGCTCCTTCTTTCCACTGGCAGTGTCGCGCTGGCACAGGGGCAAGGGAAGGGCAAAGGCAAGGGTCACAACAAGCACAGCGATGAGGATCAAGGCGCCCAATTTTATAAAGATCGCGATCGTGAAGTACTGCGAGGCTGGTATGGCGAGCATCAGAGCCAGCTTCCTCCCGGGCTCGCGAAGAAGGATCGGTTGCCGCCGGGCCTGGAAAAGCAACTTGTCCGGCGCGGAACGCTGCCCCCGGGACTCCAGAAACGGCTACAGCCCTGCCCGGAAGAGCTCGAACGGCGGCTGCCTCCTCCCCCTCCGGACTGCGCCCATGTACTGATCAGCGGACACCTTGTGCTACTAAATCGCAGGACCAATATTATTGTGGATATATTTCAGTTTGAGAGCCGCTGACTTCGTACGCGGGGCTAATGGGACGGCGCGACGAAGGAAGGGACCTTCGGAGTAGATGACAGAGTGCGAATCCTGTTGAGCAGCGCCACCAGTTGCGGGCAGTCGTTGTCGGATATCGCTGTGAATTTCAGGCCCAGTCCGCCGCCGGGAACGTGGTGCCGGACGACGGCTTCGGCCCTGATCTGTCCTTCCTGAACGAGAAAATCGAGCTTGGCTTTCGCGCCCACGGGCGGCGGCACCGGGGTGGAAAGAAACAGTCCACCCACGCTCAGGTCGCAAACGCGGGATACATCATCCATGTCCTGACAGCGCCAATAGACCCAAACGTCGCCAATGGTTTCGAGGCGAGAAGTCATTCTTCTGGAATAAGGCAGTTTTGCGAGCGCGGTTGCCACGGTTCTCCTCAGTGCCTGCGGGCTTGGGCGGATCGTTCAGTAAACGAACGATCCCACGCAGTCTTTGGCAAACAATAGTTGGTGGATCGGGGGCGAACAATCGGGTAAAGACCCTATTATTGCGAAGGATTTACCTGAACCCCGGGTAAGGAACCTGCTGCCGCAACTCCTGGTGTAGAATCGCGCCAAATCGCAGTTCCCTGCCGGAGGTGTTCATGCGACGAGTCCAACGGTTCATATTCTGCTTTGTGATTTTTGGTTGTGGTTTGGCGGAAAGCGCGAAACCGCGTCCCCTGCGGCCAACAGCATTCCCACCCGTTTGTTACTTACCTTGATGCGTAAACAAAAAGCTGCAAAAAACGATCGGCCTGCACGTCGATACAAACTTTGGCGTTGGACTGCACTTTGTCCAGTCCTACGATGTAAGCGAAGATAAGTCCGTTGGATGTCAGCTATAATCACGCCCCGTGAAAAGCATTCTCGATTCGATTCGCGTAATAGAGATGACCGAAGCGTTGGCCGGCCCGTACTGCGCGATGTTGCTTGGGGATTTCGGCGCCGACGTCATCAAAGTGGAGCGGCCGGGAATCGGCGACCAGTCGCGTGGCTGGGGCCCGCCGTTCGTGGGGAGCGAATCCGCGTACTATCTGGCGGCGAATCGCAACAAACGTTCGATCGCGCTGAATTACGATAATCCTCGGGGCGCAGATGCATTGCAAAAACTTCTCGCGACTGCGGACGTTTTCATGACCAATCAGCCTTCCCTTGCTTCGCTGAAGAAACGCGGCATCGATTATGAATCTCTCAGCGCAAAACATCCGCGTCTCATCCACTGCAGCATCACCGGCTACGGTTTCACCGGGCCCAAGGCGGGCCGTTCCGGTTATGACATTCTCGCGCAGGCGGAATCCGGGGTGATGAGCTTTACCGGCGAACCCGGGGGCGGTCCGATGCGCTATCCCATAGCGATTGCGGACATGACCTGCGGAATGTACTCCGCGATGGGGATTCTTGCAGCGCTTTTTACACGCGAAAAGACGGGAGGTGGACAGTTCCTGGACATGGCGCTTTTCGATTCGCAATTAACATGGCTCGCCAACGTGGGGAGCAGCTACTTGAACGCCGGCGTATCGCCAACGCGCTGGGGCAATGCTCATCCAAACATCGTGCCGTATGAGGTGTATCGCGGTAGCGACGATAGATATTTTGTCGTCGGAGTAGGCACGGAAGGACTGTGGAAGAGATTCGTTCAGGCATTGGAAATCCAGGACGACATCGGGCGAGATGAGCGATTTCAGACCAATGAGCTGCGAATCAAGAACCGTGAAATCCTGGTCCCGCTGCTCCAGACCCTGTTTCAGCAAACCCCGGCACGAGCGTGGCTGGGAAGGCTCGCAGAGGCAAATATTCCGGCCGCGCCGATCCATACGGTGTCTGAGGCAGTGAATGACGCACAGACGGGCGCTCGCGGAATAATCGTTCAGATTGAGCATCCGGCAATAGGTACGGCGAAGAGTATCGCAAATCCCATACGATTTTCGAATACGCCGGTGAGCTACCGGCTGCCGCCGCCGCTGCTCGGCGAGCACACGGACAAGATTCTAGGGAGCCTGGGCTACACGGCGGAAGAAGTGAAGTCCATGACGAGCGGCTCAGCTACCTGAAGTCGCCCTCCGAAGCCTCGGTACAACTAATGGGATGGTCCGCCGCTTTTACCGAACCAACGGGGCGGTTATAAGAGGTGGAGGAGGCCTCCCATGGAACTACACACCATCGGCATTGATCTTGGTAAGACAGTCTTTCATCTGGTCGGGCTCGACCCACGCG
>WNFT01013873.1_pt1 | contig 13208 bp, 14 predicted proteins | sample 5400191 | NCBI WGS metagenome assembly WNFT01 (sample SAMN13153359, study PRJNA577476) | soil metagenome | isolation source: 80 cm saprolite under Madrone tree | place: USA:California | collected 2016-06-14
AAATTCCATACGACCCCTCCTTCTTGCTCGTGACGGCGTTGTGATGCTGGCTGTTGTAGCAGATCTCCTGGATCAGAGCAAGTCGAGTGTCGGCCTTGTCGCACCTGGGAAAGTCGGCTACACTGGCCAATACGTGTCTAGAGCATGCTCAAGGCACCTCTATGGTAATCAGCAGGAGGGCAGCTCCCGCTCCCCGATGGAGAGGGGATAAAGGCCGCGTTTCTTGCGCACTGACAGGGAGAATGCGGCTGTGGACCCAGGTCAAGCCATCCGCGAGTTGGCAGCGATTGTCGGGCCAGGCAATGTCTTGTCGTCGCGTGCCGAGCGCACCGTCTATGGCTATGACGCTTCCGTGTTTCGCGGTGTGGAGCTGCTCGCCGTGGTGTTGCCGGAGGCGACCCAGCAGATTGCTCGCCTCGTGACCTGGTGCCAGCGGCACCAGGTGCCCTATCTGGCCCGTGGCACGGGCACCGGCATTAGCGGTGCAGCGATTCCGACGCACGGAGGTCTGGTCATCGAGATGGCGCGCATGAATCGGGTCCTGGAAATCGACCTGGAGAATGGCGTAGCCGTCGTCGAACCAGGGGTCATCAACCAGGATCTGAAACAGCTTTTGCTGGAGCACGGCTACACCTATACCTACGTCCCGGACCCGGGCAGCCAGGTGGTCTCGACTATTGGCGGCAATGTCTCGACGAATGCCGGCGGCATGCACTGCCTGAAGTATGGCATTACCAGTAACCACATCCTGGGGCTGGAAGTCGTGCTGCCGAACGGTGACATCGTCGAGGTAGGGGGGAAAGTGGTGGACCAGCCCGGTGCTGATCTGACGGGCCTGCTGGTCGGCGCCGAGGGGACGCTGGGGATCGTCACCAAGATCATCGTGCGTTTGCTGCGTCTGCCTGAGGCGATCGTGACCCAGTTGGCCCTGTTCAAGACCGTGGACGACGCGGCCAACACGGTCTCCGCCATTATTGGCGCCGGGCTCCTGCCAGCGGCGCTGGAACTCCTCGATAAGGCCATCATGCAGGCGGTGGATCAAGCGGTACACATAGGCTATCCTGCCGAGGCCGGGGCTGCCTTGATTATTGAGCTTGACGGTCTCCTGGAGGACATGCCACGCAGCCAGGAGATGGTCGCGGCCTTCTGTCGGGAGCACGATGTCCTGTCGATCGAGACCGCCGAGAGTCCCGAAGCTGCCGCCCGCCTGTGGCTGAGCCGGCGTGCTGCCTTTGGGGCTATGGCCCGTCTGGGCTCGCACTGCTATATTGTCGATGGCTGTGTGCCACGCACCGAACTGCCCGAGGCACTACGCCGCGTCATGGCCATTGGCGAACGCTATGGCCTGCGTATCGCCAACCTGGCCCATGCCGGTGATGGCAATCTCCACCCGAGTATTCCCTTCAACAAGCGTGACCCGAGGGAAACAGCCCTTGTCCTGCAGGCGGGGCGCGACATCCTCGCAGTTTGCGTCGAATTAGGCGGCACTATTACTGGTGAGCACGGTGTGGGTATGGAGAAACAGAACGACATGCCCTTGATGTTTTCACCAACGGACCTGGAGGTGATGCGGCGTATCAAGCTCGCCCACGATCCCGCTGACCTGTGTAATCCCAAGAAGATCTTCCCCTTGAGCATGCTGACGGATACCGCCTCATGATGACGTTTGAGGCACTACGCCGCCATGTCGCAGGGCTGGTGGGCTCCGACAACGTCTGGACTGACGACGTGTGCCTGGCGGCGCATGCCATCGACAGGCGTCAACCCAAACTGGTGGTGCAGCCTGAGACAACGGCCCAGGCGGCAGACATCATTGCTCTCGCTGGGCGCGAGCGCTTTGCGGTGGTGCCGTGGGGGCAGGGCACCCAGATGCACCTGGGGCAGACGCCGGCGCGCTATGATCTCGCCCTGTCGCTGGCGAAGTTAACGCGGGTCGTGGACTATGACGTCGCGAACTTCACGCTCATTGCTGAGGCTGGCCTGCCGCTCTGTGAGGTGTATCGGCTGACGACGCCCTGTCAGCAGTTTTTACCGCTGGGCTATGCTGGCACAACGGCCAGCCTGGGTGGGCTGCTTGTCACCAACACCAGTGGCGTGAAGCGCTGGCGTTACGGTGGCGTGCGCGATCTGGTATTGGGCGTACGGGTGGCCTTACCCGATGGCGCCCTGGCGCACTTTGGCGGGCGGGTGGTGAAGAACGTGGCTGGGTATGACATGAATAAGCTGTTCATTGGCTCGCTGGGGACATTTGGCGTGGTGTTAGAAACCACCTATCGTCTCGTCGCCCTGCCCGAGGATGATGGCGTCCTGGCAGTGCTTTTTCCGAGCCTGGCACAGGCCACAGCCGCAGCGGTGGACCTGCGTACCGCCCCACTGCTCCCCTCAGCGTTACTCCTCCTGCAGGCTGATGTGGTGCACGCCTGGCACGCCGTCCTGCCATGGACGGTACAGCCTCCCCAGGTGGTCCTGCTGCTCAATTGCGATGGTAGCCGTGAGGCCGTCGCACGCCAGCTTCGTGACAGCCGTGCCCTGTGCCAGACACATGGGAGTCTGGCAGACACCATTCTGGCGGGTACGACCCTGCCCACCCTGTGGGCGCTGCGGGAGGGCTGGTGTCATGCCGCTTCGGCCACGGCGCCACCATGGCTGCACGTGCGTCTCGGCATTGTGCCGACGCACCTGGAAGCCACCTTGACGCATCTGGCTCAGACACCCACGTTCTGCCAGCAGCCTATCGGCTGGGTCGCCGATGCTGGCCACGGTCAGATCTGGGCACGCCTGGTACTCCAGCCATCTCTCTCAGACGAGCTGGGCCAGGCCGTCGAGGACTGGCTCTACACGCTACGGACACAGTTACGGGCGCACCATGGGTATGCGGTGGTCGAGGCGGTTCCGGCAACGCTACGTCAGCAGCTTGATGTCTGGGGCAATCCTCCAGGCGCACAGTTGTTATCGCTCTACAAACGACATTTTGACCCCTATGCGGTTCTGAACCCTGGCCGCTATGTTGCCGGGCTCTGAGGTCATGCAGAACTGGGAGAAGAGCGTCCGTCATGCATAATGCCCCTGTTTCCACCGTTCCCCTCTCCCCCCTGCAAAACGTCTTACACCATGCTGAGACGAGCTGCATCCAGTGTGGTTTCTGTCTGCCCAAGTGTCCGACCTATCGCCTGACAGGCCATGAAGCGGCCTCACCGCGCGGTCGTATTGACCTGATGCGGGCTGTGGCGGATGGTGATCTGACCGCCGGCGAGATCTTTACGCATCTGGACTTTTGCCTGGGCTGCCGGGCGTGTGAGACCGCGTGTCCAGCCGGTGTCGAGTTTGGCAAATTGCTTGAGGCCGGGCGTGCTGAAGCACGGGTAGGCCGCCCGGGTTCACGGATCAGCGCCCTGGTGCAGCAGCTATGCTGGCAGGCACTCTTGCCCATACCGGCCCTGGTGCAGCAACTCGCGAGTGTCCTGCATGTCTATCAGGTTAGTGGTCTGCAACAGCTCCTGCGCGCCAGTGGGGTTCTGCGCTATCTCGCGCCAACGCTCGCAACAATGGAGATGTTCTTGCCGCGGGTGCCGGCGCGCGCCGCGCGCCGCCCTGTTCCCATAGAAACGGCTCCTGTAGGCGCAGAGCAAGGGCGGGTAGCCATGCTCACGGGTTGTATCATGCCGGCCCTCCTGCCAGAGGTGAATCACGCCACCGCGCAGGTGCTAGCGGCCAATGGCTATCGCGTCTACGCGCCGCCAGCACAGCGTTGCTGCGGTGCCTTGCAGGCCCATGCCGGTGAGATTGAGACGGCCCGTCAACTCGCCCGACACAACATTGCAGTATTCGAGGCGACAGACGCCGAGTGGGTGGTAGTGAACTCCGCTGGCTGTGGGGCGCTGATGAAGGAATACGGGCACATACTCAAGGATGATCCGGCCTTCGCCGCACGCGCCGAGGCGTTTAGTAGGCGCGTGCGCGATGTGAGCGAGATGCTGGCGGCGGCGCCATTACGTCAGCCTCTCCACCCTGTGCCACTGCGCGTGGCCTACGACGATCCCTGTCACCTCCTGCACGGTCAGAAAGTCCGTGAGCAACCTCGCCACGTGTTGCAACAGATTCCAGCGCTCACATGGCTCGAAGTCCCCGAAAGTGACTGGTGCTGTGGCAGCGCTGGCATTTACAACCTCCTCCATCCGGAGACCTCACAGGCCCTGCTCGACCGTAAAATGCGACACCTGGCTGCGGTGGAGCCGCAACTCATTGTCACAGGGAATCCTGGCTGCATTCTGCAGCTACGCCAGGGAGTGGCGCAGTATGGGCTCGCCGCCGAGGTGCTGCATCCGGTCGAAGTACTGGCGCGAGCCTATGGTGCGCCTGCGGAAGAGGGCAGAGAAACACCGACATGACGGCACAGCAACTTGCTCCCTGCTCGTCGTCCTTGGTACCATAAAGATACACATGTAGCCTTTCCTCAGTCATACCCACACCAAGGAGAACCTCGTGGGAGTGCTGGACGGTAAAGTGGCCATCTCAGATGAGGAGATGGCTGGGCTCATCGCCTACCTATGTTCCCCCATTGCAGAGTATATTCCCGGCCAATCCATCAATATCGATGGTGGCGTAGTGATGTGGCAAGTGTGGCACGGCATGGCGCACGTGTCTGGCAAGGAGAGTCGCAATGGCTGCCATCCGGTTTGGACTGATTGGCATGGGCAGGCATGGCATGCGCTATGCCCAGCATCTCATGCGTGATGTGGAGGGCGCGGAACTGTATGCCGTCTGTCGGCAGGATCCACTGCGTGGCATCTCATGCTGAGGGCTGTCTTGTGCTGAGAATTCGCGTTGATTTTCTCGTTCCTTCTCGCTGCCAGTGGACAATGAGTGGACAACGGGATTATAGCCTAACTCACCTTGGAATGCCCTTGTATTTCCATGAAGGTTTCCCCAGGGTCGAGACACCCACAGCGGATATGCTCTTCATCCCCCGCCGAAGCATAGAGCATCACAGGTTCCACGGGAACAAGGCTTGCTCTACAGCATCGGCGAAGTCCATGGCAATTGCTGTCAGCCTGTCGTAAATGCCTATACACTCACCCGCTCTTGTCTTGCGGACAGTGCCCCTTCCTCACAGACGCTGCCCAGGCTGACCGTTCAGCACCTCGCACCGCCATGACCGCGCTTGTCCAGTACATGTAGACGTGCCGCTAGAAAACGTCGAGAATGCCTCACATTTGAGTTTATACATAGAACAATGGAGAGTGGGAAGGGCAGAGAGGAATGCCTCACAAACGCCATGCTAGGGTTTCAAAGAGGGGCATGGGATACGCTTATCACTCGCAGGTGTCGTCTCAGGGGCAAACAGATAGGGCGAAGACGAGAGCACAGGGTTCTTGCCAGGTTGGGTAGAGGGCAAGGATAGCAGGGACACCAGAGAGGCACAAACGACAGGTGCAGGCATGGGAGAGGATGTAAGGCGTAGACGTAGGGATGAACCATGCCCAGGAGTGAGCACACAAAAAAAGAGCGACAGTCCAGAGCGACCAACAGCGCTCTCGAACTGTCGCCTTGAGAGGAGAAGACTACGGTAACAGTCCCTCATCGGCAAAACTGAAATACGCGCTTGTCCCATCGCCAATAATAACGTGATCAAGTATCGCTATCCCTAAAAGCTTTCCAGCCTCTACCAGCCTTTGCGTCAATGCCCTATCCTCTCGACTTGGTTGGCAATTCCCACTAGTGCTCTGTCAATTTTAAAAATTAGGGTTCCCTCCATTGGTCCCATCAGCGAAACTGGGGAGAACCCAGGAGGGTTCCCAGGGAAAAAAAGTATATGGTTCGCCTGACAGACGAGGAACGAGAAACGTTGCGCGGTGTGAGTAAAAAGCTGCAGGGTTCGTCTCAGCAAGTGCGGCGAGCGCACATGCTCCTCAAGGCCGATGCCAATGGCCCCAACTGGACAGAGAAAAAAATTGCGGAAGCCTTTTTGTGTCGGACGAAAACGGTAGAAAACGTCCGGCAACGCCTCGTGACTGTTGGCTTTGAGATCGCGCTGCACGGCGAAAAACCTCAGCCCCCCCCCACCAAAAACGGCTGGATGGCGAGCAAGAAGCGCCGGTCATCGCGTTGCGTCTGGGCAAGCCTCCCAAAGGGTGCGCCAATTGGTCGTGGCGGTTAGTGGCCGAGCAGGTCGTGGAGCTGGCCATCGTCGAGACGGTCAGCCATGAGACGCTGAGAAAAACGCGAAAAAAAATGGCATGACGCCGCGCAAGATGCAGTCCTGGGTCATCCCCCCGGAAGCCAACGGCGCATTGGTCGCAGGCATGGAAAACGTGTTGGAGACGTACGCGCAGCCTTATGACGCTCGGTTTCCGGTGGTGTGTATGGACGAACAACCGGGGCAATTGCTGAAAACCTCTTAAATTTTTCTCCAAGTACCTACTTGGGAAGCTCGTTTTTGTTCTGCGAAAATCTTGGTATAAGCCATCTTATATTCACTAAGACATCACTACCTAGAAGAGCACAGGCATACTCACCTTCCCCCTCTCTTCCTCGCTATACACCGTCCAATGATCTTGCCCGATGCCTCCCAGTCATGTCGTAGAAGTGCCCCATAAAGCCACCAGAATTGCTCGTATTGAGAGCACAGCGGAGAATAGACTTTATCGGAAATAATTTTCAGCCATTGAAATTGCAAGCATTAGAGCTACAAAAACCGTCTTTCCGATAATGTCTAATGATACATAGGACCTGTTGCATAGTCATGATACCGATACGCTATGCTGGCAATCGGCTCAGGACATGGGTAGATAATAGTGAGACTATTACGCTATTTGTAGTCTACAAGCGATTCGGCTCACCAGACGACCCAACCCACGACCCTCATACCGATCTCTCATCCTGGGTGTATTTACGCAACAAATCCAGGGTATTCTGACACGCCTTTTTCAGGAAAACGCTTGCCCTCTCTGAGACTGAGAGGGTGGACATGCCACAGATGTCTCTTGTCTACCATGGATGCGCAAGGCAGATATTGTAGGAGAAGATGGGACGTACTTCATGCGTATCACGACACTCATGAAAGGGCAAGAGTTCCTCAGTAACGCAAACCCTCTAGCATTGCGTCTTCTAATTTAATTTGTTATAATACCATTTTTTTAAGGAGCATTCAGATCAGGAAGTTGTAATGCATGCCAAGGCGGAATATCCGAGCGCGTGACCGATGGATGCCAAGGAATGGTGAAAGCTATTTCCTGATACTGGCGAACGGTACGATCCAAAGATTGCAGTGGCATGGCACGGATTTCGACCAAGAAGGTTTCAGGTTGAGAAGAGAAGCCACGCAAGCCCGCGAGCAGATCAAAGAAGTCTTGCGCACTTTGCACCAGCAACATCCCTAACCACACATGGCAAAGCCGCTGATCCCTTCACCGTGATAACCACGCCTCAGTTTGGTGACAGGGAGATGACTACACTATTTTAGTCTTCAATCGATTCTGCGCACTGGACATCCCACCACTACCCAAGAGGAGATCGTTGAACGTAGACGAATCTGAGCAGGAATTGAGGCTATCCTGACACGCCTTTGCAGGAAGGATGCTTCTCCTCGATGCGACTACAACCGTGGACATGCCGCAGGTGTGCTTCCCGTCGCGATGGATGCAAAGGGGAAGATCCTCTATGGCAGGATGGTGGAGGGGAGGTTTTTTCTGGGGCATGGATCATACTTTAGAGAATTTCGATAGATGGTATGATATAAAGGGTACAATATTTTCACAAAGTTTCCTGGCATGTGTCGAGGAGAGACAGGCGTGCACTGTCCAACATGCGCGAAGGCATTTCACCACTGTTACAATCCTCAGCAAGGCTCTCATGTGGCGTACCACTGCTCCTGTGGGCAACTTCTCCAATGGGATTATCCCATCATTTCCCCCCAACCATCGGCGTATATTATCGGATCGCCCACACGGTGCATGCACCCCGAACAGCACACACCTGACGCCCTTTTTCCTCTCCTGGCGATGTAACCCTTTTGGGGTGGGGTTAGGTATACTGATGACTATCGTGGTTACGGACTCGGTGCACGGCGTAGAGCATCAATTGCGAAAAGATGATCTGTCTATGAGGTTTTGCATGTCCACACCTTCCCATGGTCCCCAAAAATCCTTGACCCTCCAAGAAGTCTATGCGTGGGTGTATGCCATTCAATGCAGACGTCTCGCATTGCGCATGCACGTGCTAGAGCAAACCGACTTTCTTGTCCGACCACAGGCATTTGAGGGGATGTCCGCTCTGCTCGATGAGGCGCTGGAGGAAATCCGCGTGGTGACGGAAGCACTGCGGGAGAGGAGCGAGGCAGCACACCGGGAGTCCGCGAGACTTCAAGCACTCTTGACCGAGCAGAGAGCACAACGGGGAAAAGCGAAAGAGAACTTAGGCGATTTCCGGAAAAGAATTTGCCTTTTCAGAAGGCTGACGCTGGGTTAATCACAATGGCGTACTTGGGTAAGTTCGGATTGCGCTTCAACCGCGCTTCAACTGCCTCCCTTGCCACCTTCCCGAGCGCCATCCCCTTTGGGTCTATTCGGCGGCGGAGTTCCACGACCGGATGCCGCCCCTTCCAGGTCATCTGCTTGGCCCATCCCCGCATCGTCTCGACATCGAGCCGTTGCGCCCCCTGCCACTGCAACTCTCAGAGACCCCAACATCTTGCGCTGGGATGATATGTGCTGGGAGACGGCGGAGAATACAGCACATGCATCGGTCTCTTGCTGCCCTCAGCCAACTGCACCATGCGAGACCAAAATGGTGTGCGTCTGCCACGACTCTCCGGACCATGGTCCATGTTGATCTGGATGAGACTCGTCTGCGCCTTCTCGTGCTCGTCCATCGCGTTCCACGTGGCTTCGAGCGTCTCGACGAGGACGTCACTCGGTTTATACGCACGACCACAGGTGATGGGCCGTGCAGCACTCTCTTCATCCACCATCCCACACGGGATATCCTGCTCCTCACAGCCCAGAGCGTGGTCACGGGCCCGGTGGTCGCCTCGCGTCACCCCGCCACGGGAAACATCGCCCATCTTCACCGTCGCTTTGCCAGCGATACTCCAGCGTTTGACGCCCGCAGATGCCAGGGCTTGGGCATCTGTTTTTTGCTATGGTCGCAGAGCGCATCCGTCTCTTTGCTCTTCTTGTGCGGCTTGGCCTGCACCACCTTGCGGAAGCGATAACCCAGGCGATTGCGTCCCGCGGCCATGGTACGGGGTGAGGGCAAGGGCTCCTCGCTCTAGCCCTGTTCTCTCCGCGCTTGCCAGGCCGCTTGGGCCGTGCGGCGTGTGGAGGTCACACTGGTGCGCAATGGCGGGGCCTGTGGCGCATGGGCCTCGGCAAGGTGACGCAGCGCTTGGGCAACCTGCGGCTAGTGCTCTTCCCAGCGTTTGCGGCCACTGCAAGCCGCTGGCGCCCCCAGACAGAGGATCCCGCTGCGGCTTTCGGCCAGGCCACGCGCGACGGTCTGGCGCCCCCACCCCAAGACAGCTTCCGCCATCAGGGGGGTGCCCGCACAAGATTTCAACGTCATCGCCGCCGCAAACGAGCGCCGTGCGGGGCCAGTCAGGGTGGATGCCGCGAGGCGGAGATCGGCGCTTTGCGACGGAGTGAGCGACGGTCGGCGTTGCCATGTAGCGTGCTGCATGCCCAGGCGAGGACCTCGTGCATAGAGTCAGGGTTCACATTCCTGGAGGATCCTCTGCGCATCCCTACTCTACCAGAGTAAGGTCTTTTCCGGAAATCACCTTACGCCGGATTCCACCCAAGATCATTACGGACGAGGAGTGCCAGGTGGTGGAAGCAGGCATGCGCACCTATGCTAAAGTCAAGGACTACAAGATTGATGTCAGGGGCAACGCACTACTGATCTATACGGCCATACAGGAGATTGATGCCCTTGCCGATCTGTTCAAGGATCTGTACCCTGACCCTACAGCAAACGTCGAGCTCATGGCCAACTTACGGAAAGCCGTCCATTACTCGCCTATGCTGGTGTTCCAGCTTGTCGATGTCACCCGTCGCACGTTTCAGACCCAACGCTATTGCTTCCTCGGGTCAGTGGATGACTGGATTGAGATTGGCAAGCCGGGGAAGCTGTCCACGCTGGTCAAAAGGTATGTCAAACATCTTGGCCAGGATTCCTATGTGGAACTGTGGTAAGGCCTAGGGCTCGCTAGCACACGGAGGCATCAAAGTGTGTCCTGTCCACCCTTGTCGTCACAGCGTACGTGGCTAGCCTCGTCCCGCTGGTCCACGACGAGCATATGGATGGGTGGTAGAAATGCCTCGTCCTCGATATGCCATGCCTCAAAGATGAAATCCAGGCCCGTAGCCTCAATATCGTCATATCGTCCGCAGATCATGGACCCGTTGCGGCCAATACAGGTCACGAAGAGCGGCAGGACACAGCCCTCCTGCAGCAGTCGCGTGAGCACAGGATACATCGTGTCTTGAAGTGCCTTGCGCCAATCAGCCATGCTATGGTTCTCCCTCTGATGCTACGCCAGGTGATGGTGGGTGATCCGGCTACCACACATGGCTATGAGGCCAGGATCTGCGCTTTGCGCTCCTGTAGCAGGACCGTCATCTCTTCCAAATGGGACACTAAGTCCTAAGACGCTTGGGGAAACATGGCGGTCTCTTCGTCCACGACATGCTGCTCGACGTGCTCCCACAGCACATAGAATCTGGCCTCAAACGCCGCATCGTCATCGGTCTCTTGCAGGGTCGCGATGAGGTCCCTGAGCTGCTGATGGTCCTGCAATGCATCACGGACCAGCCCCTTCCCCTCCTCGTCAGCCTGCTCAGCAAAGACCGGGTAGAACACGGTTTCTTCCAGCAGCATATGGAGGGTCAGCTCGGCAAAGACATACTCGGCAATGATCTGCTTGAGGTACGGATCGGAGGTGTCCTCATATTGCTGAAAGAGCGCGCGTACCTGACGGTGATCGGCGGTGAGCACGGCTATGGCATCGTCAGGCTGGTGCCTCGTCTCGTCACCGTTAGTAGAGTCTCGTCGTATCACGGAGCATGCTCCTTCCACCTCGCTATGGGCATCGACATGCCACGCATCCAGAGTGACACGACCGCCGTGTTGTCTTGGTCTATGTCCTACAATGACTGCAAGCTCTGTGCCACTCTACAAGAGATAAAAGGCATCGTGTCGATCGCTTGTCACGCCCTGGATGGTGTGTCATGGACGTTGACGCCGTCTGCCATGGCACAGGCGCGTGTGTGGAGGCGTGTACACATGTCTGGCTCACAGCCCATGTTCCTGCACGGCTGGGGCGAAGCGACGTGTAGGCACACGCGCCAATCGGGACTCCAACTGCCACCCACAGCAGCGCTGACTGACCCGGACGCAGACATCACAGACGTTGTCCCAGATGTGGAGATCGCCGCGCCTGGGATAGATGGTCCGGACAAGAAGTACTTCCCAACGCAAAAATGGGATCCATTGGTGTTCTGTCGCATCATAGAGACGTTCATGATGGGTACAATATAGGAGTTCTATCACATATTCCTCGTTCAAAAAAGTATGATTTACAACAATACAATGATAGATGCTTTGTGTATCGGAGCACATGTCGCTGAACTTGACGGGAACAAACGCTCTCTTCGATGGTTGCAGGGAGCAGAAGGACGGTGTACGAGAGCATAAAGAAGCCGAACGCATCCGTCCTGCACGGCTCTAGCCAGAAGGACTCCGTGGCTGCACGCCTTTACACAGTTACGCTCTGGGCCAGGACTGGTTGGTCGCCTGTCTCTCTGATGACCCATGGCACGCCATGTTTATGCCCTGTCAAGCCCATCACGGGGGGCAGAATTCCCTGGGGAGCATGGCACACGTTTTGCTCATCACAGGTGTGGTAGAGATGACCTATGTCACTGAATATTACCTTCGGAAAGGAGTACAACCGATGGTTGCACGTCTACATCTGCTGTGCCTAGGCTTGGGCATCCTGAGCACCGTCATGGGGTGTGCAGCACCGCCGCCTCCAATGGCGCCTCTCCGCGCGACCCTATCTCCTGCAGCTCCCTCAACCGTCACTCCGCCTGCTCCCGCAGACGTCCCTCCTGCAGTGACCCCTCTGCCGTATGTACCGCCTTCCACTACTACGGGCACGAGAAGTCCAGACGTCTACCAGCCCTCCCCCTACGAGCGGAAGATGGATAAGGAAGAGCGCGACGGTAGTGTTCTCGATGTGGAGATGGACTGAGATTGATGGCACACTGAACCTGGCCTTGATAACGCCCAGAAGCCAGGAGTGTCTCATGACGTTCATCGCCGTCCGGTGTCCACATTGTCAGAGTGAGCAGATCGTCAAACGCGGGAAAACAAGCTGTGGGACCCAGCGGTACCTGTGCCAAAACACCACGTGTACCACGGGGAGCTTTCTCCTTGACTACCGATACCTTGGGCGGCTGCCCGCGGTGAAACACCAGATCATCGACATGAGTCTCAACGCCAGTGGCGTGCGCGATACCGCACGGGTGCTGCGGATCAGTACGGACACCGTGTTACGGGAACTCAGGAAGAAAGAAGCGGCCCTGGAGTCGGTGAACACCGCGTTCCTGCGCACCCATAACCCAGATGATATGGCAGTGGCCATCGAGCGTGCTGGGGAAGACGCCGAGATGGATGAGATGTGGTCGTTTGTCGGCCACAAAGGCAACCCGCGCTGGTTGTGGCATGCGATCGATCATCACACGGGCACTGTCTTAGCGTATGTCTTTGGGCGCCGCAAAGACGCAGTCTTTCTGCAGCTCAAAGCGCTGCTAGAGCCCTTCGGGCTCACGCGTTTCTATACGGATCATTGGGGGGCGTACGAACGCCATCTCGACCCCGACATGCATTGTCCGGGCAAACGGAATACCCAGAAAATCGAGCGCACGCATCTGACGCTACGAACACGGATCAAACGCTTGGTCCGTAAGACGATCTGCTTCTCGAAATCGGTACAGATGCACGACGTCGTCATTGGCTTGTTCGTCAATCGCTACGCTTTTGGACTGCTTGTCTAGCATGGTCATCTCCACATCGAGAACACTACCCGAAACTGCTCGTAGGCGTCGAGGCAGTCGACTGCCTCACGGAACGCGTCAAGATCTCCAAGTGCTTCCCGGACCGAGGTCTGCGGATCCGCCGCTACCAGCGTGGTGAGGGCCTCGGCCACT
>WNFT01004267.1_pt1 | contig 13207 bp, 10 predicted proteins | sample 5400191 | NCBI WGS metagenome assembly WNFT01 (sample SAMN13153359, study PRJNA577476) | soil metagenome | isolation source: 80 cm saprolite under Madrone tree | place: USA:California | collected 2016-06-14
ATCAGCGCGTTCATCAAAAGCATGCGCGCTTCGGATGAAAAAAGCGCGATGTACTGGCTGGCAAAAATGCTGCACGCCGGAGAAGATTTTCGCTTCATCGCGCGGCGGATTGTGATTTTCGCCAGCGAAGACGTTGGCCTGGCTGATCCGGAAGCGTTGCAGCTTGCGATCGCGACGCAACAGGCGGTGGAATTTGTCGGGATGCCGGAGGCGCGCATCCCTCTGGCGCATGCAACTGCTTACATGTGTCGCGCGCCGAAAAGCCGCGAAGCATACAAGTCACTAAACGCCGCGACCGAACGAATCGAGGCGGAACAAACGAAAGCCGTGCCCGAGCATCTCAAGAACAAGCATTTCCCGGTGAATCCCGAAAATTAAGGAACATTCTTCAACATCGACAACTTCTGCGATGTTCGTTGCGCGTTCGAGGTAGCGCCGATGTGTCCCGAAAAAATTAGCAGACCGAAGCAGACAGCGTTGAAGGTGATGAAAACTGCGAGCGCATTCCACAGACGGCCTTCGCGCCAGTAGTGGTGCACCTTTTTCCAGCTTGAGAATATGTGGAACGCGGAGAGCAGCGTCGCCATGTATAGGCCATAGAGGATGTAGTGCGGCTCGATGCCATGCCACAAACCCATTAGTCCGAACGCGAGAAAGTAGCCCACGATCGCTGCCGTGTGCATGCTTCTGAACCATTTGCCGCGCGCAGCCGCAAGCAGGAATCGCATGTAAACGTGGTCGCGAAACCAGAACGAAAGCGTGATATGCCAGCGGTTCCAAAAATCACGGATATTTCGCGCGAGAAATGGTCGACTAAAATTTTCGGGTGTGTGAACGCCGAAGAGATAGCTGATACCGATGGCGAAAGCGCTGTATCCAGCGAAGTCGAAAAACAAATAAAAACTATAGGCATACATGTAGCTGAAGTATGAACTTGTAGAGTAACGCACGGAAAAAGTGGTGCACGGCACCGTCGAGATCAGCCAGGAACTCAGCGCGGCTACGCTTTTTCTTCCAGTCTGGAATGAAACGGCGATAACGATCGATCGGGCCGGCGGAAATCGTCGGAAAGAAAAATAGAAACATGAAAAGATCGATCGCGCCAGGGGTCGCGATCACTCCGTCACGGACACAAAACACAATATCGAGTGCGCGAAACGTCACGTAAGAGACGCCAAGAAAGCCAAACTGAGTTTTGGGCGAGACGACTGGGAGCACTTTCGTGATTGCGAGCGGAAGCAGGCTCACTCCAAGCGCGCCATAGAACAGCCACCCTGCGCGCGCCCCCGCCCTCGCAAACGCGCGCACTGTGAGCCATTGCCACAAGGCAAACGCCAACACCAGCCAGATCTCGCGCAGTGGAAAATGCGCGCGCAAATGAAGCACGTCCTGATACTGGGCGACGAGCATGGCTGTGGTGACCAGCAATGCCCAGCGCCAGCCGGCGCGGCCGAATAATCCCAGAATGATTGTCGGGACTGCTACGTAAAGCAGCAGGACGAAATAGGTGAAATCCGCGTAGGGAATCACAGCGACCTGGCCAGCGCAGTTCGGTCCACCTTGCCATTGGCGGTCATGGGAAAGATGTCGAGAAAGACAAATTTTCGCGGCAACATGTACGTCGGCAACCGGTCACTGAGTTGTGTGCGGAGGCTGTGCGCCAGCTCGAAGTCTGATGTCTCATTCCGCGCGCCTAGCAGCACACAAGCAGCAAGTGATTGAGCCGTGTCGTTTTTGATCACTGGGATTACGACCGCATCGCGCACAGCGGGCAGCATGCGCAGATTCGCTTCGACGTCGCCGAGCTCGACGCGGTACCCACTCAGCTTGATTTGTTCATCGACGCGGCCTTCAAAGAAAAGGAGACCGTCACGGAACCGGGCGAGGTCGCCGGTCTTATACGCTCGCTGGCCCCGCCGCTCGAAGAAAGCGCGCGCTGTGAGATCCGGCCGGCCGATGTACCCCGGACTCACGTTTGGCCCGGCGATAATGATTCCGCCGCGCTCGTTCGCGGGCAATTCACGGCAATTCTGGTCGACCACGAGGATTTGCGTCCCCGGCATCGCGCGGCCCACGGGCAAAGCTGAATACTTTTGCAGAATCGAATCATCAATCCGGATAGACGTCGTGGCTACGGTTGCCTCAGTCGGGCCGTACATGTTCCAGACCTGCGCTCGCGGAAAACGGCCAAGCAGTTCAGCCGCGGTCTGCGGTGCGAGTGTTTCACCACAAAACAAAAATCGGCGCGCGCGCGGCAGCATCGCCTCTGTGAATTTCTGTTCGACCAGACACATTCGTGCAAACGACGGCGTGGACACCCACGTGGTCACCCCAGAATTCGCCAGTGCGCGGTAGAGTTGTTTGGGATTTTCGATCAAATCGCGGTTGACGCTAAATAGCGTGCCGCCCGTTGCGAGACTGCAATACAAATCCATTACGGAGAGATCAAACGAGAAGGGCGCCTGATTCAAAAACACTTCCGCGCGCTCGGCGAACTGTTGTTCCGCGAGCATCCAACTGATGAAATGCTCAAGACAGGCAAGGGTGATGATCACGCCTTTCGGTTCACCGGTGCTGCCGCTGGTGAACAGGATGTAAAACGGTGCGTTTCTCTCCAAAGATTTCCTGCGGCCGCGGATCTCGCGTCTCGAAAGTTGTGCGACCTCTTCGGCACTGAGCAGCATCGCTGCGCGCGAGATTGCCAGGATCTTCTCGACGCGGGGCCGAGGCAGCAGGGTGTCGATCGGCACGTATGGGCGGCCGGATTTCGCTGTTCCTAGAAATGCGATTAACATCTCCGGTTCGCGATGCCCAAGCACGCCAATCGGGCTGCGGTCATCGCCGAAGCGCTCTGTGAGATACACCGCAAGCGCATCCGAGCGCTTGGATAGCTCGCCATAGGTGAGGGTTTGATCGCCGCTAATGTGTGCGATTGTTTCTGGAGCCACTGCGGCCCAGTGGTCGATTCGCTCAATTACATTCACTAGAAGCCCTGATAAACAAAGGGTGGCGTCGAGAAATCGCCGCGTCCATACATCGCGATCAAGGCCATAAGGATCGCGAGATAATAGAGAATCAGCAGCACACGATGCAGCGTGGAATCTCGCTCGAGCCAGCTCACAAGCGCTGCTGGAGATCTGCGATGACAGCTCGCGGTGTGCGCCAGCGTTCGCGCTCGAATTCCGCGGGCGAAATTTTTAAGCCGAATTCCTCTTCGATCATAAGAATGAGTTGAACGGTTCTCATCGAGTCGAGGACTTGATACTCGTACAGAGGGAGATCGAGATTCGTGCGCACCTCATCCGTTTCGGCAACACACGCGAGGAGCTGTAACACTTTATCTGAGAAATCCGCAGCTATCATGGATGAGGCGCGGCGCCATCGAGCCGTTTGAATGAAAGAAGATGATCAGTTCTCAGCCTCGTGGCAAACGGCGATGAAAGAAATCATCGAGCGCGCGATCATAATACACCCAGCCTTTTGCAGTGAGATGACTTGCGTGACGGATCAGGAACGCCGGGTCTTCATCATGCGCCTCAAATTCAACTACGGGAAAATGGTACCGTTCCACAAGTGCGCGCAGCTTTGCGTAATAGTCGTTGCGAGCCGAGCGGGAAACCCCCGCATGGTCGTAAAAATCTCCAGGAACCGGCATGCTGAGAATTAGCGGCTGCGCGTGAGCGCTTGCCAACCCGCGCAACAGCAATTCCAGATCGATCCAAGCTGGTGACGTGTCGATTCCATTCTTGAACGCAGCGTCGCGAGACCCCGGAGGAATTTGTCTGTCGAACGCCGGAGCGTTTTGAATTCTGCCAGCATCGCTAGGTCTCGCTTTGCTCGCTTTCGCAATTAGCTCCGGCCAATCGACTGTTTCTGCATGCAGGCGTGGAAACGGTTTCTTTTGACGTCGAATATAATCGAGCGCCGCTAAATGGTCCTGCAGCTCGAACAACAGGCTCTGTGCTTTCCCGGCCGGCCAGAGTGCGTAGAACACGATGCGGTCGATCCAGTCGCCAGATGCCAGGCGACTCAGCGCGAATTTCAACAACGGCCTCTCTTCGAGTGTGCTGGGGCACTCCAGCATGCGCGCTGCAATTTGCCGCTTCAGGTCGAAATCGAGGGCGCTGCCAAATATCATTTCCGTAGCTGCCATCGGCGAAAAATTTCCTGCGTACGCTTGCCAACCCGGCTTGGTCGCGAAAAACCAGTTCGGCGAAAGCGAGATGGCAAGTTTTTTGCCGCGCAAGCTCGAGCCCAGCGCGCCAATTTTTTGCAACATGATGAGCGGAGTCGTGCCTCCGCCCCCGACCGGCGACAGTTGGAACCCTGTTGGGGCAGTGCGAAAAAAATTGTTTCCCCTGTATGGACTGGCGGGAACGAGGAGCTCTGAACTGCCATAAATCGGCAACACGTTCTGCGCATACGCGCCGGCACGTTGAAAGGCGAGTCCCTGGTTCTTGAGCGAGAATGTCTCAGGGGCGCTGGAGGCAATAGTGGCGCGTTCCAGATGAATCAGCACTCTTTCACGAGCGAACAAGCTGATCGCCCCAAGCCCCAGCGCAACCAGGCCGGCAAACAAATGCGGCATTTGTCTCATGAGTACCCACTCGCTCTGAAAACAAGAATTTATTGTCGCGACTTGACGCGGCAATCGAATTTCACTTCGCTAGTCTGACGAGCTATGGCCTCCTCATCACTGTGGCAGCGGTTTCAAAGGTATTTTCTGGAATACCGTGAACTCGGTTTTTCTCTCGACATCAGCCGAATGAAATTTCCGGAAGACATGTTCGATGAGATGCGGCCGCAGATCGAGCAGGCGTTTGCGGCGATGCGACAACTGGAGGCGGGAGCAATCGCTAATCCCACAGAAAAACGAATGGTTGGTCATTATTGGCTGAGGAACCCGGAGCTTGCGCCGACACCGGCAATCCGGGCAGAAATCGAAGACACGATCCAGCACATCAAGAGATTCGCGGAAGACGTTCACAGCGGGAAAATCACGGCTGAAAATGGACGACGCTTCGATCGTGTGCTGCACATTGGGATCGGCGGCTCGGCTCTCGGGCCACAATTCGTATCAGACGCGCTTGGGTCGGCGCAGAACCGAATGAACATTTTTTTCTTCGATAACACGGATCCCGAGGGGTTTGACCGCGTGTTTGACAGGATAGGTGACGGTCTCCCACGGACGCTTGTCGTGGTCGTCTCAAAATCTGGCGGGACAAAAGAAACACGGAATGGAATGGTGGAGGCGGAAGCGAAGTTCGCTGCGAAAGGACTTCAGTTCGCCAGACATGCTGTTGCTGTGACCGGCGTTGGAAGCGAGTTGGACAAGGATGCCGAAGCGAACGCTTGGCTCGCGCGCTTCCCGATGCCCGACTGGATTGGTGGACGCACGTCGGTGATGAGCGCGGTTGGGTTGCTGCCGATGGCCTTGGAAGGGTTTGACATCGATGGCTTCCTCGCTGGCGCCGCGGCCATGGACGAACGCACCCGCATACCCGAGGTCGCGCAAAATGCCGCGATGCTTCTCGCACTCATGTGGTATTACGCCGGCAACGGGAAAGGCGAAAGAGATATGGTGGTTCTTCCGTACAAGGATCGGCTCGCCTTGTTTACCAAATATCTCCAACAGCTCGTGATGGAATCCTTAGGAAAAGAAAAGGACCTCGCTGGGGACATTGTGCATCAGGGGATCGCCGTGTACGGCAACAAGGGCTCGACGGACCAGCATTCTTACGTGCAACAGCTGCGCGATGGGGTCTTAAATTTCTTTGTAACGTTTGTGGAAGTGAGCAACGATCGGCGCGGCGCTCCGTTTGAAGTCGAGGATGGCATCACGAGCGGCGATTATCTTCATTGCTTTTTGCGTGGCACGCGCGGCGCGTTATACGAGAAAGGGCGGGAATCAATCACGATGAGCATCCCTCAGGTGAACGCGTTCTATGTCGGGGCGCTGATCGCACTCTATGAGCGTGCGGTCGGATTCTACGGTTCGCTGGTTGATGTCAACGCCTACGATCAACCAGGTGTAGAAGCGGGGAAAAAAGCGGCGAGCAAGCTACTGGAGCTGCAGAAACAAGTGCGCGAGAAGCTTTCGGACGATGGGAAAACTGCCGAAGAAATCGCCCGCTTGGTCGACGCGGATCCAGAAGACGTGTTTCATTTGTTGCGGCATTTGGCGAGCAACGATCCCTCGATCAAGGTCACGCCCGGCGAGGAAACGGTGGACGACCGGTTTTCACTCGCAGAGAAATCATAATCCATCGCTTATGCCGGAGAAGTCTGCTCAAAGTCGAAGCCATTCATTGAGTGTGCCCTGGGATGACGTGGTTCGTTTTGTCCGACAACTCACTCACGATTTGCGCAACGATCTGAATGCGCTCGAGCTGCAATCGGCTTACATCGCTGAACTGACGCAGGACCAGGACCTACAAACTGAGATCAAGCGTCTGCGAGAAGTGACGTCAGCCCTCTACTCGACTTTGCAACGGCTTTCCAGAGCAGTCGGGGAGATCACACCGAATATGATTTCTTACCGGGCTCCTGAATTTTTGGCCGATATGCGCGCGGAAATCGAGCGGAAATTTTCCATAAAAACCGACGAAATTAATTGGGACGCGCAACTTCAGGACGTGGTCTTGCACGTTGATCCGCAACTTCTACAGGAAGCGTTTACGGAGCTTTTTGCCAATGCCTTCCAGCATGATCGCGGCAACAGCCCGCTGCTGGCCAATGCCAGGATCGACAATGACCGATTACTATTCACTCTGCACGAACCAAAGCTTGCTTTTGACTCGGCCACACAAAATTGGGGGCGCGAACCGTTCCGGAACATAAGCCAGCGTCACTACGGTCTCGGTCTGAGTCGCATCCAGGCGATCGTAGAAGCCCACGGCGGTGAGCTACAGGCGCACTATGATCCGAAAGCTTCCGCACTCGTCTCGACCGTGACACTCCCCGTGGAGCGTGCACTCTGAACATATCTGGACCTCATGTCATCTCACGGTTTAAACAACTGGCAGGCGCTGCTCGTGCGTAATACCAGCAGCGCTAAGTGATGAAAACGGAGAACCATCGCGTTCTGATCATCGACGACGAGCGCCCCGTGTTGATGACACTCGAAGCGTTGCTGAACCGGCATGGTTATCACGTGGACACTGCCGGGACTGCTTCGCAGGGCGTCAAGTTGCTCAAATCGAATTTGCCATCGCTTGTGTTGCTCGATCTGCAACTCCCCGACGCGCATGGTTTGGAAATGCTCGATCGGATCAAGACAGAATTGCCCGACGTTCAGGTGATCATTCTGACCGCGCACGACTCTTTGCATAATGCCATCGAGTCGATCAAGCGCGGCGCATTCCATTTTATCAGCAAACCGTACGCGCCAGAGGAGCTGCTCAGCCTCGTGGAGAACGCGTTGGAGAAACAGTTCCTGCTTCGGGAGGCGGAAAAATTGCGGGAGAAAACAGTGCAACTCGAAAAGCGCCTGGAAATCGCAGAGGCGCGGCCCACACCAATTTTTCAGAGCAAGCCGATGCAGGAAATCCAGGAACTGATCGACGCTATGGGACCTTCAGATGCCAACGTTCTCATCGTGGGAGAGAGCGGCGTAGGCAAGGAGGTGATTGCCAATACGATTCACGCTCGCAGCCGGCGCGCTGAACAACCGATGGTGAAGCTCAATTGCGCGGCGTTCCCGCAAACGATGATCGAGGGAGAACTTTTTGGGTACGTCAAAGGCGCGTTCACCGGAGCCATGCACGATTTTCCAGGAATGATTGCGGCGGCAGACGGCGGCACGCTGTTCCTCGACGAAATATCGGATATGCCCGCTGATTTGCAGACGCGCTTCTTGCGCGTGCTTCAGGAACGGGAGTATCGGCCTCTCGGCAGCACGCAAACAATGAAGGCAGATTTCCGCGCGATTGCTTCGACTAATCGATCCATTCCCGAGGCGCTGGCCGAGAACCGGCTGCGCTCCGATTTGTATTACCGGCTGAATACATTCCAGATCGAAGTGCCACCGTTGCGGAAACGAAAGGAAGACATACCGCCGCTGATCGCGCAATTCGTAAGAGAATTTGCGCAACGACTCGGAAAGCCTGAGCCGGACGTTTCGCCGGATGCTTTTCAAAAGTTGCTTGACTACGCGTGGCCGGGAAATGTTCGCGAACTGCAAAACGCGATCGAATACGGTGTGGTCCTGGCGCAGCAGGGCGTTATCGGCGTGAAAGAGTTGCCCACGGAAATACAATTGCCTCCGGCGCTACAACAAGCCGAGCTGGGCGGGTTGCCGCGCAAAGGCGTGCAAACTCTCGATGATTTGGAGCGCCAGGCCATTCTGCAAGCCCTGGCGGAATCTCGGGGCAACAAGAAAAAAGCAGCCGAACTGCTCGGCATCCAGCGTCCCACGCTCTACAATAAGATGAAGCGTTACGCGATCGAGTTGTAAAAATTCCTGCCACAAAACGGCGGGCACGGAGTGACGCGCCCTACCAAGAAACTCAACGCACGCGAGATGGTAGGGCGGGCAGTCCTCTGCACGCCGCGTGTGTTTGTCATGTTATTCGCCGCGATAGGTGCACCGAGCGGTAGGTGTTTCGTGCACGACGATCTCGCACAGGCCAGGGCATTGGGGCTCCAGTTTTTGCCAGAACCATTGCGCCATGTTTTCGATCGTTGGGTTGTCCAAGCCTTCGATGTCATTGAGGTATTCATGGTCCAGCAATTCCAAAAGTGGTCTCATCGCCTCGCTGATCTCCGCGTGGTCGTAAACCCACCCGGTTTCGGAATTCACGTCACCTTCAACCGACACTTCGACTTTGAAACTGTGTCCGTGCAACCGGCGGCATTTGTGACCCTCATGCGCCTTTGGCAGGGTCTGTGCCGCTTCGAACGTGAAATCCTTCGTTAACCGCGCTCTCACGGCTCTGAAAATATCATGTCATTATCTGTCTTGCGATATAATAGACGGCGGAGCTTCGGCACTGCCATTCGGTAAACTGGGTCCGCGGAAGCTCGTCCTCGATTTTCGCACATCTTTTAAACACCACGTTGCGCTGGGCTCCAGATGAATTTGTGCATCTGAAGTTGAAACCGCACATTGAGTTTGTCCTCCAGAATCCATTCCACAATCTGGCGCGGATCGATCCGGCCAAAGATCGGTGAAAAGAGCACCGCATGGCAGCGCGATGCCAGACCGTAGCGTCGCACTTTCTCGCACGCCCATTCGTAATCTTCGCGAGTTCCCATCACAAATTTTACTTCGTCACGCAGCGTAAGATGGTCGATGTTCGACCAAAGATTCTTCCCCACTTCACCACTTCCCGGCGTCTTTAAGTCCATGATTCGATAGACCCGAGGATCCACCTTTGAAACGTCATGCGCGCCGCTGGTTTCGAGCAGCACAGTGTAGCGTGAGTCACAAAGCATCATCATCAACGGCAGCACGTTCTTCTGCAGCAGCGGCTCGCCACCGGTGATCTCGACCAAAGGGCAGCCAAACGTCGCGAGCGCCTCCAGAATTTCGTCTAATGTTCGTTTCTTTCCCTCGTAAAACGCGTACTCGGTATCGCAATAGTTGCAGCGAAGGTTGCAGAACGCGAGACGCACAAAGACGCAAGGCCGACCAACCCACGTGCTTTCACCTTGAATGGAGTGATAGATTTCGTTGATCGTAAGCGTTTTTTTGCGCTCTGACATTCGGTAAACAGTTCCTTTGTCGAATCGACATAAAATCTTATGCGAACGACCACATGGCAAATTCGACGCGCGAACCCCACGGCTTTACCAGATTCCGACGGCAAACTCCCAGACGACAGCAACTGCTTTTCAATTTCTTATTCTAAGGGTTTTTAATTGACGCTCGTACACCGGCATTCTAGTCTCGCGCCCATGCGCCGCGGTTGTCACCCGTATCTCAACCGCTTCGCACCGCTTTTAACCCGCACGGTAGCAGCCACTGCTGCCGAAATCGCCCACCTGATTACCGGCAAAACTCCGGCGTCCGCCGCAGCAATCTTCCTCGCACTTGTTCTCGCTGGGCAAGCACAAGAATCCATTCAAGAGGTGGCGTTACCGCCCTGGTCAGAGCCAACGCTCCCGTCCAGCGAACCGGCCCCGTCCGCGCAAGCGGAGACAGTGCCTTCTGCCCCGGAACCGTTGCCGGCTGCTCCCGCGGAGCCACTGCCTGCCTCGGAGGAGGTCTTTCCATCTTCGAGCGATTCGTGGTCTTCTTTGACAAACTACACCACAGCGCAGACAACCGTTGTCCCGGCACCGGCAGCAGGCGGCCCATATGGGGAGTTCAGCACGAAGAATGTTGCGACAGGGGGAGCCGCGTCCTCAGGCGAACCGCGTCGCTTTCATTACGCTTTGCAGCTGACGGTGCGAGGTGTGTGGGATGACAACATCTTCATCAGTCACACAGATCGAAAATCGGATTATTACTTCGCGATTGAGCCAGACATCACACTTGGGGTTGGCGATATCGAGGGGCGCAACAGAAGCTATTTGCGCCTGGACTACATGCCGAGCGCGATTCTGTTTGTGAATCACTCGGATCAGGACGCATTTAACCAGCTGATTCACCTCGAAGGCGGATACAGCACAGGCCGGCTCAGGTTGAGTCTTTTTGAGGACATAGCACTGCTTGAATCGGCAAATCTCAACAGCATCATCGATACGACCGGTCTCTGGGCAAATCTCGATGCAAGCGCGTCCACTCGAGTGAACATTTTCAACACCCGGATGAGGGTACAATACGATTTGACGGGCAAACTATACCTGCAGGGGGAATTTGATTCGTACGTCTACTTCTACCCAGGTAACATCAGTGACTACACGGTTTCGGGTGGCCTTTACCTTTATTACAACTGGCTTCCGAAGGTGTCTGTCGGCGTTGGTGGAACGTTCGGTTATGACTGGGTGGATGAGCCGACTCCAAACCAAGCCTTCGAGCAGATGAACGCGCGCCTCAATTATCAGGCCACCGCCAAATTGGGTTTGTATGCCTCAGCAGGTGCCGAGTTTCGCCAGTTCGACGGCAACAGAAGTACATACACCACACCCGTCTTCGAAGTCGGGGTCACGCATCATCCATTCGATGGAACCACGATTAACCTGGCGGCCGGCCGGAGGATTTACAATTCAGGATTTCTTGGCGCTCAAGATTTTGCCGACACCTACTTTGTGGGCCGCTTTCAGCAGCGATTGTTCCGTCGCCTTTACTTCGGTTTGGGCGCGGGCTATGAAAACTCAAATTACTTCGCTGCTGCCGAGAATATCAGTGCGTCGCGCGATGACAACTACTGGTTTATTGAGCCGTCGCTTGACGTGCTGATTACCAGGTGGCTGAACGCCGGGGTATATTACTTGCACCGTGACGATAGTAGCAATATCGATTCCTTCAGCTTCGATGACAATCAGGTGGGCGTTCGAGCGACGGTCAGGTTCTAAAAACGGTTTGACCGGCTTGCGAGCGGAGATGCGAGTCCAGTGGCTCCCAATCGCGCTCGCGTTGTCGTTGCTGCCAGGGCTTCTGCAGGGACAAATCACTCCGGGAACCGGAGCGTCGCAGACAACCGGATCTGCCAGCACATCGTCCGCTGCCAGGCCGGCGTTTCCACCCGGAGGCGGAGCGAGTGCGCCGTCTGGGTATGTTTTAGGTCCTAACGATTATGTGGGCGTCGAGGTTTTCGGCGAAGACGATCTACGCACAAGTGGCCGGTTGAATCCCGAAGGCAATTTGAGCGTGCCACTGCTGGGCTCCGTGCATTTGGCGGGTTTGACGCTGACCCAAGCGGCTTCAAAGCTTACAGAGTGGTACGGCCGCGATTATCTGGTGAATCCAAAGGTCAATATCATGCTGCTCGGTTTCGCCAAGCGGCGGTTCTCAATCCTGGGACAAGTAGGCCGGCCGGGCAGTTATGAAATGCCCGAGTCCAGTCCAAGCGGTATAGACCTGCTGGAAGCGATAGCGTTGGCCGGCGGATATACGCGCATCGCTGCGCCCGAACGAATAACGGTGCGACGGCAGACTGCGAACGGGGACCAAATCTTTAAGGTTAATGCCAAGAAGTTCAACAAGGGCGGCGGCGGCGGTTTTCACGTCGAACCTGGCGATACCATCACGGTAGGCGAAAGTATTTTTTAACGGCGAAAGTTTTCGCGTCGTGCGCCTTTTCCAGCACGCTTCCTGGTGTATGGTTGCAGCCGATATTCTGCCGTGATTGATCCTGTGCAATCTTCCATCGGCACGACCGTTTCCACAAATTCGGAGAAACCGGTTCTTCCTGATTTCACGGGGCGTTACGCCGAGGCATTTCAGAGATTCGATTTCCGCCGCTTCTGGCATTCTTTTGTCGAGCGCATTTGGATTGTCGCCCTTTGTGTTCTAGCCGGCCTCTTTCTCGCGCTCGGCTATCTGGCACGCACGCCGGAGCTCTACCAGGGGCACACCGTGCTTGAAGTGGAATTTCAGGAGCCCAGTTTCCTTCCTACCGATGATTCCACCACGCGTATGCGCTCCATGTTTCTGGCTAGTCAGGAGGCGTTGCGAACCATTGAACAGAATCTGACAAACCAAACGCTGCTTTCCAGGGTGGTGCGCGCCGAAGGACTGGCGGCAGACGGTGGACGCGCGTTGTTGGGCCAAACCGCGAGCCCCGATAAAACCTCCAGTGCTACGCAACGCAGTGAAAAAACTCCAGAAACCGGCGTAAAAAATGGAAGCGCAGGTAGCATTACAACGTTTACTCAGCTCGAAGAGGCATTGGGCCGGACGATGGTCGGCATGATAAAACCGGCGATTCGGCGCGGGACACGCCTTATCGACTTGTACGTGACCCATCCCGACCCGGCGATGGCACAGCGCCTGGCCGAAGCAATCGGCCGGGAGTACATCCGCAATTCAATTGAGCGGCGCGCCTTGATGAGTGAAGAGGCGTTGCGGTATCTGCTCGAAGAAGAAGAGCGGTTGAAGAGGAACCTGCAAAGAAGTGAAGCGGCGGTCGCGGATTACAAGGCGAACAATCCGGATGCATTACAGCTTGGCGGTGGCACCGCTGCGACAGGTTCACAACAGGGATCGGGTGCGGGTGGAGGCGGACCTCGCGGCGGCCTCGTAGAAGACAAATTGCAAGACCTGAACAACAAATTGACCGCAGCAAAAGCCGACCGAATTCGCCTTGAAGGCGAGCTCGAT
>WNFT01003794.1_pt1 | contig 13206 bp, 10 predicted proteins | sample 5400191 | NCBI WGS metagenome assembly WNFT01 (sample SAMN13153359, study PRJNA577476) | soil metagenome | isolation source: 80 cm saprolite under Madrone tree | place: USA:California | collected 2016-06-14
CATCCGCTCGTGGAAATCCGCCTCGACCGTGGTGAGCGCTTGACGAGTCATGGGCCCTCCGTCCTCAGGCGTGGAGCTCGACGTACAGCTCGCCGCGCTCCTCCTTCAACCGATATCCCTTCAGCCCGACCTCGGCGTCGCCCATTGGCGCGCCCGTCCGGAGATCGAACTGCCACATGTGCTCGAGACAGGTCAGCACCGATCCGTCGTGGATGCCCTGCTCGAGCGCCACAGCCTCGTGGGGGCACAGCGCCTGATACGCGAAGAAGGCGTCGCCGGCATTGACGACGAGCACGTTGACCCCGTTGACCTTGAACTCCTTCATCCCGTTCGCCGGCACGTCCTTGGACGCTCCCAGGCGCTTCCACCCGGTGTCGGGTGGCGCGGCTTCGTTGGGCTTCGTCTCGATCTTGTTCGATCCCTTCACGCCCGGCTCATAGCGGAGCCGCTCGACCGGCCGGCCGCCGACGATGTGCGACGTCACGATCTCCTCGAGATCCGACTCCTTCACGCCGGCGTACCAGACGTTTTCGGGATAGACCACGATCATCGGGCCGTGTCCGCACTGGTTGAAGCAGCCGGACTTGTTGATCCGCACGTCGGTCTGCTTGCCCGCCGCCCGCGCGCTGTCCCGAAGCACCTTCACGTACCGCTCCACGTCGGCCTGCGTCGGGCAGGTATCCCCGCTGGTACACACGAACACGTGACGATCGTACTGGCCCAAGGTTTCCTCCTCTGTAACCGCGCTTCGCTCAAATGCTAGCTGAACTTATCGTAGCGGATGTCGGCGGGCGGCAGCCGTGCCTCGCGCAGCAGAAGGCGCAGGCTCGCGTCCACCATCGGCGGCGGACCCGCGACCCAGGCGCGCACCCCGGCGAAGCGGCCCGCCATCCGCTCGCCGGCCACGGCGTGCACGAAGCCCCGCGCGAACGAGAATCCGGGATACGCGGCCGACAGCGACGCCGGGACGTCCTCGTCGGACAGCGCGATCGTCATCGCGAGCCGCTCGGGATACCGCGCCCGGAACGCCGCCAGCTCGTCGAGAAAGAAGATATCGCGCTCGGTGCGAACGCCGAAGAACACGTGACCGTCCCAGCGCGTGAAGTGATCGGCCTCGCAGGCGAGCGACAGGATCGACATCATGCCCGCGACGCCGCTGCCCCCCGCGATGCAGAGCACGTGCTTGCCGGCGTCGGGCTGGAACGTCGCGTGGCCCATCGGAGCGAAGACACCCAGGCGCGCGCCCTCCACGCGGTCGCCGAAGAGCCACTCGCTCACCGCGCCGCCCGGCTTCTTCTTCACCACGAACGACAGGCGCTCGGCGCGCCGATCGAAGTTGACCATCGAGTACGCGCGCGCCCCCGCGATGCCCGGCACCGTGATGAGCGCGAACTGACCGGCCTCGAAGTCGACCGGAGTGTCGAGCGCGAGGTCGAAGGCGAGAACGTCGTGCGTCAGACGCCGCAGCCCTCGGACCACGCCGCCGAAGGCCCGCGGCGCCACCGCCCCCGGCTCGCGCGGCTTCAGCGTACCGCCCACCTCCAGCGCGCAGTCGTCGTGGGCCACGCTCTGGCACATCAGGAACTCGCTGGCGCTCTTGAGGTAGCGGCCGCCGGGAGCGTCGGGCCAGTCGCTCTCGGTGCGGCCGCTCACGAGCTTCGCCTTGCACGTGCCGCACGTCCCGGTAGCGCACTCGTACGGAAGCTCCACGCCGCGCCGGAGGCCAGCGTGGAGGATCTTCTCGCCGGGGTCGCACTCGAAGTCGCGCGACCCGTTTTTGGCGCTGACGACGATCTTCAGTCCTAGCCCTCGTAGATCTTCTTCAACTCGGCCTCGGCCCACTTGACCGCCTCGGCCGGAGCCATGCCCTGGGCGGCCTTGGCGTACATGTCGGTGATGATGTACTTCGTGTACGCCTCGGTGGCCTTCGCCGTGGGCGGGCCCGCGTGGCCCAGCATCCGGGTGCCGCGTGGCGAGGTGCGGAACGGCACGAGCGCCGGATCGAGGCGCTCCCACATCGGATGGTTCTCCCAGGACGTGGCGGCGCCGAGGGCGTAGCCGCTCTCGATCTCGAACCACTTGCCGAATGCTTCCTTGCCATGGAACCACTTCAGGAACTCCTTGGCCGCCTTCTGGTTCTTCGAGTACTTCATGAGGCCGTGAGAGAACGCCACCGCGTACGGAGGCGTGCGCCCGCCGGGGCCGTCGGGGATCGCGAAGTGGGAGATGTCCGGCCACATCGGCTCGCCCCGCTCGTCCTTGATCTTGTCCGGGTTGCGCTTGGCGTAGATGTAGATCGACGCGCCGTTCAGCGTCGCGCTGATCTCGCCCGCGTGGAAGGCGCGATTGTTGTTGGTGTCGTCCCACGCCAGCGCGCTCTCGTCGCAGGCAACCTTCCAGAAGTCGGTCATCCACTTCACGGCCTCGACGGTGCCTTTCGAGTTGAGCACGACCTTCTTCCCGCTGGCGTCGGTCTCGGCGCCACCGAACGACCACGTGAACGGGTATGTCCACGCCGGCGCGTCGCCGAAGGTGTGGCCGAGCGTCTGGCCGACCGGCTTGTCCTTCTTCTTCAGCGCGATGCCGATCCTCTTGTACTCCTCGAGCGTCTTGGGCGGCTGGTTCGCACCCACCTCGGCGAACCACGACTTGCGGTAGGCGATCAGGGGCGCCCCGGTGAAGTACGGCAGGCCGAGCCATTGCTTGCCGACACGGGCGGCTGCGCCCGAGTGCGGATAATAGTTGCCCTGCTCGCCGGCCTTCCACTCGGCCAGGTCGCTGACGTCGGCGAGGCCGCCTGCGTAGAGGTGGGGCCAGTTGTGCAGCATCATGATGATGTCCGGCCCCGACCCGGACTGGATGGCTGCGGTGATGCGGGGCTGGAGATCGTTCGCGTTGATCGTCTCGAACGTCACCTCCACCTTCATCTGCCGGTTGTACTCCCCCACCTGCCGCCTGACCTCGACGTCGCCTTCGGGAATGAAGTCCACCCACTGGAGGAGATGGAGCTTCGTCGTCTGGCCGAACGCCGGCGCGCGTCGCGCGGCCAGCACCCCTTCCAGGCCGGCGGCCGCTCCAAGTCCGGCGGCACCAGCGGTCTTGAGGAATGCGCGGCGGGGAATCGTGGAAGCCTTCATGGGTTCCTCCTCGCGGGCGAGCGACGATCGAGTGGCGAGATTCTTGGCCGGACGCGAACGCCTGTCAAGGCCGAGAGCGACTTGACATGGTGGCGCTTCGGCCAGATTCTCCGGGCGCGTCGAGCGACTCGGCGGAGAAGGGAGCTTCACATGCGACCGATCGCGGTTCTTGTCCTGATGACCCTGCTGACGGCCGGACCGATTTTCGCTCAGACGCCCGTGCGGGGTGGAACGGTCACGTTCGCGACGGGCGCCGATCCCGACAGCCTCGACCCCCAGAACACCCAGTCGAATCCGGGCGAGCAGGTGAACCGGATGATGCACGAGAATCTCGTCCGGTTCAGCGCGAAGATGCAACTCGAGCCCGCCCTGGCCGAGTCGTGGTCGTCGTCGAAGGACGGGCTCACCTGGACGTTCAAGCTTCGCAAGGGCGTGAAGTTCCACGACGGCACGCCGTTCGACGCCAAGGCCGTGAAGTATTTCTTCGATCGCGTCCTCGGTGAGGAGAAGCCGTTCAAGGCGAGCCTCTACACCCCGGTGGTGCAAGCGGCCGACGTCGTTGACGCCGCGACGGTCCGCGTGGTCCTCAAGCAGCCCTTCGGGGCCTTCCTCTTCATCATGGCGCACTCGGCGGGGGCGATCGTGTCGCCGAGCGCCCATCAGAAATGGGGGAAGGACCTGGCCCTGCATCCCGTCGGCACCGGCCCCTTCAAGTTCGTCGAGTGGGTGAAGGGCGATCACGTGACGATGGAGCGGAACGACGACTACTGGGGCGGCCGGCCGAACCTGGACCGCGTGGTGGTCAAGACCGTCCGCGAGGACCAGGCGCGCGTGCTCATGCTCGAGTCCGGTGATGCGGACCTGATCGTCAACATCCCGACGGAGGAGATCGCACGGCTCCGGCGGGACGCGCGGTTCACGATCGAGTCGAGCCCGACGGCGCGGGCGCTGTACATCGCGATCAACGTCAAGAAGAAGCCCTTCGACGACGTCCGCGTGCGCCAGGCCCTGAACTACGCGGTGAACCGCGAGGCGATCGTCAAGGAGCTGTTCCAGAACAACGCCCAGGTGATTCCCGGCCCGGTGGCCCCACTTCAGAACGGCTACGCTCAGCTCTCCGGATACGCGTACGACCCGAAGAAGGCCAAGGACCTCCTGGCTCAGGCGGGCAAGCCCAACCTCAAGGTGAAGCTCTGGTCGCCCAAGGGTCGCTACGTGAAGGACTACGAGCTGGCTCAGGCGGTGCAGCAAGATCTGGCGGCGGTCGGCGTCGAGGCGACGCTCTCCACGTTCGAGTGGGGCGCGTACCTGGCGGCGACGAAGACGCCGGCCGAGCAGACGGACCGTGAGCTGTTCCTCCTCGGCTGGTCGCCCTCCACCGGCGAGGCGCGATGGGGGATGTTCCCCCTGCTCCACTCCTCCCAGCTCGCGCCGAAGGGCGACAATCGTGGATTTTTCGCCGCGAAGGGTCTCGACGAGGCGATCGACAAGGCCTCCCTGGCCTCGACAGACCAGGCACGTCTCGGCGCGCTGCGCGAGGCGCAGCAGATCGCGATCAGCGAGGCGCCCTACATCTTCCTGATCTCGCCGAGCATGATCGTCGGAACATCGAAGAAGGTGCACGGGGTCATGAATCTGCCGCTCGAGCTGACGTACCTGACCGAGAAATCGTCGAAGGACAAGTGATCGGGCACTCGTGTGATTGCCTACGTCACCCGGCGCCTGCTCCTGATCGCGCCCGTGTTGCTCGGCGTCAGCCTCGGCTCGTTCGCGCTGCTCCATCTGGTGCCGGGAGATCCCGCGATGATCCTCGCCGGACAGGAGGCGACGGAGGAGGTGCTCGCGCGGATCCGTCATGAGCACGGGCTGGACCAGCCGCTGCCGGGTCAGTTCGTCGTCTACCTCGGAAACGCGCTGCGGGGGAATCTCGGCATCTCCATCCAGTCCCGCCAGCCGGTGGCGAGCCTGCTGGCCGAACGCTTTCCGTTCACGCTGCGGCTCGCCTTCCTCGCCATCCTCGTCTCCGGCGTGCTCGGAGTGGTGGCGGGCGTCGTCGCGGCCACCCGGCGCAACTCGGTGATCGACCTGATGGCCCTGCTGGGTTCGCTCGCCGGGATCTCGGTGCCGATCTTCTGGCTGGGACTGCTGATGATGCTCCTGTTCTCCGTGCGCCTGCACTGGTTTCCGGCCGGCGGCAGCGGCAGCGCGGCCCACCTGGTCCTGCCCGCGCTCGTGCTGGGCGCGTCGTCCTCGGCGGTCATCGCACGGATGACCCGGGCTTCGATGCTCGAGGTCCTCCGTCAGGATTACGTCCGCACCGCTCGGGCCAAAGGCGTCCGGGAGCGGATCGTCGTCTACCGTCACGCGCTGAAGAACGCGATGATCCCGATCCTCACCGTCTTCGGCCTCGAATTCGGCTACAACCTTGGCGGGGCCGTGCTGACGGAGACCGTGTTCTCGCTGCCCGGGATCGGCCGGTTGATCGTCGAAGGGATCTTCGCCCGCGATTATCCGGTCGTGCAGGGATCGATGCTGGTCGTCGCCACGACGTTCGTGGTGGTGAACCTCCTGACCGACATCGCGTATGCCTGGTTCGACCCTCGCATTCGATACAGCTGACCCGGCGCCGGCGGCGGCTCCACGCGGATCGAGCTTCTGGGCCGACACGCTCCACCGCGTGCTCGGCAATCGCGCGGCGGTGGCCGGCGCGATCGTCGTGCTGACCTTCGTCGTGGCCGCGCTGCTCGCCCCCGTGCTGGCGCCCTTCGATCCGGTCAAGGGCCGCCTCGGCAACCGCCTGCTCGCCCCGAACACCGTGCACTGGCTCGGCACCGACGAGCTTGGCCGCGACGTGCTGTCGCGCGTGCTCTACGGCGCGCGCATCACGGCCCAAATCCAGGTGGCGGCCGTCGGACTCGCGCTCGGCGTGGGTGCCGCGCTCGGCCTGCTGGCCGGTTACGTGGGGCGATGGGTGGACCAGCTCATCATGCGAGTGATGGACATCCTGATGGCGTTTCCAGGAATTTTTCTGGCGCTCGGGATCATCGCCGCCCTGGGGACCGGGCTCGGCAACGTCATCATCGCGGCCGGCATCTTCCTGGTGCCGCAGTTCGCCCGTGTGGTCCGCGCGTCCGTGCTCACCCTCAAGGACATGGAGTTCGTTCAGGCCGCGCGGGCGCTCGGCCAGCACGACACGGCAATCGTCTTTCGTTACCTCCTGCCCAACTCGCTGGCCCCGATTATCGTGCAGACCAGTCTCCGGATGGCGACAGTCCTGCTGACCGCGTCGGGACTCTCGTTCCTCGGCCTCGGCGTTCAGCCGCCGTCCCCCGAATGGGGGGCGATGCTCTCAAACGCGCGCTCGTACATGATCACGGCGCCTCACGTCGCCATGATCCCGGGACTGGCCATCGCGGTGGTCGTGCTCGGATTCAATCTCCTGGGCGACGGTCTGCGCGATTCCCTCGATCCGCGCCTTCGCGACTGAGGGTGGGTGAGCCCCCTCGAGGGTGCGCTTCACGTCACGCGATACTTCTGCACGATCGCCTCGTCCAGCACGAGACCGAACCCGGGCTCCGTGCCGACTTCGAACATCCCATCCTTGACGCGCGGGCGGTTGGCCCACATCGTCTGCCACACCGGATCGCGCTCGGGGTCGGCGAAGCACTCGGCGTACGTTCCGTGAGGAACGGCCGACAGCAGATGGCGCGAGATCTGCGACTCTTCGTGATGCGCCATCTCCACGCCCGCCGTGGCGCAGAGCCCGGCCGCGCGACGCCACTCGGTGACGCCGCCACACTCCGACGCATCGAGGTTGACGTAGTCTACGGCCTGGGCGTCGAGCATGCGGCGCACACCGTGGCTGGTGATCTCGCTCTGGCCGGCGGTGACGGGAATGCGCGTCGCGTGGCGGACGCGCGCCATCAGCGTGACGTCGTCATACCAATGACACGGCTCCTCGAACCAGCGGATGTCGAGCGGCTCGACCAGGCGCGCGAAGCGGATCGCGTCCTGTGCCGACCAGCCGCGGTTGGCGTCCACTGCCAGCACGAAGTCCGGCCCGGCCGCGCGGCGCGCGGCCTCGACGCGTCGGGCGTCCTCTTCGGGAGCGAGCCCGCCGACCTTGAACTTGCAGCCGGCCATGCCGGCCTGGCGGTACGCCTCCATCTCGCGGCCGATGTCGTTGAGCGTCTTGCCTTCCATGTAGTAGCCACCGATCGAGATGATGGGCAGTCGCTCGCGATAGCCGCCGAGCAGCGTGCACACGCTCTTGCCGCTGGCCTTGCCGACGAGATCCCACAGCGCGCAATCCACGCAGGCGATCGCCTCCATGAGCGTCTTGCGGTCGCGGCTCGTGTGGCTCAGCGCGAACATCTGCTCCCAGATGCGCTCGGTCTCGAGGATGCCGAGCCCACGCACGCGCGGCGCCAGCTCCTGGTGGATCAACCGGACGATGGCCGGGCCGTGCTCGCGGTTGTCGCCGTTGTAGACCTCGCTGACGAGCCCGCCCTCGGTGCGCATTCGCGTGATCACGGTGGAGCGCTTGAGGACGGCGTAGGTGCTGCCTCCGAAGTTCTTCCTGAGCGGAATGTCGAGGGCGACGGCCTCGATGCTGTGGATACGCATGGCGGCCGTGATCTTCTCACACGACGGGCCACGCGGCGCGGGCGCGGCTTCCGCATCTATAATGCGGGCCGATGGCGGCTCCCGATTCCGTTCCCGTGGGTGCCCGAACCCCCAAGGAGACACCACGATGACTCTCACCGACCGCGTCGCAATCGTCACGGGAGCCGGCAACGGCATCGGAAGCGCGACCGCCCTGGCGCTCGCCCGGGCCGGCGCCGATGTCGCGGTGGTCGACATCGACAAGGCGGCGGCCGAGAAGACCGCAACCGACGTCGCGGCGCTCGGCCGCCGGAGCCTCGCGCTCGCCACTGACGTGGGCGACGTCGCCGCCATCGACAAGATGGTTCGCCAGGTGGCCGACGCCTTCGGCCGCATCGACACCCTCGTCAACAACGCCGGCGTCACGCGCCGCGCCTACATCATGGACCTCACCGAGGCCGACTGGGACCGCATCATGCGCGTCAACGGCAAGGGCGTGTTCTTCTGCCTGCAGCGCGTGGCGCGCGAGATGATTCCGCGCCGGAGCGGCGTGATCGTCAACATCGCCTCCATCGCGGGAAAGGGCTACGCGGGCGCGTCGAACGCCATCTACGCCGGCAGCAAGGCGGCCGTGATCGGCATGACCCGGATGGCCGCGCTCCAGCTCGCCCGCCACAACATCAACGTCAACGCGATCTGCCCGGGGACGACCGTGACCGCGCTCTCGAACGACAATCTGAAGACCCGCGCGCGCGAAGAGGGCCTGGCCGTGGAAGAGATGGAGCGGCGGCGAAACGCCGGCATCCCGCTCGGCCGGCCCAACGACCCCGAGGACATCGCGGCGCTCGCCGTCTTCCTGGCATCGCCGGGAGCGCGCAACATCACCGGACAATCGTTCAACGTCGACGGCGGGATCATTCTCGACTGACGCGTCGATCACGTGGTCAGCAGCGCGAGCGGCGTGGCTCCGGCCGCGCTCGCCACCCAGCGCATCGCGCCGAGAATGGTCCGGGCTTGATCGGGCGTCGCGTGAACGATCACGACGGCGAGGGTACTACGTTATGATGTGTGCCCCCGGGAGGAAGACATGGCCAAGCAAGGCTTCCGCGTCATGGATAGTGATCTCCACGTCATCGAGCCTCGGACGCTGTGGGAAGACTACCTCGACCCGAAATTCCGCGGCCGCATCGTGACCGTGCCGGGCGATTACGGATCGGTGCGGGCTCACATCGACGGCAAGGTCCTGCCGCCCTTTGCGGACCGGCCTGAGCGAGAACGGGCGTGGTCACTCCGCATGCGCCGCCCCGGGACGGAGCGCCTGCATCGCGGCACGCTCGCCAAGGAGGCGCTCGAGGCCATGGACGTCGAGGGCATCGACGTCGGCATTCTGTTCCGGACGTGGGCGACGCAGGCGATCAACATCGATGGCCTCGAGCCCGCCTTCGCCGCGGCGATGAGCCGCGCGTGGAACCGCTGGATCGGAGACTTCTGCCAGGAGAGTCCCGAGCGGCTCAAGGGCTCGGCGCTGATCCCGCTGCAGGACATCGACCTGGCGGTGGCCGAAGCGCGCTTCGCTGTCCACGACCTCGACGCCATCACACTCGTGCTCCCGTCTCACATGATCAACGGCCGTCCCATCTACGATCGCTACTACGATCCCCTGTGGGCCGCCGCGCAGGAGATGGACGTCGCCGTATCCTTCCACGGCAACCATGCCGTGTACTCCGAGCACCTCGCCAAGCGCTATCTCGACAATCTCGTCCTCAGCCACGCGTGCGCGCAGCCCGTCGAGATGATGCTGACGCTCGGCGCGGTCGTGACGGGTGGCGTGCTCTCGCGCTTCCCGGGTTTGCGGATGGCGTTCCTCGAAGGCAACTGCAGCTGGCTGCCGTGGTGGCTGTGGGCGCTCGACGAGCGCTGGGAGGCGTGGGGCGACCGCGAGCTGTTCAAGCAGGATGCGTTGCCGTCGGAGCTGTTCCGGCGCCAGTGCTTCGTCTCCGTCGAGCCGGAAGAGGAGCTGGCGAAGCACGTCGTGACCGAGGTGGGCGACGACAACCTCGTCATGTCGACCGACTGGCCTCACGACGACTCGCGCTACCCGCACGCGATCGACGGGTTCCTCGAGCTGCCGTACCTGTCGGCGGAGACCAAACGCAAGATCCTCTGGGACAACTGCGCGCGGCTCTACAAGCTGTAACGGCTCGAGCGACCGCGTCGATCGATGGGCGAGCGGCTGTTCGGCGCCAGCGTGCGCCGCCGCGAGGACGAGCGGCTCATCACCGGCCGCGGGCGGTACGTCGCCGACGTGGCGCTGCCGGGAATGCTCCACGTGGCGGTCCACCGCAGCCCGCACGCCCACGCGCGCCTCGCGGGGATCGACGCCGACGGCGCGCGAAAGCATCCTGGCGTCGTCCACGTCGTCGTTCCGAACGATGTCGCGCAGCTCGGCCGGCTGCCGCTGCTCGTGCCGCACAAGAGCCTGGTCGCACCCGCGTGTCCCGAGATCCTGCCTCGAGAGATCGTCTCCTACGCCGGCCAGGCCGTGGCTCTCGTGGTGGCCGAGAGCGCCGAGCTCGCTGAGGACGCCCTCGCCAAGCTCGCGGTCGAGTACGAGCCCCTGCCGGCCGTCGCCATGGCCGACGCGCTCCGGCCCGACGCGCCACGCGTTCATCCCGGCGGCAACGTGGCCGCGCGCTTCACCCAGCGGGTCGGCGACCCCACGAGCGCGCTGGCGCGAGCCGACCTCGTGCTGCGCAAACGGTTCACGCTGCACCGGGGCGCCGGGATGGCGATGGAGACGCGCGGGATCGTGGCGCGCTGGGACGCCGACCTCGGCCAGATCACCGTGTGGTCCACGACGCAGGCGCCGCAGATCCTCCGCCGGCTGCTCGCGCGTTATCTGAAGCTGCCCGAGCACGCCGTCCGCGTCGTCACGCAGGACATCGGCGGCGGCTTCGGCCCCAAGGCCATCGTCTACTCCGAGGACATCCTGATTCCGCTCCTGGCCCGGGCGCTCGGCCGGCCGGTGAGATTCATCGAGACGCGCCGCGAGCACTTGCTCGCCGTCACCCAGGAGCGGGATCAGTGGCACGACGCCGAGCTCGGGCTCACCCGCGAGGGCACGATCGTCGCGCTCCGCGACTCGTTCGTCCACGACTGTGGCGCCTTCGTGTCGTGGGGGATCATCGTGCCGATCATCACGTCCGTGAGCGTGCCCGGGCCCTATCGTGTCCCCAACTACGAGGTGACGCTCACCGCCGTCTACACCAATCGCGTGCCCGTCACTCCGGTCCGAGGTGCGGGACGGCCGCAGGCGGTGTTCGTGATGGAGCGGATGCTGGATCTCGCCGCCGAGCGCCTCGGCCTCGATCGCATCGCCATCCGCGAGCGCAACCTGATCCAGCCCGACGAGTTCCCCTACGACGTCGGCCTCGTCTCGCGCGACAACAGCCCTCGGCGTTACGACAGCGGCAACTACCCGGAGTGTCTCCGGCGGGTCGTCGAGGCGGTCGGCTGGAGCGGCTTCGCGAAGGAGCGCGAAAGGGCTCTCGCGGAAGGCCGCGCCATCGGCCTCGGAGTCGCGCTCTTCGTCGAAGACACCGGGCTCGGGCCCTACGAGGGCATCCGTGTCCGCATCGATCCCGACGGCCGCGTCTTCGTGTTCTCGGGAACGTCGAGCCAGGGCCAGGCCCACGAGACCACGTTCGCCCAGATCGTGGCCGACGCGCTCTCGGTGCCGCTCGAGCACGTGACGGTCGTGCCCGGCGACACCGCCGGCGTGACGTACGGCGTCGGCACGTTCGCCAGCCGCGTGGCCGTGCTGGCGGGAAGCTCCGCCGCTCACGCGGCCACCGTGGTGCGGAAGAAGGCGCTCGCCGTCGCCGCCGATCACCTCGAAGCCGCCATCGAGGACCTGACCATCGAGGACGGCCGCATCAAGGTGCGCGGCGCGCCGGGAGCCGGCCTCGCGCTCGGCGAGGTCGCGGCCATCGCAACCGCACCACGCCCCGGCTACGCGCTCGCTGGGGGAATGGACCCAGGGCTCGACGCCTCCGCGTACGTCCACGTCACGCAGTCGACGTACTCGAGCGGAGCGCATGCCGCGGTCGTCGAGGTCGACGTGGACACCGGCGCGGTGCGCGTGCTCCGCTACGTCGCGGTCGACGACTGCGGCACGATGATCAACCCGATGGTGGTCGACGGCCAGATCCACGGCGGCGTGGCCCACGGCATCGGCAACGCGTTCCTGGAAGAGATCGTCTACGACGACGCCGGTCAGCTCGTCACGGGCACGCTGATGGAGTACGCGCTGCCGCGCGCCGCCGACGTGCCGTCACTCGAGGTCGGCCACGTGGTGACGCCGTCGCCGCTCAATCCACTCGGCGTCAAGGGAGCCGGCGAGGGTGGCACGCTGCCGGCGCCGGCCGCCATCGCCAATGCGGTCGCCGACGCGTTGCGCCCGCTCGGCGTCGAGCTGACCGAGATGCCGCTCACGCGCGAGCGCCTCTGGCGCCGAATCCAGGCGGCCCGGTAAACGGCGCCGTCTCCAACGACCGGGCGCTGGCCCTGCGCGGTCGCGAGCCATGCTCCCGTTATCCGAACAGCTCTGGTCGACGTGCCGCCAGCCCCGCATGGAGGTTCGCGTACTGCTGTTTCACGCATTCAGGACATAATCCGTGACTGAACGCGGCCTCTGAGTGTTGTTCGATATAGGTTTCAAGGCGAACCCAGGCGTCCGCCTCGTTGCAAATTTTGTTGCAGCACGAGCAAATGCGCAGCAGGCCTCGCAGCGTCTTGATGTTGTCGACGGCATCTTTGAGTTCACCGATCACGGCTTCCCGCTGTGTCTCCGCCCTGCGTCGTTCCGCAACGACGGCGCAGATTGCCATCGTCGTGACCGCCACCGTCGCCATAAACGCCTGCAGCAGCAGGAGTGACTCGTTCTGAGTGTCGCGGACGAAGGGGCCGGAACCGCGCAATGTTCCCCACAGCGCGAGGGCCGAGAGCGCCACGCTCGCGGTTGCGGCTTCCCGCTGACCGAATCGGAACGCCGCCCAGACAAGCGGCGGGATACAGAGGAACTCCAGCGGGTGATTGTGGACGTCAGTCGGCAGCCAGCCTCCGAACACCGCCTGGCCGACAACGACGAGACACAGGACAAAGAACAGCGCCTCCAGCGCGCAGCCCCGCGGCCATCGGATGCGACGGTTGGCGCTCCACAAGAGGAGGAGAGGAGCCACGATGAGCGCGCCGGCAGCGTCGCCGAGCCACCATGTCAACCAGATCGACGCGTAGTTGTTCCAACTCGCAAACCCGCCGACGGCAAGGCTCGTGACTCCGAACGTTGCGCTCACGGTGGTGCTGACGACGCCGGCGAGAAGAGCGAATTTGAAAACGTCTTGCGCGCGATCGAGTGTCCTGGGACCGTTGGCGAACCGTCTGACGAGGAAAGCGCCCAGTAGTG
>WNFT01021182.1_pt1 | contig 13206 bp, 12 predicted proteins | sample 5400191 | NCBI WGS metagenome assembly WNFT01 (sample SAMN13153359, study PRJNA577476) | soil metagenome | isolation source: 80 cm saprolite under Madrone tree | place: USA:California | collected 2016-06-14
CCGCGATTCTCTGGCATAGCGCGGTAGATGTGGTCGCCGGGACCGCCGGGCCGCGATACCTGACACCGAAAGGGGTGGGTGGCCCAGAAAGGCAGAACCCGATACACCAGAACTAACTAGTTACTATTATGACAACAACTATCCCAGCCACTCCGTCGGCAGCCGTAATACGGCGAGCTCTTGGAGAATTCAAACTGCCTGCCTACGACGATCAAGTGCTTCAAATTCAACAATATATAAAGATCCTGTTGACTTGGAATGAAAAGGTTAACCTGACGGCGATTCGCGACCCCCTGGAAATACTTTATCGACACTTTTGCGAGAGTATGTATGCGGCCGAAGCCCTACCTGTGGAAAAGGGTCGGCTCGCCGACGTTGGGTCAGGAGGTGGCTTTCCAGGACTTCCCCTGAAGATTATCCGACCAAATTTACGCGTTTTCTTGGTGGAATCCAACCTCAAGAAGGCAACTTTTTTGGCGGAAGTCATTCGTGAGCTTGGACTTAAGGACGCGCAGGTTCTCGTCCGGCGTTATGAGGAGTTGCACGAGGAAATGGCTCCTCTGGATTATGTCTGTTCGCGGGCGCTCGGTGAATTCCCGTCGTTTCTCAAATGGCGTGAACCCATCCAGGTGCCCCATTCCTTGCAACGCCTCTTGCTGGTTGGGACAAAGAAGGCTCTGTCCACTAACACATGAACTTGAAAGCATTTTGCGAGTGGTGACGGCGGGGACGAGTGCGAGCAATCACCAAACCTTCCACGTGGAACAGAATCCCAATGTCCACAAACAAGTTCGGCTCGCCAATTGTTCCACGTGGAACAATTGGAGTTCTTGCGGCGGATTCTTCTCTTCGCAAAAATGTTCCACGTGAAACATCTTGCATCCTGAGACTCGCTTTGTTAGATTTTCGCACGGGGAAGATTATTTGGCTCGAATCATCGCCGTGGCAAACCAAAAGGGTGGGGTCGGAAAGACCACCACGGCAGTGAATCTGGCTGCCTGCCTCGCCGTTGCCGAACAGCCCACTCTTCTCATCGATTGTGATTCCCAAGCCAATGCCACGGCGGCCATAGGTTTCGCCAAGGATCCCTCTCGACGAACTCTCTATCATATTTTAATCCTTAACGAGCCATTCGAGAAGATCATCCAAAAATCACAAGTCGACAATTTAGACGTCGTTCCGGCCGATAAAAACCTTGCTGGCGCGGCCGTTGAGCTCGTCAATTCAGAGAATCGCGAGTACCTGCTCCAAGCCGCCCTGAAGACTCTGGACGATAAATATCGGTACATCATCTTGGATTGCCCTCCCGCTCTGGATCTCCTTACCCTGAACGCGCTTGTGGCCGCCGGTGCCGTGCTTGTTCCCATTCAGTGTGAATACCTGGCTCTTGAAGGCGTCTCCGAGTTGCTGGATACCCTGATGCGCATCCGGCGCACTCTGAACCCCAGCCTTGAAGTGGAAGGAATCCTGCTTACCATGTTTGACGAGCGCACCACACTTTCCCGCCAGGTTGCCACCGATTTGCGCACTTTCTTCGGAACGCAGATCTTCAAGAGCGTAATTCCGCGCAATGTGCGGCTTGCAGAAGCGCCAAGCTTCGGAAAACCGATCATTTTTTACGACATTCATAGCAAGGGTGCAGAAGGTTACACGCAGCTCGCCAAGGAGGTCATTGCCAATGCCAAGAAACGCACTGGGGAGGGGGCTCGGAGCGCTCATTCGGGAGTTTGAGCCCAAGAGTTCGCCAGAACCCGCAGCGATACATCCTCACGCCACAAACGCCAGTGGCGCGGCAAGCGCGCCGGCCCGCGAAGCCGCCCATCCAGGCCCGCAACAGATTGACATCGACCTGATCGAGCCCAGCCCATTTCAGCCGCGCACACGCTTCCGCGAAGAAGCCCTCGAGGAGTTGACGCGCTCAATTCAGGCCAGCGGGATCATCCAGCCGTTGGTTGTTCGGCCGATTGGATCGAGGTTTCAGCTCATCGCCGGAGAGCGCCGCTGGCGCGCAGCGCAGCGGGCGGGGTTAGGCAAAGTCTCCGTAATTGTCCGGCAAGTTCCGGATAAGGTTGCGCTGGAGATGATGCTGGTCGAGAACATTCAACGTGAAGACTTGAATGCCATTGAGGCCGCACGCGCATTTGAACGTTTAATGGCCGAGGCGCAGTTAACCCAGGAAGCGGTTGCCGAGCGGACCGGCAAGGATCGCGCGACCGTGGCTAACGCGATTCGCCTCTTGAAACTGGAGCCAAAAATTCAGGAATGGATTGAAGAAGGGAAGCTGACAGCCGGGCACGGTCGCGCATTGTTGGCAGTCCCGGATGCACCGTTGCGGATGCGCTACGCTCAGAGAGCTGCCCGCGGCGGATTGACCGTTCGCCAGATCGAGCGTTTGGCGTCACGCCGGTCGCACGGAGCGAAAGCAGCATCCGAGATTCATTTGGACGCTAACATCCGGTCGGCGCTGGACGAGCTGCAGCGGCACCTCGGTACCAAAGTGCTTCTCCACCAAAAAACGAAGGTGCGCCCGGGACAGCTCGTCCTCGAATACTATGACGAAGCGCAACTGATGGGGCTTTACGATCGCTTGATGAAATAGCTTCACAGGCTTCGTGACTCGCCCACTGCCCGTTCGTCCAGTCGCTTCATTCGACAACACGGTTGCTCAGTGGCGTTGACTTGCGCGCGCTTCCAGCTAGAGTGGATGAGTCTGCTTGGGGGAAATGTCATGGCATGGAAGTGGCCTGCAGCCGCGAAGAACGGCACCAGTGAAGAATGGACAGGATTCATCGACCAGGGCGTGACGCTCGAAGGAACGCTGACGGTCACCGGCACGTTTCGCATTGACGGAAATGTAAAGGGCAACATTATTTCAGAGCAGACCGTGATCCTCGGTGAAGGCGCCAAGGTCGAAGGTCAGATCGAAGGAAATCGCGTGGTCATCTCTGGCCGCTTCGATGGAGTGATTTTCGCCAAGGGACGCGTGGAAATCGAAGCCAAGGGCGTGGTGACCGGAGAGGTCCACTCTCCGTGCATGGTCATCGATCCCGGCGGAATCTTCGACGGCCGCTGCCACATGCTGGGATCCTCGGAGGCCGCTTCCACGGTGACGATTCCCATTCGCGCCGCCGGCAACGGCTGATAGTTTATCGTATTATTATTTAACTATGTATGTAATAAAACTAGTCTCGACGAGACTAGTCGGACTCCTGCAAATTTGCTTGCTGAAAATAGCGCTTCATTCCCTGAACTAACTTAGGATTTCGTCGTCGAGGCGTAGGATCCGGACAGCGCTAGTTCCGCATTCTGGATTCCCGTTTGGATGTTAGACTCCCAATCCACGTGGGGCACACTGGACGCTTTCGCTGCCTTGAAATAGAGCAAGGCGTCTGACGGACGATGCAGCTGCTTCAGCGCCAGGCGCCCGGCAGCAAGGAGCGCCAATAGTGCTTGGCGTTCCGTCGGATACGCTTTAGCCAGGTGTTCGTACTCTTTCACGGCGCGCTCAAAGTCTTGTTTTGCTTCCGCCATGCGGCACAGTTCAAGCCAAGTTGAGGCCGGCATGCGATCTCCGCCAGCGTTGGAATACTCGTTGAAATCCTCCCAAGCAGCGTCGGCATCATGTGCTTTGAGGTGCAGTTGGCACAATTTAATTGTGGCTTCGAGGTACGCGGCGACGTCGTTCTTCCGCCAATGGAGTTGCCGCAATAGAGAATAGGCGTCGATCGCTTCTGGTTTTGCGGTTAGGTGCTTCTTAAGAACGGCAATGCCCTGGTCGAACTTTCCCTGCTCCAGAAACTCCGTTCCCTGCACGATCGCTGGATCAGCGGTCCAGCCAATCTTATCTTCGATCACCGCATTAGCTTCGTGCTCCATCCCGGTTTTTTGAATCGCGAGCGCTGCCAGCACCCCGAAAAGGAAACCGCCGACGTGCGCCCAATGCGCAACTGCGGAGATTTGTCCGAAGAGTGAGCCATAGAAAACTTCCGTCAGGAGCCAGAGCGGAAGCAGCCAATAGGCGTAAGCCTTGAAGCGAATTCGAAAAATCAACATGTACCAGAGCATTTCAATTTTCAACTTTGGAAACCGGACAAGAAAACCGCCCATTAGAGCGGCTACCGCGCCGGAAGCTCCGAGGGCGGGAATGGTGCTGCCTGGATAAAACAGAGCATGAAAAATCGAAGCGGCTATTCCAGCCAGGACGTAAAAGATTGGGTAGATCACGCGGCCCCAGCGATCCTCGAGAATGAATCCGGCGAGCCAGAGAAACCACATGTTCCCGATGAGGTGCAGCCAACCCGTGTGAAGAAACATAGACGTCAGGTAAGCGACAAACGTGGTATGTGCGGGAACAAAAGCGTAGTTCGCGAGAATGGAACTCTTCTGCTGTTCCGCGTAGCGCTCGGCAAGAGAATCCATCTCCGTCTGCAGTTGCTTTGAATCTTCTACCGAGCGAATGTTCTCGTCCCACTCGTCCGCGTATGGACGCTCTGGAGAGGCCGCTTCCTTCCAGACTTGCTCGGGAACCTTCTTTTGTATGTCTTTAACGAGCAGCTGAACATCAAGGGGCGTGTCTAATTCCGAGTGCATGGCGGCCAAGAGGATGAGGTGCGCTCGAACTTCTCGGCGAGCGGGATCCTGTACTTCGTCCATGATCTTCCAATGCGTGCCCAGGAAGATAAGCAAATTCAGGGCGATGAGCGCAAAGGTAATGACGGGCCAACGACGGCCCTCCATTTGTTCATGACGCAGAGGAATGAGCACGGCAAAGCCCCTTCATCTAAGGAATCCAGGGAAGCTGCTGCATCCAGTATGGAAGGCGAGAACTATCGCTGTAACTGGTCTTACGGGCAGGTTAGTCGCATTGATTAATGCCGGGCGCGATTCCAAAAACATCGCGGTCCTGCGCGATGCAGAGGCCAAGTTGACACCTCTGCACGGGCATTCTATCGTTCGAAAGAGTCGTTCGCGAGGAATTGCGGATGAAGATTCTGGTGATTGGCGGCGGCGGACGCGAACACGCACTGGTGTGGAAACTGCATCAGAGCCCGCGCGTTGAAAAAATCTGGTGCGCCCCGGGGAATGGCGGCATCGCGACGGAGGCGGAGTGCTTGGCTGTCGATGCGGGCGACGTTCCCGCGATCCTCGCACTTGCCGAAAAGACTCAGCCGGATCTGACCATCGTGGGTCCCGAGCTCCCGCTGGTGAACGGTCTCACCGATGCATTCCGGCAAAGGAATTGGGCCATTGTGGGGCCTTCTCAGCAGGCCGCGCAGCTCGAAGGAAGCAAAGTTTTCTCGAAAGAGTTTCTGGTCCGCCACGGCATTCCCACGGCGAAGATGTACGGCGCGTATGAAGCTCCCGCGGATGCCTATGCCGCGCTTCGCTCCGTGAACTGGCCTGTGGTGGTCAAGGCGGACGGATTGTGCGGCGGCAAGGGAGTCTTTCTGGCTTCAGATTTTGCCGCCGCGAAAGATTTTGTCGAACGCGTGATGGAAAAGGAAGAACTGGGGACCGGCGGAAAGCGAATCCTTCTGGAAGAGACTCTGGAAGGCGAAGAGCTATCGTTCATCATTCTCACCGATGGAGAGAGCTACGCCCCGCTTGTGCCAACGCGCGATCATAAGCGCGTCTTCGACGGAAACCAGGGCCCCAACACGGGTGGCATGGGAGCTTACTCCACTGATGAATTGCTTCCCAATAGTCTTCGAGAAACCGTCACCTCCACGATTGTCGAGCCGACATTGCGTGGCCTGGCAGACGACGGCATCCGGTATCAAGGGTTTTTGTATATTGGATTGATGCTGACAAGCTCCGGACCGCAGGTCCTGGAGTTCAACTGCCGGCTCGGGGATCCCGAAGCCCAGGCAATTCTGGCACGGGTGAATTTTAACTTGGCCGAAGTTCTGAGCGATGTGGCTGCGGGACGGTTGGACGCATCGGAACTTCGCTGGAAGCCGGGAGCTAGCGTCTGCATCGTGCTGACGTCCGAGGGCTATCCGGGAAAGTTTGCGAATGGCAAACGGATTGAGGGCCTAGCCGCTGCGGAACACAATACCGGTGTGACGGTCTTGCATGCTGGAACGAAGCTCGCTGGAGAAACCGTGGTGACGAACGGCGGGAGAGTCCTCGGCGTTACCGCCGCGGCCGGGTCGCTTCCAGTTGCGTTGGAGACAGCCTATCAAGCTATCTCAAGAATCCACTTTGATGGCATGCATTACCGGAAAGACATCGGGGCTAAGGCGCCTCGACTGAAAGCTGCTGGAGATTAGTCTTCATGGCGAGAGTCCAAAATCTTTTCCGCGCCCCGAGGAAGCATTCGCTCATGGGGCTTCGAACACTGCGCTCACGGCCGGCCCGGAAGCAAACGCCAAGTTCTACTCGTGGATCGCGAGACTTTGGAGGCCATGGACCTCCAGCCGGGGATTATCCGCGAGAACATCACAACCGACGGCCTGAACGTGAATAGCCTGCCGCTTGGACAGCAGCTCCGTATCGGCGAGGCACGGCTGGAAGTCAGTATGGCATGCACCCCTTGCGATTTGATGGAGACCATCCGTCCGGGACTTCGCAAAGAGCTTTGGGGTCGCCGAGGCATGCTGTGCCGCGTGCTGGAAGGCGGCGTGATCCGCCGTGGCGATTCCATCGAAAAACTTTCCTGACCATCTCCGTCTGGACACTCAGGGCTTGGGCGTTCGCCGGAGCGTAGGCGCGTCGGGCGGACGGTTCTTGTCTTCCTGCGCTTTTTCGACGGGCTCGGCGGGTGGAACAATCCATTCGAAACCGTGCCGTTCCTCCACCGTCCCAAGAACAAATTGGGCGTCCCCAGCGATTAAGGGCAGCACGGCGCGCATGAAATCGGCGGAATCAATCGCCACCGCTTTTTGCGCCTGCCCGCCGCGAATATTTTCGAGCACCTTTGTGAAACGCGGCTCGCCGGAGCCGAGATGCGTAATGTGCGGATCGTTGCCCTGGATCAACTCAGACAGTGTTGGGCCTTTCGCCTCTGCAGGATAGCGGCTCTCGACGATGGTGCGCGGGGCGTGCTTTTCCGGGGGGTAGAGCTGCGTGAAACGAGGGCGCATGATGCGCGTCTGCCAATAATCTCCGCGCGTGGCAACTTGCTCCTGCTCTATACGATACTCCAGAACCCAAACCTCAGGGCCGTAGTCGTTGGGTGCGTAGCCAATCATCACGATTTGGAAGATTGGTTCATCGGGCGAAATCTCGAGTTTGTGGTGAAGCTGGCTGACGAGTGGCCGCAGCTTTTCTAGGAAAGCGATGCCGATGGTCTCTAGGTCCGTCTCGCCCTCACCAGGAGCCGCCTGGTAACGTGGGTCGCCCCGAGACCCGCTGAAAATCGCGATCCAACCGAATGGGTTTTGGGTCCGCGGGAATGCGCCACTCCGAAGCTCCGAAAAGGACGCCGATGTGCGTGGTGTCCAGGTTCATCACGCGCGGAGGAATGGAGTTTCGCTCCACGGGCCGATCGATTGCGGCAAAGATAATGGTTTCTTTGGCGACATGGACGATGACGCGCCCGCCGGCGAGGTTGGCGACGATTTCGTCTTCGTGCTGTGTCTGGGCGGAAGCGTTAGACGCGAAGGCGCAGAGAACACCGCACAAGAGAAGAGGCGTGATTCGCCGCTCAAAAGCTGCGCGAGAGCGTGAAGAAAGCATTGCTGTGCGTTCTGACATGCCTTGCTGATTCCACGCCTGGAATGAATGCCTTGCAACAAGATTCACGCCACACGACCCATTCGCGTAATCAGAGACCAGTCATCCCACACTATCACACCCGGGATACGTAGACGGAAGGGCGCCGCCACCAAGGTGAAGCAAAATCGTACTTGACTAGGCAATTCGCTTGGCGTAGCAATACAGCGTCCCGTGTTCGAACATTCCTTTCGTATTAGAGGGAGCAAACATGTCATTGAGTCCAGGTAGTACTCCCCTAGGCACAGCCACATCGCCTGCAGTGATGGATCCTCGCGTTCCCGTCATCCAGCGCATGACGCGCGGTGCGGGATGGTTTCTGACCATCGGAGTTCTCTCGGGCGTCAATGCTCTTCTGCAGATTTTTGAAGCAAAAATCCATTTCATTTTCGGCCTGGGCATCACTCAGGTTGTGGCTGCCATGGCCCACGGGATGGGGCAGAACGGAACGATCATCACTATCGCAATCGATGGCCTCTTTGTCATCATGCTGATTCTCTGCTCGCGCTGGGCACGAGCGGGCTCTCAGGAGGCTTTCCTTGGCGGAATGATTGCGTACGCGCTGGATGGCGTCTTGCTTTTGATTTTCAGCATGTGGCTGGAAGCGGCGGTGCACGCCTACGCGCTGTGGATGATCTGGCAGGGCTATTCGGCGTCCCGCGAACTGGCCCAGATGCAACAAGCAGCGCAGCCGGGCCTATCACAACCGCAACTTCCCTGACCCGTCAAAGTTCCGCGCAACCGCCACATCGAGTAAACTATGGCTCTGATATCATCGATGGTGGACAGAAGCATGGGACTCAGAAAACCAAAAAGCATCAGGCACAACGGAAAGTCGCTCGCCGATATCCTGGAAGCCCACGAGCTTTTTTTTCGCGGCAAAGACGGCGGAGCCCGAGCCGACCTGAGCGGCGCCGATCTTTCGAACGCGGATTTGAGCGGAGCTAACTTGAGCGGAGCGATTTTAAGCAGAGCGAATTTGGAGGGTACGGATTTGCGCAAGGGGAAACTTCCCGGAGCGGATTTATCCGGCGCCAATTTGCGCAAGGCCGATCTTCGCAACACGGACATGACGGAAGCAATTCTTCCTGGCGCCGATTTGTCTGGGGCGCAAGCCAGCGGCGTGGAATTCTTTCGCTGCGATCTTTCGAATGTAAATTTCGAGCGCGCACACCTGCGAAACGTGAATTTGCGTCTTGCCAACGTGAATGGCGCAAGATTTTCCGGCGCCGATATGGGCGTCGCGATTTTGCGCGAGACGGATTTGACTGGTGCAGATCTTTCCGGTGTGGACCTCTCCACAGCGCTCCTGCCAAAAAGCTTTTCGGCGCCGCAAGCCGCGAAGAAGAGCGCCTAGGCTGCTTTCGAACGGGTAGTGTTTCGAACGCTCCTGGATGGCAATTCGCGTTTTGGCGTGGTAGCCTCTCGCGGAAGCAAGCGAACCCTTCGCGAGTGTCATGGCAACTCCCATCACCCAACTCGACCGCTCGACCGTACGCGAACGCGTTCTGGAAGTAATTCGCGGCCTGTTGGATGAACTGGGCAGCCAGGGTGCGCTGCCGATGCTTAACGCCGCCTCGCAACTCGACCGCGACTTGGGGCTCGGCAGCCTGGAACGCGTGGAATTGCTGGTGCGGTTGGAAACCGCTTTCAATTTACGGCTGCCTGACCGTGTCGCCTCGGAAGCCAACACTCCGGAGGATTTGACGCGAGCGATTTTGACGGTTCCGGGAACAACGGCGGAAGACGAGGAGCCCGGCTCTGCGTTGCGGGCTTCGGTCACAGTTCAGAAGCTGCATCTCGCGGCCGCCGATGAGGGAGTTTTCGCCGCCGAGACTCTCATCGATGTGCTGCGGTATCGCGCCGTCCACGACGCCGAACGCGCACACCTGCTCATCACCGAAGATACTGACGATGGCGAACGCAGCGTTACGCTGACCTTCGGCGAGCTCTACGCCGCCGGGCAACGGTGCGCCATGGAGTTGGGGCGTCGCGGCGTGCCCGTGGGCGGACGCGTAGCGCTGATGTTGCCGACATCGCGGGCGTTCTTCGTATCGTACGCGGGGATTCTTCTTGCTGGAGCGATTCCCGTTCCGATTTATCCGCCGTTTCGCGCCGACCGCATCGAGGAATACGCGGCGCGGCAATCTGCAATCCTCAACAACGCCGAAGTTTGTTTGCTGCTGACGTTCCACCGCGCGGAGGCTGTAGCCAAATTGCTGCGGCCCCGCGTGCATTCGCTCACCGGAGTCGCGGACGCGGAAAAGCTGATCGAAGCGGCGGACAAAGCTCCGCCATCATCGCCCGGCGCATTGCCTCTGCATCTCAGTGGAAGCCGCGCGCGCAAAGGCAGTGACATCGCGCTGCTGCAATACACTTCCGGTTCCACCGGCGACCCCAAAGGCGTGATTCTTACCCACGCCAACCTGCTCGCCAACGTGCGCGCGATCGGCGAGGCCGTTCAAATCGGGCCGGACGACGTCGGCATCAGTTGGCTCCCGCTGTACCACGACATGGGCTTGATTGGCGCGTGGCTCACGCCTCTGCACTACGGCATCCCCATGGCGGTGATGTCACCCCTGGCGTTTCTGACGCGTCCGGAACGCTGGCTCCAAGCCTTTCACAAACATCGCGGCACGATCGCGGCCGCCCCGAATTTCGCTTATGAACTGTGCGTGCGCAAGATCGCGGACAAAGATATTAAAGGTGTGGACCTCAGCTCCTGGCGCGCCGCACTGAATGGCGCCGAACCGGTGAATCCGGAGACACTCGATCGTTTCGCGGAGCGTTTCGCAAGTTACGGCTTCCGCCGCGAAGCGCAGCTTCCCGTCTACGGCTTGGCGGAGTCTGCTCTTGGAGTCACCATACCGCCGCTCAATCGCGGCCCGCTGGTGGATCGCGTCGAGCGCGAGACATTTACTGCGCACGGACGCGCCGTGCCCGTGCCCCGCGAAGACGAAACGGCCATCGCCTTTGTTTCTTCTGGAAATGCTCTCCCGCGCCATGAAGTTCGCATCGTGGATGACGCCGGCAACGAGCTACCAGATCGCACCGAAGGATTCCTGTGGTTTCGCGGTCCCTCCGCGACCTCCGGCTACTACCGCAATCCCAAAGCGACCGAAACGCTGTTCGCGGGCGGGCCGCAAGCAGGCCCCGGCGTACATGCTTGGGTGAACTCTGGCGATCGCGCGTATCGCGCCGATGGTGAAGTCTATGTAACCGGGCGCGTGAAGGACATTATCATCAAAGGCGGACGCAATTTGTATCCGCACGAAGTCGAGGAGCTTGCCGCGCGCGTCGAGGGAATTCGCAAGGGCTGTATCGTGGCATTCGGATTGACGGACGAAGCCACCGGAACGGAAAAACTGGTGGTCGTCGCGGAGACCCGCGAACGTGACGCGGCTCGCCTTGCCGCTCTCTCTTCCGCGGTCACGGATCTGGTTTCACGCGGCCTGGGGCTTCCTCCGGATCGCGTGGAGTTGATCCCGCCGGGCAGCATCCCAAAAACTTCCAGTGGAAAATTGCGCCGCGAAGAAACCAAGCAGCTCTATCTTGCGGGAACTCTTTCCGCCTCTCGCGCGCCGGCCTGGCTGCAAATCGTGCGCCTCGGAATGGGGACTAAGTTGCGCGACCTCGGCCGCGGGATCTTTGCGGGCATTAAGCGCGGGCTCGAGATTCTCTACGGTGTGTACTTCTTCTTTGCGTTTTTGCTGTGGATCGTTCCCACCTGGGTGATGGTGCAATTCATCAAGGATCACAGAAAGGCGGGACGATTCACCTCTTCCGCTCTCAAAGTCCTCTTCGCTCTCATCGCCTGCCGCGTCCGGGTCGTCGGCAAGGAGCACATGGAAAAGCCGGGCGCAAAAATTTATGCCTCCAATCATACGAGCTATTTCGACGTGTTGGCGCTCATGCTCGGCCTGGGAGTCCCGTACCGCTTCGTTTCGAAAATGGAAGTTGGCCGCATGCCTTTCATCGGCACCTTCTTGGACCGCATGGGGCATCTCAAATTTGAGCGCGGCGATCCGGAATCACGATTGCGCCAGGCCCAAGAAATGGAAGTACTTTTGCGTAATGGCGATTCTGTTTTTATTTTTCCCGAAGGCACTTTCACCGGAGACGATGGCGTGCGACCCTTTCAGCTTGGCGCTTTCAAGGCCGCGGTGGCTTCCGGTGCGCCGATCGTTCCTGTGTCCCTGGACGGCACGCGCAAGTTCTTGCGGGACGGCACTTACTTGCCGCGTCCGACAAGCGTTACCATCACGCTGTCTCCGCCCATCTATCCGAACACCGGCGCCAAAGCCAACATTAGTGACCTCACCGGTTCCTCCGAGTGGCATGAACTGATTCGCCTGCGAGACGCCACTCGCGCTGCCATTGTGCGTCACGCCGGCGAGCCCCTGCTCTAGGGATTATTGCCCCACTAGGCCGGCCTTCCGTGCCCGTGCAACCTCTCGTCCCCTCGGTGCATCTGAATGCCAAACGAGAATAAATGCGGATTACTGCCTACCTGCCTTGGGGGTGCCGCAAACTCGGGGGTTAAATAAGTCGTTTCCTGGCCCGCGAGCAAAATCTAATTATTGCGGAGGTTCCATGAAGCTCAGATTCATTGTGTCTTTGATTGCTCTTGTGACTGTTTTTGGACTCTCAACCACAGCGCAGGAGCTCCCGAAGATAGATGCGTCCGTCAGTTACTCCTATTTCCGTGCCATCCCTGCCACTTCGGGATTTAACAGTTTTAATCTCAACGGCGGCAGCGCTTCGGCGTCTTATAATTTCCGCGATTGGCTGAGCGGTGTCGCCGATTTCGGCGGCTACCACGTGGGCAGTAATAATAATAGCGTGAACGTGGACGACCACATGCTCACGTATTTATTTGGCCCGCGCATTACCTATCGCAGATCCCGGCGCATCACGCCGTTCGGCCAGGTTTTGGTTGGCGCGGCGCGTGCCGGTTCCGGGGTGTTCGCCACCACGAATACCCACACCGCGTTCGCTTCAGCGTTCGGCGTGGGCGTCGACTGGAACGTCCGTGATCGTTTCTCGATCCGCCCGTTGCAATTCGACTACGTGCTGACGCATCTGCCGGAAATCGGCAACGGCAACAATCAAACACAAAACAACCTGCGTGTTTCCACCGGAATTGTTTTCCATTTTAAATAATTCTTCCGGCGGAAACACACCACTAATCGGTTGCCCGGTGCAGGCAGAGGGGCCGCGTTCAAGGCAGACGTGGCCCCTTGCACTTTTTTACGGGGTAGTTCGCAACGCCTCAGTGCTGCAGCGTGTACACCACGGTGATGTACGTATCCACTTCCACGGGCTGGCCATTCAGAATCGTTGGTCGATAGCGCCACTGCTGGACTGCATCCCTGGCGGAAATGTCGAAGAGAGGATCGCTAGCAACGATCTGCAGAGACTGGATCGTGCCGTCGGTGCCGATGATGGCGCGCAATTCCACGCGCCCTTCGCGACGCGTCTGCCTCGCTA
>WNFT01006243.1_pt1 | contig 13203 bp, 16 predicted proteins | sample 5400191 | NCBI WGS metagenome assembly WNFT01 (sample SAMN13153359, study PRJNA577476) | soil metagenome | isolation source: 80 cm saprolite under Madrone tree | place: USA:California | collected 2016-06-14
CAGGTGCGCGGCACGCGCAGGTATTTGTTCAGCCCAACGCCACACAACTTTCCGAGATCGCAAAGTTGGTCGATGCGGGCAAGGTGCGCGCGATCGTCGAAACGGTTCTGCCGCTGGCGGAAGCTCGCCATGCCCAGGAACTCAACGAGACCGGCCATAACCCGGGGCAAAATTGTCCTCCGCGTTATCTAACTCCGATCCGGCCGGGCCGAAGACGGCGGTCTAGCCTCTCCGCGCCGCAACTGGAGAAGAGCGTGGCGCCGGTCGGCTTGACATAATCCCCAGGCCGCGCGTAAGGGTGACCAAAAGCTGGAGAAAGGAATACGCCTGGCATCGGAAATACCCTCGGCCAGAAGGCCGAGCATTTCGCACAGGAGATCTCCATGACCCAGGAAATCGTAGTCGATCTTTCGAAGGTCCCTTGGAAGACATACCAAGGCAAATACGAAATCCAGATTGGCCTCGACGGCAGTCAAGGGCCTGAACTGGTTCGCGCGCGCTTTTCCGGACGCGAGGTTGAGCCGCATTACCATCGGGCCGCGCAATTCCAACTGCTGCTCGACGGCAATTTGCAATTCCCCACTTTCCGAATGGAAGGGATCGCGGTCCACTACACCGACCATAACGTTCCCTACGGGCCGTTCACGACCAGTGGTCAACATGACATGGTGGTCGTTCATACCAAGCCTGCTGGGGTCCAGTACATGAAGGACGCCATGCGCGATGCGGGCCTGCGCAAGGAGATCAATCGCCACGGGCGCGAGATCCATTGTTCAGCGGGCGACGTCGAGTGGCAGCCCGTGCCGGGTCACGAGGGTGTGCGGCGCAAGATCCTTCTTTCATTGGACGGCGGGCCCTCAGCCGAGATCGTGGAGTGTGCGCCCGAAGTCGAATTGCCCTGCCCGGCAGCGCCCTATGGCCGCTACGAGTTCATCGTCAAAGGCAGCGCCTCTCTGAACGGAAATACGCTCGGCCCGGAATCCGTGCGCTTTGTCCAGGGTACGGATCGCACCGCGGCTTTGCATTCGGGTCCGGAAGGCGCAACCTTGGTAGTCCTCACGTTCGACAGCGACGCAACTGAGAGCTATGGCGGGAGTGTGCTCCGTGATTTAGGCGGAATGGCTTCCTGAATCGACACGGCATGTACACCGTCTCCTAAGCCGGTGCTTGGCTCGCAGCCGTTTTGAACCGCTGTGCGTTGAAAAAAGCACGGTGTTTTCGCGCCGCCGACGTTGACGCTGTCGCCGTAAATCTGCGCGCCATCCACCGTCACGTCGCCCAGGTTGACGCCGATGCGGAACTCCATCCGCCCTCGGGTGGCAGAGGAGCGTTTTCGGTCTTGAGTGTGGTCTGAATTTCGACGACGCATTGGACCGCATTCACAACGCTGGCAAACTCCACGAGCACAATGTCGCCGGCGGAATTGACGAAGCGGCCCGCGACAACCGCGTGAATCGAATTTGTCGAACGGCGGACGTTTTCGACGGCTATCGAAAGTGTGCAATCATTGCGGTGCCGCATACTCGATAACGCTGATTTTGAGTGTGCAGCTGCGGCGAACACGCCGGTCGGCGACACTGTCTTCGCGATACGACGAAAGCCCAGGGATGTGAAGCGATGAAATTCGGGATCCTCTACAATACGGATTACTACCCCAGCGTGCATGGCTCCGCTTCATCCTACTACGGTCAAATTCTCGAACAGACTCAACTCGAGGAGGAGTTGGGCTTCCACGCCGTATGGTTCGGCGAGCACCATTATTCTGGCTACTCCTTCGGCTCGCCCTCCGTCATCGCAATGGCCGCAGCAGCGCGAACCAAGCGGATAAAGTTGGGCACAGGCGTCTCGCTGATTCCGCTGAATCATCCCCTGCGACTTGCTGAGGAGTACGCGATGCTCGATGTACTCAGCGAAGGGCGACTCGAGTATGGGATTGGCCGCGGCTTTCTCAATTATTCCTATCAGATCTTCGGCGTCGATCCGGAACAGAGTTTAGAGCGCTATCAGGAGGGGACCGAGTTGATCATCAGGGCGTGGACCTCCGATGGCCCGTTCTCGTTCAATGGAAAATTCTGGAAACTCGAAGATTACAGCTTTTTCCCAAAACCTGTGCAGAAGCCCCACCCACCGATCTACGCCTCCGCAGTAGCGACAAGCGAGAGCTACATATGGGCGGGAAGAACCGGGCTGCATCTGAGCAGCGGCTTCTTCGCCCCGTTCCCCGAGCGGATCCGTGAGGGGATAGAACTCTATCGCCAGACGCTCCGGGAAAACGGCTATGACCCCGCGACGCGCGATGTCTCGGGCGTGTTCCAGATGTATTGCGGCGACTCGAACGAGGAGGCGCGGCAGCACGGCGGGGTCTACGCGTTGGAATACTTCAAGTTTTTCGATGCGCTGGATGCGCGCAGCCCGCACACCGCGAAGGCTTTCGCACGCTACCAGCGCCGCCCAGGCAGCGGATTCACCGGCAGATCCTACGAAGAGATGGACGACATGCGCCTGTTGCTGATCGGCGATCCCGATAAGCTGATCGAGCACATCCGGTGGGCCGAGGAGTTCTACGGCGCCAATTACCTAATCCTGGAGGTGGCCCAGGGCGGGGAGCCGCATGAATACGTCGTCAGGTCCCTCGAGCGCTTCGCCAAGTACGTCATGCCAGCTTTCAAGAACGACTAGCAGGGTGTTGAAAAATACCAAATGACGGATTTAGCTACATACTTGTAGAGGCAGACGGTGGGGAGCCACTTCCGCCACATTCAGCCCTCGCTCTTGCGGTGCTTGCCAAATGGGTCCGGGAGGCGTTTTAATCCCCCATCCATCACGCGAGGTGCAACTCATGAACGCAATTTCACACGTGGCCATCGGTGTTCGCGATATGGAACGCTCGCTCCGCTTTTACCGCGACCTGCGCCAAACCGGAAACGGGCAAGCGCCGAGCCGTCAACTTGCGCTACGGCAAAGGTCCCGGACGTGGCTTCCTGGTTTTATCAGAGCGGCCCGGAGGAACACCTGGCGAAGCAATCAAGCTTGACGAGGTCGGGGTCTCTCATTTTTCATGGTGGGTAGACGATCTGCGCGCGATTCATGACAAGCTGAAGGCCGCTGGAATCAAGGTCCTGGTGGCACCCTCGGAGGTTGATCCTGCTGGCTTCGGCGAGACCTCCCCACATAAGTATTTAACTTGCCTCTTCGAGGATCCTGACGGGATCATCCTGCAGCTCGATCAGCGCGTGGTGTAGTGAACGCAACGTCCCCGATAACCGAGCGCGAGCGGCTGCCGGCACTAACCGAGGGCGCAAAAATAGCGGCAGGTTATGCGATTCGCACCAGACCGGGTTGAACTCCTTCGAGAGCGAAGCCGCGCTGCCTAGTTAGGTATCTCCAATTCCTTCCACTGTCGCGCCGCACACAAGCGGCGGGGTCGTACGAAGGTGAGACCGAAGCAAATCGAGGCAGGTACTATGGCCTGCCCGGAGAGGAGTTAAAAGATGAAGTTGGTACGCTTTGCACTGGCTGACCGCGTGCAATATGGCTCGCTTCAGGGAGATCAAATCCAACCGCTGGAAGGCGAACTCGATGCGCTCACGGCTGTGCCGGGCGCCAGGGCAATCCCGCTGGGGACGGTTAAGCTCCTGACCCCGACGGCAGCCAGCAAGGTCGTTGCGATTGGCCCCGGTCGCCGCCGCGTCCTCCGCGCCGGCGCCGCCCCGCCGGAACGGCCCACCCTCTACTTCAAGCCCTCGACGGCAGTGAACAACCCGGAAGACCCGATCATCTATCCGCCCGAACTTGACTACCTCAATCACGAAGGCGAAATCGGAATCGTGATCGGCCGCCTGGCCCGGCGCGTGAAACGCGAAAGTGCGGCCGCGCACATTCTGGGGTACACCTGCGTGAACGACGTCACCGCGGGAGAGCTGCGCAAGATCGCGGGAACACCGATGATGTTTCATGCGAAGTCGTTCGATACCTTTGCACCGTTCGGTCCCGTGGTCGCCACCGATATCGATCCCTCAAACCTCGACACCGAATGCCGCGTCAACGGAGAGGTGCGGGTAAAGGCTCGTACCGACGATCTGATCTACTCGCCGGACTTTCTGGTTAGTTGGATATCCCACATCATGACGCTGTTGCCCGGTGACGTCATTTCCACCGGTGCCCCAGGGGTTGGTCCGCTAAAACCGGGAGACGTGGTTGAAGTGGAAATCGAGGGGATTGGGTGCCTGCGCAATCCGGTAATCGCTGGAGGTTGATGGCGAGCTTTACTCGAGTAAAACTCTATTATCCTAAGCACAGCCCACGCATGAGCAGAAGGCATGAGCGCCACCTGTCCTTTGCCGCTAAACTGTTGCCGCCAACCCAGGCTGATATTAACGATAGGTTCCCACACATCCCCTACCCGTCGGTGTCATTGTCGTGCTCCGTTCTCGTGGGACTCGCTGTTCCTGACGGCAAGCGTCAAGCATTGGGTTTTGGGAGTATCACGCGGTGCGCGTCCTGGTGCTATCGAGTAGACGCCGCGCCATCGCTTCACATTCCGCGCGGCTCCTGGTGCTGTAATACACAATACGGCTGCCGAAGGGATCGCCCGCGAAAAACCACTCGTACATAAACTGGCGCCCGCCGAACTCCGTGCCCACTATGTCCCAGGCAAGTTTCATGATTCGCAGCCGTTCCTCAGCGGACATCTCGCGCCCGCGCAGATATCTGGTCAGATCCTCGCGTAGGTCCGGATGCACAAGATCTTTCTCGGTTGGCGTCAGGATAAGTCCGCTGCTGCCCATCAAGCGAATCGTGTCAATCGCACGCGTCATAGCCTGTGGAAAGAACAGCCGCACCGCCGTGATCGGCAGCATCCGGCGGCCAGGGGCTCCAAACAGGGTGCCGACCCCGGCAATCACGCCGCTCGGCTCGGCGGTCGAACCCGCACTCCCATCCTGCTCTTCGAGCGGATGGTTGAAGTTGTGCAGCACTTCATGGGCTGAGGCAGTGACTAATCCCTCGGCCAGCTCAACAGAACCGACAAGTTCGCCGAGCATCTCCTGGTAACGCGGCATTTCCGTCCGTCCAATCGCTTGAGCTACCAGGCAGGCGAGGCCGGTCAGAAAGCGTAGTTTGACCGTGCCACGAATCACCGCCTGTAACGTCATGGTCCCCGGGAACGACGGTGCCATCAGGTTATAAATGCCCAGATCGCGGGCCGCGAACACCCGCTCCCACGGTACCAGCACGTCGTCGAAAATGGCGATAGCGTCGCCCTCATCGAAGCGGCTGCTCAGCGGCCGATCAAACGAGCTGCGCCCGGTGTCGTACGGTTCGCGGCAGACGAACTTGAGGCCGCGCGTCGCGACCGGCACGGCAAAGGATAGCGCGTAATCCTCCTCGCCCGGCTTGCGGGGCATATAAGGTCCCACCCAGAGTTCATCGCTGACTGGGGCGAGCGTGGACAGCATGCGGGCGCCTCGCACAGTCAGCCCGGCGTCGGTTTCTTTAACGATGCGGATACTTTCCTGCGCTTCAGCGCCTCTTGAGCGATCGATCTGAGGGTCTACCAAAGTGTGGGTCAGGCAAAGATCGCGCTCGCGGCACACTTCGTAATACGTCCACGCGTTCTCGCCGAAGCGGGGCTCGCGTCGGCCCAACAGTCCGCGAATCACTGCCGTGTCGGTGACGAACCCGTTCATGAAGTCAGGCAAGCGCCCCATTAGGCCGTAGGTAAGCTCGCACCGTGCGCGGTCGCCGCGTAACCGCCGCTCCATCTCAGCCGGAGTCTTGGGCATTATGAACGAAGTGCTGACGGGTGCGCCTGATGCAGGGGACGGATAGGTCAGCAGGTCTTTATAGGCCGGATCGTGCTGGCGATCATACAATCCGGCCAGTGTCTGTATGACACCTTGGAACGGCGGGTGCTGGGTTACGTCCCGGACCAGCTCGCCATTGACATAGACGCTGCGCCCATCGCGCAGGCCCTCGATATATTCCTGTCCCGTGCGCGCTCCCATGATAGGTTCTCCTTGCTAATTCATCTGTGCGCCGCGCCTTTGGCCTTCAGCGGCAACGCTCACGAAACCCAAGCCCTCTATGAACGCAAGCTTGTCCAGCCATTTAACCATTGAGGACTCGCCGTTTTACCGCCTCGAGTCTCGTGCTGACTGTATGCCCTCGCGAAGTCCCGCCGGTCTCAATTTCGTTACGACAGGTTGTAGAGCTTGGCCGCGTTCTCACCAAGGATCTTGCGCCTGGCTTTTTCGCTGAGTTCGGCATGCTTCGCGATCGTGGCGACGCAGTCGCTCTCAGCGTCAAAATGCGGATAGTCCGACGCCCAAATGATCCGGTCTTCGCCAACCATCTGTGCCGCCACACCTAGCGTCTTTTCGTCCGGCTCAAAACAGATCCAGCACTGGCGCGCGAAATATTCGCTGGGCTTGCGTTTGAGCTCGGGCACGAGGAAGCCGAGCTGATGATAATCCCGGTCCATTCGCTCGAGCCAATAAATGATCCAGCCTCCACCAGCCTCAAGAAACACTGTCCTCAACCGCGGGAACTTCTCCAACACCCCTCCGCAGATGAGCGCAAGCGAGCCCAGCTGCTGCTCGATAGGATGGATAAGCAGGTGGCCGAAGAAGAGATTATCGAAACGTTCCAAGCCACCGGTCGGCCGGTCCCCAACTGCCGCCTCATGGATAGCGACGGCGACTTCTAGCTCCTGTGCCGTGGCCCAAAAGGGAGCCAAGCCCGGATCGTGTAGATTGCGACCGATTGCGGGATGAGGGCTCGGACGAATCACCACCCCCTTTAGGCCCAGCTCGTTGACTGCCCGCCGCATCTCGCGGACGGCTTCGTCGATGTCTTGCATGGGAACCAGCGCCATGCCGAACAGGCGCTCGCCATAAGGCTTGCAATAGTCCGCCAGCCAATTGTTATAGGCGCGGCAGAGGGCCGCCGCGAGTTTGGCATCAGTGGTGCTCGAGGAGGCTGGATACCAAAATCCGGGGTAAAGCACGGCCGCGTCGATGCCGTCCTTGTCCATGTCTTTGATGCGGACGTGGGGGTCCCATCCGCCGGGATGAGCATCGGAATAGGGACGCTGGCGCGCTTGCGGGTCCCATAGGTTGGCCGGTCTGAGGAAGGAGCCCAAACTGATCGGTGGGCGGTGCGCGAGGCTCAGCAGCTTTCCGTCGAAAGCGAACCGCTCGTAGCCGTTCTCGTCTTTCACGACCCGCGGCGCCAAGGAACGGTAACGCTCCTCCACGTATTCGACGAGGTGCGGCGGTTCTATCACATGACCATCCCCGTCAATTACATCGTATCTGGCCATTGCTATGCCCTCCGTTCGGAATTTTTTTTTGAGCTGTGTCGGAAATTCGCGCGCTTACCTCCAGATTCTGCTCGTGATTCCGGGCGGCTTCCGGCGCCGCATAGAAACGACTCTTCTATACTACAAACGACGTTTGCAGCAGATGCGTCAGCAGAGACACGGAAGCGCCGCGCCGCCTCATCTCATTTGCACACCTATTGCTGTGACCTCCGCTATATTGTCGTGGACGTCAGCTCGGTGGTGCAGCATCGAGGTATTCCTCGATGGCGCGCTCTAGCTCAGATGCAAGAAAGCCAAACGGCCCTGGGCCGCCGCGGTACGCCACGCGCCCATCACGTCCGATCAGGTACAGCCTATCGGGAAGTGCGTAGTACTTGCGGTCGGTCGAATTTTCCATGTCGTCTATCAGGGTAGGAATCGCAAGCTTGAGCTCGAGCGAGCAGACCTGCGCAATTTCGCTTCGTGCGGCGAGCGTCTCGGGTTGCGCGAATGTGATCCCGTCGCGCTCGTTGGATTCGACCTGCCATCCGTCGGTCGGGTGCGCCTCTCGAATGTAGACGAGGAAGAATTCGACCTGATCGCCGAAGTGGCGATGGAGCGCTTCAAGGTGCCCAGCCTGGGCACGGAACGGAGGTCAGGTGTAGCTGCCGAAGATGAGCGCGACCGGCTTGCGCCCGCGAAAGGACGACAGCCGCACTTGCTCGGTGCTGTCCAGGCGCGGTAACTTGAAGTCGGGTGCCTCCGCACCGATTGCCGGCGCCAGAGTCTCACGCTCCGCAAGGAACTGCGTCATCGCGGCACGCCGCTCAGGCTCCATTCCGCCGATGAATGCCATCATCCGCTTGAAGTCAGTGTCGGACAGATTCTTTCTCAGCAGATCCATGAAGGTATCCAGGCCCATATTCACACCTCACCCGGCGCGCGCTGCGGCTAGAGCATTTCGCAAAATCGGCTCGGAAGCCAGCGAGGGCATGGAGGACCGGTCTCCGATCTCCCCACCGATCCCAGAGGCGCCACTGCGGAGGGGCAACAAACCGGAGCATTGCCAGGCCGCTTGCTACGCGGTTGGTTAGGCTGTAAGGATGCGTCGGAGCATCAGTCAGACGTTTACGGATGGAGGAATATGTTGGTATCCTCCGGGTCGAACAGTTCGTCAATTAGTAAGAAGTGGCGGAGAACCATTAGCTCTCAGCGGGAGGAGGCTCACCATGGCTGAAGTTGTGATTGGCATAGCCGCGTCGCACGCCCCGAATTTGGCCAACCCTTCAATGATGAGGGGAACGAACGACGAGCAATTCGGCCGGATCAAGTCTGGCTTTGCGCAGGCGCGCGCGCTGTTGGAGGAGGCGCGGCCTGACGCGATTGTGATCTTCTCCAGTGATCATTTCGATCGCTGCTTCTATGATAATCTGCCCCCTTTTCTTGTGGCGGTGGGTGAGAGCGCCGAAGGACCGATCAATGAGTATTTGAAAATCCCAAAGGTTAGGGTCGCCGTCGATGGCGCGTTAGGCCGGTTCCTGGTCAGCGAGGGACTGGAGAACGGAGTGGATTTCGCCTCCTCGGTTGATTTGCCGCTCGATCACGCAGAAGTTGTGCCGCTCTCCTTTCTGACACCGAGCTGGGATATCCCGATTGTGCCGATTGTAGTCAACGCGTTTGCACCGCCGATGCCGAGCCTCACGCGTTGCGCCCAGGTTGGAGCCTTCGTGCGCGAGGTTGTAGAGCGTTGGCCGGAGCGGAAGCGAGTGGCGGTGATGGGGACCGGCGGATTGTCTCATTGGGTGGGCTTACCGGAAATGGGCCGAGTCAACGCGGAGTTCGATCGCTGGTTTATGGACTCGCTCGCGGCTGGCAAGCAAAGCGAAATCATCGCCAAGTACAAAAAGGCCGAGGAGATCGAAGCGGTGGCTGGAAACGGCGGACAGGAGGTCCGCGACTGGCTGGCGGCGGCAGCTGCGATGCCAGCAACTTTCAGGGGTCAGGTTCTCGCTTATGAACCCCGGCCCGGCTGCGGGATCGGCGTAATGGCATGGACCAGAAACTAAAAAGGAGAAGGGTCGCCAGATGAGCCAGTACCAAGTCAGCAGACTTTTGCGCGACATTGCCCGCAATGCCGATATCGCGGGCCGGTGCCGTACCGAGCTCGCCTCGGTGCTCGAGAACTATGATCTCGACGAGAAAGAAAAAAATGCCGTGAAGGATTGGAGCGTGCGTGCTCTCTACGAGATGGGGGTCAATCCCCTGCTCCTTCTGACGTCCTCTATGGCGATGGGTACCGACATCCGGGCCTACGTGACCGCACTGAACGAAAAGCGCTAAGCGATGGGCTTATAGCTTGCCCGCCGCCCATCGCGAGCGCTGCATCGGATGCGAATCTTCGGAGCGGCTCTGCAGTTGAGAGCTAGCCAAGAGGCCCTTGGAAAGTCTGGTCGGCGTAAGTGTCAGACAGCGGCTCCAACACTTCGGGCCAGTCGGCACTAACTTTACGGCGCAGTTCTTTGGGCCGCGGTTTCCCGTCCCACCCGATTTGCTCCATATAGTAGTAGAGCTGGATGCAATGGCCTTCGGGATCCAGCGCGTGTGCCGCGTAGTCGATGCCCGGGTACAGGTCAGGCGGAATCTTGTCGGTGAACCGCACACCCTGTTCCTTAAGGAACTGCACGCCTGCTCGCAACTGATCGTAACTGCCGACCTCGACGCCGAAGCTCATCACCGAGGTATGAGGGCTTAGCCCGAGCTCAGCGCGTAGCGGTTTGGGGAATAGACCCACGCTATGATGTTCGGTGCCATTGCGCAGATAGATGCCGCGGTGCCCTTTGTGCACCACCTCCTCGGTCTTAACGAAGCCCAAGGTCTCGGTGAAAAAGGCCTCCGAGCGCGACACGTCTTTGACGAACAGCCCTACCGGTCCGATCTTGGTAATCTTGAAGGGCCGTCCCAGCATCACTCCACCCACGTTGTACTGCGCAGGTAGCGGGTCGTGGACGTGATAGCCAGAAGTAATATCGATCCCCTTCTGGGCCGCCTCCTTGACTTCTTCCTCCTCGTTCATCTGGGGCAGCGAAGGCTGCTCATGAAAGCCGCGATAGTACATAGCCGCCGGCTTGGCAACGCGAGTCCAGCCGATTTGCTCTATCCCATAATAAAGCTCAATAGTATGGCCGTCCGGATCGTGAATGTAGACGTGCCAGTTACTACCGGGCATGTCTCTCCCGACCCGCTCGATTCTTATTTCGTGAGAACGGAAGAACTCTGCCGCTTTAACCACTTCGTCGAGGGCCCCGACCTGCCATGTAATCTGGTTGATCGTGACATCATCCGGCACTTCCTCGCCAAACATGGCGCCTAGTGTCCGGTGGGCGAGAACCAGGGCGTGGTGATCGCCGCCGTAATTTGTGAAGACAATGCGAGGGTCCGGGGAGTTTTTCATCTTTTCTCCCAGCCCCGGAACCTTGCTCAGGTCGAGTTCGTCCACCAGCCGAAAGCCCAGCATCTTGGTGTAGAACTCGATCCCGGCGTCGAGGTTATTGAGGTTGAAGCCAAAATGTCCCAGGCGTCGAATCTTAAACGGCACCGGTAACGTCACCCCGCCGACATTAAACTTTACCTTCGCGTTTGCCATTGAAATCGTCTCCTTGAGTGCGTCGTATATGCTGGGCGATTCTCCTTCCGTACCTCGATGCATTATAACTCGGTGATCGTCCAACCTCACCAAACCGATTTAGCACCTGTCAAACGAATGCTTGCAACGTCAATCACGCGCTTTGGCACAATCGAAGTCCTCAAAGATCGCTTCAACCCTGATTCCGTCTTCCCAAACTTATATTCGAAATCCTTTTTCGTTATATCCTGTTATAACTTCTCGCAACAGATCAGAAGGGTTCGAAATGCTTCAGTTCGGGCATGACCCCGGATGCGAACAGGCGAATCGAGCGCATAAGGTCCTCCTCGGCAAGCGCCCCAAAGTTGAGTTCGCAGAACATAACGTTGAACATTCCGAGAGTAGCGGCCTGCTTGATCTGCGACGCAACCGTAGCAGGCGAGCCAACGAAGACCAGTTCACGCTCCAGTAGAAAGTCGGGATCCAGCATATTGCGGATGATTTCGGCTGCCCCATGTTCTCCGCGTTGCTCAAAGAACTCGCCCTGCCTGCGCTGCAATTCCTCGATGTCGCCCTCCCCGCCAAAAGTGAGAAACCGTCTGAAGGCGTCGACCACATGCGGCATCGCGCGCTCTTTGGCGAGATCGTCGGTCTCATCAACGTAGACCACGGTCAGGTACGCTATCCGTGGCTTGCGCTTCCATCCCGCGTCTTGCCAGTGGCGCAGGTAGTCGCGATATCGACGGGCGCCCTCGTCGCGCGGCAAAAAGAAAAAATAACCGGTGTCAACTCCTTCGCGAGCTAGAACCGTCAGCGTTTCCGGGTCGCGTGTTTCAAACCACAGTGGCGGGCGGGGACGTTGTAGGGGAAGCACCGAGAGGTGCACATCCTTGAATTTGAAAAACGGGCCGTCGAAATCGAAGATTCCCTCGGCGCGGTAGGCGGTATTCAGAAGACGAACCATCTCCAGTGTTATCGCGCGGCGATTCTGATAATCCGCGCCATAGGGCTGGAAATATGCTGGAACGATACCCGGCACTAAACCCAATTCCAGTCGTCCACCCAAAGCCTGATCGAGCACGGCAACTTCTTCGACCATCCGCAGCGGACTGTGGAGCGGAACGATATAGCCCATCGGCCCGACACGCAATTTGCGGGTCCGGGCGCCGGCGCCCATGCAGTAGATCGAGGGCGAAGGCATCCAGCTTTCGGCCGGATTGAAATGATGTTCCACCGCGAAGCCGTAGTCGAAGTCGAGCTGGTCGCAGAGCACAAGCTCGCGCCACAGCTGCTCGTAGCGCTCAAATGGAGTCATCCCGGGTTTGTTCCAAACGTGCGAGAAGTGCGCAAACTTCATGATCATCCACCCCGCACTGATGTACCGAACGCGTACGCGGCCTGGAACCAGACTCTAAGATCGATCTGCCGCCCCCGACAACGCTACCTCAATCCAATCGGGTCGGAGTACGACCGGAGTGCGGGTTTTCATAAACCTGCCAACGAGTCCTAGATCGGAACTGCGAGTTCGAATTCATCTCCCTCCAGCAGCAAGTGCGTGTCCGCAGCGATCCTCTGTCGACGGAAACTATCTTGGCCGTCGACAGCGGTTTTCGCGAGTGATGACGAAGAGTTGCAAAGGCAAGCACTTTGTGGAACGACTTCGACAACAAGTCAATGACATCACTCAGGAGACTCGGAAATGGCAGACAGCACATTGCGTGAGAAGGGCCGGGAGATGCGGCGCCGGCTGCTGGGCGACGCAACGGTCGAGCGGATCGAGAAGACCGTCTACGCTGACCCGATCATGGCAAAATTCGCCGAAGTTACCCAGGAAACCATCTTCGGTGCGCTGTGGACACGACCCGGCCTGGACTTGAAAACTCGCACGCTGATCTGCGTCATTTCCGATGCCACCAATGGGCGCGATGCCGAACTGAAGCTGCATCTGCGCATGGCGCGCAATCAAGGCTGGACCGAAGACGAACTGGTGGAATCGTTGCTGCACCTCGGCGGCTACGTCGGTGCGCCGCTGATCCGCGAAGCGTTGCTGACGGCGAAGGAAACCTTCGCGGAGATGCGCGCGGAAAAATGAGTACCAGCGAAGCCGGGCGCCAGTCTATCGCGCAGGCCCAGCCGCTTAAGCCGAGCCGCTAAGGATCCCGCCCGCGCACAAAGAGCTGACTCCATGTGCGGCATTGAAAAAGGAACGAAGGGAGTAAGCCAACTATCACGGGAGGATTGTCATGAACCCACGAAGTTTGTCGCATGTGGCGCTCGGGGT
>WNFT01003800.1_pt1 | contig 13201 bp, 16 predicted proteins | sample 5400191 | NCBI WGS metagenome assembly WNFT01 (sample SAMN13153359, study PRJNA577476) | soil metagenome | isolation source: 80 cm saprolite under Madrone tree | place: USA:California | collected 2016-06-14
ATGCCCGTGAACGATGAGGTGAGCCGCGTTGCTCATGAGGCCATGGGAGTGTTTCGCAGCCTCGGCGCCAGGGTCGAGGACGCGTGCCCCTCGTTCTCCGAGGTCCCCGACATCATACTCGGCACGCGCGCGCTCACCATGGTCGCCCTCCACGCCGAGAAGCTCCCGGAGTGGCGGGAACTGATGCAGAAGGATCTGGTGCGGGACATCGAGCACGGCATGACGCTGACCGCGCGCGCGATCGCCCGCAGTGAGGCCCTGCGATCAGTGCTCTGGCACCGCGTGCGAGCCTTTATGGCAACGCGGGACCTGCTGGTGCTTCCGACCGTGGCCGTGCCGCCTTTTCCCGTGGACGAGCCGTACCCGTCCGAGATCAACGGGAAGCCGCTTGACCATTACACGCAGTGGTTCAACCTGACGTACGCGATCACTCTCACCGGACTGCCGGCAATCTCGATACCCTGCGGCTTCACGCGTAGCGGTTTACCCGTAGGCCTCCAGATCGTTGGCCGCCGCCGGCAGGAGGCCGCTGTTCTCCGAGCAGCCGCCGCGTTCGAGGCGGCGGCGCCTTGGGCTGATCACATTCCGCCGCTGGTTGCTGAGTCCACGCGCCGGCCCTTCACCGCGCTCAGAACCTGAGGCTGGCGCCGACGAACGGCCCTGAGAGCCGCAGGTGCGCAAAGCTCCGCCGCTCCTCGCCGTGGATCTCGAAGAAGCGATACCCGCCGGCGACGCTGAGGAACCGGTTCACGGTGACCCTCACGCCGGTCTCGGCGTCGACCACGTACCCGGGATGGCCCACGCTCAGCCCCGAGGCTTCGAGAAACAGGCTGATCACGGAATTCATCCGGAAGTCCGCCGCCACGCCGATCGTGGGGACGACGACGGTGACGTGCTCGGTCTCCTTCAGCCGAGGCACGAGCGCGGGAGCTTCGAGCGTCATCTCCGCCACGAACGCCTTGGCTTCCAGGATGGGGCCGAGCCTGAGCCTGTCGGGAATCAGCCACGGCTGCCAGATCCAGCCCAGCCGGGCATAGTGCAGGTCGAGATCGGAGACGACACGGGAGCCGGCAGGAAACTGCGTGCCGTTGAACTCGATGCCCTGCCCGATGATCGCATCGCCGTCCCACCGGCCGTGCGTGTAGGCGAGGCGCAGCCTGCTGTTGGGGCCGGTGAAGATCGACAGCCTGAGCTCGGGCAGGGGCTCGGTGTCGATGCCGAGGTCGCGGCCGAGGTCGATCGGGGTCCCGGGCGATGATAGCCGCCCTCGATCTTCGCCCGGGCGCTGATCTCAGGGATCCATGCGCGCTCCTCCACCTCGATGCGCTGAGCGACGGCGATGCCCGGCCCGGCGAAGAGCAGCGCCGGGCTCACGCTCACCATGGTCCGGATGGGACGGCTCACGGAGGCGCTCATTGCAGCAACTGCAGCGAGGCGGCGTCAAGTTTTCGCGTCCGGGTTGAGGTAGGCCGGGACGGCAAGCGCGGCGAAGACCTGTCCGATCCCCACGTCGCCATCGTCGTACCAGTGCTCCTCGTGCAGCACGTTCAGCGTGCCGAGAATCCGGCCCCCCGTCGCGACGGGCAGGTTCAGGATCGAGCCGCAGCCGAGCGAGGCGATCAGCTCGTGATCGAAGAACACGGCACGGATGTCGGCGTGCGTCCGTCCGAGGTACGGCCGCTGGTCGCGCAGCACCTGCTGCGTCCACGGCGTCGTATTGAGCGGCTTGCGGCCACCGACCGGATACGCGGCAGGCTGATTGGTGTAGAGGCGTTCCGACTCGCCGGTGTCCTCGTGATAGCGCAGCACGGTGAAGAGCTTGTGACCAAGGACGGCGGCGAGCGCATGATCGAGCGCCGCGAACGTTCGGTCGGGCTGACCCGACTGGCGCTGCGCCTCGGCGACCGCGCGGAGATGCGGGATCGGGTCGACGGAAGTCTTCTTGCTCACGCCCCGACCATCAGGCGCCCTCGGTCCGAACCTTCAACGCCACGTTCATCGCCTCGAAGCCGCGGCGGGTGGTGTGGTCGAGGCTCCGCGCCATCAGGGGTACCAGGAGGCCGGTGAAGATCTCCCGGTGGACGAGTCGCGCCCGATCAGCACTGAGCGCCTCGATCTCGAAGGCGTGCTCGCCATCGAAGAGACCACGTACGATGAAGTGGCCGCGCCAGCGAAGCTGGCGGCCCGGCTCGACGCGGAGCACGTGCGGACGGAACGTCATGCTGCGGGCGTTCGGCAGTTGAAGACGGATGACGAGCCTGGCGCCGACGCGAAGCTCGCCGTCGACCCGGCGGATGAACGGATTCCAGACGGGAAACGAGGAAAAGTCGGTCAGCGTGGCCCAGACCCGGTTGGCCGAGGCCGCGATCTCGATCTCGGTGCGCAGCTCCTTCATCGGACGCGGACCTCGACGCGCGTGTCCCGGAGGCTAGCACAGTACACTGGGCCGATGCCGACGCTCGACATCGACGGCACCGCGCTCGCGTGGGACGAGAGCGGGCCATCGTCGGCGGCGACGCCGTCCGTCGTTCTCTTGCATGGGCTCGGAGCGCGGGCGGGCGACTGGTCGCTCCAGATTCCGGCGCTCGCCGGGCGCTATCACATCGTCGCGGTGGACCTGCCCGGTCACGGACGCTCGGCGTTGCCACGCGAGCGCCTCACCATCGACGGCATCGCCTCGCGCGTGTCCGCGCTGGTCTCCCACGTTTCGACGGGGCCCGTGCACCTCGTGGGATTGTCACTCGGGGGATGCGTGGCCCTGGCCCTCGCTGCGCAGGCGCCAGAGCGCACCCGCTCGCTCACCCTGGTCAACGCGTTTGCGCGAGTGCGACCCGCCGGCCCGCGCGCGGCACTGCGAGTGCTGGTCCGGCTCGCGCTCGTGGCCATGGCGCCGATGCCGGTCGTCGCCGCCCACGTCGCGTGGGGCCTCTTCCCGAAGCGTGAGCAGCGCGATCTCTACGAACGCGCGGTGGCGAGCCTGGGCGCCACGCCACGCGCCGGCTATGTGGCCGGCCTCCGCGCGCTCGCGCGCTTCGACGCGCGTGCCCGGCTGGCCGCCGTGCGCTGCCCGACGCTGATCGTCGTCGGCGATCGGGATGCCACGGTTCCCCGCTCGGCGGCGGAGGCACTGCGCGCGGGCATCGTTGGCGCCCGCCTCGTCGTCGTCGCCGATTCCGGCCACGCGACGACGCACGATCAGCCGGAGACCCTCAATCGCGCGCTGCTCGAATTTCTTCGGACGTGCTGACGGTCAGGCCGACGTGGTGACGGTCAGGGGATGCCGACGCGACCGATGCCGGGCAGCTTCAGTCCGGGCGAGGTGACGTCGAGGCCGAAGACGAGCCCCAGCACGTTGACCTCGAGGCCCTCATCCCAGCCCGCGCCGATGCCGGCCACGCCGAAGAGCGAAAGCTGAACGCCGCGGCCGGCGGGCGTCAGGGCGACGAGCGCGCCACCGGGCAGGTAGTCCTTGCCGATCGCCGTCGAGGGCAGCTTGAGCCTCAGCTCGGGCACCGAGCGGCCGACGAAGGCCGTGAAGGTGTTGCTGTTCGGGCCCGGCCACAGCCGATATTCGTCCTGGTACGGATATGCGGCGACGGCCGCCTCGACACGATCGATGAGCTCGTTCACGCCTTCGCCACGCCGGTCGAGCAGCAGGTCCGGTCGCGCTCCGAACCAGTAGTTGTCGGGTCCGGTGCGGTTCACGCGAATCGCCGCGATGCCTCGCTCCACGCCCCAGCCGATCACCTCGTAGCGGGTGTACGCCTGCGCGTCGGCACGCTTGACGGCGATCCACGTGTGGACGCCGAGGAGCCCGCGCCAGCCGACGGCACGCGCCGCGTACACCTGCAGGACGGCGTCGGTCGTGACGGCGGCATCGGGCGCCTGGCCCGACGAGTCCCGACGCGCGAGCCACCAGTCGCCTTGCCTCGATGCCACGCAGCCGCCCAGGGCAGCAACAACGAGAAACCCGGTGAGGAGGACCGAGCACGACACGGGTCAACCATACCAGCGTTGCGCGCGCCGTCGAGGGGCGGTGTAATGCCGACGTGACCAAACTGGCCAGCGAGCGATGCACGGCGTGCCGCCCGGATTCTCCCGCAGTCAGCGAGGCCGAGCTGCCCGCGCTCCTGCGCGAGATCCCGAGCTGGCGGGTCGTCGAGCGGGACGGCGTGCGCCGTGTCGAGCGAGTCTTCACGTTTCCCGACTTCGCCGCGGCCCTCGCGTTCACCAACCGCGTCGGCGCCGCGGCCGAGGCCGAAGGCCATCACCCGGCGCTGTTGACCGAATGGGGGCGGGTCACCGTGACGTGGTGGACGCACGCGATCCATGGGTTGCACCGCAACGATTTCGTCATGGCCGCCAGGACCGACGCGCTGATCCGAGGGTGACCCGGCGGAATCGGCACGCGAGCGGCGGGCTGCCGGCGTCCACGCTCGAGCGCCTGCGCGATCGGCGCTTTCGCCGCGAGCCTCGCCTGCGTGTCCGTGGCGACGCGAGCGCGCTCGCGTTCATCCACGACGTCGGCTTCTGCTCCACCTTCTATCGGTTTCCCGAGGGCGTGGCCTGCCTGTGGGAGGCCGTGGTGGGTCGCCGGAATCCGCGCTGGCCGCGTCGCTCGCATCACGACGACGGCGTGGGCCTGACCTGGCAGCTCAAGGACACGCTGCCCTCGCGGCGTGACGTCTACTACGGCAAGCTCCTCAAGGGCCGGCCCCTGCTCGTGGCCCTCGACGTGTTCCCGGCCTTTTACGGCGTCACGCGCGGCCACCAGCGTGCTCGTGACTACCGTGCTGAGTACGACGCCGGCCACCTGAGTCTCACGGCGCGCCGACTGATGGACGCGCTGGTGCGTGAGCACCCCCAGTACACGCGCGGCCTGCGCGCCAACACGTTCATGCTCGATCCTGGCAAGACGCGCGAGTTCGAGCGTGCCATGGCGGAACTCCAACAAGGCCTGTGGATCGTGAAGACCGAGGAGCGCTACGAGCCGACGTTCTCCTATCGCTGGGATCTGCTGGAAGCGTGGCTGCCTGATGCCGTCGCCGAGGGTAGGCGCCTCGGTCGGGCGCGCGCGATCGAACGGCTGATCGAGCGCTTCGTCGCGGGCGCCGTCTTCACCAACGAGCGCGTCCTGGCGCGGCTGTTCCGGTTGCCGGGGGCCGAGGTCACCAGCGTCCTCGAGCGTCTCGTGCGTCGCGGCACGCTCGCCGCCGACGCGGCGATCGATGGCTGGCCCGGGCGCTGGCTCGTTCACGCCTCGGCGCTGCGAAGATGAGGTTGCGAGGGCGCCGGCGGCTGGCCATCGCCCTGCTCGTGGTCGTCGTGGCGGCCGGAGCGCTTGTTGGCGTCGCGATCCGGCAGGGATCACCGGCGTCGCTGGTGGCCCGCAAAGGTCATCTGGCCGCCGTTGAGGTGGCTCCCGGCGGTGAGGACGCGATCTCGACGATGTCGCAGCTGACGCTGCGGCGCTCGACGGGGCGGGACGTGTCGGCTCTCGTCCGCGTGCCGCGCGGCCCCGGGCCGTATCCCGCGGCCGTGCTCCTCGGTGGCGTGAACCGGGGGCGGCGTGTTGCGGGGGTGCGCGGCCTGGATGCCATCGCGCGCCACGCCGTGATCGTGTCGCCCGACTACCCGTTACCGGCCCGGCGCGGAGGATGGGACGGCTGGCGCGCCATCACGATGCCCTTCAAGCTGCGCCCGGCGGCGTTCGACACCGTCGCCGACATCCTGCTGCTGCTCGATTATCTCGATTCACGCCCCGACGTGGCGAAGACGCGGTTGTTTCTCGTCGGCTCCAGCCTGGGTGCCCCGGCGGTGGCCATCGCGGGCGGCATCGACGCGCGGCCGGCCGCGGTCGTCGCGCTCTACGGAGGCGGGAAGATCGGAGCGCTGGTCAGCCACGCGCTGGCCCATCCCGATCAGCCGTCGCCCCATCCGCCGTGGCGGGCGTGGCTGCTCGGCCATGCCCTCGCGCTGGGTGTGGCGCCGCTGGCGCCCGAGCGGTACGTGGCCGGGATCGCGCCGCGGCCATTCCTGATGGTCAACGGTGCCGACGACTCCCTGGTGCCGAGGGCGAGTGTGCTTGCGCTCTACGAAGCGGCCAAGGCGCCAAAGGAGCTGATCTGGGTTCCGAGCGAGCACGTCCAGCCCGACGAAGCCGACCTGATCCGCCGCCTCAGCGTCACGATCGTCACCTGGCTCACCGCCCGCGGCCTCCTCCCGTCGGCAGAGTGAAGGAGAAGCGGAGAAGGAGAAGTGAGCCGGGGTGGGGCGGGCAGCCCTGTGAGACACGTTTCCCGGCGACCGTTCACCGCCCCGGGTCGAGGCGGTGAGACGGCCAGTCAGGCTAGGCGTAACGCTCGTGGTCGAACAGGGCTGCCCGCCCCACCCCGCTCAGCGTCTACTTCTTGCTCGCGTCGTAGACCTCGCCGAAGAGCACCCAGCGCTCCCCGTCGAACTTCGCGAGCTGCTCCTGCTCGATCGGCGCGAAATCGGTCGGGCTCGTGTTGACCTTCATCCCGGGCAGGAGCAGCGCCAGCTCGAAGTTCTTGAGATTGGCGGCCTGCTTCATGATGTTCTCGCGGCTGAGGTCGTTGCCGCACTGCTTGAGGACCTGCACCATCGTCTGAGCCGCCAGGTAGCCGTACGCGTTGGACTGGTCGTCGAGCGCGCCCTCGGGGTAGTACTTCTTCATGAAGGCCACCCAGTCGAGGAAACCCTTGTCGTTCTTCCACTGCGGGTCGGTGATCTCCTTCTGGTAGAGGGCGGTGATCAGTCCCTTGGACGCGTCCAGCCCGGCCGGCTTCAGCACGGTCCCCAGCGAGCTCGATACGTTGTTCAGGAAGTGCGTCGGCTTCCAGCCGATGTCGTGGGACTTCTTGATGGCCTGGACGGCGAACTTCGGGATCGTGACGTTGTAGAAGACGTTGGCGCCGCTGTTCTTGAGGTTGACGATCTGGGAGTCGATCGTCGGATCGGTCACCTCGTACGTCTGTTCCATCACGACCATCTTCTTGGCGGCGTCCCCGAGCCCGTCGAGCAGCCCCTTGCGGTAATCCTTTCCGTAGTCGTCGTTCTGGTAGAGGATGCCGATCTTCGCGTCGGGGATGTTCTTGAGGATGTACTGGGCGTAGATCCGGCCCTCGGTCTGGTAGTTCGGCTGGAAGCCCATCGTCCACGGGAAGTGCTGAGGGTCGTTCCACTTCGTGGCGCCGGTCGCCACGAAGAGGTGCGGCACCTTCTGCTGGTTCATGTACTTGTGGACGGCGCTATTCGTCGGCGTACCCAGCGTCTGGAACAAGAGCGCGACCTGGTCTTGCTCGACGAGCTTGCGCACCATCTCGACGGCCTTTGGGGGGCTGTAGCTGTCGTCGTACGTGATGTAGTTGATCTTCCGACCGTTGATGCCGCCCTCGTCGTTGACCTTCTTGAAGTACGCGCCGATGACCTTGCCGATGGTGCCGTAGGCCGAGGCCGGCCCACTATAGGGGTTGGTGTTGCCGATCTTGATCTCGGTCGCGGTCACGCCCGGGGTGTCAGCGGCCATGGCGGCCGAGACCAGCGCGAGCGGCAGCGCGACGGCGAGCAAGCGCGCGACGGTGCGAAATCTCATGGAGGTCCTCCTTTGGCCGGCGATGATCTCACATTCACGCGCCGGCGGGCCCAGACGGTTCGGATGGCGCCGGCGATGCCCCGCGGCATCGTGTACATGAAGACGATCAGGAAGACGCCGTAGATCGCCCACGGCGCCGCCTTCGAGATGTCCTGCGCCCAGTTGGGGACGAACTGGATGAAGAGCGCGCCCCACACGACCCCCGCGATGGAGGCCAGGCCTCCGATGACGATGCCGACCAGGAACGTGACGGACAGGAACACGTTGAAGGCGTCGGGCGCCACGAAGGCGATGGCCCCGGCGCTCAGCCCACCGGCGACGCCCGTGAAGCCGGCGCTCACCCCGAAGGCGAGCGACTTGTAGAGCGCGCTGTTCACGCCCATCGCCTCGGCCGCGATGTGATGATCACGGATGGCGATCAGCGCGCGGCCGGTGCGTCCGCGCAGGAGATTCCAGGCCAGGATCATCGAGAGGGCCAGCGTGGCCAGGGCGACGAAGTAGAGCCACTGATCGGGTGACAGCGACAGGCGGAAGGGCGCCTCGGGCTTGGACAGCACGAGGCCCTGCGATCCGCCCGTCCAGTGCTCGAAGTATTTCAGGATCTGCGGGACCGCGAGCGCGAGCGAGAAGGTGGCGAGGGCCAGGTACAGGCCCTCGAGGCGGAGGGCCGGAATGCCGAAGAGGAAGCCGGCGCCGAGGCAGACGGCTCCCGCCACCGGCAGCGTTGTCAGGAACGGCGCGTTCCACCGATCCATCATGATGCCGCTCGTGTAGGCGCCCAACGCGTAGAAGGCGCCGTGGCCCAGCGAGATCTGGCCGTTGTAGCCGGTGAGGATGTTGAGCCCGAGGAGCGCGATGGCGTAGATGAAGACCTGCGTGAACTGGAAGAGGCGGAAGTTGCTGAGCACGAAGGGCAGCAGGGCGGCGACGGCGAGCGTAACGAGCGGCAGCACGAGCGTCAGCGGCCTGGATCGGGGCGTCATACGCGCCGCACGACGACACGCCCGAAGAGCCCGCTCGGTTTCACCACGAGCACGATGATGATGATGGCCAGCGCCACCGTCAGCTTCAATTCGGTGCCGATGAAGCGCACGTAGGTGCCGACGAGGTTCTCGATCACGCCGACGAGCAGCCCGCCGACGACGGCGCCCCCCGGGCTGGTGAAGCCGCCGAGCGTCGCCGACGCGAACGCGTAGATCAGGATTCCCGCCATCATGTTCGGGTCGAGGAACACGATGGGCGCCACCATCATGCCGGCCACCGCGCCGACGAGGGCGGCCAGGCCCCAGCCGATGGCGAGCATCCACCCCACGCGCACGCCGCACAGTCGGCTCGACACCGGGTTCTGCGCCGCCGCGCGCATGGCCAGGCCGAGCGTCGTGTAGCGGAAGAAGACGTAGAGGAGGAGGAGAACGACCAGCGTGATGCCGATGGCCCCCAGGTCGTGGGCGCCGAAGAAGACGTTGCCGAACCGGATCGGGGTGCCGGGGAACGGGCTGGGGAACGGCTTCTGGATGTACGAGTAGATCCAGCCGGCTACGCTGTTGAGGATGACGAGCAGCCCGATGCAGACGATCACGACGGCGAGCACGGGAGCGTTCTCGACGGGCCGGATCACGATGCGCTCGATGAGCAAGCCCCCCACGAAGGCGATGGCGAGCGTGGCGGTGAAGGCCACCCAGTACGGCAGGCCGGCGTTGAGCATCGACCACGCGAGATACGTGGAGAACATCGCCATCTCGCCCTGGGCGAAGTTCACGACGTCGGTGGCCTGGTAGATCATGACCAGGGCCAGCGCCAGGCTCGCGTAGATGCCGCCGGTGGCGAGGCCGGACACGACCTGCTGCAGGAAGATGTCCACCTAGTACCCCAGATAGGACCGGCGGACGGCGTCGTCCTGCTTGAGGATGGCGGGCGGCCCGGCCAGCACCACGCGGCCCGTCTCCAGCACGTAGGCGTGATCGGCGAGCTCCAGCGCGATGGCGGCGTTCTGCTCGACGAGCAGGACGCTCACGCCGTGATCGCGGTTGATCGCCCGCACGATCCGGAAGATCTCGCGCACGACGAGCGGGGCGAGCCCGAGCGACGGCTCGTCGAGCAGGAGCAGGCGTGGGCTCAGCATGAGCGCGCGCGCGATCGCCAGCATCTGCTGTTCGCCGCCAGACAGCGTGCCCGCGACCTGCCGCCGTCGCTCGCGCAGGATCGGGAAGTACTGGTAGACCCGCTCGAAGTCGTCGCTCCGCGCGCGCTCCCGCCGCGCATAGGCGCCGAGGCGCAAGTTCTCCTCCACCGTCAGGCCGACGAAGGTGCCGCGGCCCTCGGGCACGTGGGCGATGCCGGCCCGCACCAAGTCCTCCGGCGCCCGCCCGTCGATGCGCCCGCCGGCGAAGTGCACGGAGCCTTCCGTGCTCACCAGCCCCGAGACCGCCCTGAGCGTCGTCGTCTTCCCTGCGCCGTTGGCCCCGAGGATCGTGGTGATCCCGCCTTCCTCGACCTCGAAGCTCACGCCGTGCAGGACACGCGTCCACCCGTAGCGGGCTCGCAATTCGGACGCCCTGAGGAGAGCTGCCATCAGCCGGCGGCCCCGTCGGTGCCGAGGTACGCGCGGATCACGTCGGGGTTCTTCTGCACGGTCGTCGGTGGGCCTTCGGCGATCTTGCGCCCGAAGTCGAGGACGACGACCCGGTCGGACACCTGCATGACGAGGCTCATGTGGTGCTCCACCAGCAACACGGTCACGGCGCGGCGGTCGCGGATCTCACGGACGAGCTGGGCGAGGGCGCCCACCTCCTCGTGGTTGAGCCCGCCGGCGGGCTCGTCGAGCAGCAGCAGGCGCGGCTGGCCGGCCATGGCGCGAGCCAGCTCGACGCGCTTGAGCGTGCCGAACGGCAGTCCGGCCGCCGGGTGATGGGCCACGGCGGTGAGCTCGAGGAAGGCGAGCAGCTCCATGGCCGCGTCGTGCATCTGGCGTTCTTCGCGGCGCACGCTGGACAGGCGCAGCGCGTTGGCCAGGAAGCCACTGTGCGTGCGCGCGTGGATCCCGATCATGACGTTCTGCAGCACCGTGAGCGTCGAGAAGAGCGCGAGGTTCTGGAACGTCCGTCCGACGCCCAGCGCGGCCACGCGGTGGGGGCCGAGGCCGCGGATCGACCGGCCCGCGAGCAGGACCGAGCCCTCGTTGGGTGTGTAGAGCTGGCTCACGCAGTTGAAGAGCGTGGTCTTGCCCGCGCCGTTCGGACCGATGAGGCCGACGATCTCACCATCGCCGATGTCGAAGGAGACGTGATCCAGCGCAACGATGCCCCCGAAACGCATCGTGACGTCACGAACGGCCAGCAAGGGCGACTGGGCGGCGGTGCCGGGCATGGCGAAAACGGCTTCTTATAGCATGCCTTGTCGTTTTTTCAGCGGCGAGCGCACCGCGTGTCACACCGACTTCCGTGGCACGCGTTCCGCATACAGCGGCTCGGGGCGAGAGGAGATCACATCATGCATCCAGTGGTCGGCATCTTCACCCGGCGCGAGGACGCCGAGCGGGCGGCCGCCGAGCTGGAACCGGCCGGCATCGACCGTCGTCGCATCATCGTGCTCACTCCCGGAACGCCCGCGGAGCGGCTCACCACGGTTCCCACGCGCGAGACCGAGCCTCCGGGCATCGGCATGGCGCTCGGCACCGTGACCGGCGCTGCGGCCGGCGCCGCGGGCGGTATGCAACTCGGCACCGTGCTGTCGACACTCCTGGTGCCAGGCCTCGGTCCGGTCATCGCGCTGGGCGCGCTCGGGACGGTGCTCCTGGGCGCCCTGGGCGCCGCGGTCGGTCACGCGTTCGATGACGCGCCCGAGGGTGTGCCGAAGGACGATCTCTTTCTCTACGAGGACGCGCTTCGCCACGGCCGCAGCGTGGTCATCGCGCTCGCCGCCGACGACCAGCGCGCCGAGGTGGCTCGTGCGGTGCTCAGCGCCAACGGAGCCGAGAGCCTCGACGCGTTCCGGGAGCGCTGGTGGAAAGGACTCCGCGACGTCGAGGCGGTTCACTACGAGTCCACCAGACAGCCCTTTGCCGCGGCCGAACCCGACTACCGACGGGGTTTCGAGTGTGCGCTCGGTGCCGGCCAGCGCGATCGCGCGTATGATGATGTCGTTAATAAACTGAAGCAGCGCTCTCCTGACGTTTACAATACGGACGCGTTTCGTCGCGGCTACGAGCGCGGGCAGGCCTGGGCGGCCGGCCGGCGCTCCGATCGTGTGGCATGACAGCGAACGGAGGACACGACATGGCTCTTGGATCGGGGCGGTGGGCGGTCGAGCGCGTGGGAAGCCGGGTGCGCGAGATGGCCGATAACGTGCGGCAGATGGCCGACAACCTGCCGCGTACGCAGTTGCCCTCGGTCCGCATGCCTCCGTGGGTGCGGCTTCCCGAGGCGAAGATGACCCCGCCGCCCCGCGGCGGCGTTCATCCGCTCTGGATCGTCGCGGGCGCCGCGGCCGGCGCCGGCCTGATGTACTTCTTCGACCGCGAGCACGGCCGGCAGCGGCGCGAGATGGTGCGGGAGAAGGCGCGTGCCTACCTGCGTCAGACGACCGAGAAGGTCGACGGCACCTCCCGCGACATGATGAGCCGTGCACGTGGCCTCGTCGTCGAGCTGCGCTCGAAGGTGGGCAACGGGGAGCGGCGCGAGCCGTGGGCGCCGGAGACTAGCTCGGAAGCTCGACAGTCCTGATCGCCGGCTGATCGGGATAGACGCGCTGCAGGAGGGGCAGCGCCACGTTGAAGACGGGGACGTCGGTGCGGGTCCGTCCCTCCGGGCTGCCGCCATGAGCGTGACCGTGAAAGATCACGTTCACGGGGTAACGTGTCAGGGGCTCTTCGAGCCGGCTCGAGCCGAGAAAGGGTAAGAGCTCGGGCGGCTCGCCCTTGACCGTGCCCTCGACGGGCGCATAGTGCAGGAGCGCCACCCGCCGGGACGTGCGCAGCTTGGCCAGCGCCGATTCGAGCTTGAGCGCTTCGTTCACGGCTTCGTGGACGAAGCGCTTGATGATGTCCTCGCCCCACGGCTGGAGCGCCCGGTCGCCGAAGCCGCCGCAGAAGCCCTTGACGCCGGCGAATCCGACGCCGGCGACCTCGACCGGCTCACCATCCAGGACGTGGACGCCCGCGTTGATCAACTGGGTGCGGATCGATGCCGCCTGGCCGGCGTCGTAGTCGTGATTGCCGAGCACCGCGATGATCGGGATGCGGACCGACCCGGTCAGCATCTTGACCAGGACACGCGCTTCGTCGGGAAGGCCGCGATCCGTGAGATCGCCGCACAGGAGCAGGACGTCGGCCTCTTGAACGGCGTGGCCCAGGAGCGGCGCCAGCACGTCGGGCGGTGTGCGCGGGCAGTGCAGGTCTCCGAGCGCGGCGAGGCGCACCGGCGGCTACCGGCCCTCGATGGCGGCCGTCCAGATCGCGACGTCGGCCTCGGTCATGGTCCCTTCGGGGCCGAGCCGCGCGTCGCGGTAGCCCCAGTGGTCGACGTCGACCAGGTACTGCTGACGAGAGAGCAGCGTGCCGTGGCAGGCTCGTCCGTCGTCTCCATCGAT
>WNFT01003801.1_pt1 | contig 13201 bp, 11 predicted proteins | sample 5400191 | NCBI WGS metagenome assembly WNFT01 (sample SAMN13153359, study PRJNA577476) | soil metagenome | isolation source: 80 cm saprolite under Madrone tree | place: USA:California | collected 2016-06-14
ATCCTGGCCGCGGCTGGCCGTGGCAACATCGACGGCGAGCCCATCCAGGGGACGCTGGCCGAGTTCGTGGCACGTCAGGCCGACCTGCTCAGGCCGCGCCGAGTCATCCTGTGCCACCATGATGATTGGCTACCGGGCTTCTCCATCCCGACCAGAGTGGCACCGATCCAAGAGGTGCTGGCCAGGAGGCTGCCTCGCACTGAGCTGGTGGAGCTGGGCTACCTTTCCGGCTATCCGCTTTTCGATGGACTCCGCCGCTGATTGCAGTGTTGGCGTGATATCGACTTACCCTCTCTCATAGGAGCAGTTCCCAGGTCTCCCCAACGAGGTCATGACCGAAGCTGTGGTGTGCTTCCTGGGCAACGAGTCTGAACCCCGTTTTCTCGTAAATGTGTCGCGCTTCCACGAGCACGTTGTTGGTCCAGAGCACGAGTTTTTGGTAGCCACGGCGTCGTGCGAAGCGAATGCACTCTTCGACGAGGCGGGTGCCAAGTCCCAGGCCACGTGCCTTGGGTTCGACTAAGAGAAGCCGGAGTTTGGCATCCGTTTCGTTGGCTTGCACGACAAAGACGGAACCGACGATCTTGCCGTTCACCTCGGCAATCCAGCAGCGTTCTCGCTCAGGCTTGTAGTTGTTGATGAAATCCGCGACGATTTGGGCCACAAGCGCTTCGAAATGTTCGTCCCAGCCGTACTCTTCAGCGTACAGGACACCGTGCCGGTGGGTGACCCACCCCATGTCACCAGACTCGTGAGATCGGAGAAAAAAAGGTTCGGAATATTTGAAGCCCTTGCTGAGAACACCTTCGATAGTGTCCATGGCTTTGAGAAGACGCTGTTGGTCTCCTTCGCTGAGGTCGTTCAGCATTTCGGCCACCTCGTCGCGTGAACGTTGGTCGAGGAGAGCAAAGGCCTTCTCGCCTTCCGGGGTGAGGCGAAGAAGGCGCTGGCGTCCATCGGCTTCCAAGCGAACTTTTTCAATCAGCCCTTGTTGTTCGAAGCGGGCGAGGATGCGGCTGAGGTAGCCTGCGTCCAGCCCCAACTCGCGGCACAAGTCGGAGGAGGTCAGGTCACGGTACTGAGCAAGTTCAAACAGAATGCGGGCTTCGGTCAGAGAGTAGGGACTGTGCAGCAGGCCCTCACGCAACACGCCGATCTGTCGGGTGAAGAAGCGATTGAACTGCCGAACGGCTCTGATCCTGTCTTCGAGGGTTTCAGCTAGCATGTGCTCATCTCCTTTTTTATTTGCTATTGTAAACTATCTATTTGCTTTAGTCAAGTATATGGGTGGACGAGGCGAGACCTGATGCCTCTCTGCTGTCTGCATAGGATCGGTCGTTTTCGGTACTGCGCCAAGCAGCTTGGGTCTACGATGCCTAGCTGGGAGGCCAGGGAGGTAACAGCGCTGTGAGGAACTTCAGTTTCCACATGTCCTACGAAATCATCTGTACATGGGCATCGATTTCTGCTACAATTACCTGAGTAGACATGAAGAGCACAAGCCTGAGCATGAAAAACAGGACCAATGCCTGCTAAACCATAACAAAACCGTCCCAAAAGCACGTCTGCTAATACTGGTGGAAAGAGCAACACATGAAACGGGCGGCACAACCACCATTGTCAGTCGAAGAGCAACAGGCGCTTGATCAAGTGGAAGGCCTCTCGACTATGACCATCCGTAACTATCTGAGTGATCTGCGGCAGTTCATTACGTGGTGCGAGGGCTGTTGGTGTGGAGAGCAGGATGGACAATCTTTTATACCGCAGGCGGTCGCACCACCTCTGCTGATCCGCTATCGAACCTATCTCCAAACCACGCTTTGGCTCAAACCTTCGAGCATCAATCGGACACTCATGAGCCTCAAACGCTATTTCGCTTGGGTCATGAGGGAGCAACTCATCCAGGATGACCCGACCAGCAGTGTTAGGTTTGTCCCCAAAGAAGCGACTACTCCCAGGCACTTGAGCGATGATGAAGAAGATGCGCCCGTTGCTGCCGTCAATACAAGCGGAACGTTACGAGATCGAACCATCATTACACTTTTGCTCCATACAGGACTGCGAGCAAAGGAGTTATGTACCTTGACATGCAAGCAAGTACATGTGGGCAAAATGAAGCGCGATCTTTCCGTTTAAGGCATCCCCATATTGTACAGTTACTTGATTTTGGCATAGCAAATGCTGATATTCCTTTTCTCGTGATGGACTATGCTCCTGGAGGCTCTCTCAACCAACGCCATCTTCATGGAGAGCAACTTTCACTTGATAATATTGTCGACTACGTAAAACAGATTGCCTCGGCACTGCAATATGCTCATGACCAGCACGTAATTCATCGTGATGTGAAACCGGAAAATATGCTCTTTGGGAAAAATAATGCCATTCTGATGAGTGACTTTGGTATTGCCGTCATGGTTCATGGTACAAGATCGGGGACGGGACAGAATATAGCTGGGACTGCTTTTTATATAGCCCCTGAACAGTTTCGGGGGCGAGCAGAACCAGCCAGCGATCAGTATGCACTTGCAGTGGTGGTATATGAATGGCTCTGTTAAATCGACAGTACAATTTAGGATTGGAAGCAGGCAATAGTCATAATTATGAAAAGGAAGAGTAAAGGACTCCGTGAGTATGAAAAATCATTGGACTCATACAATCGTGCTATACAACTTCTCCCCATAAATAGAGGATTACTCAAGAGAAAAGCTGAAGTTCCTAATATGTCTTTCCAGATTTGAAGAGGCTCTAGACATCTACAGACAAATGCAGGAGCTTCCTTAAAATGGTAGAGAGAGTAGAACGAAGCAATTTGTACTCCGGATGAATCTTCCTAACAAGTATTGCTGTATACCATATATTTTTAAAAGTATTTAGGACTTTAGCGGCTCATATGGCTGTCCGGGGAAGGGATCCTTGCCATATCCCTATTTTACGCGTATCTCGGTCTTGGGTCAATGTGAGATTGTAAGGAAGACAGCTATACAACAATTTAGGAGTTTTTGTGATTCGCGTACACTCTCCCTCCTTGACAGCCGATCTCATCATCGTCTATACTACTCCTAAGTTCCGATATACCTTACATATCAGAAATTAGTGACAGTGTTCATGCCTTCGGAAAGGAAGTACCGTATGACGGACTCGGAGACTGCTCTCGTCCCATTCAGCCCGGAACACAGCTACGACAACACCCTGTCCTTGGCCGGGTATGCAGCCAATAGCGCCTTTCGCCACGATGTCTTCGCCGATTATCGTGCTACCTGCCGACCGAATACGCTCAGGCGCCATGATTACGACCTGCTCTCCTTCAGCACCTTCCTGGCTTCCTTTGGGATCAAACGTTCCCCCGAGGCACTCGCCAGCAATCCCGCTGCCTGGGCTGGCATGACCTATGGCATCCTGGTCGCATTCCGGCGCTGGCTGGAAGAGAAGGGAGAGGCTGTGGGAACCATCAAGGCGCGCATGGCGACCGTCCACCAGTACTGCAGGCTGGCTGGTCCCCTACCACAAGGGGCAGGCATACTCACTGCCGAGGAACTCGCTGCCATCCTCAATGTGAAAGGCTATGATGGCAAGGCAGCCCGCAACCTGGACGAGGAACGTGTGCGCCGTGGCACCCCCACACGTGTTGGACACAAAAAAGCGACGTTTACCGCCATCACGGCTCACCAGGCAGAGCGGCTCAAGCGCACTACAACACCCCCACCCCCACCGCAGCGCATTCCCCGCGATCACGATCAGCTGCTGGCAGCCCGCGATGCGCTCATGTTCTGCCTGTTCATCGAGCACGCGTTGCGCTGCAGCGAACTGGTTGCGCTCAATATTGAGAGCATCGATTTAGAAAGTAAAACACTTTCGATCTATAGCGAAAAGACACATACATTCAATGTCCACCAACTTCAGGAGCACACGGAAGCGGCGGCACACGCCTACCTGACCCAACTAGAACGGGATAAAGGGCCCCTGTTTGAAGGCTACCGCGGACAGCGCATCACAGCGCGCGCAGTGAACAAACGTGTGGGAGTCATCGGTCAACTATTCGGCTTCAAGGAAAAGTGTCTCTCTCCTCACGACCTGCGACACTTCTTTACCTTTGATGCGCTGGCGAACGGCTTGCCACTCGACCTCGTCCAGGGAATCGGTGGCTGGGCTTCTCCCTACATGCCCCTACTCTATGCCAAGCGAAGCACGATTCGGGTGTGGAAGATAGAAAGGAAGCAGGCAGAGCGAAAGGTGTAACGAATTGACAAGAGAAGTGACCATGTGATACCAAACAGACATCTGGTAAATACAACAACACAACAGGGAGATGAACAGAGATGACTTCAACAACACAGTATGATGCCATCGTGATCGGTGCAGGCCAGGCTGGAGGGCCACTCTCCACGGCACTGGCGAATGCTGGATGGAAGACTGCCCTGATTGAGCGGATCCATGTCGGTGGTACCTGTATCAACGAGGGTTGTACGCCCACCAAGACGATGGTCGCCAGCGCTCGCGTTGCCTATCTTGCCCGGCGTGGCGCCGATTACGGCGTCCATACCGGCCCCGTGACAGTGGATATGCACAAGGTACGGCAGCGCAAACGGGATATTGTAGATAGCTTCCGCAACGGAAGCCTGCGTCGCATTGAAAGCGCAGAAGGCCTGGACCTGCTCATGGGCGAGGCGAGCTTCACCGGTCCAAAGACCCTGGAAGTTCGCCTGAACAACGGCGAGAGCCAGCACATCACAGCCAACACGATCCTGATCAATGTAGGTGACCGCCCGGCAACGCCACCCGTGACGGGAATAGAACACGTCTCCGCACTGGATTCGACCTCGATCATGGAACTGGACACCATTCCTGAGCATTTGTTGATCATCGGTGGAGGCTACGTCTGCCTGGAATTTGGCCAGATGTTCCGCCGCTTCGGCAGCCGCGTCACTATGATCCAACGGGGAGCACATCTGCTGGCTCGTGAAGACACGGATGTCGCTGAGGCAGTGGCGGACATCATGCGCGAGGATGGCCTGGAGGTGCTGCTAGAGACAAAGCCAGTGCGTGTCGAACAGTCTTCTAATGGCAGTATTGCGTTGACGGTGCACACGAAGACGGGAGAACGTGTCCTCACCGGTTCACACTTGCTGATGGCCGCCGGACGGGTGTCAAATGCCGATCGACTTAATCTGGATAGAGCTGGCGTACAGACGGACAAACACGGCTTTATCCAGGTGAATGAGCGACTCGAAACCAACGTAGCAGGCATCTACGCTTTAGGCGACGTCAAAGGTGGTCCGGCCTTCACGCACATCTCCTACGACGATTTCCGCATCATTCGCACGAACTTGCTCGAAGGGGGCCACGCGACCATTCGTGGACGACTGGTGCCGTACACCGTTTTCATTGATCCCCAACTGGGACGTGTCGGATTGAGCGAGACGAAGGCACGAGCCCAGGGCCGCAACATCAAGGTCGCTAAAATGCCCATGAGTTATGTCGCCCGTGCGCTGGAGGTGGATGAGTCCCGCGGGTTCATGAAAGCGGTGGTGGATGCCGACACGGGCCAGATTCTCGGCTGTGCGATCCTGGGCCTCGAAGGAGGCGAGATCATGGCGATACTGGAAGTGGCAATGTTAGGTAACGTACCCTACACGACCTTGCGCGACGGTGTCTTTGCCCATCCCACACTGGCGGAGTCATTGAATAACTTGTTTTCAGCCTTCGACCACTAGTGCTCTGTCCATCGTTATTTGATGGGTGGTTTGGGCATGAGACCCGACATCTGCCAGGAGTGCTCCGAGTGCTCCTAAAATTGCACCCTGCACCCATCAAATGCTCTTGGACAGAAACACTAGAGGTAAACGCGAGAGCCTCCGGCGCTCCACATCCACTAAGCTCCCTCGCGCTTTGATTACGGTTCCTAATACTTCCCCGAGGCCTGCCCTGGCGGGCCAGAACGAGGTCCGTATGGTCCCTCATCGAGCCATTCCCCTGCGCGTTTCCAATAGGGAGCCAGCATGGCCGCGACAATACGTTTTGCCTGCGTGGCCCGATCCCGTGTCTGAATGTGTGCGAGCGCTTGCCCGGCCGCCATGCGATTGTATTCTGCGGCGGCCCGGCGTGTCCGTGAAAACTCCTCCACGGCCTCCCGCGCCTCGGCTGCATTGGTTGCCTTCAGGGCGGTGTCGATGGCGGCAGCGGCAGCCAGCGCATCGGCGATGCCTGAGTTCATGCCGCGGGCACCGAAGGGTGCGAAGAGATGCGCCGCTTCCCCGGCCAGGAGTATGCGGTGGTGCTGATCGGTGAAGTCCTGGGCGACGACCTGCAGGAACTGGTAGATCGAGACCCAGCTGACCCGGTCGGCATACCTGGGGGGCATCACCTTCGGCAGCCAGCGGCGCACACCCTCCACGCCGCTGAATTCGTCTGGATTATCATCGTCATTGCACTGCAGATCGATGCGCCATCCTCCAACGAACGGCACAAGGAGCACATTGCGCCGATCGACCGCCGGGTGCTCATAGTGGAAGACGCGCTCCTTCGCTAGCGGCTCGTCCGGGTCTTCCGCCACGTCCACGACAACATACGAGTTCTTGGAGCGGCTGCCCTCCATCGACACGCCGATGGCACGTCTGACGGCCGAGCGAGAGCCGTCTGCCCCGATCAGGTAGTCCGCCGTCCACGTTTGATCTGTCTCTGTTGTTACTGTCACGCCGTCAGGAGTCGTCTCAACTCCGGTCACAGGAGCGTCCCAGACGAACGCGACGCCCGCTTTCTTACAGGCAACAAGCAGATAGCGCTCGATCTCCACTTGAGGCAGACTCGTGAAAGGCGGCAAGGCGTTCGGGTTTGGTGGTGGATAGTGGCGGACGAAAACTTGTCGTCCCCGCCAGAAGGTACGCTTGGTGGGCCAGACCAGGCCGTGCGCTGCAATTTCACGGCCCAGGCCCGGACAGACCTGCTCGAGCAGTTGCAGCGAGGCTCGGTGCACGAAGATGGCACGGCTGCCCGGCCGCATGCGTTCCTCCGGCTCGGCCTCGAGGATAGTCACTGCTCTCCCCTGGGCGCGCAGGGCGAGGGCAGCGCTCAATCCGACCGGCCCTGCCCCGACGACCAGCACTTCACAGCACGTCGGCTGGGGTTCAATGCTGTTCATCTGCTGTTTTCTCCGTGAACTGGGAGTATAGTTCGGCTACAAGTTGACCGGTCCAGGTCAGATTCCTGTCTTCTGGCCACCTGTACTTGGCGAGCCCCTTGCCCTCTTGACTTTTATCGCCTATCAGTTCGTGGTACAGGGCCAAGGGGGTAAACCCACGCCCCTGCTCTTGCAGCGCATCTAGTGTCTCCGCCGATCACGCAGGAGGTGCTGGGGCACATTCAAGACTGCCACGCCAGGGTGGAACAGCAGCGCCGCCTTCAAGCGCAACGCTATCTGATTATGTAGCACGTATTCCCACCAGTGGGCCACGACCAATTCCGGCAAGATCACCGTCAGGATATCCTCAGGATGACGCTGGTGCACCGCATCAATATAGGCGAGTAACGGACGTAGGAGGGTGCGGTACGGCGACTCAATGATGAGCAAATGGGTCTCTTCATCTGCTGCGACCTGTTGTTGCCACTGCTGCCAGCTTGTCCGTATCTGCTCGACCTGCTCGTCCTCGACCACCACATGCATCGCTACGACGTGACCGGAGATGGAGCGGGCATAGGCCAAACTCGCCAGAGCAGCACGATCCAGCCCTGCAAGAGGCACAACGAACCGATGACGTAGCACCTCTGGACGGGTGGGAATAGTGCCAGTGCTGGCCCCTTGAGTCAGTGGAACATTGGTCACCACAATATCTGGTCGGAAGAACAGCGTTGCCTTGAGTCCAAGAATTTTTGGACTAAAGAACAAGCGTCTCATCGAGGACTCCACCACTTCCGGTAGGACGACTGTCAGCGTCTCGCCAGGATGCTGCCGATGCACCGCATCAATATAGTCGAGCAAGGGAAGCAGGGGCAAGCGATGCCCAGGATCGATGATGTCCAGTGGGGACAACTCATTTGCAGGCAGACTTGTTTGCCACTCATCCCAGGCAGTTCGCAGAGCATCAGCCTTCTCCCTCTCGACAGCTACGTGAACAGCGGTCACCTGAGGTGAAATCGAATGCGCATAGGCCAGAGCCTGTTTCGCAGCGAGATTCAGTTCAGCAATGGGGACAATGAGCCGGTGATGTATGTCCCTTGGATGGATAGGAAGAGCAGTGATGCGCTCACGCTCAACGTGCTCGTAATGGCGGCTGATCCCTGTAAACATCAGTACCAGCAAAGGGATCAGCAGCACCACAATCCAGGCCCCATCCAGAAACTTCATCGTGGCCACGACCAGTGCGACCACGCCCGTGGCTATAGCCCCCACTCCATTGATCAGCAAACTGCGCAGCCAGTGGCGCTCTGCCGTGCGTAAACGCCACCAATGCACCACCATGCCCGCCTGCGAGAGCGTAAAGGCGATAAAGACGCCAACGGCAAACAGGTTAATGAGCGCATTCGTATTCCCCCTAAAGATGATCAGTAAGACACCGGCCAGCACAGCGAGTGCGATGATACCCACAGAGAAGGCGAGCCGATCCCCTCGAAGGCAGAACTGCTTGGGTAAGTAGCGGTCACGGGCCAACAGGTAGGCCAGGCGCGGAAAACCGGCGTAGCTGGTTTCAGCCGAGAGCGTCAGGATGCCCAACACCGAGAGTTGGAAGATAGGAAACAGGAAGATCAACGGACCGGAGAAGACATGCAGCGCAATCTTCGCCATCACCGTGGGGTCGCCTGAGCGTTCGGCCTGAACCGCGTAGGTCATCGCCAGCAAGGTGATGCCCAGGAAGAGCGAGCCCAGGATCATGGCCATCCACGTCAGCGTAATAGCGGCGTTGCGTGTCTCGGGTTTGCGAAAGATGGGAATGCCATTGGAGATGGCCTCGACGCCGGTCATGGCCGAACAGCCTGTGGCAAACGAGCGCAGAATGACAAAGATGGATAACGGCTCGATGGCCTGCACCGTGGGCGTGAATTGCCCGATGAGCGGCTGATGCAAGAAGACATAGGCTTTGACCAACCCCACGACGATGAGCAGAGAGGCGCTGACAATGAAGAAATACGTCGGCAAGGCGAAGATCGACCCCGACTCACGCATCCCACGCAGATTGAGAATCGTCATCACGACCACCAGCGCAATATCCATCGGGACCACGTAGGGCTGCAGAGCAGGAAAAATCGCGACCACGTTATGCACGCCAGCCGCGACACAGACGGCCACATTGAGCACGTAATCGATCATCAAGGCGGCGGCGGCAACCAACCCTGGCAGGATGCCCAGGTTCTCGCGTGCGACGATATAGGATCCCCCGCCACTGGGATAGGCTGGGATGGTCTGGCGATAGGAGAGCGTCACGACGACGAGCAAGCCCAGAATCACCAGGCTAATGGGCAACGTCAAGCCCAGGTACAGCGAGCCAGCCGCCACCAGGTTAATCAGGATCGCCTCGGTGGCAAAGGCGACGGAGGAAATCGCATCCGAAGAGAGAATAGCAAGGGCTTTGAATTTACTCAGACGCTCCCCTTCCTCCTGCATGCTCGCCATTGGGACACCAATCAAGGCCCGTTTGAGCCAATAGAACGTCTGAGCCAGCGGCCCTTCTGGCACTTCTGCGGCCTCAGTGGCTTCAAGCACCCCTTCCTTGATACGGTGAAAGGGCTGATGCCGTGGCAGCGTCACACGTATACGCACATTTCCCGGCGTGCTGCCTTGTCGTTCCTCCACTCGTCCAAGCAGGATCAAATCAAAATCGTCTTCATCGCTGATTGCCAGGTGCTCTTTGGCAGCACCTTGATCCGTAGTGCGCTCGAGCGCGTCTTTGTCCTGTTGCTCCATCGCTTCTACTCCCCTGTTACCATAGGTAACAGCTTGTAACTACATTTCTGCTCCCAATAGAGCAGAGAGCATCAGTACTATTACAGCACGCAGAGGAGGGTTGACAGTCCCACCATACACACTACACTGAGACTCCCCCGGCTCAAGCACGGAGGGTTCTTGTCACCTTCCCAGCGCTTCTAGCCTACCATGACGATAGACCAGCTCTTGATGGGAGGCTTCAAGACTTTGAGGCAGACGCGCTCTGGCACGGGGCATGCCCATGCTTTGGGGCAAGTCTTGCCCCGCATTCGCGGCCTTTCTTGACACGCCTTTTGTGGTCATAGTTCTGTGGATTGTTGGCACGACGTTGCCGGTCTAACTTGCGTGCTAAGCGTCGTTTCTTGCGCTTCTCGGGTGCAAGTTCCCCACAGAACGAGAGCAGATGAGCTTCTCCCTCTTGCGCGACAATGGCAATAGTGGAAGGGCCAAGATCAAGGCCAACAGTTGCCGTTCCCACGTGATGCTTGGGCTTCTGATAGGGAACGCCCTCCAGTGCCAATTGGGCGTAGTAGCGATAGCCGTCACAGTCGGCTCCTTGTGCCTGTGGACTAGAGGCACGGCGACGGATGAGCCGCACATACTTGATACGCTGGTCCAGGCTATGCTTGACCACGGGATCATTCCACTCGATCATCGCGGGAAGCCGATCCTTCTGCCAGGCGAGATAACCCGCACGGCCTTGCTCTGGTCGCTCTAACACGAACCGCAGTCCTGTGGCATTGCTCTTGCCTTCTACGCTATCCAAACCTCGTTTGTGGCTCTTGAAGCGAACCTTCTTGGCTTGTCCGAGACACACGCGATTGGCGGCCTGGTAGGCACGAGTCGCGAGCTTTTGGGCCGTATTACTGTCAATATGCTCAGCTATCCATGATGTCCTTGCCCTGGTCGCATAGGCATGCAGCGCATATTCGGAGAACCCGTATTCCTCCCGAAGAGAGGAAAAGAGCGCGTGACGTTCCTGTTTCTTGGTCTTGGGGAGTGCTCGTGCGACTTTCCAGCGTGGATCGTCTCGCATGTGCTTGAGCCGTTTCATGGCTTCCCCAAGCAGAGCGTTATAGAGACAGCGGGCCGCCTCGAAATGCGCTCGTAGGTGCTTGGCTTGCTGGCTATCCACCTGCAAAGGCAATTGGAGGAGGAACGTGGGTGTCTTGGCTCTCTTCGTCATCGCGGCTTCCGTTTCTCCTGGGCTTGTGGCAGAGGAGTCACCGAGAGGGTTTCGGCGTATGCCAACACCCGCACGGCTAAGCGGATCGCATCGCTGTCGGTGGAAACCCCGTAGCGCTCCTGGATGCGACGAATGGCCTGCACATCCTCTTCTGCCAGGAGAATCGTCGTTCGTTTCATACGCAGAGTATATCATGGCTCCATATACCTGTCAAGTCCTCCACCGCCCTCCTCGCAATGCGGAACGGCTATTCCTCCCCGCCATGAATGGACGGGGCTTCCTAGCCCGTCCACTGTGATGATATACTCTTCTGTTTCATCATCAGATCTCGCCCTATGATTATAGCACTCGCAAGCAGAAAGGGTCGTGCGACTCATGATCTCTGCTAAGGTCAGGTCGCCTCTCGTTGATTCCATCTTCACCGCCTATGAAGAAATGAGCACAGCGTTCGCCTGGAACAGCATGAGCAGGCAAGCCAGGACACTGAAATGCGCCCCTACACGTGTGGCAACACACTCGCGGCAAACGCCCGCAGCCCATCAATATCATCCAGGTCGAGCCATTGGAGCATCACTTCATCGGCACCCGCCTGTTCGTAGGCGTGGATCTGCTCGATCATCATATCGGGCGTCCCAGCGATGGCAAGTTCGCTGGCTTTCAACACGTCTATCACGCTCTCAAGGGATTGGCCGACGTATCCCGAGGTCTCTCGAAGCCGGCGTTTAAGATCGCTCCTATCGCGTGCGAAGAACAGGCCCAACATCACGGTACGCCTCACATCACCTCGATTTCGCCCGGCTGCACGCAGCAATTGAGCGAGGGTAACCGTGCGTTCATGGAAAGCATCCGGTGTGAGAAAGTTCGCGTTCCAGATGTCAGCAAAGCGCGCCACCAGGGGCAAGGTATGTTTGGAGCTGTTGCCACCAACCAAAATGGGAGGCCCTCCCGAACGTTGAGGGCGCGGTAACAAGGCAGCGCCACGCAACCGGAAGAATTTCCCCTCGTAGGTGACCGGCTCCTCACTCCGCAACAGGCGCGTGATAACCTCAAGCCCCTCTTCCAGGCGTGCCATGCGGGTAGGCACATCGCCCAGGGTATACCCGAAAAGGTAGTGTTCGCGTTCCTGCCAGCCAGCTCCCACACCCAGGATCAGGCGACCGCCGCTCAGATCGTCCAGTGCTGCCGCCTGCCGGGCCAGTAGCACCGGGTCACGAAACGAGACAGGCGCGACCAATGGCCCAAAGTGGAGACGCTGCGTATGATCCGCCAGGTAGGTGAGCGAAACAATCGTTTCCAGCGAGTCGTCGTCTGGCGGCTGTGCGTGCTTAAAGTCATCCGAGCGAAACAGCCCGGCGAAACCCAGGTCTTCGACTTCCCTGACGATTTGTTTCCAACGCGGCCAGGTGAGGCCATTCTGTCCCTCGATCATGATGGAGAGCGCGACCACGTGCTTGAACTCCTTCCTTATTACTGGGCGTCTGCCTGACATGTCAAGCTGCCCAAGACAGACATCCACTCATAAATGGGAGGGCAGGTTTCTGCCCCTTCTCAACATGGGGCTATATTCATTATATGACATGTATCCTCCCCTCATGGATCGATCGAGATATGCATCAAGCCAGCGATAGAACCGGTAGACGACAACGATCGTCACAAACAACGGGAGGACGTTTCCGGTGAAGCAAAAGAAGAGGTAACTCCTTTTTCCAGAGTTAGTGAACGGCATGGTGTGCGAACTGGGCAAACACACCAAATGCGACGATGCAAAGACAGACAATCAGCACGATCAGTGCGAGGCGGATGACCTGCCGGTAGCGTCCACCGATCCTGGGTGGATCAGGGACATAGTCGACGGGTATTACGTCCTCCAGATGGCCCAGATCGTGGAGCAGGTCCTGCATACACACGTAGCGCCTGCCCGGATCACGACGGATCGCACGCATGACCACCGTGGCTAGAGCAGGGGACAGGGTCGGATCATGCTCGAGGATCCCCGGCGGATCGTGAGAAAGATGCCGAGTGACGAGCTCGAACCCATCGTGTTCCTCGAATGGCGTCCACCCACAGAGCAGTTCATAGAGCACTACCCCCACCGCGTATAT
>WNFT01003802.1_pt1 | contig 13200 bp, 16 predicted proteins | sample 5400191 | NCBI WGS metagenome assembly WNFT01 (sample SAMN13153359, study PRJNA577476) | soil metagenome | isolation source: 80 cm saprolite under Madrone tree | place: USA:California | collected 2016-06-14
CGTGCAGTGCCTCGACCACGTCGTGCCCCGCGTGCGCTTCGGGCGCAATTCCTACCGCAACCTGGTTTCCTGCTGCATCGAATGCAACACGCGCAAGAACGACCGCCCCGCCCCGGACTTTCTGCGCACGCTCTACCGCCAGGGCCGCCTGACGCCCGCCGAACTCGACACACGCCTCCGCGCCTTGAAAGATCTCGCCGCCGGCAAGCTCCGCCCCGTGTAGTGGCGGGTCTTCAGACCCGTGCTTTTCTCTTCTCGCTTTCTTCCTTGGCGGTTCCGCGCTCTCGTGCCGGTCTAAAGACCGGCCACTATAATCCCTCACCGCGACGGTACATTGTGCTGTAAATTACTGCGTGGTATGCCTCTGCATCGCCGAGTCGCTCGTCTTTCGCCGCAAAACTATTTCGGGCGTCAGGCGTATTTCGTGACCATCTGCTGCGACCGCCGCGCCCCTTTTCTCCGAAACCCAGCCACGGCCCAAAGCATCCTTGCTCTGCTGCCGCAATGCGCCGTCGCACACTCGTTCCTGTCGCATGCTTATTGCTTGATGCCGGACCATTCCCACGTTCTTGCCGAGGGTCTTCACGACCGTTCGGACTTGCGCGAATTCATCCGCGTCTTCAAACAACGCTCCGCCTTTGCGTTTCGCAAATCTCACCGCCGCCGTCTCTGGGAAATGAGTTATTACGACCATATTCTCCGGCCCTCGGACCGGATCGAGGATGTCGCCTGCTATATCTGGTGGAATCCCGTCCGCAAGAAGCTTTGCGCACGTCCGCAAGAATTTCCTTTCTCCGCTAGCCAGACCATCGATTGGATCAAACGTTCCTCCGCAGCCCCATCCTGGCCCCCTCCTTGGAAAACTCCCACTGTAGTGGCGGGTCTTTAGACCCGCCCTTTTCTCTTCTCTTGCCGCTCCGTGTAGTGGCCGGTCTTCAGACCGGTGACTCGTTGGTTCGAGCCGTCGCCAAGCGGCTAAAGCCCGGCCACTTCGTAGTGGCGGGTCTTTAGACCCGTGCGTTTCTCTTCTCTTTCGCTGTTCCGCGCTCTCGTACCGGTCTAAAGACCGGCCACTACAAGCCCACACCGCGACCGTGCGCTTCTTTGGCCCATGCTTGCCGGTTGTCGCGGCTTTGCGCTACGCTTCAGCACTCCATCCCCCATGGCGCGGTGCGAACAAACTTCTCGACTAAATTCTACGAGGCGGCGCTGACGCAAACATCCCGTTTTCCGGCATGGTGCAGCTTCTGAAGCGCCTTGGGTTTCAGGAGCGCATCAAAGGCAGCCACCACATATTTTCCCGCGACGGAGTCGCCGAAATCCTCAACTTGCAGCCACTTTCCGGGAAGTGCAAACCGTACCAGGTGAAACAGGTCCGGAATGTTATAATTAACTACCGCTTGGCGGGAGAAGCCGATGCCTAGATACGAAATCATCATCTATTGGAGTCAGGCTGACGAAGCGTTTATCGCCGAAGTCCCCGAACTTCCCGGTTGCGCCGCGGACGGAAAGACTTACAAGGAAGCTCTCGCCAACGTAGAAATCATCATTCAGGAATGGATCGAAACCGCCAAAGAACTCGGCCGCCCCATCCCCGCCCCGCGCGGCCGCCTCGCCTTCGCTTAAGAGTCAAAGACCGCACCCTTTGAAATACCAAATGCCAAAGGGTGCGCCACCCAAAGGCGGTTTTCGGAATTAAGGCGCGGCCACCCGCCCAGTTCGCGTATCTTTGCTATAATGCCTTGCAAAGGAACCTTCCATGAAGCGGCAAGAGCACGTCGCGGAAGTCGAGGAAGTGGCCATTCGGGTTCGCGTCGAGAATCTGAAGAATGGCCGCTATTTGGGTACCAGCCCGGATGTTCCGGGATTGGTGGCCGAAGGCCGCAGCGTCGCCGAAACGGTCGAAATCGCGCAGGGCCTCGCCAGAAAAATCGTGGAATCCTGCCGGGAACTCGGCGATCCGCTCCTCCCTGTGCTGAGGAATGGCCCACCCTTTCAAAAAGCAAACGCGAAAGGGTGGGGCACCCTCCGCAGTTAAGTTAAGGGTGCTCCACCCGCCGGTCTAAAGACCGGCCACTACACTTCTCTCATTGCTCTCTCACTCCTTTGGCGGCCATTTCTGCGCGCCGTGGATGACGTTTGCGATTTCCACAATGTCCTTACGGATCCGATACACCACCACGAAAGGAAGCGGTGGCAAAGGAAGTTCACGCGTCCCTTCCACACGGCCCTTTCGACCCTTGTTGGGAAAAGACTTCAACGAACCAGCACTCTCGTAGATGGTCTTGGCTATGCGTTGAGCGGCGGGCGCATTTTCTTGCCGGATGTATTCGACAATTCGGAAAAGGTCTTCGGCGGCGGCGGGTGACCAGCGAAGCTGCATCTACTTGCGAAACATTTGATCGATACGAGCGCCGACTTCTTCGTGAGTCAGGAACTCTCCCCGGTCGAGCTGCTCCAAGCCTCGTGTCACCTGCTGGCGGGACCACGCGTCATGGTCGACGTAATGCTCCACAAGCTGCTTGACGTATTCCTCGGCGCCGCTCTTGTTCTCGGCAGCGGCCCGCTCCACCTTCGCTTGCAGCTCGGGAGAAAGATGCACTTCCATATTTTCTTAGGCTAGATTTACACCGCGCCGCTGTCAAGGGCTAGCTCGCCAAGGTACACGCCGCAACGATCGCTACTCGCCCGCCCGCCGTCGGTGTTCTCTTGTGCGCTTTTCGTGAGAGCACAACTTCCAGTCGCGCCGCAACGTGCCACCCTTACGAGGGGCACAACCCGGCGTAAAGATTCCCGTTGCCGGAGACGCTTCTGCGTTCCCACAGGACACTTTAGACCGGCCATCTGCCTCTTGCATCCGCCTGCGCTATAATCCCCTCCCGCGACCATGGCCTTGCTCGTCATTCACGGCATGTACCGCTTCCGCCCCAAGCGGATCGCCTTTCGCAACGACTACTGCCTCTCCTGCGCCCAGCCTCGCCGCTCCGTGCAGATTCGCACCTTCGACGCCTACCACATTTTCTGGATTCCTTTTCTTCCACTCGGCTTCCACAAACGCTGGTTTTGTACCGCCTGCAACAAAGAGCCTCACGTGCATCCCGGCACGCGTCGCGGATTCAAATGGGCGGGTTTCGTCGTCCTGCTCATCTTCACTGCCGCCGTGTGGGCGGTATCGCCCGAACCGGACGAGCCGCTCGTCTTCCACTGGGCGATTCGGGTTGCCCTGCCCCTCGGCGCCATCCTTACGCTCGTCCATCTACTGCGCACTTCCAAAGACCCTTCCCTCCAGGAAAAACTCGCCGCTATTCCTCCCGCCTCCGACACCGTCTGCCCTTTCTGCGGCGCCACCCTCCTGCTCCTCTCTTCCCAAGCCTCCTGCCCCTCCTGCGGTATCCTCCGCGCCTGATGAAAACCGCAGGGATACGGCGCCCAAGCGTTTTTCGGAATTGAGGCGCGGCCACCCGCCTTTGGAAAACCAAATGCCAAAAGGTGCGCCACCCGCCGGGACAGCATAAGAGCATGTATAGCTGTTGGCTGTAGTATTATGCACTTCGTGAAATCCTCACGAGTTGTCACAAAACATCTGCCCGAGGTTAGTCGCGCCCTTTTGGAAGGCGAGAATAAGGAAAAGTTCGCAGCATTCTTGAAAGAGCATGAGCGTCAAGGTCTCTATGCGCTGTACAAGAAGAACGGCGAACTCTATTACGTCGGAAGGGCCTCTGACCTGTTACAGCGGCTCAGTGCCCACAGAAGCGACTTGCACGGAAAGAACTGGGATAAGCTGGCAATCTACATTATCAATCAAAAGCTGAAGTTGCACGATGTAGAATCACTTCTGATTGGGGTATCGAAACCCGAAGGCAACAAGAACCGCGGAAAACTGAGAGATGATCTACGAAAAGAGTTAAGGAAGTCTATGAAAGAGGCTGCGCTCGACGAGATAAATGCTAGCCTCTACCCTAACCAAGAACCCAAGCAATCTAAGAAAAACCGTAGAATCACAGAAAATAAGATCGTCGATTTCATCGACAAGAAGGGTGTAGCAACGACGGCAGATATCTTGGGTATCTCTCCAGGCCGCGTAAGCCAACTTAAAGGCGACGAACGGCTACGCAGGTGGATCATTGCTGCTGGAAAGAGGGAAAAGATGCTAGTCGCAATCGAAAGAATGAAAGACTAAACGAGCTTTCCGGAAACGGGAGACAGACGAGGGTCGGCCACCCGCCTGCAAATGAGTTTTTCCAGACTCAGCGTCCGGGCCAGCAGGAACCGCCACATCACCAAAAAAAGGTGCAGGTTTATCAGATGGCAGAAGCAAACAACGTTTTCATCAGTTGGTCCGGGCCACGCAGCAAGGGCGCTGCCGAAGCCATTAAACAATGGCTGCCCCTTGTAGTCCCTACCGCCAGCCCATGGATGTCAGCCACCGACATCGACAAGGGCACGCGATGGCGCGAAGAAGTCGCTGCGGCTCTTGACACTATGAAAGCCGGGGTCATCTGCCTTACTCCCGAAAATCTCACCGCAGAGTGGCTCCTTTTCGAGGCCGGCGCACTGTCCAAGACGCGCGACCCGAAAACGCGCGTCTGGACGTATCTCTTGGCCGAGTTGAAACCACAACACGTGAAGGATCCGCTTGCAATGTTCCAGGCGACAACGGCGGAGAAAGAGGACACCCGAAGATTGATTCACTCGATCAACAAGAACCTCGACGCAACTGCGCCTGAAAGCAGAGTGAATCACTTGTTCGACAAGTTGTGGCCGGATCTGGAAAAAGAGTTGGCTGGCATCCCGGAACCATCGGGTGCGGCTCCCCCGAAACGTCCGTCAGAGGAAATGCTTGCCGAAATCCTTGAACTTGCTCGCTCTTCCGCCCAGAGTCGCAAATCAGTTGAAGTCCTCGACCCGTACCTTCCGGCTTTCGCAGAGTTCATGCCTGTTTTCATGCAGTTCATGCCAATGCTCACCGAAGCTATCAAAGCAGCGCAGAAGCCAGGAGGACCCCCCGCAAACTATCCTCCCAACCTTCCCCCTGGACCGCCTGTTCGACGGACGTTTCTCGTAAAGCACCACGACGACGCTCAACTCAAGAAAACTGAAGGAGTCAATGCAGTGGACGACGGGTCAGGTGGCCTTTTCGTGTTGGATGAAACGGGGAAAGTCCTCGCTCGCTTCGCGAACGTCGAACAGTGGTGGCCAGAAGTCGCTGCAGAAATGCGCCCCGAAAGGCCGCGGTTGATCGATGAAGTGAGGCGTTGGCCCGAGAAGGATAAGCCCCAACCCTGAACCAAGCCACCTGCGCAGACTCACGCAAAAAAGGGAAACTGACCATCCGATAGATTCACGGCTCGTCAGTCTTGCGAGGGTGGCAGGCATTCAGCCACATGGCCGACCATCGACTGTGAAGAGTAGTGGCGAGCGCGAAGATCGTCGGAACGTTTGCACGTCTTAACGTCGGAAGGTCGGAAGGTCGGGAGAGAGGCCGGACGTGGCGAGTGGCGAGAAAAAGAAAAGCGGTGGCAAGCGGGAACGAACCCGGGCCCTTCGAGGCTCAGGGTAAACGAGTGGCGAGAAAACGAAAAGCATTTGCGTGTGAACGAGTGGCGAAGAAGGCGGTAAGTGGATTGCCCGCACTCCACAGGCGCACAGCCAGGAATGGCTGTGCCACTGGGCGCAGGGCCGGGGCTGAAGCTCTTCGCGTGCTTGCGCTTTTTCCGCGCGCCGGAAGGCGTTGCTCCCCCCGGATTGAAATCCGGGGCTTCCACCGCCAGGAAAGACACACAGGCTGAAGCCTATGCAACAAAGCCCTCAGCGCCTAAAGGCGGGATTGAATTCGCGAGACTTACGGCACGGCTGAAGCCGTGCCCTGACACAAAACCCACCACTGATTCTGTGCTTGACGAGTCCATTACGGACCTGGTACGATAAACAGGTAAGAAACTACGCCCCGACTCCGTTCGGGGCTTTTTCTTTTGGAGTGCGGGAGCTTGCTCCCGCTTTTCCCCCGTCTCCTCACTCCGGTTACGGCGAAAAACTGCCTCAGCCAGCAACCGCGGTCGTAAGAAAAAGTGGCGGCAAGCCGCCGCACTCCAAAACGGCCCGCAGTGCTTCTCCGTTCCGATCTCACGAATCTTGTTTCCTGTGAGCGGCGGGCTTCCGTGTCCTCTGTGCTCTGACCTCTGAGTTCTCTGTGTTGCATCTTTCTCTTTTCTTATGACTGTTGGCGGTTAGCTGTCAGCTGTTGGCTTGCGTCTGCGCCGCGTCACCATTCCATCTCTGGATCAAATCATGAAACCGAAAAAACTGAACCCCGGACACCTCTGGATGCAATTTGAGGATGTTCTCGCCCCGCGTCTCGGCCTGAGCGTTAAGGAGCGCGCCGTCTATTCCTATCTGCTGCGCCATTCGCTCGTGGTCGGCAAGGTCCGCCTGCAGTTTGCGGTTATGGCCTTTAGCTCGCACTTTGGGTCTGTCCATCGGAGCGGCGCGCCAGGCGGTGCGCCGGCTGGATGAGTTGGGGGCTTTGCGCGTGCTCGAACGCAGCAAGAGCGGTCATTTTGCTGAAATGCGCCTGCCGGAGAAGATCCGCGCGATCCGTCTGCGCAAAAATGGCGTGACATTGGCCACAGGAGCCACGGGGGCCGCGGGAGAGCTTCCTGCGTCGAACCTCGAAGCCACGGATTTCTTGAAAAGCTGGGCGCTCCGCAAAGCCATTCACGATCGCGAACGCGGCGCTTGCTTTTACTGTCTTCGCCGCACTCCCGCTAACGTGCGGTGCCTCGACCACGTCGTGCCCCGCGTGCGCTTCGGACGCAATTCGTACCGCAACCTGGTTTCCTGCTGCATCGAATGCAACACGCGCAAGGGCGACCGTCCGGTCCCGGACTTTCTGCGCACTCTCTACCGCCAGGGCCGCCTCACGCCCGCCGAACTCGACGCACGCCTGCGCGCCTTGAAAGCCCTCGCCGCAGGCAAGCTCCGTCCTGTAGTGGCGGAGCTTTAGACCCGTGCTTTTGTTTCTTCCTTGGCGTTTCCGCGCTTCTCGTACCAGGCCCTTCGAGGCTCAGGGTAAACTAAAGACCGGCCGCTACAGGTTCGCGCCGAAGGCCAGCAGACGGCCGTCGCAATCCTTCACCACGAACTCGCGGCAGTGCCAGGGCATGTTGCCAAGCCCTCGAGTGAATTCAACGCCTTGGGCGACGTACTCGGCATAAAGGGCGTCGGCATCTTCCACGGACAGGTACGCGTCGAGCAATTCGTCCGCGTATTTGTCCGGATTGGCTGTGGGCGGGGCGGCGCAACGGAAATGAATCACCTGCTGGTCGCGCGCCACGATGGCGTAGACCGGCGGATCCTGCCAGGTCCCCAAACATGCGAAGCCCAGCTTGCCGGTGTAATAGGCGAGCGTTGCGGGAATGTCCGTGGTGAAGAACACAGGAGCAATCTGACGGAGCATGGGCCAAGTCTACCCCAGATGGCGGATGGAGCACCCTTGCGGGGATTGCCCGTTTACCCTGAGCCTCGAAGGGAGCCTCATTTTGCGCGCCGGGGTCGCCCGAGCAGGCTCCATCTTTCTATGTGTTGTCGATAGTAGTGCGACGAGCTGGCAGTACCCAGGTACTCGCTTTCTTCCGGGTTGAAGGTTGTTTGCCTGAAATCTATTAGCTTCTTAGGTAGAATCAGAAAGCGGCCGTCCGGTAGTTTCCACGCGCAGATATCAAACCGGCCTTCGGGCTGACGAATACTAATGTAAGTATATTTGTGTTCGCTTTTCCCTATGTTGTGCCAGCACGCTTTCCGTTGAACACAAAGCTTCCCATTTATGAAAGCACTCGCCGTCCCGAGCGGTTCGACTGCAAACCCGCGTTTTTGCGCTTCCAGAAAAAACTCCGCCATTTCTTTCCTACGGCGCTCCATTCGGCAAATGGCGTGCCGGGATCTCCCGTCGGCGAAACCCATTTGCAGAGCTAGCTGACGCACGCGCTCCCGCGTTACCCCGATGCGTCTGGCAATTTCCGCATGGGTGACGCAATTCCGCTCCAACATGGCGCGGATCAGCTTAGCCTTTCTGTGAAAAACGGAAAGCGTGTGCCGGCTAAAACCGCGTTTGTCAAGTTCGAACCGGCAGGTTTGGCAGTAACGCTTGGAGTTCGGCATAGCTCATTCATCCAGATTTCAACATAACACTACCTGTAACCTCATAAAGACGCTAGACGCAGGCCGAGGGGGCAATTCGCTGTGGCGATCCTCTCAAATGTTTTTGGCGGGTGGACGACCATGTCAACTGCTAGCCTCCCGCGGTGGTCGGCTGCCGGATCGACCTAAAGCGGCGCAGGCGGCTGAAGAAGCGGCGGGCGGCGACGATGTCGCGGGCGATTTGGGCGCGCAGCTCTTCGGGGGAGGCGAATTTCTTTTCTTCGCGGAGGCGCTTCCAGAAGCGGACATCCATGCGTTTTGCGGTGACTTCACCGGAAAAATCGAGGAGATGCGTTTCGACGCTGAGGGCAGCGCCGTTGAAGGTGGGGCGCATGCCAACGTTGGTGACGCTGCGGCGGCTGCGGGTTTCGCCTTCGAGCAAGGTGCGCGTGACGTAGACGCCGCGGGCGGGCAGAAGTTCTTGCTCCGGTTTCAGGTTCAGCGTGGGGAAGGTGAAGCGACGGCCGGTGCCGGTGCCGCTGACGATTTCTCCCGTGAGGGCGAAGGGGCGGCCGAGGAGTCGCGCGGCGTGGGTGACGTTGCCCGCGGCAATTTCGCGGCGGATAGCGGTGCTGGAGACGATTTCGCCATCGAGGGCGACCGGCGGTACGACCTCGACGGCGAACCCGTGGCGCGCGCCCAACTCGCGGAGCAGGGCTACGTTTCCACTTTGCTGGTGGCCGAAACGAAAATTTTCACCCACCAGCACGGCGCGCACGTGAAGTCCACGCACGAGAATTTGCTCGACGAATTCTTCCGGGGAGAGGCGCGCGAGATCGAGGGTGAAGGGAAGAACGACGGCGGATTCGAGACCTACGGTGCCGAACCAATCCATGCGCTGTGCGTTGGTGGAAACGCGCAGGGGTGCGGATTCCGGGCGCAGGACTCTGCGGGGCGAGGGGTCGAAGGTCAGCGCCGTGGCGACGTCTTTAGTCTTCGCGGCACGCTGGACCGCAGCGCGGAGGATGGCCTGGTGGCCGAGGTGGATGCCATCGAAATTGCCAATGGCGAGAACGCTGCCGCGACCGGAGGAAGCGTAATGAGCGGACCATTGTTCGGGCGAAGTGAAAGCTAGGACCGATGTGGGAATGGATACGGCAGGGGTGGCTGAGCGACGAGGGAGCGAAGAAGCGGCGTCGACGCGCACCTCGAACTGCAGACCATCGTAGGCGAGCTGCACGTGGCGCAGACCGAGTTTGCGCAAGCGGTCGTTGGTTTCGGCGTGGGCCAGATCGTGGGCGATGTGGGTAAACCAGGCACGGCGTGGTTTTAATCTTTCGATTAGCGCCAGGGCTTGCTCAACCGTTTGATGCATGGGGTGAGGAACGTCGCGCAGGGCGTCGACGATCAGATCGTCCAGGCCTTCGAGGAGCGCAGCGGAAGAATCCGGCAGCGCACTGAAATCGGTGAGATAAGCGGCGCGTCCAAAGCGAAAGCCGAGGACTTCGAGATCGCCGTGCCTCAGGGGGACAGGAACAATCTGCACGCCCATCAGTTCGAAAGGGCCGTTGACGAGGTGGAGGTCGACGCTCGGGACGGTGCTCTGGGTGGGGGCTTCATCAAAGACATACGCGAAAGCGCGGCGAATCGCGCGAAACGTCTCTTCCGTGCCGTACACCGGGAGCGAAGATTTTTGGCGGATGTTGAAGGGGCGAATGTCGTCGAAGCCGAGAATGTGATCGGCGTGGGCGTGGGTGAGCAGAATGGCATCGAGGCGATCGAGGCCGACACGCAGCGCCTGCTGGCGAAAGTCGGGCGTGGTGTCGATGACCACGTTTTCTCCGTTGCGCGAGAGCAGCAGGGAGGGGCGCAGGCGATTGTCGTGAGGGTCTTCGGAGGAGCAAACGCGGCAATGGCAGGCGAGCGAAGGCACGCCCATGGAGGTGCCGGAGCCGAGCACGGTGACTTTTATGGGAGCGGCAGGCATAAGCTAACGAGATTGTATCGAGGCGGAGCGGATTGCGGCGCGGAAAACGTCAGGGGCGCGTCTTCGCTTTAGGCTGCGCGGCGGCTTGCGCGGCTACCGCCTGGTTGACTTCGAGATAGGTCATCTTCAGCTTGCCGAGAAGATCGAGGAGCAGCGCGTCGTCCTCGGGAGCCAGATTGCCCTTCGTTTTCTCGTGCAGTGCATCGAGCATATCGATGAACTCGCGAGCAGCCTCAGGATCGATGACCGGCTGGCCGGTGCGCGGGTCTGCGTAGGCGCCCAGGACCATGGCGGCATTGCTGCCCAGCATGCGAACTAAATTCTCGAAAGCAGGCGAACGGGCCGGAACGTCCGCCGGCGGAAGTGTTGCTGCTGGCTTGGCGGCCTCGGCTACGGGCGCAGGCGGACGTTGCGCGGCCTCGCGCTTCGCTTCGCGCTCTTCCTCTTCGACAACTTCCTTGCGCAATTCGCCTTCCGCGGTGAAGGGTCGGCGGTCAATGACACGAAAAGCTTCTTCTTTCTTGCGGTCAGACAAGGTAGGTTCCTCAGTAGTTTGTACTTTGGAATTTTAGCATTGGCGTGCTGGTTTGTGTAGCGGGGTATAGCGTCCCGCGCTGCAGGATTTGAAAAGCCTGGGGTCCACAAGGCGAAAAGCCTCAGGTCCAAAAGGCGGACCTGAGCTACAGTTCTTATCCATTACGTTTCTGGTGAATCTTCTGCATTTCTGTTGATGGCAATGGTGGGACGAAGACTGGAAACTGGTGCCGGTCAGGCGCTATGCTGTCGGGCGGCGACAGAGCGGGAATGGCCGCCCGCAAAGAGAAAGCTATAAGGAATAAAAAAGATGGTTACACGACGTGAGTTTCTCGATGCACTTGCAGTGAGCGCGGCGGGGCTGGCGGTGGGGACTACGGCAAAGAGCTATGGGCAAGTCCTCGGTGCGAATGACCGGCTCAACTTCGCGGTTATTGGTCTTAATGGGCGCGGCTATGCTCATCTCGCGGGGCTCAAGGCGAACAAAAAAGCTGCCCGGATCTCGCATATCTGCGATGTGGACAGCAATATTCTCAGAAAGTTTGCGGACAGTGCGCAAAAGGAGATGGGCGAGGCGCCTGCGGCGGAGCAAGACTTTCGCAAGATTCTGGAGCAGAAAGATGTGGACGCCATCACCATTGCTACTCCCGACCATTGGCATGCACCTATGGCCATCGCCGGGTTGCAGGCGGGCAAGCACGTTTATGTGGAAAAGCCTTGCAGCCACAATCCTGCGGAGGGAGCGATGCTGGTGCAGGCGCAGCAGAAGTACGGAAAGCTCGTGCAGATGGGCACGCAGCAGCGTTCTTCACCGCACACCATCGAGGTCGTCGACAAGATTCGCAAAGGCATTATAGGCAGGCCCTACTTCGCGAAAGCCTGGTACTGCAATGTGAGGAAGTCGATTGGCACAGGGAAAGAAGTGCCTGTGCCGGCGCAACTCGATTGGGACCTGTGGCAGGGTCCGGCGCCGCGTCGTCCTTATCGGGATAATGTGCACCCTTATAACTGGCACTGGTTCAGAAATTATGGCACGGGCGAAACGCTCAATAATGGCACGCACGAGGTCGATGTCTGCCGCTGGGCGCTTGGCGTGGACTATCCGGAGCGGGTCACAGCGTCCGGCGGCCGATACCAGTTCAAAGACGACTGGCAGTTTTACGACACGCTGGTGACCAGTTTTGAATACGCAGACAGGACGTTGTCCTGGGAAGGCAAGAGCTGCCAGGGAATGAAGTATTACGGGCGGGATCGTGGATCGCTAATCATGGGAACGACCGGGACGGTGCTGGTCGATCGCGATGGCTACGAAATTTACGATCTCAAAGGGAACAGGACGAACGAATTCAAGGCCGGCAGTACAACCTCGTCTGCTGACCTTCTCGGCCGCGATTCCATGACCGATGCACACTTCGCGAACTTTATCGCGGGCATCCGCAAAGGCGAGAAGCTCAATGCTCCTATCGCTGTCGGCAACGTTGCGGTTACGATGCTGCAGCTTTCCAACATCGCTTGGGAAGTCAACCGGGAGTTGCATCTGGACGCGAAAGACGGGCGGATCCAGGGCGACCCGGAAGCGATGAAGATGTGGGGACGCGAGTACGAGAAGGGCTGGGCACCGAAGGTCTAAGGTGCGCCGGTGCCAACCGGGTGAGGCTTAGGCTGAGCCCAGGATAGCAGTCAGAAAAGCGAGCATGCTTAGGAGAGTGATTAGCCGCTCATGAAAAACATCTACTGTCGTCGCGATTTCGTGCGCTCCGGTGTAGTCGTTGCGGCCGGGTTTGCTGCTTCGAGCGACGTCCTCGCACTGGCCCTGGAGCACTCATCGCCTGACGAAGCATCACCTATTCGTTTGGGCATAGCCAGCTACACGTTCCGTAACTTCGATCGCGCGCAGATGATCGGCTTCATGAAGCAGCTCAATGTGCTCGCGTTGAATGCGAAGGACGTCAAAGATCATCTTCCGGCGGATGCGCAGCAGGAGGCGGCTGCGCTGGCGGACTATGCCGCGGCAGGCATCAAGCTGCACGCTGCCGGAACCATCTATTTCCCGAAAGATGAAGATGCGGACATCCGGAACAAGTTCGAATACTGCAAGCGAGCTGGTATTGGCGTCATTGTCGCGGGCGACCCGGCGCCGGAAACTCTGCCGCGGATAGAGAAGTTCGTAAAGGAATACGATATCCGTTTCGCGATCCACAATCACGGGCCGGAAGACAAGTTGTGGCATTCACCGCTAGATGTATTGAAGGCGGTGAAGAGTATGGATCCGCGCATGGGGTGTTGCATCGACGTCGGGCATACGGCTCGTGCCGGCACGGACGTGGTTCAGGCGATCCGCGAAGCAGGCCCGAGGCTGTTTAACGTGCACATGAAGGACCTGACGAGCTTTCAGAGCAAAGAGAGCCAGGTCCCGGTGGGAGAGGGCAGCATGCCGGTGCGGAAGGTGTTTGAATCGCTTATTGCGATGAGATACCAGGGCTTCGTCGATCTGGAGTATGAGATTCATCCCGACGATCCGATGCCTGGGGTTATCAGCAGCT
>WNFT01007271.1_pt1 | contig 13200 bp, 14 predicted proteins | sample 5400191 | NCBI WGS metagenome assembly WNFT01 (sample SAMN13153359, study PRJNA577476) | soil metagenome | isolation source: 80 cm saprolite under Madrone tree | place: USA:California | collected 2016-06-14
CGCTCCGTTCATGTCAGCCTGACCGAGAAGGGATGCGAGATTCGCGACACCGTGGCCAAATTGTTCGACCGCCATCTCGAGTCGATCGAGGCCGTCGGCAATGTCAGCGGTCAAGACTTCGAGGACTTGAACGTCTGCCTCAAGCGCTTGGAGCGATTCTGGCTGGATCAGGTCCGCTACCGGCTCTAGTCGCGACTCGTTCTCAACTCGCGAACTTTTTAACGCTATCGGGCCGGAATCCGTGACGAATTGCGCGCGTCCGCGCTCTCCTGGGGCTATTCTCGCCTCAAGCCGTCGTATTATAACGGCAGCAGAGTGGGGAGAGTTGGACCGCGATGGCGTTCGCATACGGCCAGACGTTCAAGGACGCTTTGTCCAAGCTAAAGCGCGAAGGCCGGTACCGGATCTTCGCCGACATTGTCCGTCAGCGTGGGGCGTTCCCCAGCGCTGCGCATCACACGCAAAACGCCGTGCGGCCGATTACGGTGTGGTGCAGCAACGACTATCTCTGCATGGGACAACACCCCAAGGTCATCGCCGCGATGCAGGCGGCGCTCGACGTCGCGGGCGCCGGTTCCGGCGGCACGCGCAATATCTCGGGCACGCATCATTTCCACGTCGAGCTTGAACGCGAGCTTGCCGATCTGCACGGCAAGGAATCCGCTCTGCTGTTCACGTCGGGTTTCGTCTCCAACGAAGCGACGCTTTCCACGCTGGCGCGATTGCTTCCCGGCTGCGTCTTCTTTTCGGACGAGTTCAATCACGCCTCGATGATCGAAGGCATGCGCCATTCGGGCGCCGAGAAGCGTATCTATCGTCACAACGACATGGCGCATCTCGAGGAGCTCTTGCGCGCCGCGTCTCCGAACTCGGCCAAGATCGTCTGCTTCGAATCCGTTTATTCCATGGAAGGCGACTTCGGAAAAATCGGTGCCATTTGCGATCTCGCCGAACGCTACGGCGCCATGACCTATCTCGACGAGGTGCACGGTGTCGGCCTTTATGGACCGCGCGGCGGCGGCGTCGCCGAGCGTGACGGCCAGATGCATCGCGTCGACATCATCGAAGGAACGCTCGCCAAGGCATTCGGCGTCATGGGCGGGTACATCACGGGAACGTCTGCGATCATCGATTGCGTTCGCTCCTTTGCCGCGGGATTCATCTTCACCACGTCGCTGCCGCCGGCAATTGCCGCTGGCGCCCTCGCCGCCGTGCGCCATCTGAAAGCCAGCAACGCCGAACGCGAGGGACTGCAGAGCCGCGCCGCGAAGCTGAAAGGGTTGCTCGGCGGCGTAAACGTGCCGCTGGTCGATTCCCCGAGCCACATCGTCCCGGTTCTCGTCGGCGACGCCGCGCTCTGCAAGGTGGTCTCCGACGAGTTGCTCTACACCCATTGCGTCTATGTGCAGCCGATAAATTTTCCGACCGTGCCGCGCGGCACGGAACGCTTGCGCATTACGCCTTCGCCGCTGCACACCGACGCGCAAATGGAAGAGCTGGTCGCCGCAATCGATACGGTATGGACAGCGCTGCGGCTTCGCCGCGCGGCTTAATGGTCCGCCGCAACGAAAGCGGGCGGGAAATTCTCATCGAGATCGTGACAATCGGCGCCTACGCCAAGGTGTCGGCAATCGATTCCGCCACGGGGACGGAAATATCCATCACCGGTCCCGCCAATGCGGAACGCGCAGCTCTGGAAGCCGCTGCCATCCAGAAGCTGGAATTCATGCTCAAGAAACGCGCCGGGAAGAAGTAGAACTCAACCCTTGCGGCGGCGTCCCGTCGAAGACGCCGTACGGCCGAGTCCGATCTTCTTGGCGAACTCCGAACGCTGGGCGGCGTAATTCGGCGCCACCATCGGATAATCCGCCGGCAGGCCCCACTTCGCACGGTACTCTTCCGGCGTCATGTTGTAGTTGGACCGCAGGTATCGTTTCAGCATTTTCAGCTTCTTCCCGTCCTCCAGGCAGACGATGTAATCGGGCGTCACCGATCGCTTGATCGGGATGGCCGGTTTCTGCGTGGTCTGAACTTCGCCTTGGGACCCGCCGACAAGGCTGCCCAACGTGCCATGCACGGCCTTGATCATGGCCGGGAGTTCGCTCACGGGAATGGGATTGTTGCTGACATAAGCAGCGACGATTTCCGTCGCCAATTTGAGGATATCGTCCGTTTTCACGCTCGGAACGTCTGGAACTTGCGCCATCTCTAGTTTCCCCCTGGAGTTGGTCACAGACAATGCTCTAACCCGTCCGTATATCCACTGGAGGCGCAAGAAATCAAGCAAAACAATCCATGGTTTCGTTTGTCGCCATATTGCAGGTGCAAATAACCGGGAGGAAAAAACCCGCTTTGACGTAATCCAAGCCAAATCGAAATCAAGCGGGAATTCCAGTCTCAGCGTGTTGGCCTTTGCCCGAACGTCGGCTGTTTCTTGCCAAATCGACAGCTTTGACCCCGCACTGGCTTTGCTTAAACCCTGCTTCGACTTCAAGCGCTGATCGGGGCTGATCGCTAAAGCAAGATTTTTTTGGGCGCGGCACCACGATTTTAAGTCCATAAAAGACTTGGGTTGGTCGGGGCGCTGCGGGCATGACGGACATTTCGGAAAAGACTTATGCAACAGAATCAGGCTTTTTCACCAGGGGCCTAAGCGAAGCCGACCCGGAATTGGCTTCCGCCGTAGCTGCGGAGCTCAAGCGCCAGCAGGAAAAGATCGAGCTGATTGCCTCGGAGAACATCGTTTCTCGCGCTGTTCTGGACGCGCAGGGATCGGTCCTGACCAACAAATATGCCGAAGGCTATCCCGGCCGGCGCTATTACGGCGGCTGCGAATATGTCGACGTCGCCGAGAGCCTTGCGATCGAGCGCGCCTGTCGGCTCTTCGACTGCAGCTTTGCCAATGTGCAGCCCCATTCCGGCGCCCAAGCAAACCAAGCCGTCTATTTCGCCCTGTTGCAGCCGGGTGACGTCTTCATGGGCCTCAATCTCGCATCCGGGGGCCATTTGACTCACGGCTCGCCGGTTAATCTCTCCGGCAAATGGTATCGCGTGGTGCCCTACAATGTGCGCCGCCAGGACCAGCGCATCGACATGGACGAAGTCGAGGCGCTGGCGCAGCAGCATAAGCCCAAGCTGATCGTCACCGGCGGTTCGGCCTATCCCCGCATCATCGACTTCGCGCGCTTCCGCCGCATCGCCGATTCGGTGGGTGCATATTTCATGGTCGACATGGCCCATTTCGCGGGACTCGTCGCCGGCGGCGTGCATCCCAATCCGCTCGATCATTGCCACATTGCGACGACGACGACGCACAAGACGCTGCGCGGTCCCCGCGGCGGCATGATTCTCTCGCGCGATGCCGAGTTCGGCAAAAAGATAAATTCCGCCGTCTTCCCGGGCTTGCAAGGCGGCCCGCTGATGCACGTCATCGCCGCCAAGGCGGTGTCGTTCGGCGAGGCGCTGAAGCCCGAGTTCAAGCGTTATTCGCGCGCCGTGGTCGAAAACGCGGCCGTGCTGGCGGAGACGCTGCAGTCGACGGGTTTCGATGTCGTTTCGGGCGGCACCGACACGCATCTGATGCTGGTCGATCTCCGTCCCAAGAAAGTCACCGGCCTGTCGGCGAAGGGCGAAGATGGCGATCCCGCGGTGGAAGAGAGCGTAAAGAAACGCGTCATCGCGCTTTGCCGCCGCTTTCCGATTTATCCATAGATTTGGAGAAAGGCATTTTCGATGCGTTGCCCGTTCTGCGGACATGACGACACCCAGGTGAAGGATAGCCGCCCTTCCGACGACAACGCCGCGATCAGGCGCCGGCGCCTATGCCCCGCATGCGGCGGCCGCTTCACTACGTTCGAACGCGTGCAATTGCGCGAGCTGACCGTCATCAAGAAGGCCGGCCGGCGCGAGCCCTTCGATCGCGAAAAGCTCGAGCGCGCGGTGCAGCACGCGATGCGAAAGCGTCCCGTCGAAGCCGAACGCGTGGAACGTATGGTCACGGGGATCGTGCGCCGCCTCGAAAGCATGGGTGAGAACGAGATCCCCTCCAGCGTGATCGGCGAGCTGGTGATGCAGGCGCTCTCTTCGCTCGACAAGGTCGCCTATATCCGCTTCGCCTCGGTCTACAAGAATTTCCGCGAGGCGAAGGATTTCGAGACCTTTGTCGGCGAGCTCTCGAGCATCGATCGGGATTAGAGCGCGCAATCCGGCGAAGTGCCTACCGCGGTTCGCCGTAAGATTGCGCGACAAACAAAGGAATCTTCCCTCGAGTGGGGAAGCCCGCAATATGACCGCGCAAGCAGACGACATTCGCCATATGCGCCATGCGCTGTCCCTGGCCGCGCGCGGGCTGGGCCGTGTCGCGCCCAATCCCGCCGTCGGCTGCGTCATCGTTTCACAGTCGGGCCGGGTCGCCGGCCGCGGCTGGACCCAACCGGGCGGCCGTCCGCATGCGGAAACCGTGGCCCTGGCGCAGGCCGGAGCATCGGCGCGCGGCAGCACCGTCTATGTCACGCTGGAACCGTGCTCCCATCACGGCCAAACCGCGCCCTGTGCCGAAGCGCTGATCGCGGCCGGCGTCGGCCGCGTCGTGGCCGCGCTCCTCGATCCCGATCCGCGCGTGAACGGCCAGGGCTTCGCCAAGCTGCAAGCGGCGGGCATCCCCGTCACAACGCATATCTGCGAAGCCGATGCCCGGGCGCTGAATGCCGGGTTTCTCATTTTGCAATCCGAGCAGCGGCCGCTCGTCGCGTTGAAGATCGCCGAAAGCGCCGATGGCTTCGTCGCCGACGACAACGGCAAAAGCCGGTGGATCACCTCCGAAGCCGCGCGCCGCCACGGCCATCTCCTGCGCGCCCAGCACGAAGTCATCATGGTCGGCATCGGCACCGTGCTTGCCGACGATCCTTTGTTGACGTGCCGCCTGCCGGGACTGCAGCACCGCTCGCCGGTCCGCGCCGTGCTGGACACCAAGCTGCGCCTGTCGCCCGCTTCGCAGCTCGCCCGTACCGCGCGAGATGAGCGCGTCATTGTCTTCACGGCCGAAGAGAGCGGCGGCGATGAACTGAGCGCGCTCGGCGTCGAGATTGTGCGCGGCCGCAAGGACGCCCAAGGGCGGCTCGAACTTGATTCCGTAATGACGCATCTGGCCGCGAAGACGCGTATCCTGGTCGAAGGTGGACCGACGCTGAACGCAGCGCTTCTAAACCAGGGATTGGCCGATATAGTGCATATCTATCGCGCTCCGATCCTGTTGGGCGAGGGCAGCCGCAGCGCGCTGGGCGTGCTCGATCCCGGAAATCTGGACACCGCGCCGCACCTTCGCCTTGTGTCGCGCGAGACGCTCGGTCCCGACGTCCTGGAAAGCTATGAGGTCACGGGTTAAAACCCCTCCATGTTTACGGGCATCGTCACCGATGTCGGCACCGTCCGGCATATCGAGAAGCGCGGCGACACGCATGTCGTCATCGCCACGCATTACGACGTGCGCGACATCGATATCGGCGCCTCCATCGCCTGTTCGGGAATCTGCCTCACGGTGGCGGACAAGGGCGCGAACAGCGATCGCTGGTTCGCCGTCACGGCCTCCAACGAGACCGTGTCCAAAACGACGATCGCCAAATGGAAAGAAGGCCAGCCCGTCAATCTGGAGCGGCCGCTGCGCCTTGGCGACGAGCTGGGCGGACATATCGTCGTCGGCCACGTCGACGGTTTGGCCGAGATCGTCGGTGTCGCGACAGAAGGCGAATCCAAGCGCCTGGTCTTTACCGCGGCCAAAGACTTGCTCCGCTTCATCGCGCCCAAGGGCTCGGTGGCCCTCGACGGCGTGTCCTTGACCGTGAACGAACTCGAAGGCGCGCGCTTCGGCGTCAATATCATTCCCCACACGCTGAAGGTGACGACGTTCGGCGCGGCCAGGAAGGGCACCAAGGTCAATCTCGAAGTCGATCTCCTGGCGCGCTATGTCGCGCGGCTGGCCAAACGATGAACGTCTTCCACGATTACATTTCCGAGCTCGCCGACGTCATCGAGGACGCGCGCAACGGGCGCATGTTCATTCTGGTCGATGCCGAAGACCGCGAGAACGAGGGCGATCTCGTCATCCCGGCGCAGATGTGCACGCCGCAGGCGATCAATTTCATGGCCCGTTTCGGGCGCGGCCTCATCTGTCTTGCCATGACGCAAGAGCGCGCCGATCAGCTCAAGCTCCCGATGATGGCGGCCCAGAATCACACCCGCAACCAGACCGCCTTCACCGTCTCGATCGAAGCCAAGGAGGGCATCTCCACCGGTATCTCCGCCCATGATCGCGCGCACACGATTTCGGTCGCCATCGATCCGACCAAGGGCCCCGACGATATCATCATGCCGGGGCACGTCTTTCCGCTTGTCGCGCGTCATGGCGGCGTGCTGATCCGCGCCGGCCATACCGAAGCCGCGGTCGACATTGCCCGCCTCGCCGGGCTCTACCCGGCCGGCGTCATCTGCGAGGTCATGAACGACGATGGCACGATGGCGCGCCTGCCGGATCTGGTGAAATTCGCGCAATTGCACGGGCTCAAGGTCGGCACCATCGCCGATCTGATCGCCTATCGCCGCAAGCACGATCATTTCGTCAAGCGCGCCAAGGAAATCGATTTTGAAAGCCGCAATGGCGGTCAATTCAAGCTCGTGGTCTATCTCAACACGATCGAAAACCAGGAGCATGTGGCGTTGATCAAGGGAGACATTTCCGGTCCCGAGCCGCCGCTCGTGCGCATGCACGCTTACAATTTGTTCGACGATACGCTGGCCGCCAAATGGGGCCAGGGCGACGTCCTGGGTGAATCGATGCGCATGATCGGCGCGGCGGGACGCGGCGTCATCGTGCTCATTCGCCGGAGCCGCATCGCGCCGGTTTCGGAGGTCCTTGCCGCATCGGCGAAACCCGCTTCGGACGAGCACTCCCGCCTCAAGGAATACGGCGTCGGCGCGCAGATCCTGCTCGATCTCGGCATCGAAAGCATGATCCTGCTCACCAACACTTCGGGCCGCAGGGTGGTCGCGCTCGAAGGCTATGGTCTGAAGATCGTCGAGACGCGGCCCATCGTGCCGGGCACGGTGAAATGATGCGCGTGCTCATCGTCGAAGCCCGTTTCTATCCGGAGATCTCCGACGCGCTCTACGACGGCGCCACCCACGCGCTCGACTTGGCCGGCGTCGCCAGCGATCGCATCAGCGTGCCGGGCGCGCTCGAAATTCCCGCCGCGATTGCCTTGGCCGCGCCGCATTATGACGGCTTCGTCGCGCTCGGCTGCGTGATCCGCGGCGAGACCTATCATTTTGAAGTCGTGGCGGGCGAATCCGCGCGCGGTTTGATGGAACTGATGACCAACAAGGGGCTTTGCATCGGCAATGGAATCTTGCCCGTAGAGGACGAGGCGCAAGCGCTCCACCGCGCGAGGCGGGAGGAGCTCGACAAGGGCGGCGATGCCGCGCGCGCCTGTGTTGCGTTGGTCGCGCTCAAGGAACGCTTCGCGTCGCTGCCATGACGAACGCGCAAACCTCGGGAAATCATGAGCCGCGCAGCGCCGCGCGGCTGGCCGCGCTCCAGGCGCTGTATCAGCTCGAAATCACCGGGATCGATCCGGACGACGTCATCGGCGAGTTCATCGAGCATCGCTTCGGCCGCGACATGGAATCGGGAACGCCGCGCCACGATGAAGCCTTCTTCGCCGATCTGGTGCATGGCGTGCTGAAGCACCAGGTCGAGATCGACACATCGATTGCGCGCGCGCTGGCGGCCGGCTGGACCCTCGGACGCATCGACTCGATCCTGCGCGCGCTGCTGCGCTCCGCGGCCTATGAGCTGGTGGCGCGGCGCGATGTGCCGGCAAAAGTCGTGATCGACGAATATGTCGAGCTCGCGCGCGATTTCTTCGATGGCGATGAGCCTGGCTTCGTCAACGCCGTGCTGGATAGCCTCGCCCGGCAAAAGCGCGCCGCGGAATTCGGCGCCTCGCCGCCCGCCGGCGACGTGGAATTTTAAACTCACCTTCCCCTTGTGGGGAGGTCGAACCGCCGCAGCGTAGCGGAGGCGGTTCGGGTGGGAGGCGACCCATTTGACGAGCGGCATATCGCCCCCAGCCGATGCTATGATGGCGCATGGCTTCCGACGCTCCACCAAAGCGCCTGGGCGAATTCGCGCTTATCGCGAAATTGTTCGCGCCGCTCGCCGCGAAGGAAAAAGGCGCCTTTAACCTCACCGACGATGCCGCCACCTTGAGCGTACCCGCCGGTCATGAGCTCGTCGTCTCCACCGATACCCTCATCGAAGGCGTGCACTTTCTGCATGACGATCCGCCCGATCTGATCGCCAAGAAAGCGCTGCGCGTGAATCTTTCCGACCTCGCGGCGAAGGGCGCGAAGGCGCAAACCTATCTCCTTGCTCTGTCTCTCGCGTCCTGGGCGGACAATGATTGGCTGAACCGCTTTTCCTCCGGTCTCGCCGACGATCAGAACCGCTTTGGCGTCACGCTCATCGGCGGCGACACCACCGCGACGCCGGGTCCGCTGATGCTCTCGATCACCGCCTTCGGCATCATCGAAGCAGGCCGCATGCTGCGCCGCTTGGGGGCGCGGCCTCGCGATATCGTCTTCGTGTCGGGCACTGTCGGCGATGCCGGCGCGGGCCTCGCGGTGCTGAAAGGCGAAGGAACCGGCCTCTCCGATTTCGTTCGCTCTGCCTTGGTCTCGCGCTATCAGCTGCCGGAGCCTCGGCTGAGCCTCGGCCGCCGCCTGGTCGGGCTCGCGTCCGCAGCGCTCGATGTCTCCGACGGTTTGCTCGCCGACCTCGGCCATATCGCCGAAGTCTCCGGCGTGAAGATCACCGTCGATGCGGCGCGGCTTCCGCTGTCGCCGGCGACGCGCGCCTTTTGGGGCACCGGCACCGAAGCCATCGTCCGCGCCGCGACGTCCGGCGACGATTATGAGATCGCCTTCACCGCACCGGCGTCGCTTCGCGCCAAGCTCGAAGCGCTTGCCGGCGAATTGGGTGTCGAATTGCACGAAATCGGCCGCGTCGATGCCGGCAAAGGAATCGTCCTCGCCGACGCCTCAGGCAAGCCTCTTCCCATAACCCGCCCCGGCTTCACCCATTTCTGAAGCATTTTCCGGCGAAGTGCCTACCGCGGTTCGCCGCAGAAAATGCGGCAAATCAAAAATTGCCCGCTAACCAAGCCTTAGCCAGTCTCCGAATATCTTCCGCCGATGAAAACCTTGACCGTCATCCTCGCGCTGACGCTGGCGCTTCCGTTCGGACCGCACGCCTCCGCGGCCGTCTCGACGCAAGATCGGGGCCCGGTCGACGTCGAGCTCCCGCCGATCCTTTCTCCCATGAATGTTGCGGCGCAGCTCGAAGGCTATGCCTACATCACCATCGCATTGACCCCGGCGTCGCCCGGCGCAAACCGGATCATCCTCGAGAAGATGCCGTTCCTGCAGGACGCCTTTTTGCGCGAGCTCAACAAAGCCAGCATCGTCAATGCCGAAGACGCCAAAGCCGTCGATGCGGTCGCCGTCAAAGCCCGGCTCTTGGCCCGCATGAACCAGATCCTTCCCGCCGGCACCGTCAGCGCGCTCAAACTCAAGCAGATCGTCATCGCGCTCTTCCAACCCTGAACCCCGCGCTTGTCGCGCCGAAGCTGCGAAGCAGCGTAGGCGGAAAGCAAGGTTGCCTCGCGCGTGCGACTTTGGCATGGTCGCCCGCCTCCAAAAGGCGGGGCCGGGGCAGGGGGATTGCCTGGCGCTTCTTCTCAAGGGGCAGCACGCCCGCTATCACCGCCAAACGCGATATTAAGGATTGAAAGATGAGCCTTCAGCTTGGCCTCGTTCTCGCCTGCGGCGTTGTCGCCCTTCTCTATGGCGGCTGGCTGGTTCGCCAGCTCCTCGCGCTCAGCCCCGGCACCAAGGAGATGCAGGACATCGCCGCCGCCATCCAGGAGGGCGCAAACGCTTATCTCAATCGCCAATACACGACGATCGCGATCGCGGGGGCGGTGATCTTCGTTGCCGCCTTCGTGCTCGGCTGGCGGGTCGCCGTCGGTTACCTCATCGGCGCGACGCTCTCGGGCGCCGCCGGTTATGTCGGCATGAACGTGTCGGTACGCGCCAATGTCCGCACCGCCGAAGCCTCGCGCAAGGGTCTGGCCGAAGGGCTGTCGGTCGCCTTCAAGGCCGGCGCGGTGACGGGACTCCTCGTCGTCGGGCTCGGCCTGCTGGGCGTCGCGGGCTATTACGCCATCCTCACCGGACTGCTTGGTCTCTCGGTGACCGATCCCGCCGCCAGCCGCACCGTGGTCAATTCGCTGGTCGCGCTCGGTTTCGGCGCCTCGCTGATTTCCATCTTCGCCCGTCTCGGCGGCGGCATCTTCACCAAGGGCGCCGACGTCGGCGGCGACATGGTCGGCAAGGTCGAAGCCGGCATCCCCGAAGACGACCCGCGCAATCCCGCCACCATTGCCGACAATGTCGGCGACAATGTCGGCGACTGCGCCGGCATGGCGGCCGATCTCTTCGAGACCTATGCCGTCACCACGGTTGCGACCATGGTGCTGGCGTCGATCTTTTTCACCGGCGAACAGAAATCCGCGATGATGCTGTATCCGCTGGCGATTGCCGGCGCCTGCATCTTAACCTCGATCGCCGGCACGTTCTTCGTCCGCCTCGGCAAGTCGGGCAGCATCATGGGCGCGCTCTATAAGGGCCTGATCGCCACCGGCGTGCTCTCGCTGATCGTGCTCCTGCCGCTGACGCATTGGATCGTCGGGCTGAACACCCAATTCGCCATCCTGGGCGGCGCGCGCTTCTCCGGTTACCACCTTTATCTCTGCGGCGTCATCGGTCTTCTGGTCACGGGGCTGCTCGTCTGGATCACCGAGTACTACACCGGGACGAATTACCGTCCCGTGCAGTTGATCGCCAAAGCTTCGATCACCGGGCATGGCACCAACGTAATTCAGGGTCTCGCGATTTCGATGGAATCGACCGCGCTGCCCGCGCTGGTGATCTGCGCCGGTATCATCGTCACCTATCTCCTCGCTGGTACCTTCGGCATCGCCATCGCCGTCACCACGATGCTTTCGCTCGCCGGAGTGATCGTCGCGCTCGACGCCTTCGGGCCGGTGACCGACAACGCCGGCGGCATTGCCGAGATGGCGCACCTCGAAGGCGACGTGCGCAAGACGACCGACGCGCTCGATGCCGTCGGCAACACAACCAAAGCCGTGACCAAGGGCTATGCCATCGGGTCGGCGGGATTGGGCGCGCTGGTGCTCTTCGCGGCCTACACCGAGGACATCAATTACTTCGTCGCCAACAGTGACAACTATCCCTATTTCCGCGGTCTCGATCTGCCGACCTTCTCGCTCACCGATCCCTGGGTCGTCGTCGGTCTCTTCATCGGCGGCCTGCTTCCCTTCCTCTTCGGCGGCATGGCCATGACCGCGGTCGGCCGCGCGGCCAGCTCCGTCGTTGAAGAGGTGCGCCGCCAGTTCCGCGAGAAACCCGGCATCATGAAGGGGACCGAAAAACCCGATTACGGCCGCGCCGTCGACATGCTGACGAGGGCCGCCATTCGCGAGATGATCATTCCCTCGATGCTTCCCGTGCTCTCGCCGGTCGTGCTCTTCCTGCTCGTTCTCGTCATCGCCGGTCCGACCTCGGCGCTGTCCGCGCTCGGCGCCATGCTCCTGGGCGTCATCGTCACCGGGCTCTTCGTCGCGATTTCGATGACCTCGGGCGGCGGCGCCTGGGACAACGCCAAGAAATACATCGAGGACGGCCATTACGGCGGCAAGGGCTCGGACGCGCACAAGGCAGCCGTCACCGGCGACACCGTCGGCGATCCCTACAAGGACACCGCCGGCCCCGCCGTCAATCCGATGATCAAGATCACCAACATCGTCGCGCTGCTGTTGCTAGCCGTCCTCGCCAAGCTCGGCACCTGACCCGCAGACCTAGAGGAGCAGGCTTCATCTACCTTCCCCCCTTGTGGGGGAAGGTGCCGCCCGGCTGCGAAGCAGCCGCGTGGCGGCGGAAGGGGGGTCTATCGACGCAGCGCTAACTCAGCGCGGTATTCCCGGTCCCGGCACCGGCGCGTTCGGACCGCCCGGCGACTGCTGGCCCGATCCGGGACGTCCGATATTTCCCGGCACCGCGTTGAAGAACTGCTGAATGATCGTCAGCGTGCGGCCGCGCGTCGGCGTCTCACGCGATTGAAAACCGACCACGCGGCCGTCCGCCAGTGTGAATTTGTGGACATCGGCAACCTTGCCTTCGCCGGTGAATTCGACCGCCACGATGTTGCGCTCGGTGGCGCGCGGCGCGAAGAACGCGTTCTGCTGGACATGCGCCGAGATGTAGTACCAGGTGTCGCTGCCGAAGGTGGCCTGGGTCGTAGGATTGCCCAGCTTCATCGAGACGCTGTCCTTGGTGTCCATGCCAACCTGGACGCTCGAGATGGCTTCCATGTCGGGGACATAGCCGCGCTGGTTTTCCACCGGCGCGCAACCGAGGACGCCGAACACCACCGCGCCCGCGAGAATAAATCGACCCATTGCGATGAACTCCTCCTCGACCAATGAACGTTGTAGCTTTGTTCAGAAATTGTTGTAAGTCCAGGGGGATGTGAGTTTTCCGCCAATGCAGCACTCTGCTGTCTTCGCTTCTGGCCATTGTGTTACCTATCTTCCCGGTTAGAACCCTGAACCCACCTCCCGAAGGTGCTTTGGGTGGGGGGAATGCCGGACGTCGGGCTCAGCAGAGATGAATCACATTCCAGTTCCTTTCTCCCTCCTCTTCGATCTTGGCAACGTCTCCGACCGCGGCGCCGAGATTGCCGTCGCCCCGAACGAGGCCGAGCGCGCCGCCATTGCCGCGTGGATCGGCGCCACGTCAATTGAACGCTTCGACGCCACCATTCGCCTCTCGCGGCAAGGCAGCGACACCTTCGCCTACGAGGCCGACTTTGCCGCCGATGTGGTGCAAGCCTGCGTCGTCACGCTTGACCCCGTGCGCTCGCATCTTGAGGGCGCGTTCAAGCGCCAGTACCGTGTGCTTGCCAGGCCCACGCGCCGCCGTGCCACGGCCTCGAGCATCGAAGTCCCCGATGCCAATGACGACGATTTCGAAGTCCTCGCCTCGCCGCATATCGACCTGGCCGCT
>WNFT01003803.1_pt1 | contig 13197 bp, 12 predicted proteins | sample 5400191 | NCBI WGS metagenome assembly WNFT01 (sample SAMN13153359, study PRJNA577476) | soil metagenome | isolation source: 80 cm saprolite under Madrone tree | place: USA:California | collected 2016-06-14
ATCTGCCGGCGCGTGCTTTCGGCAATCACGAGCGTCCCCGGTTGGGCCAGTGTCTGCAATCGGGCAGAGAGGTTCGGGGTTTCGCCGACGACCCCGCGCTCCTGTGCTGAACCCGCCCCGATCAGGTCCCCGACCACGACCAGGCCGCTGGCGATGCCGAGCCGCACATTCAGCTGCTCGGCCGTCGCCAGCTGGCCGACCGTGTCGATGACGGCGAGCCCGGCTCGGACCGCCCGCTCGGCGTCGTCCTCATGCGCCCGCGGATAGCCGAAGTAGATCAGCACGCCCATCGCCCATGTATTTGGCGACAAACCCGGCGTAGCGGGCGACCGTGTCGGCGACGCAGCGGTGATAAGCGCCGATGACGTCGCGCAGATCCTCTGGGTCGTAGCGTACCGAGAGCGGCGTCGAGCCGACCAAGTCGCAGAACATCACCGTCAGCTGGCGGCGCTCGGCCCCCTCGGCGCGCGGAGCAGCGGCGGGCGGCGGCACCGGAGGGTGGGTGCCGAGCGCGGCGATTGCGGGCAGCATCCGCTTGCGGTGGCCGAGCACGACCCCGAGCTTTTCGAGGTCGGCCTCGGTCAGCTCGGGCAAAATCTCCGCGTCGATCGCGTTTTCGCGAAAGATCGGCTCATACTGCGCCAGGTCGAGACTGCGCAGCCACGCGGAAATGTCCACCTCGTCCCCGGCGGCTTGCTTTTCCTGAACGCGCAGCTTACCCCGATTGTCAAAACCCCCAAAGGAGGAAGGCGATGCCGGTCACGATCTACCACAATCCGCGCTGCAACACTTCGCGCAAGACCCTGGCGTTGCTGCGCGAAAAAGGCGTGGAGCCGCAGATCGTCGAATACTTGGAGACGCCCTACACGGCGGCGCAGCTGAAGCAGCTTCTCGGTCAGTTGAACATGCCGGCGAGCAAGCTGCTGCGAAAAAAGGAAGCCGCGGCGGTAGCCATCGATCCGTCAAAGCTGTCGGAAGATCAGCTGATCGAGGCGATGGTCAGGAACCCGATCATCGTCGAGCGCCCGATTGTCGTCTCCGGGCATAAGGCGGCACTCGGCCGACCGCCGGAAGCGGTGCTCTCGGTGCTGTAGCCGGCCCCCTACGGGCGAGGGGTCGATGCGGTATATTCGGCGGCGCAGAACGTGCCGCCCTGATAGTGCTCGGCGATCGGGTCGGCTGGCTGCCCGGCCTCGGCGGCAAGCACCGCCTCGGCATACGGCTCGGACTCGTCCTGCGGCCGGTAGCCGAGCCGCTCGGCATTGGAGTTGTCGTACCAGGAGGGCCGGTTGTTGGAAACGCCGTAGACGATCTCATAGCGGATCTCGGGATGTTCGAGGCCGATGCGCACGAGCTGGGTATAGTCGCGCGGGCTGATCCAAATCGACAGCCGACGTTTGTCGATCGGTTGCAGTCCGAAATTGCCGATGCGGGTGCACAGAAAGCCGATCCCGTGCTTGTCGGCGTAGAGGCTGGCGAGGGCCTCGGCGAAGGCCTTGCTGACGCCGTAGCGGCTGTCCGGGCGCGGCACCACCCGGTGGTCGATCTTCTGGTCTCGAGGGTAAAAACCTACCGCATGATTGCTCGTCGCCACGATGATGCGCTTGACGCGGGCCCGTCGCGCCGCCTCGAACAGGTTATAGGTGCCCATGATGTTCGATTGAAGGATCGGCTCCCATTCGCCCTCGCCGGAAATACCGCCCAGATGAACAATGCCGTCGACCCCCTCGACCAAGCGCTCGACCGCCGCCACGTCTGAGAGCTCGGTGAGGTCGAGCTCTTCGCCGGTTCGCGCCGGGGCCAGCGGCACGCGATCAGAGAGCCGCAAAACCGGATAAACGCCCAGCAGACTCTCGCGCAGCGACCGCCCGATGCCACCGGCCGCGCCGGTGATCAGCACCCGATTCATTCCGTTTCCCCTTTCGCCAGAAGTTGATTGTTTGTTAAGCAATGCGCTTCAGGATCGAGCCTCGCCCGTCTGGCGGATGTCGGCCAAAAACCGGGCCAACTTCGATATACTTTCAGTGCGCACCGCTCAAGCAAACCATCTCCCAGCCCAGCGCTTCTCTACGCTTCTGATCCCTCGCGGCGGGGCGATGCATGCATCGCCTGCAGGTCGGGATCGGGGGTCTTAGGGTCGACCCCGTTAATAAGAGCGCAGAGCGTAGCATATCGTTAACAATGTGTGCCGATAACACGACGACTACATTGCGCAACGACGGCCTTTGGTGGTATAGCGCGACACCGCATGTTAGCAACGACGGCAAAACTGGATGATCGAGGTCTGCGGGTCCGCGCCGACCATTTGCTGACGGTTAATATTTGTCGGGGTCTGGAACGCTGAACAGGAGCGCAGAGTGCATCGCACGTTCTTTGGCGCTATCACAGCGGCCGTCGTGCTCATTGTCGCAGGGTGCGGAGGTGCACCGCCGTTACCGCCGGCGCCGCCGGCGTCGTCGCTCCCTTCGGCCGAGTACCGTATCGGTCCAGGCGACGCTCTAAACATCTTTGTCTGGCGCAACCCTGAGCTGACGCTCACGGTCCCGGTGCGTCCCGACGGCAGGCTCTCGATACCGCTGGTCGAGGACGTCGTCGCGATCGGCAAGTCGCCGACCGCGCTTGCCCGCGAATTCGAGGAGCGACTTTCGAAATACGTCAAAGAACCGCTCGTAACGGTCATTGTGGAAGGCTTTGTCGGCCCGATACCCGAACAAATCCGGGTCATCGGTGAAGCTGCGCAACCGCGTGCGCTACCTTATCGCGCCGACATGACGGTCCTCGATGTGATGATCGCGGTCGGCGGTCTCACCAAATACGCAGCCGGGAACGACAGCGTGATCATCCGTACTGCCCAAGGCGAGCAGAATACCTATTCGGTCCATCTCAACAGTCTGATCAGAGATGGTGAGATCGAAAACAACGTTGCTCTCCGTCCAGGTGACATTTTGATCATTCCGCAACGGTTGTTCTAGACGTGCTGGGTCTTTGCCGGCCGTATCGTCGTTACAAGGCTGATTGAGCAAGAGCAGCATATGCCCGAACCGTCCAATTGGAGCGCTTCATGAGGTCGATACAGTCGCAGGCCATGCCGGTTGTGCAGGCGCTGTGGCGCCACCGATGGCTTGCCGTCGGCACCGCTTGGCTCGTCTGTACGGCCGGATGGATCGGCGCGGCTTTCGTACCCACGAAATACGAGTCGTCGGCGCGGGTCTACCTCAATGCCGACCCGCTCTTGACCCCGCTGTTGCGCGGCCTGGCGGCGGATACCGACCCAAGCCGCCATCTCGACTTCATGCAGCGCACGCTGCTGAGCCGGCCCAACCTGGAGCAGCTGATTCGCCTAAGCGATCTCGATACCGCGATCCGAACTCCGGGTGAAAAAGAGGCGCTGTTCAAACGATTGGCCACCGAAATCCAGGTCACACCAATTACCCTCAACTTGTTGAACCTCTCCTATCGCGACGGCGATCCACAGGTGGCGAAGAATATCGTTCAGTCGTTACTTACGATTTTCGCCGAAAAGATGGCCGGCAGCAGCCGGGCCGATATGGATAGCGCGCAGCGTTTCCTCGACGGCGAGAGCGCCTCGTATCGAGATCAATTGCGCGCCGCCGAGAAACGGCGCGCCGACCTGGCGGAGAAATACCCCGATATCGTGCCGAAAGGCGATGACAACGGCACGCGGCTCGATCAAGCGCGCGGTGCCGTAGCCAACCTAAAGCTTGAGATGGCTGATGCAGTTGCCAAGCGTGATGCACTGAAGAAGGAGCTTGCCTCGGTGCCGGCGGTGCTCACTGTGGATCATGGCCCCCAGGTGGTGATCAACGGGAGGCTTGGGCCGTTCGAGGAACGGCTTCAGGAGCTTCACCGCAATCTCGACGGACTCCTGCTAAAATTCACCGAGAACCATCCGGATGTCAGAGCCACCCGGCAGTCGATAGCGCAGCTCCAATCCGAGGCGGGAAAATCAGGCGGAGGCAAAGGAAGCTCCGCCGGCGCCACAGGACAGATAGCGAACGGTGTCTACGACCAGGTCAAGGTCAAGCTGGTCGACGCCGAGGCGGCGGTTGCTGCTCTGCAGCGCCGTGTGACCGAGGCCGAGAAAGACCAGGCGAAGATCGAGAAGATCGCGCAGTCGGCGCCGGGTATACTGGTGCTGGCCCAAGACCTCAACCGCGACTACGGCATCCTCAAGAGAAATTACGAGGAGCTCGTGTCACGGCGCGAGGCGACTGCGATCGCTAATGCGGCCGATACCAAAACCGAGAAGATCCAATTTCGGATTGTCGACCCACCTCAGGTGCCGGTCGTCCCTGCTGCACCAAACCGCCCCCTTCTCGTGTCAGTCGTGCTCCTTTTCGGTATCGGTGCCGGCTTAGCGGCTCCTCTGCTGGTGATGCAGCTGGATCGCTCTTTCGCGACCCTGAGCCAATTGCGCGACCTTGGGATTCCGATCTTGGGACACGTGTCTCGTCTGTCACTCGGCACGGCGCAGCGCCATGCGGCATTGCAACTGGCCGGAGTTACCGCGAGCGCGCTGGTTCTGGTCGCGGTCTACGGTACGCTCCTCGTGCTCAGCATCGGCCCCCGCTCGCTAGGCTTCTCGTAAATGGCGCAATCGATCGGACTAATCGAACGGGCTGCCGCGCTTCTGCGCCAGCAGGACTCGCTCGAGCCTGACGCTCTGCCGCATTCCGTCGCGGGGGCCAATCTCGACCATGCAACTCCAGAGGTGATCCTCGATCGTGGCCGGCTTGCACGTTACGGGATCAACCTACCCTCCTCGGGAAGGTCGCGGACCGTCGAGGAATTTCGCCTGGTCAAGCGCAACCTGATGACGCAGCTGTCGCAGGGAGGTTCGCTGGCGGATCAGCGATCGAGCCGGCTGATCATGATAACAAGCGCGCGGCCGGGTGAGGGAAAAACATTCATCGCGCTCAATCTGGCGCTCGCCTTCGCGTCGGAGAGGGACGTCAAAGCGCTGCTCGTCGATGTTGATACACAGCATTCGACCATGCAGACGATCCTCGGGATCACAGGTGAGCAGGGAATTGTCGACGTGCTCGCGGGAACCTGCGAACTATCCGACGTGCTGCTTCGGACGAACATCGCAAATCTGATGATTCTCCCTTCCGGTCGCGGTGGACCGCATGTGCCGGAGTTGTTTTCAAGCAATCAAATGGCCGCCTTGATGGCCGAAATGACGCGGCGATTTGCCGACCGTTATGTCATCATCGACACTCCGCCCTGCATGGCGAGCAGCGATGCCGCAGCGCTCGCCCCGCTGGTCGGGCAGATCGTGTTCATTGTCGAGGCGCACCACACCCAGCAGATGGAGATCGAAGCCAGCCTCGGCATGCTCAGCGCCTGTCCGCGCATCAGCCTTCTCCTGAACAAGAGCGACACCCTGTCGGGCGAGCATTTCGGTTCTTACGAGTACTACTACCATTCGCAAGGTCGCGAGAGTGATGCGCCGCGCTCGAATGAATCCGCCTAGATCGGGCGCCGACAGCGCATTTCGGCTATGGCATTCCGGTTTGACGCTTTTGCTTCTGCTTGTTGCATTCGGCATGACGCGAATGCCGGCGATGGGGCAAGAAGGTGAAGCTCCGGCCGCAGCCGCGGGGAACCAAGCCGCGCCGGCCCTGCCGGGAGCCGATGTCCTGCCACTGCCGCCGGGCGGCGGGTTTGGGTTTCCCAACCCGCTGAACCCGCCAAACGCGATCAACCCCGCGGCCCCGCCGTTGGCGGCGGGGGCACCGGCCGGAGCGCTCGGGCTTGCGGCGCCCGGCATCGGTGTCGTCCCCCTTCAAGCGAACGATCCCAACGCCCCAGCGATTCTGATCCAGCCCACGGCCTCGGTCACCCAAACTTTCACCGACAATATCAATTTTGTGCACTCGCCTCGAAAGCCGGGCGCCTATACGACGCTCTCGCCCGGCGTGTCGATCTCCGCCGACACGCCGCGGCTCCAGGCGGTATTTAGCGGCAGTCTGAACGGGACTTTTTACGTTCCTACATCAAACCTCAATCAAGTAACCGGCTCGTTGTACGGGAGTGCGTTCGGCACGGTGATCCCGGACGCGCTGTTCGTCGATGCCCGGAGCCTGGTAACACAGTCGACCACTCTGCCCGGGTTCGGCTTTCAGAACCTCTCTCAGCTGCCTTCGAACCAGCAGACGCAAGTCTACTCCAACACGATCTCCCCCTATTTGCGGAAATCGTTCGACGGTCTCGTCGACAGCGAGCTGCGGTACACCTTTGGCCAGCAGAATTTCGGAGGGAATACGACGGTCTTGGGCCCAGCGACGCCGGCGACGCCGACAACACTGCTCGCCCCCACCAACCTTAGCTCCAGCATTCTCAACGAGGGGACCTTCATCGCCGCTACTGGCAGCGACTTCCGGCGCACGCTGTCGCGGTTGACGATTGACGCCTCCGACTACAAAGCGTCCTCGACCAGTCAGAATAAACAGTTCAGCGCATTTGACGATCTCGAATATCGAATTGCGCCGCAAGTGGCGGCATTGGCGCGGGCCGGTTATCAAAACATCCAATACCCATTTGCCCCGGCGGCAACGTTTGTCGGAGCGACTTGGCTGATCGGCGGGCGCGTCGGCACCTATGGGCCGGACCCGGCTTATTTTTCCTTGGAGTACGGCCGGCAACAGGGCGTCTATGGTTTTACCGGGTCGGCACGGTACAATATTACCCCCACGATGCTTTTTACCGCCAACTTGGTCCAAGGGGTCAGCTCGCCTGGGCAATATCTCCAGAGCACCCTCGAAACCTCGACCCTCGACGGGTACGGGGCGATCGTCAACGAGTTTTCGGGTCTGCCGGCCGCCTTCTACAGCCCGGGAATAGGCCTGACGAATGGCGTGTACAAGCAACACTTGCTGAGTATGGGCATCACCGAGACGATCGGACCGAACCATTATTCGGTATACGCCTCCTATGCCAACCAGCAGTCGCTCACCCCGCCGACGACCGCCGCTCCCACCAAGAGCTATGGGATCAATTTCTCCTATAGCCGCGACATCAGGCCCGACCTCACTGGCTACGCTTCACTCGGCTACGTCAACTCGGCGAACGTGATCACGTCGACCACCGCGACGCCCATCAACAGCAGCAATCAGGTAACCGGCTACCTTGGCTTAAACTACCTCCTCGGCCAGACCCTTACGGGCTCCGTCTACTATAGTCTGAGCTACTTTACCAACGGCGCGGGTACCGCAATTGGGCGGACCGGCGACGTTGTGGTAAATTCGTTGACCTTCGCGCTCAGCAAGTCGTTCTGAACCGGCGATGTATACCGAATTTTATCGGCTTTCCGCCCGACCGTTCCAGCTCACCCCGGATGCTCGGTTCTTTTTCGAGAGCACGGTGCACCGACAGGCGATGGCCTATATGGTCTATGGCCTCCATCATGCGGAAGGCTTCATCATCATCACCGGAGAAGTCGGCGCCGGCAAAACGATCCTCGTCGACAATCTGCTGTCGACGATTGACCAGAGCACGTTCGTCACCGCGAAGATCGTGACGACGCAACTCGCCGGAGACGATCTTCTGCATCTCGTCGCAGGCGGGTTCGGAATTGCCAAAGAAGGGCTCGCCAAAGGCTCGCTGCTGCAGCGGATCAGCGATTTCGCGCTAGCGCAGCACCGCAGCAACAAGCGTGTCCTGCTGATCGTCGACGAGGCTCAAAACCTGTCCTTCGACGCGCTCGAAGAGCTTCGGATGCTGTCCAACATCGTCTTCGACCGGACCATGGCGCTACAGAGCTTTCTGCTCGGTCAGCCGCAGTTTCGGACGATCCTTGGCAGCGCGCGGCTCGAACAGCTGCGCCAGAGGGTAACTGCGGCTTACCATCTGGGCCCGCTGAGCGAGCCCGAATGCAGAGCCTATGTCGAGCATCGGCTGCGCCGCGCCGATTGGACGGGCGACCCGCATTTCGACGAGGATTGCTATCCGCTGATCTACCGCCACACCGGCGGCGTGCCGCGACAGATCAACACTCTCTGCTCGAGGCTGCTGCTCTTCGGCTTCCTGGAGAAACTGCATGCGCTGACGGCAAGCTCCGTCGAAAAGGTTGCCGGCGATCTGCGAGAGGAGATCGCTGTCGTCACTGCGCCATCGGCCCCCGCCGATCCGGTTGGAGGAAGCGAGAGTATTGCGCAAATCAGCCAACGCCTCGGGCTGCTGGAAGAAAGTGTCCACAAACAGGGGCTGGTGATCAAACGCGCTCTCGAAATCGCGGCCCACTATTTTCGGGAGGAACGGGCGTGAGCGCGGCCACCCGATCTCTGTCTTCCTCCTCGATCGATACGTCGAGCTCGAGCAGCATCGGCACGGGCATCGCAAACGCGATGACCGTCGATGTCGAGGATTACTTTCAGGTGGAAGCCTTCGCCTCGACGATCGAACGCAAGGATTGGGACCACCTGCCGCCGCGGGTCGAGCGCAATACCCTACGTCTGCTCGATATTTTCGCTGAGGCCAAGGTTCAGGCGACATTTTTCATGCTTGGTTGGGTTGCCCAACGACACCCGGCTCTGATGCGGCGCATCGTGACCGACGGCCACGAGCTGGCGAGCCACGGGTTTGGTCATCGGCGCGTCGATAGTCAGTCGCCCGACGCCTTTCGCGCCGATGTGCGGGACGCCAAACAGACGCTCGAGGACGCCGGCGGCGTGCAGGTTCGCGGATATCGAGCGCCGACCTTCTCGATCGGCCGCAACAGCACCTGGGCTCATGCCATCCTGGCCGAAGAGGGCTATCGATACAGTTCCAGCGTTTATCCGCTAAAGCACGATCTCTACGGCAGCCCGGGCGCGCCGCAGACTGCCTTCGCGCCCCTGTCCGGACTGATCGAAGTGCCGCTCACCACGGTTCGTCTGCTCGGTATCGATGTTCCGGCTTCAGGGGGTGGCTTCTTCCGGCTCTATCCCTACCCGCTGAGCCGGTGGCTGCTGACCCGAGCCAATCGCGCCAACCGTGCGCCGGCGATCTTCTACCTTCATCCCTGGGAGATCGATCCGGAGCAGCCTCGCCAATACCAGGCCCCGTTTTTGGCCCGGTTTCGCCATTACCTCAACCTCGGTCGGACCGAAGCCCGGCTGCGGCGTCTGCTGCGCAATTTCCCCTGGGCGCGCATGGACCGGCTCTTCCTCGGCGACCGATCCGGGCCGTTTCCGTTAATCACCTCATGGACGGATCACCGATTTCCGTCGCGGTAAGGCCGTTCCAGGCCGGTGACGAGTGCCGTTGGGACGAGTTCGTCCACGCTCGTGCGGACGGCTCGTTCTTCCACCTCTCCGGGTGGAAGCGGGTGATCGAGCGGGCGTTTGGCCACCGCACCCATTATCTGATCGCCGAGTGCGGCGACGCTGTGACCGGGGTTCTGCCCTTAACCCATGTCAAATCGCTGCTCTTTGGATCATCACTTATTTCGAACGCCTTTGGCGTCCAAGGCGGGCCGATTGCCGAAGACAGCGAGAGCCTGCGGAGGCTCGAAGCCGAAGCCGTGAGGCTGATGGACGCCCTCTCAGTTCCCGTGCTGGAACTGCGCGGCTTTTCCGCGACACGCGCGGACTGGCCCAGCAAGAAAGACCTGTACGCTTCGTTTCGGCGGTCTATCGAACCTTCCGTAGAACGCAATCTCAAATCGGTGCCGCGCAAGCAGCGCGCCATGATCCGCAAGGGGATCGCCAACAATCTGCGGTCAGAGATTGACGATGACATCGACCGGCTCTATCGCATATATAGCGAAAGCGTCCATAGTCTTGGAACACCGGTATTTTCCAAGTCTTACTTCCGGATCCTCCGGGAGGAATTTCATAAATTGTCAGACATTGTTACGGTAACGTTCAATGGTCGGGCTATCGCCTCCGTGTTGAACTTTTACTTCCGCGACGAGGTTCTACCTTTCTATGGCGGGGGACGGCGTGCGGCGCGCGCACTAGCTGCCAACGATTTCATGTATTGGGAGGTGATGCGCATGGCGTGCGAGCGAGGCTACCGTGTCTTTGACTTTGGACGCAGCAAGATCGGCACCGGCTCATTTGCGTTCAAGCGCAACTGGGGCTTCCAGCCCACGCCGCTCGTCTATCAATACCGCCTGGCGGCGGGCCACCCGCTGCCAGATTTGAACCCTCTCAACCCCAAATTCAGAACGCTTATCTCGCTCTGGAAGCGGCTGCCTCTGGCGGTAGCGACCCGCCTCGGTCCGATAATCGTCAGGGGGATCGGCTGACACGAGACAGCAGGCGGTCATACCCGGTCGACGCCCCCGTGGGGTATCGGTGACGGAGCTGCCGACGGCGCGCGCACTAGATTTGCGCGTGGCCCAGCGAACACGCCAACATCTTCCTTGACTGGATAAAATGCGTGACAGCCTTTCCCTCCACTCGAAGAAGACAACCGATCGCCGGTTCTTCGTTGGCGCCCGGCTGGCGGTCGTCGTTGGCGGTCATCGCCATCGCCAGCCTCGTCTTCGCCGTCGTGTTTTGGCACGAGATAACCGGAGCGGTGCAAGTATGGATCGACTCGACCGCCTATAATCACTGCTTTCTAATCCTTCCCCTCATTGGCTTCCTGCTCTGGGAGAGGCGAGAAGTAATCGCTTCGATTTCGCCGCGCCCGGCGGCGTGGCCATTGCTGCTGATGCCGCTGCTTTCGGCGGTCTGGCTGATCGCGGCGGTGCTCGATATTCAAGAGGGCCGGCAGCTGGTGACGATAGCGATGTTCGAAGTCGTGGTCCTCATTGTCCTCGGCCTGCGCCTCTTCTGGTTGCTGCTGGCGCCGTTGCTGTTTCTGTTCTTTCTGGTACCGAGCGGCGCCTTCCTTGTCCCGTCGCTGCAAACGATCACCGCTGACATTGTCATTGCCGGTTTGCACGCCTTAGATATCCCGGTCTTCTCGGACGGCTACATGATCGAAATCCCGGAGGGTCCCTTCGAGATCGCGGAAGCGTGCGCGGGCCTGCGTTTTCTGATCGCCTCGATCGTCTTCGGCTGTTTTTTTGCCGTGGTCATGTATCGGAGTCCCCTGCGGCGCACCCTCTTTATCTTGATGTCGATCATTGTTCCGATCTTCGCAAACGGGTTGCGTGCCCTCGGTATCATTGTCTTGGCTCATCTCGAAGGCAGTGCATCGGCGGTAGCAGCCGACCACGTTCTCTACGGTTGGCTGTTCTTTACAGTGGTGATCATGATCCTGATCGGGATCGGAATGGCCCTCGTGCGGAAGTCCGACAGAACATTGCCGGAACCGCCGGCGAAGACAAGTGGCTCGTCTTCGCAGCCCGCTGCCTGGCGGTTCGCCGTCACGGTTGCGGCTGCCATACTTCTCGCCGTTGCCGGCCCGGCCTACGCGGCTCGGCTCGACAATCTATTCCCCGCTGCCTTGCTTCCTCAGGCCGATGGCCCGTCTGTCGCACCGCCCTGGCATACCCTGTCCGGCCGCTCTGCCGACTGGCATCCGCTGGTGCGCGGTGCCGATCGTGAATTCCTAGAGAGCTTCGAGGAGCCGGGGTCCGGGACTGTCTTGCGGTTCGTCGGGCTCTATCGCTTGCGCGCCATAGGAAATCTGCTGACCACGACCGAAAACCGCCTCGCAGACGACATCGAGTGGCGGATCGCCGAACGCGATCAAGCTGAGGTCTCTTGGGGCGGCGAAAAGGCATGGGTGACGCGCGCCGAGATCGTCAGCGGACGGCATCGCCGGCTCGTCTGGTTCTTTTATGTCGTTGACGGCAAGATCGCCGCCGGGCTGATCCAAACCAAGATATTGCAAACACGCGCCGTCCTGTTGCGACGAGCATCCTTGGCTGCCCTGGTTGCAGTTTCGGCGAGCATGGACGACCCACAGGATCCAGCTGCATCTCATCAACTCGCGCGTTTTCTGGGGGCAAGCCAGCCCTTCCCGCAATATCTCGACATGCTCGAACGGGAAACCAAAACCGCCGCGCGAGCTTCCTGAGGCTCGGATGATCGCCGGCTACTTGTCCGAGGGCGAACACTCCCGCTTCCGGCCAGACCCAGAGGCCCTTTGCGACGGCGGGCTCCACCGTTCTGCGAGCGCTTTGACTTCGAACGGGGTCGCTGGCCGGCCGCCGACCTCTCCGAGGAAAAACTCGAGATATTCCTCGATCCGGTGCAGGAAGGCACGCAAATCGGCATCGCTGCGCACGTAGGGGGTGTTGCCTGGAGCGAGCGAGGGGCTGTGATAGGTAAAGTTGAAAATGCGCTGCCCCTCGCGCAACAACGCACGAGTGAGACGCCGTTGTTCTTCGAACGAGATCCCCTCGGGTGTCAGCGAGATGCGCTCGATCAAGTGGAGCCGAGCGAGGATGCCGGGCACATGCAGCGCCTTCAGACGTGCGTTCATGGTCAACACGTACGCAAGGTCTCCGCTGTGCGCGAGCAACCCGGCATAGCCAATCGAGAGAGGGATCTCGAGCAGCGCCTCGGCCTCGCCGAACCAGTACGGCCGCACTCCACAGTGGGAGAAATCCGGGCCGAACTGGGCCGAAAGATCGGTACCGGGAACTACGCTCACATCGATCTCGTAGCCGAGCTCGGCAAGGATGCGCTCGGTCGAACGGCCGACCCCGTATCGGCCGGCTTTGTAGATCCGCGGTCGAGTGCCGATGTTCTCTTGGATGATGCGGCTCAGCTGAACCAGCTTTTCGCGCTCAAGTTCAAATGGCAGGTTGCCCGGATAGGAGTTTTCGTCGGTTTTCGGTTCGACAAAGGGGGGATTATCCCAGGGCTGGAGATGGGCACCGATTTCACAAGCGCCCGAGCGATGAAAATCACGGAGGATCACATAGGCCTCCGGCGTGCTGCTCACGGGATAGTCGAGGACGTAGGTAGGTCGGACCTCGTATCGTTCGAAGATTCGTTGCATTTGCAGCTGGGATTTGACCGAGGAGACACCCATCGCCTGACGCGGCCGTTGCCGCGTCCAGTCGAACTCGGCTTCGGTATCGACCACGACGACGACCAGCGGCGGGTGTCCCGCCGGCCAGTCGATCATCTTCCAGGTCTTAGGGTCGAGCATGCCCCGGCATAGTATCGAGTTTTTTGCATCCAGCTGTCCGCGAGCACGTCGCCGGCAGATCAAGCCACAGCGGGCAAAATCAGCGGTTCACCTGAAGCTCCCAGACTGTAACAGATCATAACACAGAAGCCT
>WNFT01004369.1_pt1 | contig 13196 bp, 9 predicted proteins | sample 5400191 | NCBI WGS metagenome assembly WNFT01 (sample SAMN13153359, study PRJNA577476) | soil metagenome | isolation source: 80 cm saprolite under Madrone tree | place: USA:California | collected 2016-06-14
CGCGGGTTCGAATCCCGCCGGGGCTACTTCATCTCAGCCTTGAGAGGGTCTTGAAAAAAGTGCGCCGTGCGCGCGCCCGGCGAGGCTGAGATCGCGGGTTCGAATCCCGCCGGGGCTACTTCTCTTAGAACCGCGAGGAATGACCGCATCAATCGACCAGAGCGGCTCGGGCCCACATCTCCATGAGGCCCTCCGGGCCAAAAGCGGCTTTCGGCATGAATGCGATGGCACCTGATTCGGCGATCCGAGTTGCGAATTCCTCGCGATCGTAGGTCGACAGCAACAAGACCGCGACCTTCGGGTAGGCGGCCCGGATGCGGCGGCTGGCCTCGAGTCCGTCGATGCCCGGCAGGTGGACATCCATCAGGACCATGTCGGGGTGAAGTTGGCCGGCAGCCACCACCGACTCTTCGCCGGTCTCGGTCTCGCCCACGACTTCGAAGCCGTGCGTGGCGTTGACGACCTCACGTGCCGCGGCGCGAAAGGCCTCCTGGTCGTCGCAAATCAAGACCTGCACTGGCATGCTGCCTACGCGCAGGTTAGCGGCAGGACGGAGCACGCCCAAGGGTGCCTGCACCATTGAATTGGTCAGGCCAGCCCTATCCTTTGCCCGATGCCGATCAGGATCGTGCTCGCGGACGACAGCTTCATCGTCCGAGAGGGGATGCGGGAGCTTCTTCAGTCCGTCGAGGAGCTCGACCTCGTGGCTACCTGCAGCGATCTCGATTCACTGCGAGCGGCGATTGATCGAGAACGGCCGCAGGTCGTGTTGACCGACATCAGGATGCCGCCGACCAACACGGATGAAGGAATCCGCATGGCGGATGAGCTGCGGCGGAGTCAACCGTCGATTGGAGTCGTGGTCCTGAGCCAGTACGCCGACGCCGAATACGCGCTGGCGCTGCTCGACAAGGGCGCCGCGGGCCGCGCTTACCTGCTGAAAGAGCGCGTGTCAGATCTGGATCAGCTCGTCAACGCCATACGCGAGGTCGCACGCGGCGGCTCGGTGGTCGACTCGAAGGTCATCGAGAACCTCATCGCCGCCCGCTCCCGAAGCAAGCCCTCGGCACTGGCCGACCTGACCCCTCGGGAACTAGAAGTCCTCGCCAGTGTGGCCGAGGGCAAGAACAATGCCGCGATCGCCGCCGGCCTGCACCTCACCGGCGGAGCTATCGAGAAGCACATCAGCTCAATCTTTTCCAAGCTCGGCCTGAGTGAGGAGGACGACGTTCACCGTCGCGTCAAGGCAACTCTCATATACCTGGCGGAAGGGCGGGAAGCCGAAAGGCGGTAACCAGCTCCCTACGGCCCTTGACCGGCGCCGGGCCGATCTGCTCCGCCTGGGGCCGCCGGCTAATGGCTGCGTAGGTCGCCTCGCTAAGCACTGTCTCTCCGCACGAGGCGAACTGCTGCAGGCGCTGTGCGAGGTTGACGGCGTCGCCCACCAGCGAATATTCGGCCCGCTCCTCACTTCCGATGAACGCCGCCGCGACCAAGCCGGTGGATAGGCCGACCCCGAGTTCAAAAGCCGGCAGTCCGGCCGCCTCCCACCGGCGGTTGAGGTCGAGCTGAGCTCCGTGCATGGCCTGGGCGGCGCGGAGCGCACAGTCCGCGTGATCGGTCTGTGGCTCGGGGGCGCCGAACACGGCCATCACGGAATCGCCCACGAACTGCATCAAGGTTCCGCGCGTCTCGAGAACGGCGTCGCTTGCAACCGTGCGGTGCTGCGCAAGCTGGCCAGCCAGGCGGCCCGGATCCGACTCCTCAGCAATGGCGGTGTAGCCACGCACGTCGGAAATCAGCACAGTGACGATCAGCCTCTCGGTGTCTCCAACACCGCGCCCGCCCGGGCGCAGCCGGTCCGCGATTCCGCCAGGCAGAAGGCGGCTGAGCATCTCGCCCTGCTCCTCGCGATCGACTATGGCCTGATGCAGCCGGCGCAGGTTGCGGAGGCCTGCATCGCCGCCCCCGGTCGCCTGCTTCGCCAGCTTGAAGAAGAGCTGCTCGATTGACCTGGCGACATCGGCGCCTGTGGTCCTTCGCTTGATCGCGATCGCCTTGATGGGCCTGCCTTCCGCCACCATGGCGAGCAGCTCCTCCTCCACGGGCGACAGGTCCGCTTCGCCGAGCGGACGGACCAGCGCCGCCACGATTTTCGAATCGAGCACCGAGCCTCCGCCGGCCACAGTCCGTATCGCTCTGGCCAGCTGATCGCCAGTGGCCACCCCGTCTTTGAGTAAGTAAGCGCAGCCAGAAGCGCCTTCGGTGAGCAGGGCTACGGCGTACTCAGGGTCATCGAATTGACTCAGGATCACGATCCCCATGCCGGGGTGACGCTTGCGTACGAGCCTCGCAGCATCGATACCTTCGCGCTGGAAAGTCGGCGGCATTCGAATGTCGGTGACGATCGCCTGCGGGGCGAGCGCGTCCGCGCGTGCGATCAGCTCATCGTAGTCGCCGGCCACGCCGACAACCTCCAGGTCATCCGTCATGCCCAGCAACGCGCGTAACCCCTCGCGGACGATCACACTGTCGTCGGCGAGCAGCACGGTAATCCGTCCCACGACCCAATTGGACGTGGTGGTTCAACCGCTGAGCAAGGCAGCCAGCATCACAGCGGCCATGCGGCTGACCCTACCCAAAGACGCCAGCCGCCACCATCGACCGGATCCGCATGCGGCCTCACGTTGTGTGGCGGAGGTTGACCAAATGAAATTTGAAAGCTCTGTCACCGCGGTTTCCTGGATTCCCTTCGAGGCGGTCAAGGGATTCCTGGCCGTGCCCTTCGATATGGGCCTCGCCCATTACGACGAACCGCTTCCGTCTCGACTCGACGACTTGGACGACTGGCATCGCAAAGATCTCTTCCGCGAGTGCAACGAGCTGAAGGGCTGGATCGAGGTCGAGGACGGGAAGATAAGCGCCTGGGGACAGCACGGCGGCGGGCGCATCGGTGTGACCCGCTTGAAGATCGGTCCGAAGACGTTGACGGTGAAGGCCAAGGCCATGCCTGACATCCGCCCCGAGCCTGTCGTCACCGAAACGTTCGTGCGCTTCACCCAGACCTGCGGCGGGCGCACCGGCGTGCCAGCTCCACGACCCGTCAGTCGCAAGCCGCTGTTCCAGATCGATTCCGCGGTTGCCTGGACGACTCTATCCCTGACCATCCACGCCGACGGCCACTCGGAGCGCGAGCTCGTCGGAGCCAGCTGCTTCCCGCGTCACTGGATTTACGACGATGCCGGCGACCTCGTCATGCAAACGGGGCTGACCGACTTCAGCACCTGGATCAACGATGCGTTCGGCGAGCGCACGCCGTGGGGTACGTACGACTCTCCCGCGATGGTCCAGCCGGTGGAAAGCGCCCTTGAGCGCGAACTTGGGTCGATCATCGTCGGCGGCACCAAGGAAAAGAGCCGCGCGATCACCAAGGGAAACACCCTTATCGATCAGGGCGCGGCCGGTGACGAAATGTTCCTGGTGCTCGACGGCACGTTCGCCGTCGAGGTCGACGGCGACACGGTCGCTCAGGTGGGTCCCGGCGCGATCGTCGGTGAGCGGGCGTTGGTCGACAAGGGCGCGCGGACCGCGACGCTGCGGGCCATCACGGAGTGTCGAGTCGTTTCAGTGGCGCGCCGCTATGCGGATGACAGGGAGCTATCGGAGATCGCGGCCGGCCACCGAAGGGAGGACGCCCGATAATGCGGCAATCCATGGACGGCCCGATCGTCCAGGCCGCGCGCCTGCGCAAGGTGTACCGGGGCGCGAACGAGGTCGAAGCTCTGCGCGGCATCGACATCGAGGTCGAGCGCGGCGAGATGATCGCCATCGTGGGCCCCTCCGGCTCCGGCAAGACGACTCTTCTCAACTGCCTGTCTGGCCTCGACGCTTTCGATGGCGGCAAGGTCATTGTTGACGGCCAGGACCTCTCCGCGATGTCCGACCGCGCCCGCACCGCCTACCGGCGCGACCACATGGGCTTTGTCTTCCAGGCCTTCAACCTGCTGCCCGTGCTCTCCGCGGTCGAGAACGTGGAGATCCCGCTCCTGCTGCAGGACGTCGACTCGCGAAGCTCCCGCCGGCGTGCGCTCGAGATGCTGGAGACGTTGGGATTGGCCCACCGCGCCAACCATCGCCCAGACCAGCTCTCAGGTGGCGAGCAGCAGCGGGTGGCAGTCGCCCGAGCACTGGTCCACAAGCCGGCAGTGGTCTGGGCCGACGAGCCCACCGGCAACCTCGACACGGAGGTCACGCAGGTCATCGTCGAGCTGTTGGTGCGCATGAACAAGGACGGCCAGACGATCGTGCTCGTCACCCACAACCCACAGGTAGCCGAGCGCGCGCGGCGCACGCTGCACATGCGCGACGGCAGGATCGAGACGCCGACCGCCGAGCGCATTGGAGCGCTCGGATGAACCTGGCCGCAGTCGTGATCGGGCTGTTCGTGCTGGCGTACGCCGTGCTCTTCGTGGTCGCCATTCTCCGACCGTTTTTGGCCCGGCTCGCATTACGCGAGGCGGTGCGACGACCTGGGCAGTCCGCCATTGTCGTGCTCGGCCTGATGGTTGGAACCGTGGCGATCTTTTCGAGTCAGGTCATGGGCGATTCCTTCCGCGAATCCCAGACGCAGGAGGCATATCTTGCCTGGGGCCACGTCGATATGGTCGCCACCGAAGGTGGCCGTTTCTTCGACCCCACCATCGCCTCCAAGCTGGCCGCGGATCCGGGACTGAAGTCTTCGCTGGCAGGTGTGCAGGCAGGCGTCGAGCTTCCAAGTTCAGTGGTCGATCTCGATCGCGGCAATGCCAAGCCGTTGGTCACGTTGGTCGGATTCGACCCGACCACGCAGGGCGCCTTCGGCAGCTACGTGCTCACCGATGGAAGGACAACGCTGGGTCAGGACCTGACCTCTGACCAGGTTCTCGTGTCAGCCTCGCTGGCTGGCGCCCTGGAGGCTCGGACTGGTGACCGGCTTCGTATCGCAGTCGGTGCCGACCGCGTGGTCGAGCTCCGCGTGGCGGGCATCGCCCAGGGCGAGGGGCCTGGCGCCTACACCCTCAGGCCGGCGCTTTTCACTCCGATCGCTAACCTGGAGCCACTGCTCGGCGGGCAGGGCATCAACGTCATCCGTCTGGCGGCTCCAGGCGAAGGCCAGGCCGAGCTGGACCGGGCGCTTGAGCTGGCGCCCAAGGTGCGCGCAGCGCTGCAAACAATTGCGGGCGGAACGAGCCTTGTATTGCGGGAAACGAAGAGCCTGGACGTCAACGCCAAGATCAAGCAGACAGAGACAGACAGAAGCCTTTTCGCAGGCCTGAGCCTGATGGTCGCCCTGGCCGGGGCCGCTCTGGTGGTGAACCTCGGGCTCGCCCTGGCTGAGGAGAGGCGCCCGCGCCACGCCGTGCTCCGAGCCCTCGGACTCGGCCGCGCCGGAATGGTGACTCTGTCAGTGCTGGAGGGCGCTCTTTACAGTCTGGTCGCCGTCGTCGCGGCACTTGCCCCGGGAGCGGTCATCGGTCTTGTCATCGTCCGAGCCTTAGTAGGCGGCAACCTGCTGTACACCCGCCCCTTAGAGACCCGCACCGGGCTGCTGCTGTACGCAATCACGCCAGGTTCAGCGGGCCTATCGATCGCGATCGGGGCCCTGATCGTGCTGGCCACGCTGTTCGCCACGTCGATCCGGAGCTCCCGGATGCAGATCTCGTCGGCCATCAGGAACCTCCCTGAGCCGGCAAGCCGGCGCAAGCGATCGATCTGGAGGACTGTGTTTCTGAGCGGTCTCGGCCTAGGCTCGCTGGCGGCCCTGGTTCCTAGCAACCTGTCGATCCGATTGGTCGGCGGGGTGGGCCTCGTGGTCGTGGCGGCGGCGCTGGTCGGCAGCCGGATCTCGGGCCGGCTGCGGGCCACCTTGACCGGAGCCGCCCTGACCGTGTGGGCAGCTGCCACGATTGTCGCCGTCGCATCTTCGACCCGGACCTGGGATCCCCTAGTCATCGGACTCGGCGCCCTCGTCGCCGTCTTTGGGCTAAGCCTGATCGTGGCGGCCAACCTACGTATTCTCGAAATACCGGCAGGCATGCTTAAGGGCGGAGCCCGGGCGACGCTGAGGCCGTCTCTCGCCTACCTCACGCGGCGGCCCCTACGAGCCGGCCTGGGCATCGGCGCCTTCGCGCTTGTGCTGGCCCTGATGACAACTTCCTCGGTGTTTGTTGCGACCTACCTCGCTCAGTCGCGCAGCACCCTGAGTGAATACGACATCCGCGTCACCGCGCCGACGACAGCAGGTGTCACGATTCCCGATTCGGTGCGTCCGCAGATCCTCATGGACGTCGCCATGCCAACCCGGCCTTATCGCGGAGAGGTGATCCTGAGCACAAACCCCAGCGTCCCGCAGGAGGATACCTACCTGCCCCTCTACTCGCTGAGCCCCGCCCAATTGGCGGCTGGACCATTCCAGCTGGCCAGTCGCGAGAGTCGATTCAAGAGCGACGCCGAGGTATGGGCGGCCATGGCGGAAGACCCTCACCTTGTCGTGACACCCACCTACGGGAATCCCGGCATGACTCTCACGCTGGCGGGACCGGACGGGCCGGTGCAGTTTCGCGTGGCGGGTGCCGTAAAGACCCTGGGACTCTGGGGCCTGGCCGGCTCTGAGGCCGCGATGGCGCCCTTCGCCACGCTGCCGGTCGGCACCACCATCCTCGCGAAGACGGCGCCGGGCGCCAACGCCGAGGCGGTGGCCCGCCAGATCCAGCGGGAAGTCTTCAGCCAGGGGGCCGAGGTGACGACCGTCAAGGAGATGTTCGACTCGACCGCCCGCGGCCCACAGGCAGGGGTCAACGCAATACAGCTGATCATGGGGATTGGTCTCCTGGTCGGGGTGCTGAGCCTGGGCATCCTCGCACTGAGAGCGGTCATCGAGCGCCGGCGCGCGATCGGCATGCTGCGAGCCCTCGGCTACCGGCCAGGTCAAGTGCTGGCGGGGATTGTCTCGGAGGGTTTGATCACCGCCACCTGCGGTGCTCTAGTGGGGATCGGAGTCGGGCTGCTGATTGGGGCCATCTTCATGAACGCATTCCTTCCCGGTGGCACCATCGCGATCGACGGCTCAGCCATGTCGCTCACCATTGTCCTGGTCTATCTGGCGATACTGGCGGTGACGATCCCGCCGGCCCTGCGCGCCGCCCGCCTGCGTGCGGCCGAAGCCCTGCACCTGGAGGACTGAAGCACCACATCCCGACGTGCCTGACCTGAGCCAGCTCGGCCCGAACGTTCTTCTCGCAGCGCTGGTGGTGGCGATCCTGCTGATCGCACTGGCCACCGGGGCCGCTACGGCCGTGGCGCGCCGTCGTCGGGAGGTGGCCAGCCTGTCGGCCATCGACTTCGTCCGCAGCTCATTCGCGAGCCAGCTGAGCCGCGGCGTACCGATGGACGAGCTCCTGCTCCAGATGGTGGAGGCTTTGAAGGACGGGTTCAAGCTCGACGCCGCCGAGGTCTGGCTTTGCGAGGCGGGAAGCCTGCGACTGGCGGCGGCCGAGCCTGGAAAGGAGAGGAAACCAGTCCCAATCAGTCCAGCTGAAGAGACGATCGCCGCAAACGCACACGTCTCGAGCGCAGCGTGGGTCAAGGTATGGCTGCCGGCTTTGTCAGAAGGACGGGGCCAGGCGACTCTCCGAATCGCGCCCGTCAGCAACAGCGGACAGCTCTTCGGCCTGGTAGTGGCCGAGCGGGCGCGCAAAGGCGAAAGCCTCGCGGCCGAAGTCGACGTAACCCTCGAAGAGTTGGCGCGAGAGCTGGGAGTGGCGCTGAAGAAGGCGCACCTGGACTCGTCACTGCAGGACTCTCTCGAGCAGCTGCGCGGGCAGGCGGCCGAGTTGCAGGCGTCGCGTGGGCGGTTGGTTGCGGCCGCCGACGCGGAGCGGCGGCGCATCGAACGTAACCTGCATGACGGCGCGCAGCAGCACCTCGTTGCGCTTGCGGTCAAGGTTCGGCTGCTCGAGCAGTTGAGCGAACGCGATCCCGAACGCGCCAGAGCGTTGATGAAGCAGCTTCAGGATGACGTCATGGCGGCCATGGAAGAGCTGCGGTCGCTGGCGCATGGAATCTACCCGCCGCTGCTCTCGAGCGCAGGTCTCGGCGTGGCGATGAGTGCCGCGTGCCGGCTGGCGCCGGTGCCGACGAGTCTCGACGCGAATGCCGTCGGCAGGTACGCGCCCGAGATCGAGGCAGCCGTGTATTTCTGCTGCCTGGAGGCCCTCCAGAACGCCGCCAAGTACGCCGGCGCGACCGCCTCTGCGCGCGTGAGAATTTGGGAGGATGGGGGCGGCTTGCTGTTCGAGATTTGCGATGACGGCGCCGGCTTTGAACCCAATCGGCATGCTGAAGGCGCCGGCCTTACCAACATGCGCGACCGCATTGGGGCGGTCGGTGGAACGTTGCGGGTGGAGTCCGGCGGCGGTGGAACGCTGATCCGCGGTGTGCTGCCGCTGAGCGGAACCGGTATCGATCCCGCTGTTCCTCCCGGCTAGTTCCCCAACTCGTGCAGCGGGAATCGCTAGGCATCGGCGCCAGACTTCGTCTTGTTCGCGGTTATGTCGACTCCGGTTGCAAGAGCCAGTTCAGTTGGTCCAGATGGTTCGAGTAGCGTCCCGTTTGGGCTACCAATGTTGTCGCGCGCTAGACTCCGGGCGATGCGCTGCGGACGCTGTGGCGAAGAGAACCCCGAACGCGCGCGATTCTGTCTTGCATGCGGCGCTCCATTGGCAGGCGAATCCAAACAGGAGCGCAAGGTCGTGTCCGTGCTCTTCATCGATCTGGTCGGCTTCACCGGGCGCTCGCACGATGGTGATCCTGAGGACGTCCGCGACACCCTCCAGTCCTATCACGGGGCTGCGGAACGAGTCATCGGATCATTCGGAGGCAACCTCGAGAAGTTTATCGGCGACGCGGTTATGGCCGTCTTCGGCGCACCGATCTCTCATGGTGACGACGCCGAACGCGCAGTGAGGGGTGGCTTGCGAGTTTTGGCCGCTGTCGAGGAGCTTGGCCTCCAGGCTCGCGCCGCGGTCAACACCGGCGAAGCCCTGGTCGCAGTCGGCGCCGCCGCCAGCTCGGGTCAAGCGCTCGCCATGGGCGATGTGGTCAACACCGCTTCGAGGCTGCAGGCGTCCGCCCCGCCCGGTGGACTCGTGGTCGGCCACGAGACCTATCTCCTCACCCGCAACGCGATCCGCTACGAGAGCCTCGCCTCGATCGATGCCAAAGGCAAGCCGGAGCCGGTCATGGTCTGGCGCGCACTCGAAACCTTGGCCGCTGCACCCGAGCGACCGAAGACCCCCATGGTGGGCCGCGACCGTGAGATGGATCTCTTGAGTTCCATCTGGGACCGCGCCGTGACGGACCGGCGGCCGCATCTCGTCACTGTCGTTGGGCCGCCGGGCATCGGCAAGTCCCGGCTGCAACGCGAATTCTCGACGTATGTGCAGGCGCGAGCGGGTCGCGTGGCCAGAGGACGCTGCCTGCCGTACGGCGAGCGCGCGGCTTATGGGGCCTTCATTCAGCTGATCCGCACGACAGCGGAAATCTACGAGAACGATTCGAAAGAAACGGCCCGAACGAAGCTGGCAGCCGCGATCGGAAAGCTGGTTCCAAGAGCAGAGGCCGAAGAGACGACATTCAATCTCTCGATTCTCATGGGCTTGAGCGTGGGTGAGCAGTCTCTGCAGCGGGTTTATCTTTTCTTCGCGGCGCGCCGCCTCCTCGAAATGCTTGCGTCAACGCAGCCGCTTTTGCTGGTGTTCGAGGACATGCACTGGGCCGACAGTGGACTACTTGACCTTGTCGACTACTTGGCGGCGCACTTGAAGGACACGCCGGTGCTGATCATCGGCCTGGCCAGACCGGAGTTCATCGATCAAAGGCCCGGTTGGGGAAGCGGCCTCTTTGCCCACACCATGATCGGGCTCGAGCCCCTGTCCGGCGCGGACGCGACCGTGCTCGCCGCCAATCTGCTAGCGAAAGCGGTTGGTCGCAAGGAGACGATCGAGCGACTGGCTGAAGCGGCGGAAGGGAACCCGCTGTTCATTGAAGAGCTCACCGCGGCGGTTACAGAGGGACAGGAGCTTGGCTCCGGCCTGCCCACCACTGTGCGGGCGGCCATCGCCTCCCGCCTCGATGCGCTGCCGGGTCCCATCCGGGAGGTCCTCCTGGACGCGTCGGTCGTGGGCCGTGCCTTCTGGCGCGGTGTCCTTCAGTCGCTTGGCACCCACGCCAATCTGGACGATGAGCTGGCGGTCCTTGAATCGCGCGACTTCATTCGCCGGGTGCCGACCAGCAGGGTAGAGGGTGACGTCGAGTACCAGTTCAAGCACATCTTGATCCACGACGTCGCGTACGCGACGCTTCCGCGCTCTACCCGCCGCCAGCGGCACCGAGTCGTGGCCGAGTACATCGAGTCGGTCACGCGTGAGTCGCGCGGCCTGGCCGCGATGCTCGCCCATCACTGGCGCGAGGCCGGCGATCCCGTGCGCGCGATCGGATATCTGATGCTCGCGGCGGAGCAGGCGCTCAACGGATGGGCCCTGGACGACGCCGTCTCACTCTTCGACTCGGCGCTCGCGCTGGCGGTGGACGATGAGCAGCGTTCTCGGATTCGACTCGCCCGTGGTCTTGCGAGATCGAAGCTTGGCGACTATCCGGCGGCAGTCGCGGATCTGGGCGAACTGCTGCCACACCTTGAGGGTCGCCAGCGCATCGAGGCGCTGCTCGGGTACTCGTGGGCTACTGAGTGGATCGAGCACACGGACGAGACGATCGGCTCCGCCGAGGAGGCGCTCCATCTTGCCCAGGAGGCGGATGATCGTGAGCTGGCGCCAGTGGCCAGGGCCATGATCAGCCAGGGTCTGGCGATGAGAGGTGGACCAGGCGATCTCGACAGCGCCGCGGAGGTGGGCGAGGAGGCGCTCCGAACCTGGGTCGCCGGTTCCCGCCCCTGGGAGCGCCTCAACCACGAGCACATGCTCGGGGAGCAGTACTACTGGACCGGCCGGATAGCGGACGGGAATGCGTTGATGACCTCGGCGTCGAGGTCGGGGACTGACCCTCAGAGCATTCAGACCCGACTTCGCAGCGCCGCGTTGATGGCGCAGATTCTTTGCTCGACCGGACGCTACGAGGAGAGCATTCAGCTTTTCGACGAGACGATCCGGCTCGGTCAGGAGCTCGGGCGGCCCATCAGGATCGTCCGCAACTACTCGACGCAGCCGCTGCGGGAGCTTTTCGACATCGAGGAGGCGCGTCGCAGGAGCGAGGAGTCGCTCGAGGGGCCAGACGAAGCGGCCGGCTTTGGGATGCCGCGCGCGAACGCCAGGACCGACGTGATATTTACAGCGCTCCTGACCGGCGACATCGCCACGGCCGAGAACTTCTGGCGCATCCAGTGGGACGAGTCAAGCAATACCAGGGCATGGACGCGATGGTTGATCAGCTGCCGGCTCGCGGCCGCACGAGCCGAGATGGAGCTGATGATGGGCAGGGCCGAGGAAGCGGTCGATTGGGCTCGAAAGACGATCGAGCTGTGCCTCCCCGTGCGCCGGCTCAAGTATGAAATCGTCGGTCGGACCCTTTTGGGAAGGGCGCTGCTCGAGTCTGGCAAGGCGGCCGACGCGGTCGCAAAGTTGAGGCTCGCCGTCGAGCAAGCGGATCGGCTCGGTTCGCCGCCTCTCCGCTGGCAGGCGCAGGCGGGTTTGGCCCAGGCCCTCTATGCGACTGGCGATGACAACGGAGCGGCGCGTTGCTTCGCCGCTGCCTCGACGGTCATCCAAGACGTTGCGGCCGGGCTCGCGGCCGAGCGCTCAACTCGCTTCCTTGCCGCTGAGCCCATCCGCGCGGTCCTGGCCGGTGGAACCAAGGCACGCCAATAGGCGGCGGGGCCACGAGCGGCGAATCAGCAGCGGTGCTGAGGGTCGAACTTGTGAGAGTTGTGCGGCGCTCTGGTTTGCCGCGCCTGATTCCGGAAGCCCGAAAGCTGTTAGCCGGTGTCCATCTAATCCGGCTCGATGACGCCCTTCTGGACCACGCAGCCGATCTCGATCCGAATGAGCCCCGATCGTTGGACTCGATCCATGGGCTTTTACTTCCGCGGGAGCCATTACGGCATTGAGGATGTTCCGGGCGCCGATTACGGCGACATTTCGACGCGGCCAGACGTGCGTTATGTGGTCGATTCGACCCTCTACCCCACGGTGGGGGGCCTCGACGGCCTGATGCGCGACCACTCACTGAGCGCGGTCAAGCACATCGGCGCGTTCGTGGTCTACGAGAACCCCGGCTACAACGGCGCCTGACGGGCTTGCCCACGCCTCCACCGGGCAATGGCGGCTGAGCGCCACTCGGCTCGAAGAGTCCGCCGAGGATTTCAGACAATGTGGTTGCGTTGAGCCAGGCTCCGATGAGGCCCGAGGGCAGCGCGACGACCACATTTGCGGTTCCCTCGACAACCTCGCACATCCGGTTTCCGGACCGGTCGCCGATGTCCTGTCGATAGCCCGCGTAACAACCGATCTGGAGACCGTCGACTTCGGGTAGCCGCGGGAAGAGCGCGAGCAAACTCATCCAGCCTCGAGACACGATTTCTGGATCCACCTCGCCGGCCGCGTCGCCCGGAACATCGTCGAACGACGGTCCGCCCACCTCCATTGGCGTGATGTACCACATGACGTTGTCAGGCTGGTCATGAGCGGCGAGCATCAAGCCGAGAGGCATGGCGACGACGCTCGTGGTCGTTAGTGCGCCGCGCGGGGCGCGCACGCAGATCATGTGGACTCGTCGGTGCTTGATCTGCTCGGTCTGCGCCGTTTGACCCACAAGACCTTCCAGGAATCGCTTGCTGCCGCATCCCGCGGCGACCACGATCGCCTTGGTTTCAAGAACTACCTCCTCGCCACTGCCCGGGACGCTCACGGAAATCGCCTCTACCCGCCTTTCGCTGAAACGCGGCGTGGCACGACCGTGAAGAATCCGCGCGCGGTGGCCATTGTTGAGGACCTCGACCAGGCGACGCTTGGCAACGCTTCGGTCCGGCAATCGAACCGCGGCCAGGCCGAGCGGCGCGACAAATCCCGTTGGCAACGCGGCTGTGGGGAGACCCTCAAACGCCGGCATGTTCGGGAGCGGAATCAGGACCCAGTCATGGCTGAGCT
>WNFT01003807.1_pt1 | contig 13192 bp, 8 predicted proteins | sample 5400191 | NCBI WGS metagenome assembly WNFT01 (sample SAMN13153359, study PRJNA577476) | soil metagenome | isolation source: 80 cm saprolite under Madrone tree | place: USA:California | collected 2016-06-14
TTGCGCATTCCGGAAAGCGCGGGCGACAAGATTACGCTCCATGCCAAACTGAACTACCGCAAGTTTAGCTGGTTCAACACGCATTTTTCTTTCGCGGGGATCGAACAACCCGAGCTTCTTGCAATCACTTCGCTTAGTAATCGCACTAAGACAACTCCCGACTACGACGACCGCAAATGGGCGTTTAATGGAGACACTTCGAAGGTGTCCGGCAACGTCAAGACGATTCCCGATCTACCCATCATCACAGTTGCTGAGGACACCAAGACGCTGCGCGTTCTTCCTCGCAACGCTCCTGTTGCACAACCCAAGACCGTTAGCGCCAAAGAAGATTGGACCCGCTGGAACGATTACGGCATCGGGCTTTTCTTACAAGGCGATTTGAAAGCATCTGCCGCGGCTTTCGCGAAAATCACAGAAGCCGATCCACAAAACCCCGATGGGTGGACCAACATCGGCCGCGCCCTGCTTCAGGAGGGAGATACCGCCGGCGCGCGCAAGGTCCTTGAGAAATCTCTCGCCATCAACCCGCAATTGGCACGTACCAACTATTTCTACGCCCGCGCCCTCAAGGAAGACGGCGATTATGAAGGCGCGATCAGCCACTTGCGGATCGTGCTGGAACAATTTCCGCGTGATCGCGTCGTGCGCAACGAACTTGGGCGCGTCCTATTTCTTCAGAAGCGCTACGCCGATGCGGTCAAGGAATTCGAACAGACTCTTTCCATTGACCCTGAAGATCTGCAGGCGCACTACAATTTAATGCTCTGCTACAACGGCCTAGCCGACGACGCCAAGGCCAACGAACACAAAGCGCGTTATCTGCGCTTCAAGGCCGACGAATCGGCGCAAGCCATCACCGGCCCGTACCGCCAGACGCACCCCGAAGACAACAACGAGCGGCAGGCGATTCACGAACACGTCAGCGTCGCGCTAGTTCTGGCCCCACAGAGAAAATCACCCGCGCCAAAGGCTGCTGCAAAAACGGCGCCGCAAGATGGCGTGAAGCCCGGCGGTGGGCGATAATCTCCCGCAACGATTCCCAATTGAACCGAGAGGGCTAATGACCTGGATCAAGACTCTTCGCATGGACGAAGACCCGCTGGTGAAGCGCGCGATTGAAGAGGAGCGCAAGCTCTACCCTCAGGAATACCGCACGCCCGCGCCCGCCGTTGACCGCGGCGAAGAGAACAGCATTACAGCGTCGCATTCGCTTATTCCAGACGCTCTCTATCATTCGTTTTCAGCGTATGGCGTCTTGCTGTCGCCGGATCTCCCGTTGAAACGCCATCAGCACGAAATGATCGCCACAATCGTCTCGGTTACGAACCGGTGTCACTATTGAATCGAATCCCACGCAGAGTTTCTGCGTCGAGTTACGCTGGATGAAAAAATGGTGGACGCTCTCCGCAAGGACTATCGCACGGCGCCGCTCAGCGAACAGGATCGCGTGATGCTGGATTATGTCGTCAAGCTGACGAAGGATGCTACGCAGTGCTCGCCGGAAGATCACGCGAAGCTGCGCGCCGCCGGCTTTGCTGATAAGGGAATCCTTCAGATCACGCTGATTGCCGCCTGGTTCACCTACATCAACAAGGTCGCCGACGCTCTTGGCGTCGGGCGCGACCCCATCGCGAGGCCCGAGTGAAGCGCTTCTTCCTGTTTGTTCTCCTGTGCGCCTCCGGGGCGATTTTCATTCAGCAAAAATCCGCAGTCGTGGTTAGTGCAGCGCCCGATGCCGGTTCCGTGACTTTTCGTGATGTCACTCAGCAGGCCGGGATTCGATTCGTTCACAATAATGGCGCCTTCGGGAAGAAATTCCTGCCGGAAACCATGGGACCGGGCGTGGCCTTCATCGACTACGACAACGACGGCTGGCCGGACATTTTTCTTGTGAACGGCATGGACTGGCCCGGCCATGTCCAGAAACACTCGACCCCCAGACTCTATCACAACAATCATGACGGCACGTTCACCGACGTGACGCACAAGGCTGGGCTCGACGTCGAACTGTTTGGAATGGGCGTGGCCGTCGGTGACTACGATAACGACGGCTTCGACGATCTTTTCGTCACCGCCTACGGGCAGAGCCGCCTTTTTCACAACAACGGCAACGGCACGTTCACGGATGTCACACAAAAAGCGGGCCTGCTGGGGCCCAAGGAATTCAGCACCAGCGCCGCTTGGGTGGACTACGACAAGGACGGCCATCTGGACTTGGTGGTCGGCAACTATGTCCAGTGGACGCCGGAGACGGATCTCTATTGCACCCTCGACGGCAAGAGCAAATCGTATTGCACTCCGGAATCCTACAAAGGCACTTCCGTTCGCCTCTGGCACAACGGCGGCAACGGCACTTTCGAGGACGTAACGCAGAAAGCCGGCCTCGGCGAGCCTACGTCGAAGACTCTCGGTGTCGCCGTGCTTGATTTCGACAATGACGGCTGGCCGGACCTTTTGTTTTCGAATGACACGCAACCGAACAAGCTTTATCGCAACAATGGCAACGGCACATTCACCGAAAAAGCGGTGGTCGCGGGAATCGCCTTTAGCGAAGACGGCGTGGCCCGTGCCGGCATGGGCGTGGACGCCGCCGACTACGATCACTCCGGCTTCCCCAGCCTGCTGATTACGAACTTCTCGAATCAGATGCTTTCGCTCTATCACAACGAAGGCAAAGGACTCTTCGTTGACGAGGCTCCGCGCTCCGAAATCGGCCGCGCTTCCCTGCTCACTCTTGGCTTCGGCTGTTTTTTCTTCGACTACGATCTCGATGGCTGGCCCGACGTTCTCGTTGCCAACGGCCATATCGATGCCGACATCCAGCGCGTTCAGGCCAACGTGAAATACGCCATGCCCCCGCATGTGTTCCGCAATATTGGCAAAGGCAAATTTGAAGAAGTCACCAAGTCACTCGGCCCAGCTTTCGCTTTTCCCCGCGTGGGCCGTGGCGCCGCCTACGCCGATATCAACAACGATGGCCGGCTGGATTTGTTGCTTTCTACGAATGGCGGCCCAGTCTATCTTTTCCGGAATGAGGCGCAAGGCGCCGCCGCTTCGAATCACAGTCTGCGCATCAAATTGATCGGCACAAAATCCAACCACGATGGCATCGGCGCGACCGTCAAACTCACCGCTGGTGGCGAGACGCAAACGCAAATGCTTCGCAGCGGCTCCAGCTATCTCTCCGCCAGCGAACTCGTTTTGACATTCGGGCTTGCCCAGAATGAAAGGGCCAACGCGATTGAGATTCGGTGGCCCAACGGCCAGATCGATCGTCTTTCGAACATTACGGCCGGCCAAACCATCACCGTAACCGAAAGCAAAGGCGTCACCGCCTCCCGCCCCTTCGCCAAGAAAAACTAAACGCTTCCGCGAAAACATCTAGGTCGCAAAACAAAAACGCCCCGGAATCGGCCAGGGCGTTTTGTACTCCATTTGCAGAAATGTTTCTAGAACTGGTTCCACAGGAACTGGTTGTACACCTCGTGGTGGAACTGGACCTCGGGGACTTTCACCACAGTGCCCAGAGAGCGCGGACAGCGGTCCGCTGCGCCGCGCTTCAGATCCGCGTAGCGGGCCTTGACGTCAGCTCCGAAGAGCGTGGTGGTCCATTCCGCCTTCTCGAAATTTTCCAGCGCGGTATAGATATTGTCCGGGAGGTAGCGCTGCGCCGAGCGCAGATTCTTGACCTTGGCGATCTCGCCGTCGAGGCCGGTCTTGAAGATGGAATACATGACCATGTAGGGGTTCGAGTCGGGAGCAACGGCGCGCACCTCCGTGCGCATGCTCTTCTCGTTGCCGATGGGGATCCGCACCATGGCGCCGCGGTTGACCGCCGAAGCATTGAGCTGATTGGGCGCCTCGAAGTGCGGGTCTAGCCGACGGTAGGCGTTGACGCTGGAATTGATCAGCAGGCAGATATCGTTGCCATGGCTGAGAATGCGATCCACGAACTCCCAACCGAACTTGCTGAGTTTCTCCTCGCCCTTGGGATCCCAGAAGAGGTTTTTGCCGTCCTTGCTGATGGAAACGTTGGTGTGCATGCCGTTGCCATTGACGCCGACCACCGGCTTCGGCAAAAAGCACGCCGTGAACCCCATGTTGGTGGCCACTTGGCGGCAGATCAACTTGTAAAGCTGAATCTGGTCGGCAGCGGCGACGACTTCACCGTACCCATAGTTGATTTCGAACTGCGAGGGCGCGACTTCCGGGTGATCTTTCTCGTTTTGGAAACCCATCGCTCGCTGGACTTCGGCGGTGGTATCGATAAACGTGCGCAACGGATCGCCGGGCAGCGAGTGGTAGTAGCCCCCGGTATTGACGTATTCGAATTTGCCCGTTTCGTTGTAACTCCGCTCTGCGTTTTGGCCTTTGAAAAGGAACCCTTCAATTTCATTGGCGGCGTTGAGCGTGTAGCCCTTCTTTTCGTGGAGACCATCAGCGTAGCCCTTCAGCACTCCACGAATGTCGGCGGCGTAAGGCGAACCGTCCTTGTCAATCACGTGCCCGAAAATGAGAACCTTGCCGGATCCAAATACGTCCGCAGGCGCCCAGTAAAACGCGCCCCAGTCCATCGCCAGCCGCAAGTCGCTTTCGCGCTGCGCCGTGAATCCGCGAATCGAAGATCCGTCGAACGTCAGATTGTCCCAGCTCTTGATCAAAAACTTCTTGTCGTAATCGAGCATGTGCAGGCGGCCTTCGAGGTCGCTGAACAGGACGGTCACCGCCTTGATGCGCTTTTCATCCGTCAAATACTTGAGGCGTTCTTCCTGAATCTTGTGTTCGGCAACTCGTTTCTGACGTTGCTCTTTGGCTCTCAGATTCAACTGCTCCAGCTCATCATAGGAAAGGGCTAGAAAATTGCGCAGTTCGTTCGACATGAATCTCCTCAAAGTGGGATAAGACGCAACCCTTCGGGGCAACTCTACGCCAGCAAGGGACCCGCCGACCCGCACTAGGGTATCGCGCAGGTATTCCGACCGTCAATCGAAAGACCCGATGCAAAGAATCAAAAAACCTAAAGCGAACGTCTTGTCGATGGTTTGCGTACTGTGGCAACCTTGCGTTTCGAGAACCTGGCGTTATTTTGCGTAAGATTGCCCAAAGACGCTGAAGCGCGATAGAATGTCCAAAGTGGCCCGGTAGTGTAATCGGTTTAACACGCCGCCCTCTCAAGGCGGAGACTACGGGTTCGATTCCCGTCCGGGCTACCAAAATCGTCATACATCATGGCTTGGGGCGTATTGGGATGGGTTATGAAGTGTTCCCAATAAAACCTAAATGTCTCCATTCAAATGACTTGCCGAAGTTCGTTTTGCAATTTCGTTCTTGTGAAGACCAGCGACTGAATCCGTGCCTCCGGTGTTTGCTCGCACTTTGCAAAACGCCCTCGAAGACACGCTTGACTTAAAGCTCACAAAAAACTTGTACGGAGTCTTGGCGTAAGCTTCGGCTGAACTTTAACCGGCGACAGGCTGTTCCCTAAAACATTTCGTCAGCGCTTCAGACTTTTCGCGCGGCGACGCCCCTTTGCTTTCCTTGGCTGAATAAACTGCTCGCGCAGCGAGGTCGCTCTCCAGATTGGCCCTCACATTGTTTCTCGCGGTGCACCATAAATTTGACGCTCATTCCATAAGAATTGCCCCTCTGGTCGATAACTGAAAGCCACATACTTACGGCTTGGCGATCTTTGTACTGCTCCGGAATGGACGCCTGTCCCACGCCGAGAAGCAAACCATCAAGATCACCATCAGGGAGAAGTTTGCCATTGCTGCCAAGACGGTGGTTCAACACATCCTCCGGATCGTGTCCGGCCAGGCCATGAGAGGGAAACATGTAGACGCATTCCCGCGGCACCTTCATCCAGGGTTTTTCGAGCCAACGGAATTGCCATTCGTGCCATGGAATTCCTAGTCTGTATTCCATAGGTGAAATAATCTTATAAGATTCGTTTTGCATCATGATGGCTAACATGTATCCCGTTCCGCCGCCAGGCAAATCGAAAACTGCAGTGTCTATTGCCCTAGGCGATTGGGACAAACATTTCCCATCAACGAATGAAGTTCCTTTAAGAGAATTCTTTGGAGATTTGAAGTTGCGATGGGAAGAATGCTTCCGATTGGACACAAAGCCTCGCCGCAAAGGGAATTCAGCTCTAGCCCTGCGTCCTGGTATGAAGTCGTCGTTCTGGTGGGAAAGCGTACTCAATAAATCTTACGTGGTGGTGCGGCTCTCGTCAAATTAATTCGCGGGGATGAAGAAGCCCACTCGTAACAGGCTTGCTGTCAAAGAAGGATCTCCAACGAGGTTCGCTCAGCTGACTAATCCGTTTGCTTTTTGTGGTGTGAGGCGGAGCGCTTGAAGTATATGGGACCTTCTTTCTTGTAAGCGTCAACTCCTTTTTTCAAGAGGAACTCACAGATCTGAGACACACTTCTTGTCTCAGCTTCTCCAACTTCCTCGAGAATCGTCTTGAGCTCAGGATCGATCCGGATACCCTCCTGGCATGAAGTCACGCGATTTTCTTTCCTACTACGCGACGCAGTTTGCTACGGTCGAAGTGGACTCTACGTTCTACGGATGTCCTTCTGCGAGCACAGTCAACAATTGGGATGCTCGAACTCCCGAGGACTTCCTCTTCTCCGTCAAAATTCCGCAGGTAATTTCGCATGAAAAAGTGCTAGTGGACTGCGATGCTGAATTGGAGGAGTTCGTGAAAACGATGGACATTCTCGGTCCAAAGCTTGGTCCTATGGTCTTTCAGTTTCCGTCGTTCGACCGCTGGAAATTCCCGAAGCAAGAAAGCTTTCTAGCAGTGCTGACACCTTTCTTGAAGAAGTTGCCTGTCGATCACAAATTTGTAATCGAGATTCGAAACAAGACCTGGCTCGATGCCAGATTCGCGGACGTGCTAAGGGAGCACAACGTCGCTTTGGCGCTGACCGACACCTCGTTTATGCCGAGACCGTGGGAGTTAAAACAAAAGTTCGATCTGGTTACAGCGGACTTCGCTTATGTCCGTTGGCTTGGAGACCGCAAAGGGATTGAGAAGCAGACAACGACCTGGGACAAAACTGTCGTTGACCGCACTAGCGATTTGAAGAATTGGGTTGAGGTTTTCAAATCGCTGGTGAGCAATACGAAAGTCTTGAACATTTTCGCGTTCAGCAACAATCACTATGCCGGCCACGGTCCCGCAACGGCAAAACTGTTTATGGATTTGTGGAGCAAGAGTTACCGATAGTCAAGAGGGTTTACTGATGGGGCCGCATATTAAAACTGCCTTGTTTTGCACACCATATCGAAGTGCTCAGGGATTTACCCGAAAAGTGATCAAGGTCTTTCACCGATTGACGGTTCGATAGATCATGGCAAGCTAGTTCGGTAGCTTAAAGGACGCGCTGTCGGGGACTTCCCCCTCTCCCCCTAAGAGAGTTAGTAATGAACGGTCCTGTTCATCGCAGACCCAAGCAAAGGCTTTTTGATGGCAGGATTGAGAAGCGCCTTCCTACTTCAGTTCCTGTCTATCTCGCAAGCCTAGATGAACCGCGTGCTCGGGAGCGAGCACTTACGGAAAATGTCAGTCCCCACGGTGCGCGTGTAGTCAGCCAGCGGTCCTGGCGGTCTGGTGAAGAGTCGCTCATTACCCCTTTAACGGGGGAATTTCCGCAAGTCGGAAGAGTGATTTATTGTTTGCCGACAGCGAGACAGCGCTTTTGTTTGGGCGTAGAGTTCCCGTCCCGCGCGGTTAAATGGGACGTTGATTCCAGTGACTAGCCCGGTCGAACCTACCCGTTTGGTTGCCCGTAAAGCCTATCATCAGGCTCAGCCTGTCTAAGTCCTTTAGGGTTGGATATTGGGCTACACTTCCGCTCTTGCGGGTTGCGAAGTGTCCACCCACGTCCCAACCGCTGAATGTAGCTCCAACCCAACGGCGTATCGTTTCTTCGCTAGATGATGACAATAAATTACCCTTGCTCGTGATTGGATGCTGCCGTGGTAAGACTTCACGATCACGCGCTCTCCTGGTTTCCACGCACGCACCGTTACAACTCGGACGCCATGTAAGCTGAAGTTTTCCGTAAATACCAATTCCGTGATGAACGGCCGCGTCGCACTTGAGACCTGTAGAGCCACGGTAGCAGGGGTCCGCTTCTGGATTCTCTTGCAGTCAGTGGGCATCCGGCAATGCTCCTCTCAGGTATAGGACGTGCGCGGAAAATTAACCGGGATTTCATGTCCGAATGATAAGCGAAACGTACAGGGCGGAGTCAATCGCTCGCGAGCGGACGATTGCGCATTTCGTAAAGAGGTATCGGGCTAGCCCCTGATTAACGCAGCGCTAATCTCACCCAAGGGAGTTTGGGTACTGAAACGCCGTGATACGATGAGCCACAGTTCCCTTCAGTTCCTCTGTGGAGAAAATCTCCTGGATGCTGAACCTGTCCGATGTCTTAACGTATCTGATGTCTTGGCAGAACGGGCAGACCAATTTGCGCATTCTCTTGTCCACGGGCGACGGCAGGTTCTCATTCGACTGCACGCTGTTAGGGTTTTCGGACACAGGTATCTCTGTTCAGCTTTCAGGTGACTCCAACTCCATCGATCTTAATTTGGTTGGCTATGATTTCGAGTTCCTGGACGAATCCGCTGCAAACATACCTCGTGAGGAAACCCCGGCACACCCGGTCTATGTGCGGGGACTCAGGGCGAATCGCGGTCCCGGTGAAACACTGTTCATTCTGGAGGTTGCGGTCACGCAGTAAAGTGCAGGAATCTAAACGCGCTCATGGACTTGTGGGCCAAGAGAAAGTAAGCTGGTTTCTCCCGATTCTCCTACCCGACCACGCAGCCCAGTGAAAAGAATCAGGCACACGGCAACTTCCCACAACGAGACTTGAACGAAGCCGCTGGCGCGGCAGACGCTTCGCGTGCTATGCTCCGCACGTCATGCCCCAGCGTAACGTATCGAATTGCGGTTGTCGCGCGCGCTCATTTTCTAAGTACCGCAAAACCAATAGCTTACGGATGGACGAAAAGATTGAATTCCCATAGCCATTAGCCCGCATCTGCCGCAAACGCCAGCGTCTTCCTTCAAGTTGTTGTATCGAAAGCGCGCAAACACACCGTGCTCGTGTGAGGAGCTTGCTCACTCGCGCTTCCGATACAACACTAAGACTTCTGGCTCGTTTCGCGGGGTTTGTATCTACCTTTTGCGCGGTGACGGTTTCTATTCAGGTTCGTCTGACGCCGGTGGAGCAGTTTCCACTAGCTCAATACCGCGAACGCTCGGCAAGTTCGCGGATCCGACCAGGAATTGCAGCATAATCAGGCCGTAACGATTGGCCTTCACCGAAAACTCCTCGATCACCGCCTTGTTGACTGTGCCGGCAGCGGCTACGATATCGAAATTGTTCAGAACCGTTTGCCCATCGAGCACCACATTAAACATGCGGCTTCCGGGGGTTTTGAAAAATCCCTCGGCGAAGTGCAGGCGCACCTTGTAGGTTGCTCCCGGGATCAACCCGGCGATGAAGTACCCAAAGGATCCCAGGCCCGTTCCCACTCGTTGAGTTAGGTAAACCTCCTTTGGTGCGGGATCGGTCACCGAGGATATATCAAGGAGGTTGATGGGAATGGAAGAGCCGATTCTACCGCCCGCAAAGTCGGTATCGGCGAGAAACGAACCGACGGCAGGACCGCCCGCATTAATGGCGATACTCGCGGTGCTGCCTCCGGTGCTGCCTTGGATGACTGTGGCCGAAGTGCGGTCGTCGTTATCGTCACGATGGTCCTGATCGTCCCGGTCCCAGTCGTCAGAATCTGCTCGTCTCAATTCAATGCCGCAGATGGTGGGCTGGTCTGCCAGTCCGGGAACGAATTGAATCGAGACAATACCGTTCTCGTCCGGTTTCACTGTAAACTTTTCCGCCACGGCTTTGCTCATTGCGCCAGCGATCGCGAAGATGTCGAAGTCGGTCAACACTTGTTCGCCGTTCACAATCACATTGAAGAGACGTTTGCTAGGTGCAGCGAAGGTATTCTCCGCGAAGTGCAAACGCAGGGTATAGGCCGCTCTCGGATTGAGGTTAGGGATGGCCCAGTCACTCGCACCCCAGTGTTCGGTCTGGTAGACGCCTTGCGGCGCAGGATCTGTCACCCCGGAAGTGTCAATCACTACTCCGTTGTGGGAGTTCGAGAATCCGCCGGCCGAGAAGACATCCGTAGTGAAATTCTCGACGGCATAAGCGCCGGCGTTGATGGCGATTCCCGCCCCATGTCCGAAAGGCCGGGTTGTTGCTGAGGCTCCGTTCGATGAAATTGATTCTCCCCCAGGACCGACAGCACGCACTTGATAGTAATAGGTCGTGCTCGGGCTTAAGCCCTGGTGGGCGTAATGAACTCCGTGATAATGCTGAACCACCAAGTTGTTGAACGAGGGTTGGAAATCCGCAGTAGTGCTGGCGTAAATGTCGTAGCCGTCCGGCGCGACGAGCCCCCGGGCGTCCTCGTCAAATTCCCAGCGGAGCTCGATTTGATTGCTGAACTTTGATTCCGCCCGCAGCTCGCGAGGGGCGGCGGGTGCGCCAGCATCCCAAGTGAACACTCGTACGTAATCAACCAGCATATCGGCAGGACTTGGTGTCGAGTTGTCCGGCCCTGGTTTGGGGAAATTGCCGCCTATCGCCTGGTTTAAGAGAATGAAGAACGGGTGGTTAAATACCCACTGGCTTCCGGCAGGGATAAAGTTCGGTGTAACCGTCAAGAATGGCTTCTTCCAATCGTCTCGATAGAACTGCATCTTATACGGCGACCACACCACACCGTAGGTGTGGTAGCCGGGATCATCCACTTGACCATTATTCGGAAAGATGTATCGCGCGCCGATTCCGCTCCCTCCAGAATAGCCCGGCCCGTGATCGGTGGACGAAGTGGTGGTAGCCGTATATTGTGGGACCCATTCCATGATGTCGGACTCGCCACAGTTCGGCCAGCCCACCGAGTTAATGTTGGTTCCCAGCATCCAAAAGGCCGGCCACAGCCCATCACCGACGGTCAGTTTTATTCGCGCTTCAATGCGGCCATATTGAAACTGCTGCAAACCCTCGGTTTTCATCCGCGTGGACGTCCACGTTCCACTCGGTGTCTTTATCGCGCGGATGACCAAATTGCCGTTGCCGTCCATGAAGACATTCGGCATAGCGTTACTGCAAGGTGCGGCATTGGACCCTGCGGCACAATAGACTTCCAATTCGGCATTGCCCCAGCCACCGCCGCCCACCTCGTACTTCCAGTTCGTGGGGTCCGGGAAGGATCCCGTTGGGCCATTGAATTCGTCGCTCCATGCCTGTGTCCACTGCGCGTGTGCTGGCAACGCCATTGCAGCCAAAAGGAATGAGGCCAGCAGCACCCATCGGGCACCACTTGAAACATGTTTTCTATACTGTGTATTTTTGGCGACTTTGAATCTCCTGTACATGATTTGTGATTCCTCCATCGGTTGTGAAACGAGACCTACTTTCTCAGCTTTCCGAGAGAATGTTTTCCTCGGCAAAGCCGCCGAAACACTCGCAAAATACACCAACTATGAAGCATTTAGAAAGAAATTTGATGCTGAGCGGTGTATCCAGTTGGGTAGCCCATGCAGTCGATAGACCCCTGCTAAATTACGTTTCGGACCAAATCAATTATGCGGACGTGCTCGATCTTACGCCTCGGCGAAAACTATCACGCAGTACGCTCACTGCCTCCGAGCGAAGACCGCAACAAAACGACATGAACTTTGGGAAGTCGCCTATACGGAAATCTGGACCGCGGTCCACAAGCGGCGTTCGAGTCCCTCAGCTCTTGAGTAAATGACCATACTGAACGCGGCGTAGGAGGCCGCCAGCATGGCACGTCGGAAAAAGACAACCAAACGCTCCAAGCCCAAAACAATACTTCGACTGCCCGACTTGGAACAGTCGAAGAACGCAGTTCTGAACTCGCCAGCAGCAGTGAGCTGGGAGATTTTCAGGTCCGTGAGGAACATTGGGTGATCGCCGACCTTGTTGGCAAAGGAAAGCACATCCGCACAGTCCTGGTTCCAGCGTGGACGAAGCGCGCTGTGGATGAGTAGACCGATGCAGCCAGGATAAGCACAGGTGCGCTCTTCCGGCGAGTAAATAGGCCAGGAAAGATCTGGGGCGAGGGCCTCACACTTAAAGCCATCTGGCATATCGTCAAAGTGGCTGCGAAACGTGCCGGTATCGAGAATCTCGCTCCACATGACTTGCGCAGTACCTGCGCAAGATTGTCTCACTTGGCTGGCGGCGAGCTCCAACAGACTCAGTTTCTGCTGGGGCACGCATCAGTTCAGACGACCGAGCACTGTCTTGGATGCAAACAGAAACTGCGACACGCGCTGAATGACAACTTGGGACTGGAAGACGTCTGACAGAACCTACGGCCCAGAACCGGACTTGTCATTCCCAATGCGATCTAGTTACTGGCGCCAATATGAGAGTGATGGTGACATGAGGATTTCAGCACAGTTAGCACAAATGAGGTCACCACCTGGTCTTGGCGAGCGGCGGCTGGAATGTGAGGCAGTCTAGCGCTGCGGACCGCTGGTTTTATTGCGAGAGCCCGACGCGGTGCACAAGGTCCTGGAAACGTGGGTCCGACCGTAAGGGGTCAAACCTCGGGTCCATTTTGAGGTAGGTAAGAAGCGTGGAGTGCTCTTGATAGGCATTGTCCAAGTGCTTCATTGCTTTATCGTTCTGGCCCAGACCAAGATAAACCAGAGCAATCTGGTAGGAAGACACATAAGTCTTCTTGGAGCGCTTCTCCAATTCGGCAAGTATTTTTTGCGCCTCCCCGTGCTGACCAGCGAGGCCGTATGCGTGAGCGAGAGAAGCAATACTATTGACTCCTCTCCCCCCCGAGACCGCAATGCCTTTCTGCAGTTGGTCAACGGCTTCTTGGTACATGCCCTTCTGTTCGTAGCAGAGACCGATCCCCCAGTAGGGCACGGCAAATTTCGGGTTAAGTTCCTTGATCTTCTGTAGTTCCTGAATGGCCTGGTCGTACTCCCTGCCAAAGTATGAGATGACTCCTGCGTTTGCTTGAACCAATAAGGAGAGCGGATCGAGCTCTTGCGCGCGTTTGAGCTCAGCACGCGCTTCCGCGACGCGGCCCAACGAAGCCA
>WNFT01003808.1_pt1 | contig 13192 bp, 10 predicted proteins | sample 5400191 | NCBI WGS metagenome assembly WNFT01 (sample SAMN13153359, study PRJNA577476) | soil metagenome | isolation source: 80 cm saprolite under Madrone tree | place: USA:California | collected 2016-06-14
GTCATCGAAGTGCGACGCGCCCTTGTTCGCCAATCCCAGCAAGTAGTAATTCACCGGGTCCGGAGTCGGATCAATCTTTACCGCCAGCTCCAGTTCCGGGACGGCCTCCGCATACTTTCCGCGGCGCACGAAAACCAATCCCAGCCCGCTGTGCGCCATCGCCAACGATTGGTTTTTGGCATTGTCAAATTGCTGGTCGGCCATTTCCGCGGGCTTGGACAGTGTCGGAGCAATTTCAATCGCCTGCTTGGAATACTTTTCCGCCTTGGTCAGAGCCTGCGCCGCCTCGGACGGGTTGTTGGGCAGCCTGCGGGGAAGCGTCTGGCCGAGCATGGCGAGCGTGGACACATCGTTCGGCGCCAGCGCGAGTTCCTTTTCGCCGTACTCCACCATCTTTGGCACCTGCCCAATCTGTTGGCATTCGAATACGAGTGCCACATACACGGGAGACCTGTAACGGCTTTGCGGATACTTTTGGAGAAACGCTTCTCCCGACTCAATCTTCTTGTTCGCGTTTTCCAGCGGAACATCGTGGAATGCCTTATAGGCGGTATCTTCGTCTGCGCTGACGGGCGCCGGAGCGTCCAGCGTCAGGGGCGTAATCTCCAGGGTCTTCGATTTGTCGCTGGGCTGCGGAGCCGGCTGGCTCTGGCTTCCCTGCCCGCTCTGCGAGCTCTGCGCGCCGGCGATTCCGCTCGCGCACACGAGCACTCCCGCAATCGTCAACATTCTCCAGTTTCTTCTCATCCCTTTTCTCCTCTTCCCTTTTCCTGGTACGAGCTTCGGGCCGGATCACCTGCGCTGCCGCTGAAATTCTTCCCTAGCCTCACGGCCGCACAATGGACTTATCTCCCGCAAATGCCGCAAGTCCTTTTTGCGCGGCCAGCTTTGCCTGATCGGGCCCGCCTTCCACGGCCAGCGCGGACTGATACTCCGCCTTGGCTACGTCCGGTTTTCCCTCGTCGTCGAAAATTCGCGCCAAATAAATGTGTGACCACGCCAGCACCATGGGGTCCGCGGTCGCCGCGTACTCGCCCGTCGTCAGCCGTCCGAACACCTGCTTGGCCCTCGCCGCGTCATGCTCCAGCAGCGCCACCAATCCCAGCCCGTACCAGGCACGCGCCTGGTCCGGATACTTTGTCAATACTTTCTGAAAGGAAGTCTCTGCCGCGCGCGGATTCTTTTCCGCGATGCGCCGTTCCCCTTCCGTCAGAGCCGCGATGACTTCGGCATCATTGGGCACTGTTGTTGGCGCAGTTTTCTTTCGTCGCGCCACCTCTTCGGCTGAAGGTTCATCCCCTGTTTTTGCCGGCTCGGCTGACGCAAAATTCACCGCTGCCACGCGCTTCGACTCCGCGCCCATATCGATCGCTCTCACCAACTCCGGAAAAAAGAGCTTCATGGAGGGCTCGGAACTCTCATACTTCGGCAGCGCGCCGAAAAGCGGCCTCGCCAGGACGTAACCGTCTTCGTCATAGCGGCTCAGCGCCGCTTCTTTTTCGCCCGGCGACATCCTCTTCAGTTTCAGCTCCACTGCCCGCACCAGGCATTCCGCAAAGTAAGACGCGAAATCGTCCTTCAGTTCCGGCGCGAGCCGTGGTGCCAGCGCCGCTTTTTCAAACAGCGGCCGCTTTACAGCAACCACGCGCGGATACGTGAGCGGCAGCCGGTCCAGCAGGAAGTGCAGGAATGCGTGCCGCAACACATCCGTGGGAATCTCTTCCCCGCCGCTCAGCACCAGCGCGTAGTGATTTCCGAAGTTCCGCACGTTAGTGATTCGTCCCACCAGCGGCTCGACAACTACTGTGAATGTGTCCGGTTCTGTGGCATCCAGAATTTCCCGCAGGTAAGCCGCCGAAACGAACACGATCTGCGAAACCGGATCATGCAGCCGCACCACTTCGCGCTCGTAAATCGGCTGCACCTGCCTCCAGAGCTGGCCGATTTTCTGCTCCTCGTAATAATTCGAGAGGATTTCGCCGAAGCCTTCCAGCGCCAGCACTTCCGGCGGTATTTCGTCTCGCCGGAGAACGGTTTGAAACTTGGGCGCGGGCCCCGTCACCAGGCCAAACCAGAGGTAGCGGGAAAGCGTCGCGCCAGCATCCTGCAGTTCGTGCTGCTTATAGAATTCCCGCAAGGCGTCCACGGCCGGCCCTTGCTGCTGACGCAACCTCTCCCGCATCTGCGCCCGGAACGCCGTCCAATGGTCCGCGCTGACATTGGATTCAAAGCCTGACGCGACGAGCGCGCACATCGTCGCGAACATCGCTTCGCTGCCGTCCACCGTCACCGCGCTCGGAGGCGCTGCTCCGTGGCGTGGACGCACCGCGGGCGGAGGCGCCGCAGGGGGAGGAGCGTGCGTCTGCACCTGTGCCGGGGCTGGCGCCTGCCCTGCCGCCGGCAATGCTATTGCCGCGCACAAAGCAGACTGAAGTATTTTTCGACTAGTTTTCCTCATTCTCATCGCCGCAGTTCTCACTCGGACCAAAGGCTCTTTCTCTCTCGGCTTGCAACGTTTCCCGGCCCGGATGGGTATGCCTGCGGGACGAACCTCTCCTCTCGCAACGCCGCGGCATTCAGTCAATTTACCGTCGGCCTCCGCTTCCGTCAAGGAATCGCTTCCATTTCTCTCTCCGCCGCTCGGTGCAACGCTTGCCTCTCTTCCCGGCATCTGTTAACAGTGAGGATGCATCCAAACCCGGGCGGGATGGCTCCTTCAGATGCTTGCCGGCCCCATGAAAAAAATCGCACTCCTTCCTGCATTGGCCATCGTCACGGTGACTTTCCCAGCCCGGCTTGCCGCCCAGCTCGTGCGCGAGAATCCCACGCCACCGCCGCAAGCATCCGCCAAACAGGACGCGCAGAATTCCTCAGCGCTTCCCGTGCCTTCCGGCAAGAAACGCCTCTCCCAGGAGGTCCAGCTCACCGGCGAAGTCACCTGGCTGGACAGCGGCATCGACGTGCAGGCCGGCGAACACGTGCTCCTTGCCGCCACCGGCAAGCTCCGTTATGCCGACGCGAAAGAGGACAACGGCCCCGATGGCCTTGGCCGCGGATTCAAGGATCTTCTCCGCGTGCTTCCTTTCAACGAAGCAGGCCGCGGCGCGCTCATCGGCCGCATCGGCGATCAGGACACTGCTCAAACGTTTTTGATCGGCGCGCGCCGCGACGTGCTCGCTCCCGTATCCGGCCGCCTCTCTGTAGGCATCAATCAAACCAGCAGCGACACCGGCGACGGTAACTACGCCGTCCGCGTTGAAATCTATACTCCCCAGGACGGTTCCACTCGCGTCGCCGTAAAGCAAGTCACTTCTCTTCCCGGCATTGACACCCAACTCTTCGCGAAGATTCCCCGCCGCATCGGCGACAAAGACGGCAATCCCGGCGACATGGTTAATTTCCTCATCCTAGGTTCCGAAGTTGCCATGCAGCGCGCCTTCACCACTGCTGGCTGGGTGAAAGTCGACGCCGACGTAAAAGACACCGTGCTCCACGGCGTCCTCGGCAGTCTTTCGAAAGAATCGTATCTGACCATGCCCATGAGCCAGCTCTACCTCTTCGGCCGGCCGCAGGATTACGGTTGGGCGCACGCCGAGCCCATTAGCGTCGTCCGATCGCGTAACCATCTGCGCATCTGGAAGGCGCCCTTTCAGGTCAAAGGCGAAACGCTCTGGGTCGGCGCCGCAACGCACGATATCGGTTTCGAACGCGACCAGCGCAACGACGGTATCACCCACAAGATCGATCCCGACGTCGACCTCGAGCGCGAATACGTCGAAAAAACGCTCTCGTCCACCGGACTCGTCGCCGAAGTCTCGCACATCCTACCTGACAATCCCATGAAGGAAGCCAGGACCGCCACCGGCGGCACGTTTCATTCGAACGGCCAGGTGCTCGTCCTCAAGCTCGGCGACTCCGGCAAAGACGCGAATATCAGTACAACTGCCAGCGATAAAAACTAGCGCCTCGGTTCTTGCGCTCTATTTCGCTGCCTCCAGTTCGAGTGCAATCACCCGATCCACTTCGTCTGGCCGCAGCTCCGGCACTTTCAGCACGAGTCCTCCTTGGACGGCACTGAACTCCACGCTGCTTCTATCGCGCAGCAGCCGCGCCGAACGTACCGGCCGCGGTAGGCTCGGCAGCGCCAGCACCGGCCCATTCCAATCGAGCACATGCACGTAGACCGTCGAGCCGCGTTGCGTGGTCACACCCCACGGCCCCGCCGCCACGGGCCCGCCCCTCGTACCATAAACCGATTCCCCATACTGCTTCGTCCACTTCCCCACTTCCGTCAGGCGCTGCACAAACTCCGGCTGGATTTCGCCGCTCGGCATCGGCCCAACATTCAGGAGAAAATTTGCATTCATCCCCGCGGCTCGCACCAGATAGCGGATCAGATCGCCCGTGCTCTTGTAATGGTCATCCGTGATCCGGAATCCCCACGAATCATTCATCGTCTCCGCGGTTTCCAGCGGCAGAGCGCTCACCGATTGTTCCGTGTTGAAGCCTGTGGTGTGCCCGCCCGGCAAATCCTTTTCGAACATCTGAAAATCCTCGCCGGGAAAAGGATTCTTGTGGTGGTTGCTGCCGACCATCGCCTGCGGCTGCAGTTGGTGGATCAGTGCGTACGTCCGCGCGAGATGCCAGTCGGCGCCAGGCTTGTCCCACATTCCGTCAAACCACACGCCGCCGATCTCCCCGTAGTTGGTCAGCAACTCGCGCAATTGTCCGTCCATGAAATTCAAGTACGCATCCCAGTTGCCGGCTTCCGGCCGGCCCGTCTTGTGGCCGGTGCGCCCGCGTGGAAAATAATCAGGCGAGTGCCAATCGAGCTGCGAATGGTACAGAAAGAGCTTGATGCCCTGCTTGTGGCATTCCGCTGCAAGCATCCCGATCACGTCTTTACCGTAGGGAGTCCGTGCCACCACGTTCCAATCCGACAGGCGCGAATCGAACATCGCGAATCCATCGTGATGTTTCGAAGTGATGGTGATGTACTTCATTCCCGCGGCCTTGGCCAACGCCACCCACGCCGCCGGGTCAAACTTGATGGGATTGAAGAAGCCGGGAAGTTTCGCGTAGTCCCCTCCGTTTACCGGGCGCGTCTCCATCACCCATTCCCCGTCTCCCAGCACGCTGTACACTCCCCAATGAATGAACATCCCGAATTTCGCATCCTGGAACCAGCTGCGCGCCTTCAAGTTGGCGGGAGCAGGAGTGTAGTTCTCCTGCGCCGTCGTTCCTGAGACCGCTGCAAGCGCCGTGGCAAAGAGAAGGGTCGCAAAAGTCAAGGATCGGACCCGGATAGCAATCTTCATGTCAATCTCCTCTGGAAAACCTTCATCGCGCCGCACCAAACATGTGGATTTTAGCGAATGCGGGCATGAAGTCGAGAGATATCACGAGGCCCGCGCGCTTCCCGCAGGCATTCTCTTCGGATTGTGCCGTTTTACGGGGGCGCCTTCCCTTCACCAGGGGCCGCATAACCCACCGCGCCATCTTCCCGGATTTGGAGTATGATTTCGCTCCGGCCAGGATGCGCCCCAGACCGCGCTCCCCAGGAGGTGGCTCATGGTCACCGCTAAGCCAGCTAACGAAGAAGCCCGCGTCGTTGCTCTCGAGAAGTACGCTATTCTCGACACTGACCCGGAACAATCCTTCGACGACCTCACTCTGCTCGCTTCTTACATTTGCAAGACGCCCATCGCCCTCATCTCGCTTGTCGACGAAGACCGTCAGTGGTTCAAATCCCGCGTGGGCATGGACGCTCGAGAGACTTCGCGTGACATCGCTTTCTGCTCCACTGCCATTATGCAATCCGACATCTTCGTCGTCCCCGACGCCCTCGCCGACGAACGCTTTCGCAACAATCCTCTCGTCGTTTCCGACCCGCACATCCGCTTCTACGCTGGCGCTCCCCTGATCAACGAAGACGGCTACGCCCTCGGCACACTCTGCGTCGTTGATCGCACGCCCCGCGAACTGGCGCCCGATCAAAAAGACGCGCTGAAAGCCTTGAGCCGCCTGGTTCTCTGCCAGCTCGAATTCAGAAGGAATTTGATTCTTCTGAAGGAAGCTCTCACGGACCGCACCAAGGAAGAACACGAGCGCCAGCGGGAGCTCGTCCACGTCCAGGAAACCCTGATGCGTGTGATGGGAATTCGCCGCTGAGGACTTGCCCCGACTTGCCCCCCGCTGCGTTGACTTGCTTTTCCCCGCGTCCTAAGATGCGGCTGTCCTAATGCGCCGCGATTCCCGCGCTGAACCGCCCGGCGTGACGGAGGATTTGTGAGCGATTGGAAATTTGCTCAAAAAGAAGTTTCCGAAGAGCTGGCGTTGCTGCATCATTTCTCGATTAAGAAGAATCAGAAGGATGGCGACATCGATTTCGTCGTGACCGTAAAAGAATTCGCCGCGCCTCCCAAGGGCCAGTATGCGCGTTTCTTCGCTCAGGCGGACAAATTCGTCAATCAAAGGACGGCCCCGATCCTGCCAACCGGGTGGGGAAACTCCCTCCTCGACGCGCTCTGCGCCTGCGTTCGAATGATTCGTCAATTTCCGTATGAAGGCGAAACGACGCCCGCAGCCAAAAGCGCGCCCGGGGCTTGACGGATTTCCAGGCGATGAAGCTTCAGTGAGATTCGTGGCTTTTTACTTTAGAGTCTTGCAGACGAACGGAAGGTTCCTTTGCTGATCAACAAGAAAGAGCTGAGGCCCGGCATCATCGTTCTCGAGTTGAGCGGCCCGCTCCAGATGGGCGTCGAATGCAAGCAACTGGAGCTCGCCTTCGATCAATTGCTTAGCGACAATCACCGGCATGTCATTGTTGATCTTTCGCAAGTCACCAAGCTCGACAGCGGCGGCCTCGGAAAACTCGTCAATTGTTTCTCCCGTTTGAAAACTGCGGGGGGCTTGCTTCGCCTCGCCGGCACTACCGGCATGATTGACGGCGTCCTCAAATTGGCCCACGCCGATCAATTCCTGAAGGCTTATCCGACTGCCCTCGAAGCCGCCCAGAGTTTCTCCGCTGATTCGTACCCTCCAACTAGCTAGCCTCCCCCATTTCACGGGGGCGTGCCCCTCCCTACTCCCGCTGCTAGCTTGGATCTCGCAGGGGCGTAGCCTAATTCGGCTGATCGCACTTCGCCGCCGCATTCGCTCTGCATCCCCAAGGCGCTCTCACTTGAAGGATTGCCAGCAGGGTGCGCGGCATCTGCTTCGGCACTTCGAAGATCGCAACTTGCTGTGCGTTATTCTCTTCCTTGTAAGCGATGCGCAGGAAATGTCTTTTCTGCCGGTGCCTGACGAGCCCTGTGGCAATCGCAGGCAAAACTCCCAAATGTCGCGCCGCTTGTTGCGAGTACTCGTACGAGTCGATTTTTGCGAACGGAATGACAAGTTGGCTGCTGGAGCATTCAAACGTGAGTGCCGTTGGCGAGGTCGTGTCCAGCCTGCCAATCGTGCCTTCCTTAAGTGTCACAGCGGTTCCCCCTGCATACATGACCTGGCCGTTCTCAACCGCAATCGTGGTCAGCGGCAGGAGCAGCAGCAAACACAACCCGACTATTTTCCTCATGAACCACCTCTCATGGATCCTATTCGCTCCGCTCAGAGGAGCTATGAGCATCGTCCCTGCATTCGAATTGCCGGAGCAGCCTGGTCTCTAAGCCATGCTTTTTCTTTGCACGTGCCGGACGCACGCCCACAGACTGTCAGGGCTGGGCGACACCTCAAGTCCTAATCCTACGATTAAGCCCTAGCTTGTCGAAGCCTCACCACTCAGGCCGCGTTCGCGGCTCCAAGAAGTCCGAGTGTCCTCTTTTTACCTTCACCTCGCATTGAATTCCAGGAGTGTTATCCTCTCTCCGCGGGCTGCCATGGAAAAAAAGCTCACTCTGAAAATACTCGTCACTTGCACATCACTTCTTGTTCCGGCCTTAACCGTTATCATAGCCAAATTGATTGCCGGCGCTTCAAACGTCCCTCAAGAAATCAATGCGTCCGTTCAGCGGCAACAGGACTGGCCAGCGTACGGCGGCGCGCCAGAGAACAACCATTACTCAACGCTTGCGCAGATCAACAGAAGCAACGTCAAGCGCCTCGCCGTCGCGTGGAGTTTCGACACCCAGGAGGATGGTATCTTCCAGGCGAGCCCGATCATCATCGCGGGCGTACTCTACGGACTCACGCCAACGCAAAAAGTTTTCGCTTTGGACGCCGCTACGGGCAAGCTCTTGTGGAAATTCGACTCTGGAATACGCGGAACCCAGCCGGATCGCGGGCTCGCGTACTGGGCCGATGGCAAGGACAGACGAATTCTCGTGGGAGTGATGAATTTTCTTTATGCCCTGGATGCTGCCACAGGCAAACCAATCCCAAGTTTCGGAACTCAGGGGCGCATTGACCTCCGGGAGAATCTGGGCCGGGGCCCTGCCACTGCGCAGTCTATCGTTCTGACCAGCGCGGGCATCGTTTACAAGGAATTGGTGATCGTCGGCGGCCGGTACCCTGAGATTCTCCCCGCCCCGCCCGGCGATATTCGCGCCTACGACGTGCGGACCGGCAAGTTGCGCTGGTCGTTTCACACTATCCCGCGCCCGGGGGAATTTGGCTATGACACCTGGCCTCGCGATGCCTGGAAGACCAGCGGCGCTGCGAACAATTGGGCAGGAATGTCGCTCGATCCTCAGCGTGGAATTGTTTATGCACCGACGGGCTCGGCCGCATTTGATTTCTATGGCGCCGATCGCATCGGTGACGATCTATTCGCAAATTGCCTGATTGCCTTGAACGCGGAAACCGGCCAGCGCATCTGGCATTTTCAGGGGGTCCACCACGATATCTGGGACCGGGACTTCCCTTCTCCTCCCGCGCTACTTACCGTGAAGCGCGACGGAAAAGCAATCGATGCGATAGCCCAAACCACAAAACAAGGATTCGTTTATCTTTTCGATCGCACCAACGGAAAACCTCTTTTCCCGATCGCGTCCCACAAAGTTCCTCCGAGCACCGTGCCCGGCGAAATGGCCGCTTCCGAGCAGCCACTTCCGGCCCGGCCCGCCCCCTTTGCGCGCCAGCTTCTCACTGAGGATCTTCTGACCACCCGTACTGCCGAAATGCATCAGTGGGCGCTGGAAAAATTCAAGAAATTCCGCAGTGAAGGGCAGTTCGTTCCTTTCAGCGTCGGAAAAGATACGGTAATTTTTCCGGGCTTCGACGGTGGCGCCGAGTGGGGCGGCCCGGCCGTGGATGCGGACACTGGAATCATCTACATCAATTCGAATGAGATGGCCTGGACCGGCGCTCTCGCGCCAAACACGGGCGAAAACAGCGCGCGAGCCATCTACCTGAGCCAGTGCAGCGTCTGCCACGGAGAAAAAATGGCGGGCTCGCCTCCTGCGATGCCTTCGTTGATTGGAGTGAGCGATCGGCTGGCTCCGGCACAAATTGCAATGACCATCAAGAACGGAAAGGGCAGAATGCCGGGCTTTCCAAATCTGACGGAAGATCAAGTCTTTGCTCTGGTCGACTACTTGACGAGCGGCGAGAGTAAAGAGCTCGCAAGCTCCGAACCGCCGCCGGCGGCGATGAAATATCGCTTTACCGGATACCACAAATTTCTGGACCCGGAAGGATATCCCGCTGTCGCTCCTCCTTGGGGCACCCTGAACGCCATCAATCTGAACAGCGGCGAATATGTCTGGAAGATTCCGCTCGGCGAATACCCGGAGCTTGCGGCAAAAGGGCAGACGAACACCGGCACGGAAAATTACGGCGGCCCGATCGTTACCGCGGGCGGGCTGCTGTTCATCGGAGCAACCAACTTCGATAAAAAGTTCCGCGCCTTCGATAAATCCACCGGTGAGCTGCTTTGGGAAACAGCGCTTCCCTTCTCCGCCAACACAACTCCCGCTACCTACGAAGTGAATGGCCGCCAGTTCGTCGTCATCGCCGCGGGCGGCGGCAAAGATCCCAAGTCGCCTTCCGGCGGCGTCTATGTCGCCTTTGCTCTGCCTCAAGAATCGTCAACCCCGAGTGCTAGCTCAGAACCAGAGCAATAGATTTAGGAATCGGTGAGAGGCCTACTTTTTGTCAAGGAGCCCGCTCAGCAGATTGGCGAGCTGTGACTCGCGACGCAGAATCGCGTCCTGGTCTAACGATGAATCGTCTCGCTCCGTCAGCCGTGCGAGTTGCGCCGCCAGGTTGCGAACGGCTGCATCCTGCGGCACGTACGTCCGGTCCTTTGGGGCAACGGCTTCCCAGCCCGATTTTGTGCGGCGAAGTTCCCAGCGAACTTTTTCATTGCGCCGTTTCGAATCCGCTCCGCCGCCCGCGAGGAGGGCGCGGGTTGCAACTTTCAGGTGGGCCCAGCCGTGGTCGTGCTTGATTTCCACTTTTTCCACCTCGAATCGTTCAAAAATCACCAGCGGTAGTTGCAGCTTCATGGGGTCATCGCTGCGCAGGAGGCTTCCAGCCGCGTTACTCAATTCCGAGATGCCATCTGCAATTTCGTCGCGCGTCGGCTGTTTGTTTCCCGTGGCAATGATGATGCTCGAAGGAATTTCGGCGGTCGCGTCTGGAGCATCCGGAGTTTCAGCAACTTGAGGGCCATAGTTATTTGCTGTCCTTTCGGACATCGGCTTCGGCGGCCGATTCGAAGCAACATTCTCTATCGGAGATGGGTCTTCGAGGACCGCCGCTCCGCGGGGTTGATTCGTCGTCGTATTGGAGTTTCGTTGCGGCGGCAAAGTTTTCCTTGCGTTCAAAATGCCGGCACCCACAACCTTGTACCGGTAGAATCGCGGTCTTCCCCGCGATCTCCAGTACGGTCCGTCGTAATACTGCGTCTCGAGTCCCGTGCTGACCAGACTGTAAAAACTGTGCTCCATGGGATTCACGACGATTCCAACGTGCCCCGGCCAGGCGATCAAGTCTCCCGCTCTGGGCGTTTTCACGCGCGCAAAATTCTCGTTCCCGGTGTAAATTTCGAACGAACTCGCATAGGGATATTCGAATCCGGCATCGACGTAAAATTCATGGACGACGTGAGAGCAGTCCTGCGCTCCGCTTGCGCCCCGCTCCTGCTCCAATGCGGCGGTGACGATTTCCCGTCCCTCTGCTGCCGTCATTAAACGGAAATTCCTGCCCGATTGGCTCGCGGCTGCCGTTGATTGCGCGTTGGCGCCCTGGACTTCAGCAAAGCAAAGCCAAATCAGGCAGAGAGCAAGCGAAAGTCCGAGCGTCCATTTCCAGCGAAACTTGGTTTTCATTTCCCGTAGCACCAGGCGACCTCCGGCGTTCGCGGGCAGAAGCTGCCCCTCTATCTAGGATGCATTTGGGGCTACGGGCAGCAATGGAACTTGCTCTGAGCGTAATTGGCCGAATGGCCAGTCACTGGTGGTCAGGGAAAGCTGGTAGGTTTTTCAGGCAGGAATCCAGAGCCGACTTGGCGGCCTCGCAATTTTTGGAAGCCTAGCCGTGAGCCACGGCCCGGCGAAGAACTTCGCGTGAAATGTTCGCTCCGCTCACAACGAGCACGACGTCTTCGCCATGGCCGGTGCTGGATTTCAAGAGCGCCGCTGTGCTCGCGGCTCCAGCGGGCTCTGCAAGAACATGTTCTTCCAGAAGCAGCACGCCGATCGCTCGCAACAGTTGTTCTTCGCTCACCAGCACAACGTCATCGACGAGATTTTTTACGTCGCGCACGTTTGCCGCTTCTGGAGTTCGCGTCGCCAACCCGTCGGCGATCGTGTCGCACGTTTCGGTGCCCACCACTTTGCCTTCCTTCCACGAGAGATAATACGAAGGCGCGCGCTCCGCTTGTACGCCGACGATTTTCACCTGGGGCGTAATCTGTTTCACCGCGGCGGCGATTCCGCGAATCAGCGCGGTGTCGCCCATGGGCACAACAATCGCGCTCGTTTTCGGAAGTTGCTCCAAAATCTCGCAGCCGATCGTCGCCGGGCCCGCGGGCAGATCCGCGTCCGCCGCATCGTTCAGGAAAAACACGCCCGGCTGCTTCGCGTATTCCACGGCCAGCGCAAACGCCGACGCCAAGTCGCCGCCTCCACTCTCGACGATCGCCGCTCCGAGGCCTGCGATGCGCCCGAGCTTCACCGGATTGCAATTCGTGGGCAAGAAAATCCTGGCCTTGATTCCAAATTGCTTCGCCGCGTACGCCACGGCCGCGCCATAATTCCCCGTGCTGGAAGCCACGACTTCCCGCACCCTTTCGCGACTCATCCTTTGCGCTAACGCCCAAAATGCGCCTCGCACCTTGAATGAGCTTGTCGGCAGTTCCGTTTCCAGCTTCAAGTAAACATTTTTGCCGGCCGTCGCGCTCAAATACGGCGCGGCAACCAGCCGCGTTGGCACAAAATATTTCGCAAGAAACTTCTGCGCCTCCCGAATCGTGGAGATGTTCGGAACAATTTGCAGCCCGGCCTCACCCGCCGAAAGACTCATCCCGCCACCACAGTTGCCGAAGTTTCGCGCTTTCTCGATTCGTTCCACAGTTGAATGTACGGCGCAAGCTCCTTCATCATCTTCTGGAATTGCGCGAGATCGAGAGACTGCGCACCATCACTGATCGCCTTTTCCGGCGCGGGATGCACTTCCACGATTAATCCGTCGGCGCCGATGGCCACACCCGCGCGGGAAAGCGCCGGCACCAGGCTGCGCTTGCCGGTCGCGTGGCTGGGATCCAGAATTACCGGCAGGTGCGTCAGTTCGTTCAGCGCGGGGATCGCGGCGATGTCGCAGGTGTTGCGGGTCACGGTTTCAAACGTGCGGATGCCGCGTTCGCACAGTATCACGTCGGGATTCCCGTGTGCCGTAATGTATTCCGCGGACATCAAGAGTTCTTTCACGGTGCTGCTCAAGCCGCGCTTCAATAGCACCGGCCGCCCGCATTTTCCCAGTTCTTTCAACAGCATGAAGTTCTGCATGTTGCGCGCGCCCACCTGCATTACGTCCGCGTATTTCGCAACCAGATCGACGTCGCGGTCGCTCATCACTTCCGTGATGATCGCCAGCCCGGTCGCCTTCTTCGCTTTCTGCAGCAGCTTCAATCCTTCTTCTTCCATGCCCTGAAAATCGTACGGCGAAGTGCGCGGCTTGAACGCGCCGCCGCGCAGCATTTTCGCGCCCGCTTTCGCCACGCCTTCCGCGGCTTGCATGATCTGCTTTTCGG
>WNFT01003810.1_pt1 | contig 13189 bp, 12 predicted proteins | sample 5400191 | NCBI WGS metagenome assembly WNFT01 (sample SAMN13153359, study PRJNA577476) | soil metagenome | isolation source: 80 cm saprolite under Madrone tree | place: USA:California | collected 2016-06-14
GCCTTGGCGGCGGCGTCGGCGTACTTCTTGGTGAAGCGCTCGACGCGGCCGGCGGTGTCAATGAGCTTCTGCTTGCCGGTAAAGAAGGGATGGCAATTCGAGCAGATTTCGACGTTAAGCCGGTCGCCCTTGATGGTCGAGCGAGTGGTGAAATTGTGGCCGCAGGCGCAGTGCACCGTTACGGTGTGATAGTCGGGGTGAATACCCGGTTTCATGGAACTCCATTCTGTCGCGTCCGGTCTGCACGGCTAGCTCTTTTTCGGAGAGAAAAGCCTCACCCCTAAAGGGGTGAGCTACAGCCGCGTCGCTAGGTCGCGAGGCAATTCTCAATCATACGCGAACTGTCAAATTCCTCCAAACAGGGGTTGGGCGAGGGAAGTTTCGGATTGGGCTTTCAGGGATGGCGGAGTTTCGATAGAGTGGGCGGGTTTGATGAGATTATCGAGAGGGACAGGATGGAATTCAAAAGGAAAGTAGCTATAGGAACGTGTTGCGCAGCGTCGCTTTTGGCGGTGGCAGGAATGAAAGCTCGTACGGCGGAGGACGCCGGGCGAAAAGAGATTGAGACGTTTAACAGGCGTTACGTGGAGTTGCACGAAAAAATGGATACGCCGGGGATTTTGGTGCTGTGGGCGGAGGACGGAGTGGATCTGATGCCGGGAGACGCGCCGATGATCGGGCGAAAGAAAATCTCGGCATGGGTGGAAGACATCGTGGCGAAGATCCCGGGGTACAAAGTAATGAAGCAGGAGATGGAGTTCCACGATATTCACGTGTGCGGGGAATGGGCTTCGGAGTGGGCGACGGAGCATCAAGTGGTGCAGCCGCCGGAGGGAAAGCCGGTGATTGAGAGCTACGGGAAGATGGCGCTGGTGCTGCATCGAGAGGCGAACGGCGAGTGGAAGGTTCAGCAAGAGATGTGGAACGCAACGCCAAAACCCTGAGAGGCATGCAAGGAAACGCGAACGATCTCGACCCGAATGCCTACTACGAGGCATGGATCAGATGAGATCCTTCGCTCCGCAAAACCATCCGGAGCGCAAGATGCGCGCTTCGCTCAGGATGACAGGGGGCGAAGGCTGAGTTGGAAGTGCGCGAATTCAATGCAAGAAGTCCAGGCTAGAATTGCCAGCGGGTCACGGATTCGGTGAAGTTCTCGGCGTGTTCATCCTGACCGAAAGCCATTTGCGGCTTGACGCGGAAGATGCAGCCATCGGAGGCCATGAGTAGAGGCTCGATGTCGCCGCCGTATTTGCTGTTGTAGATTTGGGCGAGTTGTTTCCACACGTTGCGATCCTTGATTTCCTCGGCGGTGCCTTCCAGTATGACGGCTTCGTCGGCTTTTTCGGTGCCGATAACAACGTGAGAGTCCGCGGCTATGTTTTTTGCCTTGCGAGTGCGCGGGCCGGTGCTGAACCAGAAAGCGTCCTGCCACCAGATTCCCCAGACCAGCATGAGATGCGGGCGTCCACTGGGGCGAGTCGTGGAAATCCAATAGTTGTGGGATTTTTCGAGGCGCTCGAGAGCCCAGGGCCAGGGCTTGAGACCACGCGAGTCCTTTGGGGCATCTTGAACGGCATCGGGCCAATGAGGATGGCTGGCCTTGGGTTCGATCATAGCTCCTCCTTTTCGAGGCGGAGAGATGCGGCGGAATTGTATCAGGATGAGGAGGTCAGAGACGCGAGTTCCAGGTTCTTTTTGAGGGCGGGCTGAAGCTGTTAGTGAAATTTGAATAGCGGCTTAGGAAACAAAAGCGCAACCGACGCGGAAGCCGCCCTGAGTGCTTTGTTGTTTCCAGACGGGCTTCAAATTAACACGAACAGGGGGAAGAATAGGAACGTGCAGAACGGCAAGAAGATTCTCGGGAAGATCTTCGGGCGAATCGAGTTCAATGGCGACACCGCCAAAGCCAAGATCGAGGACGCGAGCGCGCCGGCCGCCCTGATCGCCAAGAACTGCATAGGCGTTAGTACCGGTCATGGAGACGCGTTCGGCCTTCCGCTGAACGGCGAAGACCGTTGGAGCAGCCGGAAGCAGGTCGCCGGAAATCGACGGGGAACTTGCAGAAGCGGCCGCAGCGAGGGCCGTCTCTGTTTTCTCAGGGGCGCGCCGGGTTTCGATTGAGATCGGCTGCGCCGCGGGGGCAGCGCGGTCGGAAGCGGGAGTTGCTGGCTGCTCAGAGGCAGACGGGGTTTCCGTTGAGGCGGTACCGTTGGCGGGCGTGCCGTGGTTTGCATGTTTTCGTTGATAGAGACGCTCGTCGGCGATGCGAATCAGTTGGTCTGCATGTTCAGCATCCTGCGGGAAAATCGCGACACCATGATCCATGCCTACAGTGACCGAAAGCTGCAACGGTTGCAGCATTTCAGCAAATACTGTTTCGACGCGACGGCTCAATGCCAGGGCCTGCGTAGAATCTGTTTGTGGGAGCAGCAAAGCGAATTCGTCTCCGCCAATACGGAAAGCCGAGTCGGAAGTGCGCAAAGCTTTCTTCAAGGTCGCCGCGGCAGCGCGCAAGACCTCATCGCCGCGCGGATGGCCGTGCTTGTCATTTACTTCCTTGAAGCGGTGCAAGTCGAGGGTGACCAATCCCAGAGGCTGGCCGTAGCGGCGCGCGCGATTGAGTTCTTTTTCAAACGTTTCACCGAAGAGCCGGCGGTTGTGGAGGCCGGTCAAAGGATCGCTCACAGCATCGAGTTCCAGCCTCTTGAGCTCGTCATACTCGATGAGGATGGGAACACGAAGAAGACCGGACGAGGAAAGGACGTCCGTAAGGGCGGTCCTGAGGGAGACTGGACGACCGAGAAGATTGGTGAGTTCGCGGCGGCGGGAAAGCATGTCATCCCAAATTTGCACACTTTCGGTTTCGCGCAGGTCGAGATGAACGATTGCGCGTAAATATCGCTGAAGAAATTGGCCGCGCGCAGGCGAATCGAGGCCTTCGAGCGTGTCTGCTAACAGCTCGAAATAGGAATCCTCAATTGGCAAGCGCGGGGGCACAGGGGCGCCGGGGCTGGGCATATCCGGTATAGACCTCTGCCTGTCCCCGCGGGTTTGGGGAAAGCGATTATAGTCTTCTCTATCTGGGATAGAGCAACCAAGAGGCCATTCGTACTAGTCCTAAGCCATTCCACTTGGCAATTGAACCTACCAAATTGCGGACGTATCCTAATACAAAGCGCGACACCAGGTTATGAAGAAAAGCAGGCGATTCCTCGGAATGGTAAGTCAATGTAACGAAATTACCCCAAGGTCCTTGAGTTTACTCGAGCGGCCGAAGGAATTCCAAGCCAAAGAGACGCATCTCGCCGGCAGAGTCCTGGCGCAAGACCTTAGCCACGATGGGGGGAGTCTCGCTAGGGATAAGGCTGGAGGAGGCGGGCGTGGGGGCGGGAATGGTGAGATGGACCGTCTGGTCGGGCCTGAGAATGTGCGCTGACGTAATACAGGCACCGGTAGCGCTGATATTAAGAGTCTTGGTGAGTTCGATGAACTCAGCGCCAGACACATCCGTTCCCCTCAGGAAGACAGGCACTTGCAAGCGAATGCGTGGCGAGCACCGGGTTGATGAAGTTTCCAAGAACTGCCTCTTCTTGAGAATTCTGGTTTCCAAGTGATCTCGCTAGCTTAGTACCGAGGAACTAGTACGGATACTTGCATCTGGAATGCCAGAAGCCGCGATGGAGAGTGGGAATAAGTCGTTTATTTTAATAAACGTACAGGTGTATATCCATGGAGATAATTTGATGGACGCAGCAAATGGCTCGGGAAATCCACTTCCTTTCCTCAAATGTGCAAATGGAACGCTTTTACCATTGACTCTTCAAGGCCCCTCTGCAACGATGCCCACTAGGGAAAATTTTTACCACTCGTCGCGAGGGGCGGAATCGATTGATGGCGGGACGGATTGTCATGCCTCCCATAGTGGAGGAGGGAAATAGAGCGTCTCTTCCTATTGGGTACGTTCGTGGTCTGCTGGACACGGTGGAGAAGACGCTGATCGTGGCCGAGAGAAGTGGCCGTCTCCTGCTCGTAAACACCCGCGGAAGGCAGTTCCTGGAATCTAACGGGCACACGACAATTCCAGGTTTAAATCTGTTTAACGATCTTCTGAAGGTAGATGCGCGGAAGATCTTTAGCGAGATCGAAAAGGGTGAGCACGAAGTCGAGTTGCAGATTCAGCGAGGGGACGGGAAGTCCACCGCGCGGGTTCAGTGGATGCCCGAGTCAGACTGGCTTGTGCTGGAAATTGAGAACGGATCAGAAGCGCAGCCGAGTCCGGATCCTGCGATGCAACTCACGGTACAGGAGCTCTTGCAGGAGCGGGAAATCACGTACCGAAACCTTCTGGCCGCGTACCTGAAATTGCAGGAAGTGAACCGGCAGAAAACGGTGTTTCTGGCGTCGGCAGCGCACGAATTGAAAACGCCGCTCGCGGTAATCAAGGGTTATTACGATCTTCTGCTGGCCGGTTCTCTCGGCCGGCTGACGGACAAACAACGGGACATTCTGGAAGAATCGAAGGAGAGTTGCGAGCGTCTGGTGCGTCTGGTGTCGATGTTCCTGAACTATTCGGCCTTGGAGAGCGGGAAATTGGTGCTGCAGCTCCGAGAGAACGATCTGCGAGATTGTCTGGATGAACTTTCCAAGCGCTGGTCGGAGGCGTTTCAACGCAAAGGGGTGAGGCTGGACGCAAGTTTTGACCCGTCAATTCCGACATTCCGATTCGATTATCAGAAGGTGCAACAGGCGGCGGCGAATCTCCTTGATAACGCGCTGAAACATACGCCGAGCGGGGGCAGCGTAACGCTGCGGGCTGCGCCGCATTTCTGGGAAAGGCGTGTGGCGGCGCTGGCTCCGGTGGAAGAACGGCGAAGGTTCCGGTTGCCGCGCCCGAATAGCGTGGAAGTAAGTGTAACGGATTCGGGGCCCGGTATCGCAGCCGAGCATCATCAAGAGATATTTGAGGATTTTGTACGCGTGGACAGAAATACGTCCGGAATGGGATTAGGGCTGGCGATCGCGAAACGGCTCATCCAAGCGCATCGGGGAAAGATATGGGTAGCGAGTGAGTCGCAAACGGGAAGCAAGTTTACCTTCTTATTGCCGATGGATCAGGGCTAAGACACTGGAAGTTTGTAGATCGAAAGGGAAAAGTCAATGGCCGTGAAAGAAAAGATTCTCGTTGTTGATGACGAGCCCAGCATCCGAAAGTACTTGCAGACATTGCTGGAAGTCGACGGATTCGAGGTGCAAACCGTCAGTTCCGGGAAAGATGCGCTCGAAAAAGTGAACAAAGGCGAGCGTCCCGACTTCATCATCCTGGATGTATTGATGCCGGAGATGAATGGCATCGAAACGCTAAAGGAATTGATGCAAGTGGACCGCAGTCTCAACGTCATCATGCTGTCATGCTCGAACGAGGTCGGGACGGTGGTCGAAGCAATCCGGATCGGTGCGCATGATTATCTAACCAAGCCGTTTGAGAAAACGGAGTTGGACGCGGCGATGCTAAAGTCGCGGCAAAAGAAGCAACTGGTGACGGAGAACCAGGCGCTGCGTGATTATTGCGATCAAGTGACCGAGGATTTGAGCTTTCTCGCCGCCAGCCCGCAGATGGTGCGCATCCGCCAGCAGATCCTACAGATCGCACCAGTGGATGTGCCTGTTTTTATTTGTGGCGAGAGCGGGGTGGGCAAAGAAGTTGTTGCGCGAATGATCCATCTGCGTTCGAAGCGGCGAAACCAGGCTTTCGTGAAAGTGAATTGCGCTGCTTTGCCGGGAGAACTTCTGGAATCAGAACTTTTTGGGTTCGAGCAAGGCGCGTTCACGGGCGCGGTGCGCAGCAAGCCCGGCAAGTTTGAAATGGCCAACAAGGGCACGATCTTTCTCGATGAAATTGCGGAAATGAGCACGCACTTGCAGGCAAAACTGCTCCACGTACTGCAGGATCACCAGTATTCACGGCTGGGCGGCCGGCACTTGGTGGAAACCGACGTGCGCGTGCTGGCGGCAACCAACGTGGATGTGCACGAGGCGATGAAGACTGGGCGGTTCCGCGAAGATCTCTACTACCGGTTGAACGTTTTGTCGATCAACGTGCCGCCACTGAGAGAGCGCACGGCGGAGATTCCACTGTTGTTCCGTCATTTTCTGCAGAAATACAGCGAGAAATTCGGCAAGACACCGCCGGGACCTTCCAAGTATCTCCTGGACGCAGCAGTGAACTATCCGTGGCCGGGCAACCTGCGCGAGCTGGAGAATTTCGTAAAACGCTATGTGATTCTCGAGGACGACGAGGGCAGCTTGCGCGAACTGGTTGAGATGTCCTCAACGCGTCAGCGTACTTCGCCTCGCGAGGAGCCCGCACGGCCCAAGGAGCAAGGGTTGAAGGCACTAGTACGCGGCTTAAAAGATGAGGCGGAGATGGAAGCGATCGCCGACGCTCTGGAAAAGACGCGCTGGTGCCGCAAGGACGCCGCAAAGATGCTGGGGATCAGTTACAAGGCGCTGCTGTACAAGATGCGTCAATTTAATCTAGATACGCCGCGCACGAGGAAAGCGCCTTCCACAACGCCGCTAGCAGAGCCGGCCTCGGCGATTGGAGCGCGGCGCGCCTAGCGCCACTGGCTATCGAAGTAGTTGAATTTGAGCAAGAGTTGCACGCGTGTAAGCCAAAATATATGCACCGTAGTTGGGGGATGCGGGAATGACGGAACGCCGTACAGCTCGACGCTATGACTTGTCCTTGCCAATCATCATCCGGGTGCCGGCGGAACGGGCGCCGGATTCGCAGCAGGGAAAGACGCGCGATATTTCGACGCGCGGCCTCTACTTTGTGGTGGATCAGAATCTGGAGTCGGGTTCGCAACTGGACATTACGATGACACTTCCCGCGGAGATAACGCAAGGTCCGGAGGTTTTCGTCCGAGCTTTGGGCAAAGTGGTGAGAGTGGAGCGCCGAATGGAAGACGGCACTGCACGAATGGGCGTTGCCGCAGTGATCGAACGGTACGATATTATTCGCGGGGAAGCTGCCCGAGCCTGACCCGAACTCTCTTGAACGCACCCATCCCTAACCCAGCCTGACGGCTTGCGAAGTGTCTCTCTCCTTGTATTACCGTGCTTCTTTTTGTGACGAGAGTCATCCAGAATTCGTGTTGCAATCAAGGGCAAGTTGGGCCTACTATCCGGCCAGACTGTCCCCGCGGAGGATCCAGTGAAAGTAGCGGATCTGATCGGTTCCCGCAAGGAAGTTTTCTCCATCACGGAAGAGACGAGCGTTCACCAGGCCGCGCAATATCTGCGCGAGAAGCAAGTGCGCTCGGTCGGCGTGATGAATTCCAGTGGCAAGCTCGTCGGGGTGATTTCACACAGCGATGTGTCCGACAAAGTCGCGGCGGAGAACAAATGCCCCGCGTGGATGAAGGCGTCGGATATCATGACGAGAGAACTTGTAACGGTGACGCCTGACATGACGCTTGAAGATTGCCTGCGTTTGATGGAGCAGAACACAATTTTCCATCTCCTCGTAATCGATGAAGGACAACGATTCCGAGGAATGCTCTCGGTCAGCGATGTCTTGCGCGTGGTGGCGTCAGACGAGAAGGCGCGAGCGGATTTGCTGGAAGCGTTTATCTTTCCACCCCGGTAGAGGCCGTTCAACAATTTATTGACAAACAAGCAACTCTCCTTCTTTCGAATTTGCCGAAGAGCCCATCCGGGAAGAGTTTGTCTCCTTTGCGAAATCATTTTCCGCAGTTTTGCCGAGTCTTGAAGGTTGCACAGTTGGACCGTTGACCGGAAGCAGCCTCCTTTTCATGATCCATTAAAATATTTGTTTCCAATAGATTAGTGACGATTTTAAGCATAGTTGTGGACCACTAGAGCCACGGAGTGGACGGTTCTGATTTGGTTGCCTGTGTGCACGGAAGAAGAGCGGGAAGTTCCCACCCGAGTGGTCGAAGGGGTCCGGATGGCTGTTGGCGAAAATACAAACGGTGGAAGGAATGCGAGACCAGACGGCTTGCCGTCTGAAGAAATCATTTTCGGCCGCTCCATGGCGATGATTTCTATCCGTCAAAAAGTGCAGAAGGTCTTGGGAACCGATGTCCCGATACTGATTCAAGGAGAGAACGGAACGGGAAAGGGGCTGCTGGCGCACTACATTCATTCGCGATCGCCAATGTCCTCCGGTGCTTTTGTAAAAGTGAACTGCGCGGCAATCCCAGGAGCCCTTCTCGAGAGCGAATTGTTCGGATACGAAAAGGGATCATTTACAGATGCGCATACATCAAAGCCTGGCTACGTGGAAATGGCGCACCGCGGGACACTCTTTCTCGATGAAACTGCGGATTTGGATTTGGGCCTGCAAGCCAAAGTCTTACAGTTACTTCAAGATGGACATTTCAGTCGCATCGGAGACAAACAAGAAAGACGAGCGGAAACCAGAATCATCTGCGCCACCAATCGAGATTTGGGGGCTGAGGTCGAGGCCGGGCGCTTCCGGAATGATTTGTTCTACCGGATCAATGTAATCAGCATCAATTTGCCGAGCTTGCGGGACCGGCACGAAGACGTTGCGCTGCTCGCGGAATACTTCCTGAGACAATTGAACGCCCGTTTCGAGCGCGACACACCGCCTTTTTCCCGGGAAAGCCTCGACAATTTATCGAGCCGGGAATGGCGGGGGAACATTCGCGAACTCGAAAATGTGGTTGCGCGCTACGCAATTCTGGGTTCGCTCGATACTGCTGAGCCAGAGATGCCGCCGAGACCGCCTCGCACGGCTGCCTACCGGGTTGGTGTCGACGGTACTATTCCGCTGAAGCGAATTGCCAAGCAGGCGATCCGGGAGATGGAAGGGAACCTGATACTCAACGCGCTGCGCGAAAACAAGTGGAACCGCCGAAAGGCGGCGCAAGCGCTGAACATCAGCTACCGCGCGCTGATTTACAAGATTCGAGAAGCGGGCCTTTCTCCCAAGGGCAGCCGTAAGAGACCTCCGGAAGAACTCCCACGCGATCGCGCGACGGGCATGGATTAAGGGTTATGATTGACTGTCGGCGTGTAGATGCAGTCCGAAGCAGTAGTCCCCTCCCGGCCAGTGATTGGAACTGTCGCTCCGAACGCTTGTCTTAAGTGCTTCTCCAAGCGCAAGTGGTTTTCCATTTAAGTGAGGCTGGGAATCCGCCGTGCTGAAGCCGCGTTGGGTTCCTGCAAATGCGAAGAGCGCAGAAAGGGCGTGAATGACTTGAACGGGAAACTGGACACTGAGAACATGTACTTCGCAATGAAAACATTCACATTTAGTGAGACCTTTCGACGGGTCGTGTGGTCCATGCTCCTGCTCGTGCTGGCCATGACGAAGAGCGGGTGCAGCGGTCGCGCAAACTCGAATCAGGGCGGAGGAGGAAATCCGTCCCCGGCGAGCATTACGAGCCTGAATCCGACGTCGGGATTGGTGGGTGCGTCGGTGACGATCGCGGGAGCGAACTTTGGAGCGACGCAGGGAACGAGCACGGTAAAGTTCAACGGGGCGGCGGCAACGCCGACGAGTTGGAGCGCGACGAGCATTGTTGTGCCGATACCGGCGGGAGCGACGACGGGGAATGTTGTGGTGACGGTTGGCGGAGTGGCCAGCAACGGAGTGAGCTTCACGGTAACGGCAGCGAGTTCCGGGCCGAGCATTACGAGCCTGAATCCGACGTCGGGATTGGTGGGGACGTCGGTGATGATCGCGGGAACGAACTTTGGAGCGACGCAGGGGACGAGCACGGTAAAGTTCAACGGAACGGCGGCAACGCCGACGAATTGGAGTGCGACGAGCATCGTTGCGCCCGTACCGGCGGGAGCGACGACGGGGAATGTTGTGGTGACGGTTGGCGGAGTGGCGAGCAACGGAATGAGCTTCACGGTTAATACAAGCTCAGCGATGGGACCGTTGAAGCAGAGCACAGTGAACAGCCGATATTTCGTAAACCCTGCGGGACAGCCCGTGTATTTGACCGGTTCGCACACGTGGGATGATTTTCAGGATACAGACACGAGCGCATCACCAGCAGCGTTCGATTTCAACGGTTACGTCAACTTCCTGAAGTTGCATGGCCACAGTGTCACCATCCTTTGGAGAAAAGACTTGCCCACCTACTGCGGTTGGGGGGCGGGCGGAACTTGGCATATGAGCCCCTTCCCGTGGAAACGCACGGGCGGGAGCAGTGGGACCCAAGTGGCGTCGGACGGGCTGCCGGCCTTTGATTTGACCCAACTGGATCAAACGTATTTCGATCGGCTGCGCGCCAGGGTGATTCAGCTGCAGCAGAACGGAATCTACGCCATCGTGGAACTGTTCGATGGGTTGGGGATAACCTCTAATCGGTGTTCGACCGACGGGTATCCGTTCACGGGCGGGAACAACGTCAACGGAGTGGACGATGGTGGGGGTACAAATTCCATGACCATGGGGAGTCCCAACATCATTACGAATTATCAGGACGCGTTCGTGCAAAAGGTGATCGACACGGTGAACGATCAGCCGAACGTTTTGTGGGAGATTTCGGAGGAGGCACCAGACAATTCGACGTGGTGGCAGGCGCACATGATCGCGCTGATACACACGTATGAGGCTGGGAAGCCTTCTCAGCATCCCGTGGGGTATCCAACCTTGAACGTGAGCGGGGCCAGTGATGGGACGTTGTACAACAGTGATGCGGATTGGGTAGCGCCGGTGGCGAGGATATCACCGACGAGCAGTTGCGGCTCCGGGGCACCAGCCTGCAAGGTAAACATCAACGATAGCGACCACTCGTATTTCGGGATGTGGAACGACAGCGCACAGACCAACCGCAACTATGTGTGGGAGAACTTCGCGAACGGCAACCAAGTGATATTTATGGACCCGTATTTGATCTATTGGAGCAGCGGGAACCGCAACCTGTGCCAAAGCCCAACGAATGGGGTGTGCACCGGGCCAGATTCGCGGTGGAATAACATGCGGGATAATCTGGGGTACACAGTCAACTACGCGAATAAAATGGACCTGCTGAAAATGACGCCTCAAGGAGGATTGTCTTCGACAGGCTACTGCTTGGCGCAGACGCCGTCAGTCGGGGCGGAGTATCTGGTGTATGCGCCGAGCGGAGGGACGTTCACAGTGAATCTGAGCGCGACGACGCGGGTGCTGAACGTGGAGTGGTTGAACCCGGCGACGGGACTGACGACGGCAGGAGTGGCGATCACGGGAGGCTCGACGGCGCAGAGCTTTACGGCGCCGTTCAGCGGCGATGCCGTGCTGTATATCGTCGATGCCGCCGGACATAACTGACGCCTTTTCTGCGGAATACAAACCTTTCCTATCCCATATTCACCTTAGTACCTCCGGCCATCCTCGGCCAGTCTTTCCTACTGAACTGAAATAGCCCCTTTCTTGCTTTCCGGGCAGTTACTCCCCCTGCTCCTAATTTGGTCCCGCGGCCAGTAGAACTGACGGCGGTGTCCCTCCTAGCCTAGTAAGAGCGGGGACAGCTCTGCTCTCCGCAACAGATCGGCGCGCACGCCAAAAAACGTCGTTGGTCTTGGGAGATTGAGGGAGAATCATGAGGGGTTTCCGCAGCGCTTGGGGAATTTCAGGCCATCCATTCGCAAAAAGCATCCTAATCCTGTTCACATTAGGCGCCGCGCTCTTTGACGGGGGCTGCTCAGGCTTGGTCACCGCATCCGGTAACGGAGGAAGTCCGGGCCCTCTGACAATCTCAAATATCATGGCAGCCAATGCGACTCCGACGAGCGTCGCCATCGATTGGCAAACGAGTGCGCCTGCCGACTCCCAGATAGAGTACGGGACGACGACGAGCTACGGATCGACCACGGCGGTCGATTCGACGATGGTCACGAGCCATCAACTGACGGTTTCAAGCCTGAAACCTGGAACGGTCTATCACTGCCGGGTCCACTCCAAGGGTGGGAACAATAACTCAGCCGCAAGTGGGGACCTGGTATGTTCGACGTCCCCAGGGCCGAGCATTTCGAGCTTAAATCCAAGTTCGGGGCTGATGGGCGCGTCAGTGACGATCACGGGAGCGAACTTTGGAGCGACGCAGGGGACAAGCACGGTAGCGTTTAACGGCGTGGGAGCAGTGCCGACAAGTTGGAGTGCGACGAGCATAGTTGCGCCAGTACCGGCGGGGGCGACGACGGGGAATGTAGTGGTGACAGTTGGTGGAGTGGCGAGCAACGGAATGAGCTTCACGGTGGCGGTTCCAGCGCCGAGCATCACGAGCTTGAATCCGGCGTCGGGATTGGTAGGCGCGTCGGTGACGATCGCGGGAGCGAACTTTGGAGCGACGCAGGGAACGAGCACGGTAGCGTTTAACAGCGTGGGAGCAGTGCCGACAAGCTGGAGCGCGACAAGCATCGTTGCGCCAGTACCGGCGGGGGCGACGACGGGAAATGTAGTGGTGACGGTTGGTGGAGTAGCAAGCAACGGAGTGAGCTTCACGGTGACGGTACCGGGGCCAAGCATTACGAGTTTGAATCCGGCGTCGGGATTGGTGGGCGCGTCGGTGACGATCACGGGAGCGAACTTTGGAGCGACGCAGGGAACGAGCACGGTAGCGTTTAACGGCGTGGGAGCAGTGCCGACGAGTTGGAGCGCGACGAGCATTGTTGTGCCGGTACCGGCGGGAGCGACGACGGGGAATGTTGTGGTGACGGTTGGAGGGGTGGCGAGCAACGGCGCTAGCTTTACGGTGACGGTACCGGGGCCGAGCATTACGAGCTTGAATCCGGCTTCGGGGCTGGTGGGCGCTTCGGTGACGATTACCGGAGCGAACTTTGGAGCGACGCAGGGGACAAGCACGGTAGCGTTTAACGGCGTCGGAGCAGTGCCGACGAGTTGGAGCGCGACGAGCATTGTTGCGCCGGTACCGGCAGGGGCGACGACGGGGAATGTAGTGGTGACAGTTGGTGGAGTGGCGAGCAACGGAATGAGCTTCACGGTGGCGGTTCCAGCGCCGAGCATCACGAGCTTGAATCCGACGTCGGGATTGGTGGGGACGTCGGTGACGATCGCGGGAGCAAACTTTGGAGCGACGCAGGGAACGAGCACGGTAGCGTTTAACGGCGTGGGAGCAGTGCCGACGAGTTGGAGCGCGACGAGCATTGTTGTGCCGGTACCGGCGGGAGCGACGAC
>WNFT01013725.1_pt1 | contig 13189 bp, 6 predicted proteins | sample 5400191 | NCBI WGS metagenome assembly WNFT01 (sample SAMN13153359, study PRJNA577476) | soil metagenome | isolation source: 80 cm saprolite under Madrone tree | place: USA:California | collected 2016-06-14
CCACAAGCACACGGCTCCCAGAATATTCTTTCGACGATTGGAAAGTTCAAAATTTTCCTTCACGTTAAGACCTCCAGGAAAGATTCGAATTCGGGGAGACGTAGAATGCAGGGAACGGCGCAGAGGGCTAAAACAGCTACCCCTGAAGTCACCTCGCGCAGAAAGCTCCCTGAACAGACACAGCCTCCACCACTCGACGACCGCAGGCACCATACTGAAACTGTCTATTAAAACGAGTTAATAGTGCATTTAAATGCGGATGTCAAGCGGGAAATTTTGGCGGGGAGGTGCACTAAAGCCGGCAGGCCGAAGGAACGGGGTGAACAGCGGTGTTCTGTGATTCCAGACAGCAGAGGCTTCTTGAATTCTGGGTGGGACTGCCGGACACTAAATGCCGATGCGCGCACGATTTGTGAGCCTCCATACCCTGGCAACTGCTCTAGTAATCTGTCTCCCTGTGGCTGGTGCATGGCCCGCCTTTGCAAGGCCTGCGGCGGAAAGAACTGCAGAGCAGCAATCCAGCCCTTCGCCAGCCGCTGCGAGCCAGCGTATGGATCCACAGGCATGGTTTGCGAAAGGCCAGACGGCGCTTCAGAACGGAGACCTGGACACAGCAGAAGCGGCCTTTCGCCGGGTGCTCGCGGTGGACCCGCGTGCAGGCTCCGCTTATGCCAATCTTGGCGTCATCGCCATGCGGCGCAAAAATTGGGACCATGCGATCAGGCTATTGAGAAAGGCCGAGACGCTCGAGCCAAAGATGGCTGGAATCCGGCTGAACATAGGTCTCGTCGAATACCGGCGCGGCAATTATGCCGCAGCAATCGCGCCGCTGGCTTCCGTGGTGCGCGACCAGCCGGACTCGCAACAAGCGCGTTACCTGCTGGGACTCTGCCAAGTCTTCACGAAGAAATATGCGGAGGCCGTGACAGTGCTCGAACCGCTGTGGCCGCAAAAGTCCAATGAAGTGTTGTATCTCTACTTGCTGGACATTGCGGCGCAGGAATCAGGGCAGAAAGAGCTGGACGAAAAAATCCTGAACCGCATGGCGATGGTGGGCCAGGAAATTGCGGAATTTCATTTGATCCTGGGAAAGGCGCACCTCAACCGGGAAGAAACGGAACCGGCAATCACCGAACTGGAACGCGCTGGCGCTCTGAATCCCAATTTGCCATTCGTGCATTTCAATCTAGGGATGGCGTACGGACGCTCCGGAGATTACGAACGCGCTGAATCAGAGTTTCGCCGGGATATCGCACTGGAGCCGGACCTGGCGGACAACTACGAGCAACTCGGCGTGCTGTACTCACGCATGGGCAGGGATGACGACGCGGAGAGAACGTTTCACGAGGCAGTGAGGCGAGATTCAAAAATGGCCAGTGCGTATGCGGGGCTGGCGAAGCTCTACCAGAAGCAGCAAAAGTTCGAGCCAGCATTAAAGATGGCGGACACGACGCTGCGGATGTCTCCAGATTACGAGGGCGGGCACTATTTGCGCGGGCGGATTTTGATGCAACTCGGGCGGGAGAAGGAAGGGCGCATGGAACTCGCAGCGGCACAAAAGGCGCTCGATTCCCGGCTGGAGACAGCCCGTGAGAAGAGGATGAGGGAAGATCGCGTGCCGAATCCGGAGCTGACGCGCGAGCCTGAGCCGTAAGGTGCGGTAACGTCGAAGAACTCAGAGTGGCGGGGGCTGCCAAGGGCCGCGGGCCTGCTCGATGGCTTCGGCGACGGCTAGGACCAATTCGTCTTCAAAAGGACGGCCAATGACTTGGATACCGATGGGCAGTCCTTCGTTGGAAAGGCCTAGTGGGACGGACGCGCCGGGAAAGCCGGTCAGATTCAGCCATTGTGAAAACCGCATGGTGTCGCGGTATCCGGTGCCGGGGGAATAGTTTCCCTGCCCGTGACGAAACGCGGGACTTGTGGAAACTGGCGAAAGAAGAATCGGCGTGTCCTGCATTTGGCACAGAATCTCGGCGCGGAGAAGATCGCGATCCGCGCAGGCTTTCATGAATTGTTCGAGTGTGATTGGACCTTCGGAATTTGCGGAAGAGAGATACTCGCGCAGCATGGGGCTGATTTGGTCTTCATGGCCAGCGATGCTCTCGCGAATCAAATTGCCGATCACCGGGCCGAAGAAAAACCACCACAGATCCAGCGCGCGATCGAGACCGTTTACGCGGAAAGGTTCGACGGCGAAGCCTCGCGCGCCGAGTAATTTTGAGGCTCGCTCGACGGCGGCCCGAGTCTCCGGAGTCGCCACACCGAGGGCATCGCTTTCCAGAATTCCAATACGCATGCCGCGCAGCTCCGTCTCCCGGTACGCGCGCAAGGGGATGGGAGCGGAGAGCGCGTCGCCAGGGTCAGGTCCGGCCATCACTTCGAAGAGCAGGCGCACATCTGCGATGGTTCGCGCCATGGGGCCGACAACGCCGATCCAGGAAAATGCGCCGGCACCGGGAGGGAAATGCCCCGTGGCAGGAATGCGGCCCGGCGTGGGCTTTAGCCCGCAGATTGCGCAAAAATGCGCGGGAACGCGAATCGAGCCGCCGCCGTCGCTGCCGACACCGCCGGCCGAACATCCTGAGGCAATGGCAGCAGCTTCACCACCGCTCGAGCCACCCGCGGAGCAGGCTAGGTTCCAGGGATTGCTGGTTTTTCCGTGGATAAGATTGTCGGTCTCGTAAGCCATCAAGAATTCGGGAGTGTTGGTATTACCGAGGAGGATGGCGCCTGCGGCTTTCAGCCGGGATACAAGTGGAGCGTCCTGTTTGGGCACGTGGTATTTTCGGAGAAGCGAACCGGCGGGGCACGGCCAGCCGGCGATGTCGATGCAGCTCTTGATGGTGAGCGGCACGCCGTGAAGAGGCCCAAACTGCGCGGCGCGCAACACAAGATTCTCCGCAGCGCCGGCCTGCTGCAGAGCTCCCTCGGGGTCCAAATGGACAAACGCATTCAGTTTCGGCTGGAGGGTTTCGATGCGTTTCAAATGGAGTCCAACGAGCTCGCGGGGCGAGACGTTTTTGGAGCGAATTTCGTGAGTGATTTCCTTTAACGTACCGCAAGGGAAGAAGTTCATAGGTTGATGCGCGAGAATAAGGTTACGGGCGGCGCAGGTCAAGCATTGTGAAGCGCGCGCCGCGATAGGCATAATAGCCGTTGACGATAGGATGAGCAGCCGGGAGAATTCTAAATCGCGCCTAAATCAGTCATACGCGAAATTCAGGCATCACGCGCGGACAGGAAGAAATATTTTCATGTGCTCAACTCAGCGGCGTACAGTGGGTGTGATTTTTGCTTGCACACTTTTGATTTGCGGCGGTGCGATCTTGCTGCGTTCAAGCGCGCCGTCTCCGCAGGGAAAGACTGCGGAAACAAAGAAGCCTAAGCCACCAGGCGGTGGGATTGCGGACGCCTATCGTTTCAATACGCTGGGCGTTGCGTACATGAACCAACAGCGCCCGGCGGACGCGCAAAAATATTTCGAGCAAGCCCTCGAGGCTGACCCCAAGTTTGCAGTGGCTCGGCTGAACTTGGGAGTTTCTCTGCTTGCCCAGCAAAAGTTGGATGCGGCGCGCGCGGCGCTCGAAACGGCGGCGCAGCAGCTGCCTAAGGATGCGTTCGCCTGGTACAACCTCGGACTTGTCCTCAAAGATCTCGGGGAACCGGAGAAGGGCATCGCTGCGTTCCAACACGTTACGGAAATCGCCCCCAGCGAAGCGGACGCCTATTATTTTGCCGGTTATCTGTATTCACAGCTGCAGAAATACGACGATGCCATCGCGGCGTTTCAGAAAGGACTGGCTTTGAATCCCTTTCATGCTTCGTCGGAATTCGGACTGGCGCGCGCGTTGCAGCGGAAGGGCGATTCTGCTTCAGCGCGCGAACACTTGACGCGCTTCCAGAAAATTACCACTGAGCATCTCGGAGTGCCGTTCGGAGCGGGCTATGGAGATCAAGGGCGGTTTTCACTCGCGGAGTTGCCACTGAACTCGGTTGCCGATGTACCGGCGGCGATACCGGTGCGATTTGTCGCGCAGCCAAGCGCGTTTGTTTCGAAAAGCGCCGGCACAAATCGCGCCGAGATCGGGCCGAGCACGGGTGCCTGTTTTTTTGATTACGATGGCGATGGCAAGCCTGATCTTTTTCTGGTGAGCGGAGGGGCGGGGAGCTCTAGCAGATTGCTGCACAATCTTGGCAATGGCGGGTTTGAAGATAAGACAGAGGACTCCGGACTTAGCATGGCCGGCAGTGGTTTGGGTTGCGCCGCGGGAGACTTCGACAACGACGGCAAGACCGATTTAGCCGTTTGTTTTAGCGATGGCGTGAAGCTTTTCCATAACAAGGGCGACGGCAAGTTTGAGGACGTGGCGAAAGCGGTGGGCATTCGCCGAGAAAAAGGGTGCGTTGGCGTAACTTTTGTTGACTATGACCACGACGGAGACCTGGATTTGTACATCACGATCACACCTGATGCGGGATCATCGGGCTCGCCGCCGCACAATGTGCTTTGGCGGAACAATGGGAATAGCAAGTTCACGGACGTGTCGGCAGAGACGGCGCTCGGTTTTGCCGCCACGGGTGCCGGCGTTGTCACGACCGACTTAAATAACGATCGCGCGGTGGACTTCGTGATCGCCGGTGGACCTGCGGGAGCTTCCATCTATCTCAATCCGCGTGAAGGGAAATTCACGCCGCTTGGCGGGATTGATTTCAGCAAAGAGCAGTTGCCGCCGGCGGTGGGCGTTGTGGCGTTCGACTTCGATAAGGATGGCTGGATGGATTTGGCCTTTACGCACGCGGGCGCGCCGGGCATCAGCCTGTGGAGGAATGTTGAAGGGAGACGGCTGGAGCGCGTTGCGCTTCCCGATTTGGGCTGGCAGAAGGGATGGGGAATTGCCGCGCTGGATTACGACAATGACGGCTGGCTGGATTTAGTGGCGGCGGGAGAATCGAGCGGCGGCGGGCAATTGCGCCTGCTGAGAAATTTGGGGAGCAAAGGCTGGGGCGACGTCACGAAGGATGTGCACCTCGATGCGGTCAAGCTGAATCAACCGCAAGCGATTGCGGTCGCTGACATCGATGGAAAAGGGGCTGCGGACCTGGTCGTGACGCAACTGGGAGGTTCGCCGCTTGTTTTGCGCAATGAAGGCGGCAACAAAAACAACTGGATGAGCATAGATCTAAAGGCGCTCAATGACAACAAGAGTGGAATCGGAACGAAAGTCGAGCTCTACGCGGGCACGCTTTATCAAAAGTGGGAAGTGGCCGGAGCGTCTGGCTATTTGGGGCAGAGCGCGGCGCCGATTCTTGCCGGGCTGGGCTCGGAGCGCAATGCCGAAGTCGTTCGATTGTTGTGGCCAACAGGTGTGCCGCAGGACGAAATTAACCTGGCGGCTAAGAAAGTGCACGATATCGCTGAACTCGATCGGCGCGGCAGTTCTTGCCCCATTTTGTTTTCGTGGAATGGCCGCGAGTATGAATTCATCGCGGATATGATCGGACCCGGCGTGGTAGGCCACTGGGTCGCTCCCGGTGAAAGAGATGTCCCCGACCCGGACGAATACCTGAAAGTGCCCGCGCGCAGCGTGAAGGCGCGCAACGGGCTGCTCAGCTTTCGCTTCATGGAGCCGATGGAAGAAACGGTGTATTTGGACCAAGTGCGGTTGATGGCCATCGATCACCCCGCGGCGTACGAAGTTTTTCCCAATGAGCGATTCGTCAGCGCGCCGCCCTTTCCTGAGTTCCAGGTGATCGCGAGCCGCGATGCCCATACGCCAATCGGCGCGTGGGACGACCGCGGAAATGATGTGCTGGCGCTGATTTCCCAACGCGACCGCAAATACGTCACGAGTTTCGAAGATTTGCCGTTTGCGGGATTTGCCAAGCTGCACTGGATTGAACTCGATCTCGGCGCGTGGGACGCGCAAAAACCATTCACGGCGACTTCCATGTACGCCGCGGACCAGGCGGGAATCAAAGTGATTCCTCCGTACGTCGAAGCCCCAAATGCGCAGGGCAAGTGGGTGCGCGTCGTGGAAGACATGGGGTTTCCGGCGGGGCTTGAACGGACCATGATTGCGGACTTGACCGGCAAGCTTCCCGCAAGAACGCGGCGGATCCGCATCGTCAACAATTTGAAGATTTATTGGGACGCGATTCGAATCGATCAGACACAGGAGACGCGGGATGTGCGTGTAGCGCAAGTGCCACTCGCGAAGGCGGCGCTGGATTTCGTCGGCTATCCGCGCGAAATACGGTTGAAGCCGGCGAGCGACACAATCTATTCGTATTCGCATCGAAGCATGACGGGTCCCTATGCACACGCGGCGGGAAATTACACACGCTATGGAGATGTTTTCAATCTGTTGCGCGCCTCCGATGATCGCTTCGTCGTTTTTGGATCCGGGGAGGGGCTCAAGCTTGATTTTGATCCGCAGAAGCTCCCCGCTGTGCCAGCCGGATGGATTCGCGATTATTTCTTTTACGCCGACGGTTTTGAAAAGGATCTCGATTTCTACGCGGCGCATGCATTTACGGTAGAGCCGCTGCCGCGGCATTCGCTGCTGCCGTATCCGTATCCCGAGGGGAAAGACTATCCCGCTGATACGGATCATCTGAGCTACCAACTGGAGTACAACACGCGAGCACGCTCGGAGCGGCTGCCGCCCAGCCTACGTTACCAATATTCTTCGCCGCATTGAGGTCCGCATTCCAGTTTCCCGAACTGGCCGCCAGGCAGCAATTGTCTCTGATCGAACAATCGGATTTTTCGATAGCTAAAATTTGGATTATTGAGCCTCCCGGGGTAGGATGCTGGGCAAGGAGAAACCCTTGAACACCCCGAACACAAAGCATTGGCATATCGTTATTTTACTGGCTGTTTGCACGGTCATGGCAGTCCCCTCCGGCGCCGATAACGCTGCTCCGGGGATTGTCGATAGCCAGATTTTCTTGCGGCGCAATATGACTCCCGCAGGTCCACCTGCAAGCGCATCAGCCGCCGCGGTAGAAAAACTGCTCGGGCAGATGACGCTCAAGGAAAAAATTGGCCAGATGACGCAACTGGAAATCGGCATGATCACCGATGGAAAAGACCAGGCCATTCGAATCAATCCAGAAAAACTGCACAAAGCCGTTGGCGAGTACGGTGTGGGTTCAATCCTCAATGTGAATGATGAAGCTTTGTCCGCCGAAAGGTGGCACGAGATTATCCGCGCCATCCAGGAAGAAGCGAAGAAAACCAGGTTGCACATTCCAGTGCTCTACGGCATCGATACCATTCATGGGCCGAACTATATTGTTGGGGGCACACTTTTTCCTCAGCCGCTGGCGATGGCCGCGACGTGGAATCCCGAATTAATGCTGCGCGGCAGTCAGATCGCGGCCGCGGAGACGCGCAAGGCCGGCATTCCATGGTCATTTTCGCCGGTGCTCGACGCCGGACGGCAGCCGCCGTGGTCGCGCTTGTGGGAGACATTCGGCGAGGATACTTATCTCGCGACGGTGATGGGAGTGGCCACCGTTCGCGGGTATGAGGGCAGTGATCTTTCGAGCCCAGGCAGTGTTTCTGCCTCGCTGAAACACTATGTGGGTTATAGCTACCCTACTACGGGTGGAGACCGGAGCCCCGCGCTTATCCCGGAGAATACTTTGCGTGAGTACTTTCTCCCGACATTTGCTGCTGCTGTAAAGGCGGGCGCCCACACCGTGATGGTGAATTCGAGCGAAGTGAACGGAACGCCCGGCCATGCCAACAGCTACCTCCTGAAAAATGTTTTGCGCGATGAGCTAGGCTTGCAGGGATTCGTGGTTTCCGATTGGATGGATATCAAAGGGCTCGTTTCAACGCATCACATCGCAGCGAATGAGAAGGAAGCCACGCGCATCGCGGTGCTTGCCGGGATCGACATGAGCATGGTGCCGAGCGACTACAGCTTCAGCAATCTTTTGCTCGAGTTGGCACAGGAAGGGAAAGTACCCGCGAGCCGCATCGATGAAGCGGTTCGGAGGATTCTCACTGTGAAGTACCAGCTCGGGCTGTTTGAGGATCCGCTGCGCGGGATCGATTCAAAGACAGTGATCGGGTCGCCGGAATCACGACAGGTCAGCCTGGAAGCTGCGCGTGAATCCATCACTCTTCTGAAAAACGAAAACCAGGTGCTCCCGCTCGCGAAGACGGCCCACGTGCTCGTGACGGGGCCAGACGCGGACTCCTTGATTCCGCTAAATAACGGCTGGAGCTACACGTGGCAGGGCGATCGCGAGAGCATGTATCCGAAAGACCGCGCCACGATTCTCAAAGCTATTCAGGAAAAAATTGGCGCCGCCAACGTGACCTATGTTCCCGGCACCACGTTCAACAAGGAAGTGGACATCGCCAGGGCCGCGGACGCAGCGTCGAAAGCGGACGCAGTCGTAATTTGTCTCGGAGAATGGGCCTATGCGGAAACGCCTGGAAACATTGCGGATCTCACGTTGCCCGACGCTCAGCTATCACTGGCCTTGAAAATCATGGAGACGAAAAAGCCCGTCATTTTGGTGCTCACCGAAGGACGGCCGCGCATCATCAGCCGAATCGCGGATTCTGCAAAAGCCATTGTGATGGCATACAACCCGAGCAACGAAGGCGGACAGGCCATTGCGGACATTCTTTTCGGCGATGTGAATCCCAGCGGCAAACTGCCTATCACCTATCCGCGCTCGACGAACCGCCTCTTCACCTACGACCACAAAATGTTTTCAGGGGAGGATTGGAGAGAAGGGAAAGCAATGGCCGCGCCGCAATTCGAGTTTGGATCCGGGCTGAGCTATACGACTTTCTCGTATTCGGATTTGCATGTGGCTCCGGCCACGGCCTCCGGGAGTCAGTCTGTGCTTGTGGATGTGACGGTGAAGAACACCGGCAGCCGCGCCGGCAAGGAGGTAGTTCAGCTGTACTTGAACGAACGCGTTACGAGCGTGACACCGCCCTTGAAACGGCTCAAGCGATTTGCGAAAGTGGCACTCCAGCCCGGTGAGAGCCGCCAAGTCTCCTTCGAACTGACCTCCGAAGACTTGTCTTTCATCAGCGCCGATAACAAACGCATCGTCGAGCCCGGCGTTTTCGATGTGAGAATCGGCAACCTTCAGCAAAGTTTCGAATGGAAATAAGCAAGACGCGGCGGAGTCAAACCCGAGAGCGTCTTCGCAAACACGGCAAGTAACAATGCTTCAATCGCAGCTCACACGATGGAATCGTCATCTGATTCCGCAAACTTTGGATACAATGCCCGCATGATCGTCCATACTTTTGCTTTTCGGTGGAAAACGGGCGTGCGCGAAGATCAGAAGCTTCGTGCTATTGCGGCAATTCGAGGACTGCAGGGGCAGATTCCGGGTTTGCTTGAAACCAGTGTTGGCATCAACTTTTCGCCGCGCTCGCAAGGATACGAGCTGGGCGGGGTGATGAAATTCGCCGACCGATCCGCGCTGGACGCTTACGGAGGGCACCCCGTCCATCAGGATTTGCTCCAGTGGCTGATGCCGCTGATTGATCCCATCGAGGTTGATTTTGAAGCGTGAGGTTAATACGTAGCCCGCTCCAAACTTTTGTCGGGCGGCATCCGCAGGCAACGAACTCCACTAATCCTTTTGAGAAAGAAGTGAGGCGCGGACAGCTTCCAGCTCTTTCTTCTTGGCCTTGTCCACGTCCGGGAAGGAAAGATGGAGTTCGTCGAGCGCCTGGATGATCGCGGAAGCGACGATCAGCCGCGTATACCACTTGTTGTCCGCGGGAACCACGAACCACGGCGCGTGCTTCGCCGCCGTGTTCTGAATCAGCTCCTCGTAAGCTTCCTGGTAATCCTTCCAGAAGCCGCGCTCGTTGACGTCAGCCATGGAGAACTTCCAGTTTTTCTTGGGATCCTCGAGCCGCTCAAGGAAGCGTTTCTTCTGCTCCTCCTTCGAAACATGCAGGAAGAATTTTCGAATGACTACGCCATTTCGAGTCAAGTACTCTTCGAACGCGTTGATATCTTCGTAGCGTTCTTCCCAGATGTGTTTGGTGATGAGCTGGTCGGGCAACTTCTCCGCCCTTAGCAGCGTGGGATGGACGCGCACGACCAGGACTTCTTCGTAGTAGGAGCGATTGAAGATGCCGATTTTGCCGCGAGAAGGAATACATTTGCTGGTTCGCCAAAGGTAATCGTGGTCCAACTCTTCATTGCTCGGTGCCTTGAAGGCGTGGACGTCACATCCCTGGGGATTCACGCCGGACATGACGTGCTTGATCACGCCATCCTTTCCGGCCGCGTCCAAAGCTTGGAGGATAATCAGGACCGCCCAGCGGTCTTGCGCGTAGAGTTTCTCCTGCAGGTGGCTCAGCACGCCTTCGCGGGCATCGAGTATGTCTTGCGCGTGCTGTTTGTTTTTGACGCCGTTCGTGTCGGCGGGGTCCCAATCCTTCAGTCGGAACTTTTCGCCCTTTGTAATGCAATATGGTTCTGCCAGGTGCGAGGCCTCTTTGATCAGTTTGTCGTGTTTCATGGCTTCGGAAGTGTAGTATAGACGTGCGGCTCAGAACAGCGTGCCGATGCCCCATCCGAAGGCGGAGAAGCGATTGTTGGCGTGGAAGAGGGAATTTTCCGAGAGGCGGATAAAGTGGTTCATGCGCAGAACATTCACGGCGTAATAAGCGCGAACGGGAACCTGAACACCGGGCACGGTCCAGCGGAGTTCAATTCCGGTGGAGCCGTGAAGCACGCCGTTTGTTGTGCCAAGCAGTAGCGGCTTGGCGGGGCCCAGCCAGTTAGGAAGCAACCAGCCCGAGCCTAAGTCGAAGAAGGCAGCGGCTTCGGTGCCGCCGCCGACAGGGAATCGGTATTCCGCATTGGCAGCGGCGATCAGATTTGCACCCGAAGGAGAAGCGGAATAAGTCGTGGCACGGTTTGCAGTGGACCTAGCTGTCACCGCATATGGGCCGAGCTCACCGGAGCGGAATCCGCGCACGAGTTCATCGCCTGAGAAGAGCCGCGCATAAAACGGCATGTCGCCGTGATAGCTGCCCGCGCCGCTGAACGTCGTTCGAAAAGTCCATGCACCTGTGGGAGCAAAAAACGGATCCCGGAAAATGCGGTTGTATTCGGCAGAAGAGCGGACCAAATTCTCGTCGCCGCCGAGCCATCCCCCGGAAACGGAATTCGCAAACTGAGCGCGCTCACTCCCCGTGTCGTGGGTCCAGCCGACACCGAGAGAGCGGCTGGAAACTTTCGATCGAGCGTCTCCGAGTGCCACACCAGGAACGTTCGAGGGAGAGGAGAGAGGATATTCGGTTGTGGTGCGCGAGAGCGAGTAATTGACGCCGAGTGAATCGGCGTTGGTCAAGGGATAGCTCCAGGGGACATTGATCCCCTCGCTGTGGGAGGAGAAGAACGGTCCTTGCGCGCTCCTCGCAAACCGCGGGCGAATCACATTATTAAAGACGGAGAACGCCAGAGAAGCTCGGGTGCCAAAGATTCCTTCCTTTGCCAAGCTGAGCACGATCTGAAGGCTCTCCGGGCCGCCATCGAGTTGCGCCGAAAGCAGCTCCTCGCGATTCAGCAAGTCGAAGACGGTGTAGGCGATGCCGAGTGTGCTGCCGAATTGCCCCGTGCCGCCCGCCAGCGAAGCGCGCTGCTGGCCAATTTCTTCGAGATGGATCGAGACGTTGGCGGTGTGGGTAGGTTCATCAAGCTGAACGTGAACGTCTTCTTTGTGGATCGGCTTGAAGTAGCCGGTGCGGGCCAAGCGGAGGAGACCAGCTTCGAGCGCGCGGTCATCGACGGGGTGGCCTTCGCGCAAGGGAATTCTGCGGCGCACGTAGCGGTCGCTGAATTTGTGCAGGCCGAGAAACTCGATCCGCTGCACGAGGTATGGCGGCGAGTCGCTCAGATCGAATGTTACGCGAGCGGTGTGAGTCTCGGGATCGAAAGTTCGCATTACATCCACGGAATGAGTGGGGAGGAAATCGAGTCCCGTGTTTCTAGTTTGAATGCGCGCCATCCACAATCGCTTCCGCTTATCTATCTCTCGTTGGGAAAAAGCGGCGCTTTCGTCCACCTCAGGAAGACTGACTGGTTGGCCGCGTTCTCTTGCGGCTTGCTGGAGAGCGTCCGTCGCGACAATGGATTCGAAACGGTAAAATGGCCCCGCTTCCACGGGAATGGAGACGGTTAGTCCTGTCAAGGCCGACCCATGGGGCCAGGGAACCCATCGGCGTGACGATTCTTTGAACTGAGTGACCTGTGCGTTGCCGATTCGCGCTTCTGGAAAACCGTGATCCTGATAGTACGAAAGGATATGCTGTCGGTCTTCTTCGAAGGCTTCGCGAGTGTATGCATTCTTGCCGCGCCACGAGGCGAGCGGTTTCCAGGGCGCGATGTTGCGCATTTGCCCGCGTAATAATTTTGTGGAGACTTGAGGATGGCCATCGAAACTCACCCGCCGCACTCGCAGCAAGGGGCCATCATTTATTTCAAATCGAACAGTGACCGTTGCGTTGGTTGCTTCTTTGCGGGCGATTCGAACGCTCGCCTCCGGGTGTCCCAGCTCATTCAGGCCGGTGCGAATCGCAATAGCGATCCGTTGAAGTGCCGCAGGATCTGCCGGTTTTCCGAGCCGAGGCGCGATCTTTTTGTCTCCCAGCATTCTTTCGATCTGTTTCTGCGAGAGTAACCTTGAGCCCGAATACTCCACTCTGGTAAGGAAAAGGAGTTCCTCCACATGAAAAATCAGAGTTACCTTTTTTGAGTCTTCAAGCAATTGCGGAAAAGGCTCAGGTGAAGGCGTTGTTTCCACTCGAATTGATTCGAACCAACCGAGCCGAGCCAAGGCTCGGACGTCTTTTTCAATCATCGAGGGGTCGAATCGATCGCCCGGGTGGGAAGTAATTTGGGCGGCGACTGCCGCTGGAGCGATGCGGCGAAGTCCCGTAAAGCGAAGCCCGTCGAGGATGGGGCCTTCCTTTGTCTCCAGGAGCTCCGAAGCTGTTTCGGCCGGCAAGCCATGAACCTGTGGCCAGACGGGTGTCGCTGACAGCAAGAGCGCACCGAGGCAAACCGCAGTCTTGAGACAAGGCACGAGCATCTCTCCTTGCACCAGGAGGATGAGTGAACGGATGACCGAGGCAGGCGCGGGGTTGTCTGGTACGAAACGAAAAAAACTCTTCATT
>WNFT01003813.1_pt1 | contig 13188 bp, 15 predicted proteins | sample 5400191 | NCBI WGS metagenome assembly WNFT01 (sample SAMN13153359, study PRJNA577476) | soil metagenome | isolation source: 80 cm saprolite under Madrone tree | place: USA:California | collected 2016-06-14
ACGTGCCTCATTGCTCCACCCCTGGGCCCCCCGTCGGCACGTCATGGGCGCGGACGCGCTGAAGCGGGTCCCTACGCCCTCCTCCTACAACTTTTTCATACACCCAAAGCACAGGCACAATTTGACACAAAATTGAGCACACCATATAATCTAGGCGACAGGCATCGCGAGGCTTCCAGGAGAAACAAGCTATGGCAAAGCGTCAGATCACCACCATGTGTCCCATGAATTGTCATCCCACCTACTGCGGCATGACCGTCGAGCTGGAAGAAGACCGGCTTGTCACCATCAAGGGCGATCTCCAGAATCCTGATAGCCGGGGCTTTTTGTGCCTCCGAGGTCGGTCTGCTCACGAAATCATCAATAATCCCAGACGACTGCACTCACCTCTTCGACGTGTAGGAAGGCGGGGTGAAGATGCCTGGGAACCGTGCTCGTGGAAGGACGCGCTCACCTTGATCGTCGATGCTATCCAACAGACTCGCCGCGACCGCGTGGGCATCTGGCCAGGGCATGGCTCATTAGTGACAGGCGTTAACCGCCCTCTGCTTATGCGCTTTGGCTACCTGGGGGGGTTCCAGGTCTGGAATCCCGCGATCGTTTGCTGGGCATTGGGCGCCTATGGACTCGGGCTGACCGGCATCCTGGAGGCCAATACCAAAGAGGATATGGCCGCCAACTCGCGCACGATTCTGTTCTGGGGCTCAAATCTCGCCAGTCAGCCAACTACCGCGCCACATCTAATTGAAGCCCGCAAACGTGGCGCGCGCGTCATTCATATTGACTGCCGACGCTGCGAAGCCTCGCGCCATGCCGATGATGTTATGCTGATTCGACCGGGAACGGACGCAGCACTGGCGTTAGCCATGGCCTATGTGATTGTCAGCGAAAGCCTGGCTGATACCACCTTCCTTGCTGAGCACACAATAGGCTTCGATACCTTTGCCGAACACCTCCGTTCTCTCACTCCCGAGTGGGCTGAGCCCATCACGGGCATCCCAGCTGAACGGATTCGGCATCTGGCACAGCTCTACGCAACGCAGACTCCTGCCATGATCGTACTGGGTGGAAGCTCGATGTTCAAACACCAGTCGGGCTGGGAAACCAGTCGGGCCATTGCCTGTTTGCCCGCGCTCACCGGCCAACTGGGCATCCCCGGCGCTGGGCTCGGGCCGCGTCATCGCGCCTTCACACACGCAGATGGGTATGCCGATCTGCAAGCTAGCGATAAGCGACCGAGGGGAGACTACATCCCCAACCATATGCCTTCAATCGCCGCCGCGCTGGCTGCAGGCCAGATTGATGTGCTGCTGCTGCTCGGAACAAATATGCTTTCCTCGTTCGCTCATGCCGGCTTTGTAGAACAAGGACTCGCCCACGTCGGACTGGTGGTAGCCTATGATATCTTCCTGAATGAGACTATTCGCCGTGCCGTAGACCTCGTTCTGCCTGGCACCATCTGGCTAGAAGAACTCGGATTGAAGGATACAGCCAGTCACATCTATCTGATGGAGCGCGCCCTGCCGCCTGCCGGAGAAGCACGCTCGCTCGTAAGTGTCTTAGACGACCTGGCCCAACGGCTCGGCATAGGAGATTTCTTCCCCTGGCAGGATGATGAGGATTATCTCGATGCGCTCCTCTCACCGCAACGCACCGCCCAGGGCCAGTCGTTAACCGTTGAGCATCTATGGCAAGTGGGAGGCTACTGGCAGCGCAGTCGCCTCTCGCAGGTAGCCTACCCTGACCGCCACTTCCACACGCCTTCGGGAAAGGTTGAGTTCTGGAGTGAGCGCGCCAGACTTTCGGGTCTCGCACCACTCCCCACCTATTCAGGACCAGATACAAGCACAGCATCTTCCTATGCCCTGCGATTTTGCCAGGGCCGCACGCTCACGGCATTTCACGCGTTCTACGACGAGGGACGGGCACTGCCCTCGCTTGCGCGAGCCAACCGAGAGCCAGAACTGTGGTTACATCCCATTGATGCCGCCAGCCGGGGAATTGAAGCAGGTAGTCGCATCTCCATCTACAACGAACGCGGGCAGTTTGAAGCAAAAGCGCGTGTGACGGAAGATATCTTGCCGGGCGTGGTCTGGATGCGCGACGGCTGGCTCGGCCTCAATCATCTGACAAGTGGTGCTCCCGCACTCTCTCCAGAGGCAAGTAATGCCATCGATCCCTACGGTCTACCCGGCGGCCAATCGGCCTATGACGCGCTGGTGGAGGTACGCCCTGTGCCTTAGGAAGCCGTGCAGACCCTTGGGTGGTTGAATGCCTCGTGCAAACCATCACCTTTCCACAATCATCGCCACGCCCTGGCCACCACCAATACAGAGGGTCGCCAGACCATAGTGGGCTTGACGACGCTGCATTTCGTAGAGCAAGGTGACCAGGACACGTGCGCCACTGGCTCCAATGGGGTGGCCCAGCGCAATTGCGCCACCATTCACGTTGAGCTTCGAGCGATCGAACCCCAACTCCTTCCCCACTGCCACCGACTGCGCGGCAAATGCCTCATTGGCCTCGATCAAGTCAAGGTCCGATACCGAGAGCTGGGCTTTTTTCAGCGCACGCCGGGTAGCAGGCACCACCCCCATCCCCATGATGCGCGGCTCGACTCCTGCCGAGCCATAGCTGCGAATCGTGGCCATCGGCTTCAATCCAAGCTCATCGGCCTTCCGGCGGCTCATCACCACCACGGCGGCGGCACCGTCGTTGAGACCGGAGGAGTTGCCTGCCGTGACCATACCGTCCTGCTTAAAGACAGGGCGCAACCGGGCAAGCGCCTGGGCTGTCGTATCAGCCCGTGGTGCCTGATCCTGCTCAAAGCGGGTTGACCCCTTCTTACCGGGCACTTCTACGGGCACGATCTCGTTACGGAACAAGCCTGCTTCCACCGCGTGGACCGCGCGTTGCTGACTTTCCAGTGCGAACTGGTCCAGTTCTTCTCGGCTTAAGCGATACTCTGAGCAGATATTTTCTGCAGTTATCCCCATCTGGTATCCCTCAAACGCGTCGATCAAGCCGTCCCGCTGCATCTCATCGATGAGTTGCCCGTCACCCATGCGGTAGCCAAAGCGGGCATTCTCGATGAGATAGGGTGCACGGCTCATACTCTCCATGCCACCTGCAACCACCACCTCCGCGTCGCCTAGCCGAATGGCCTGGGCGGCCAGCATGGCAGCTTGCAGGCCACTGCCACACACTTTGTTGATCGTCATCGCGGGAATGGAAACCGGCAAGTCGGCATGAATCGCCGCCTGGCGTGCCGGATTTTGGCCGAGCCCGGCCTGCAGCACATTGCCCAGAATCACCTCGTCTACCTGACCGGGTTGGAGATCGGCTCGCTGGAGTGCAGCACGGATACAAATCTCGCCCAATTTCACTGCTGGTATGTCCGCCAATGCGCCTCCATAGGTACCTATCGCCGTCCGGACGGCGCTCACAATCACCGCATCATATATTTCAACCATTCTTCTCTCCATTCTTTCTTGATCACATTGCTGATGTCGTCGACCGCCACACAGCGCTCGACTGGCTGCTGGATCATTGATGCCATCGGCAACAACAATTTAGATGATAATCATCATATAAAAATAATAATAGATGATGACTGTCATGTCAAGGGGCAGAACCCTCTTCTTCGGGGTGCTCTTTCGAGAAGGTCTGTGTATAAAAGTCTCGATTGACACGCACGATGCGTTCGCTCAGCGTCGAATCATTGATCGTACGTGCCAGCAGGACTGCACCGACCATCCCGGCTAGCAGGATAATGGCCTCATCGAGCTGGTTCTCGCGTGCATCTCCCGGCAGAAAAGGGAGGATGTGCTCAAGGAATTCCTCATATGCCTGCGTAAATGCCGTGCGTACCTCTTCTGGGCGACGGGCAATATCGGCCGCCAGGGTTGGCATGACACATCCAGTGGCAGGATGATCGCGGTGAGAGACACTCAGGTAGCTATTCACAAGCGCCGAGAGCTCTGTCCCCGCCGGGGCACTCTCAATCGCCTGAAAGAGCTGCCCCAGCGTCTCTGCCATCCCTTCCCGACAAATTTCCGCCAGCAGGGCATCTTTGTTGCGGAAGTGTGCATAAAAGCCTCCATGGGTCAGACCTGCTTGCCCCATCAGTTCAGCGATGCCTACGCCATTGACGCCCTCAACGCGGACCTGCTGGGCTGCTTTTCGCACGATCCGTTGATGAGTTTGCTGCTTCTCTTGCTTAGAACGCTTCATAGTCAATTTCTCCTTGATTTCTTCCAAACGTTCTCATGTCTCAAGTGCCGAGAGGCTCGTCCTCTGCTGAGACAGGTGGTGTTTTTCACGTGATAACAACTCTTATATATGATGGTAATCATGCAGATGGAGAACACGTGCTGTCAAGAGGGCACTTACGGCGGCGCTTGTCAGACTATGCCAACCGGTGTATACTTGCGTGATGTGATGGACGACGGCCCGTCGAAAACCTAGGATGAGCAGGACCAATGTCCGTCTACTTCTAGATAGCTGGCCCAACGCAGCACCTCGCGTGAGAGAGGAGAGCATATGGACTTCGACACAGCCGTGAAATTGAACATCTATGAGACCATTGCGCGGACAACACGGGGTCCCGACATTTTTCCCTCCCAAAATCCCCGCTAAGCTTGGTGAGCTGACTGCTCAAATGTCTCACCGCTCTGCAAAGAAGCCCTCCCTGGTCACTTTAGGATTTCCCTGGGTGAGGAAGAAGAGATTACGCTACGAAGTAGGACCGGCGGCCATAGGCGACGGCTGTACACAGCAGTCCCACTACCAGTGGGCAGAGTGCTCCGCCGACCGAACCTGCCAGCAACGTCACCACCGTCGCCCCGATCATGATGATCACCAGGCCACAGGCGGCCAGCGGAGTCAGCATCGGGCGAATGCGCACGAGGCCAGGCAGGATCAAGCCTATCGCCCCGGCGACCTCGGCAACTCCGATGAACTTCAGGAAGAGGCCCGGCAGCGGCATCTGTGCGGTGAGCATCGCGATGGGCATGATCAGCTTCATGCTGCCGGCGAACAGAAACAGGAGCGCGAGCAGTCCCTGAACAATCCACAGGGCCGTGGTCCTGATCTGTCTCCTCGGGTGCGATTCGCTTGCGCTGCGGCTTGCCAGGTGAGTGTTCAATACATGACTCATGATGGTTTTCTCCTTTTCTCGTGACAGGCATACTACTTGCAAATTGCAAGTGAGTGTACTATACTCTTCTCAGAGCAGCGAGCAAAAGCGGAAATGCTGAACACCGAACGCTTGCTGACAGCGTGACCTTTGGTGCTGACAGCATTGAAGGCGGGCCTTGGCGCCTCGAGGAGCTATTGCAGTATGAAGCACACACAACACAGACGCTCAGACTGTCCCATCAATTTTGCCCTGGAGACCTTCGGCGATCCGTGGTCCCTGTTAATCATCCGTGATGTCGTCTACTTCGGGAAGAAAACTTACGGCGAGTTTTTAGAGTCCGAAGAAGGGATGGCAACCAACATCTTAGCCAGCCGTTTGGCTCGTCTGGAACAAGCCGGCATTCTGGTGAAACGGCCCTCTCCTTTCGATAAGCGCAAAGAGGAGTATGTGCTGACGGAAAAAGGTCTGGATCTCATCCCCGTTCTGGCGGAAATGGCCAACTGGAGTGCCCAGTACGATGCGCACACCGCTGCCCCTGCCGCTTGGATAGCGCTGATGAAGTCCGAGAGAGAAAAGATGATCCGCCTCATCCGCGAAGCGGTGCAAAGCGGCAGCTCCGTTTTTTCTGGTCCCGACAGTCTCATCAGCAAATTCGTATAGCGTCCCAGGCGCCCGTTTTGGTCACCCCTCCACTGGTCTACTGTACGCATGTGGTTTTGCAACCTGGAGGCACGACCCTTGCGGTCAATGCCGTTTCAATACATGCAATCCAGGCTCGTCTCTACCAGGGCGAGAATCCATCGACGTGGGCATCCCATCCTCTTGCTTTCAATGGCATGGCCCAAACAGCGCCCCTTTGTATCATTTCCGGTTTTGGGAAGGTTAGGAAGAAGAGAGAGAGAGAAGATACTTGCAAATTGCAAGTCATATACACGCGAAGGAACGAGCACAACACGCGTCAAGGATGGGAGAGGATCGTTCGCAAGGGGGTTGTCGCTCGCATCTCGCAAGATCGGAAAGGATGAACCGGATGTCTACAGCAGTCCTCGAACATGAAACCGTCACCAAGGACGTGATGAGCGCCATACCCTGTGCTGCTTCCCCTGTCAAACCATCGAGGTCAATCACCGCCTCTCTCGGATTCGTGATCGGCTGCATCAGCCTGATGATGACTGGCTTTGCCGTGATCCTTCCCGTCTTCCCGCAGCGCTTGCAAGCCCTGGGACTGGGACCTGAGATGCTGGCGTTGATGGAAGGAGCCTTTGGTCTGGGGATGTTCCTCTTCAGTACGCCCATGGGAACCTGGTCTGGCCGCATTGGTCGCAAACCCATCCTCTTCATCTCTCTGGCCGGTTTTATCGTCACCAACCTACTCCTGGCGTTCGTGAATGTCCCGCTGCTGTTTATTCCCATCCGCTTTGTGGAGGGCATGTTGCTTTCCGGCTTGATCCCTGCTGCGATGTCGATGGTGGGCGATACGATCCCTTTGGAGAAACAAGGGCGCTGGATTGGCTTTCTCACGACGGCCCAGGCCGTTGGGTTCGCCCTGGGCCCGGGCCTCGGGGGCTTGCTCGCCCAAAACCTGGGCTTGAGCAGTCCCTTCCTGCTCTCGGCTGCCATCGCCTTAGCAGCTTCGCTGCTGGCCATCTTCCTGGTACCAGAAACCCTGCCAGAACACCTGCGGGCACAGGCGCGAGAGCACCAGGCCAGGTGCGGGGCAAAAGCGCAAAAGCCGAGAGAAGCGCGTTTTGCTCGCTTGATCTGGCTCATTGCTCCGTTCCTGGTCATCGATTTCGGCATGATCTTCACCTACCCCTTCGTGTTCCCGCAATATCCCTTCTTCTTTGCGAAGGTGCTCCACTACAGCACGGCACACTATGGTCTGTTGTTCAGTGTCTATGGTCTGGCTCTGGCTGTCTTCCCGCTCGTGCTGGGACGGCTCTCGGAGACGATGCCGAAAAAGCCGCTCATCGTTCTCGGCAGCCTGCTCTTCGGTGCGCTGAACGTGTTCATGTTCGCAGCTCCTCTCTATCCGCTTTTGCTCGCGGGAGCGGCTCTGGCAGGACTGGGCAGCGCCTTCGTCGAGCCAGCCATGGGCAGCATCTACCTGGGTGCCACCACTGACGAAACGCGCGGACAGGTCATGGGCATGCGTGGATCGGCCATCTCGCTTGCCGTCATGCTCGGCCCGCTGGCTCAGGCGCTCGTTGGTCCCTGGATCACGCCACAGATCACCTTCGCCATCGGGGCTGCCCTGTCTGGCGCAATGGCTCTGGTCGCCTTTCTCCTGCTGAAACATCCTCGCCAGACAGCAAAAGCGTGATGGAAATCGCCGCCTGCTGATGGTGGAAGCTGCAGGCGGATGCGGGCAGCAAGGCACACCGGAACGGAACTGTATACTTCCATGCCATCTGTGTCAATTTCGGCGGAACGTCGCTGCTTCTGCTGACTGCCTGCGAACCCGCATCCTGGTGCACATTCCACCGACAGATTACTATCTCACGCAGCGCCTGCTCGAAAGCCCCGCGTGGAAGAATCCCGCCGAGGCTGCCGCCATGACCCGAGCCTACAAAACGCTGCGCGACCTCTACGCCGACGTGCGCGAGACCTTCGCCAACCAGCCCGGCACCACCGTCCGCGCCAAACTGCTCGCACCCACTTTACAGGTCCTCGGCGGGATAAAGGCAACTACTGGTGGGAACTTCGTCACTGCGATTATTATGCAGAATTTGAAAAGCCAGTAACTATCCAAGACTCCTAGAGACTTGCCAAACCAGTAGAAACCGCTTAGAGTAAGGCTATGACGCAAGAAGAAGAAAATGCGGCGCTCCTGGCCCAGGTGGCAGAACTGCTGCCGCTGAAAGAGCAGGTCGAACAACTCCAATCCTCCCTGCTTTACAGGGGTCCTGAATAGTTACAATACAATGAACATAGAAGCTATGAACGACGGCAGCATAAGCCGACAGGTGCTTGAGCGTGCAGGCTGCCCAATTCACTATTGGCTAGCAGGTCCCCAGGACCGTCCGCTCGTGATTTTTACGCACGGTTCGTTGGTAGATCATCACATGTTCGAGCCTCAGGTCTCTGTTATCGCGCAACAGTACAGCGTTCTGACATGGGATGTGCGTGGACATGGCTTATCCCAACCTATAGGGGAGACTTTCTCGATTCGTGAAGCCGCCGAAGACTTGATCGCCATTCTCGACCAGCTCGGGTATAGGCAAGCAACTTTCGTGGGGCAATCGTTGGGCGGCATCATCACGCAGGAGTTGGTCTTTCTTCATCCCGAGCGGGTCACGGCATTGGTAGTGATCGGGGGTGTGTGTAATACGCTCAAGCTGTCTGCATTTGAAAAACTCGCCTTGCAGGCATCGCTAATGCTTCTTCGTCTCTTGCCTGATAGTGCACGCAAGCGTCAAAGTGCCCGTTCCTTTGCTGTCAAGCCCGAAGTACAAACGTATCTCTACGAGGCAAGCCGTCAAATCCCGGAGAAGAACGTCATTACCGTCTGGGCTGAAACCATTCGTTGTCTCCGTTATGAACCAGACTATCGTATTACACATCCGTTACTCTTGACACACGGAAAATATGATATTCTTGAGAAGTTCAAGAAAGCAATGCCGACCTGGGCGGCGCGTGATCCCTATTGTCGCTATGTGGTGATTCCTGACGCCGGGCACTGCGCAAATCAAGACAACCCAGAGTTCTTTAATCGCCTGCTCCTGGATTTCTTGCATGAGCATGCACCCTAAACATTCAGCCTGTTGAAAAACTCAATTGTCGAGCTTATTCCGCAGAGAGTAGAAGCCCCACCTCCATGGGTCATCTTGGCCCAATGCTCTCCAAATACCCTGTTGAGAGAGCCATTTTTTTCATTCTGAACTTTCGGCCCTGAGAGATGGTTTCCTGGAGTATCGAGCACAAACTCTAGTGCATACACCTATCCGTCGTATTAACTTCATACTTTCACCCGAAAAACGCACCTACTATCTCGAAAAAGCCAAGAACCTCTACCAGTACTGCCTGGACAAGAACGACCAGGCCTGCGTCCTTGGCTTCGTCGATCATCACCTCTCACAGCAGCCGGAAGAATCCGACGTAGTGCATGACTTGCTGGCATTCCTGGCGGAGGAGATGATACAGCTGAACAAGGAGAAGCGAGCCGCGCAGAAAGAGTTTTTGGATGGGTTGGTCACTATAGCCAGGGTATTGCCGGATAACGATGGCAGAAAAGGAATAGATGCTTTAGTGGGCAAGAGCAAGATAGCAGACTACCCTGGCGATTACCAGAAGGGAGAGCCGCCCATAGTAGTCCGTCAAGCTTCATTTGACGTTAGTGAAATCCCTTCTGAGGCCGTTTCGGATAGCGATCAATCGGTCAAATGAAACTTGACGGACTAATAGGCGTCAAGTTAAGGAATGCCAAATTGGAATCAATGGGCTCGCCCCGCGCCGCTCCCAGGGCGGGGGCAAGCCCCGCCCCTACCATACACGACCTTCGGGGACCGCTCCGTATAGGGTAGGGGCGACCCTTGCGGTCGCCCTGGAGGCGGGGTGAGGCCCATTTCGACCATCCTTATCTTGACGCCTATGGGGCGGGGGCAAGCTCCGCCCCTACTATACACGGGCTTCGCAGGCCGCTCCGTAGTATAGTAGGGGCGACCCTTGCGGTCGCCCTGGGCGGGGCGGTCTGGCTAAAGTTCGCGCCTATGGAGAGCCGCCCCTGGCCACCGAGGAACTGCTCGACATCCTGCGCATGAACTCCTGGCTGATCTTGTGGAAGATGAGCTAGCTGCTCGCCTGCCCTGCTGCCGGGAGCGCACCGAGCTGTTGGAGCAGACCCAGCAGATCGTAGTACGTGTAGTGGCTGACAATCATCCCGTTCCTGACCTGGAACACCTCGCAAGCCTGGAGCCTCATTGACCGACCACTTGGCGGCAGAGCGCCAGCAGGGCCATGCAACGGACCGCTGTGAGTGCCACGAAGAATGCATTCGACCACCGCACGGTCCTCAGTGGCAAAGAGGTTGGCCACTTCTACCAGGGCATCAGGACAGGCGGTGATAAAACCCGTGAGCCATTGCTTCATGCCCTTAGGACCACGGAAGCTCATATGAGAAGGGACATCGACCTTTTCGCAGTCCTGGGCGAAATAGGTCGTCACCGGGTCGAGCGAACTGGGGTCCGCACTGTGGGTGTTGAACGCGTCATAACCCGCCCGAACGATCCTGGCAGTATCCTGTGCTGTCATTGTGTCCTCCTTGTGGTGGGTTGCACCCTCTCTCAGGTGCATGGTTGCGCTACACTTTATTTTGTGAGGGAATGAGGCGAAGGAGGGAACGAACGGGCCTATCCTTGCGATGGGATCAGACCGAGTTGTTGCATGAAGCCAAGCAGATCGTAATATTGGTGAAGACTAACAAACTTCCCATTCTTGATGCGATGCACATTGCAGAGCCGAAATTCGACCTTGCGCCCCGTTGCTGGAATATCTCCAGCAGGACTATGTAGTGTACCAGTATGGGTACCGCGACCAATAAACTCAACGACCGCATCATTCTCTCCAGTGAACAGATTGGTCACTTCTACCCTGCTGTCAGGGAAGGCTTCTGCCCAACCGAGAAGGAACTGTTTGTAACCGTCATGGCCCCGAAGGGTCATTCCAAGCGGGACGAGGAAGACCTCGCAGTCCTCATCGATTGACAATTACCAATGCACCCTGTAGCGCACAACTTGACGTAGTGTGAAGTTTCATGTAAACTTAAGCACAGACAACACAATGGTAGGGGAAAAATGAAGCTTCCAGAGTACAAGTGGGTTCAATTCAAGAAAGCTCCGCTCAGGCTAGTCATCGGACAAGTGCGATTTACGATCATGCCCCGTTTCGAACAGAAAGCATTTATAGCGAGCTTCCAGGAGGCGATGCGCTCTGAATATCCAAGGGTTTCTCGTGAACCGACGGTGACATTCCAATTATTACCAACAGGGATTAATCCAAATGTTGGTGAGACTCTTTGGCGATTTTCATCACGGGACAATCGCTGGGCAGTAGTTGTCGGTGAATCAGCAATCACGCTTGAGACGCGAGGATATTCATCGATGAGTAATTTTCTTAAACGCTTTCGTCGCATCCTAGAAGTTGCAAGTGAGACGCTAGGAGTTACAGATAGGTTACGTCTGGGGCTGCGCTACATCAATGAAATTCGCTATCCTCATGCTGAGAGCTTCGCTGAGTGGAGAGCCCTTCTGAACCCAGAATTTGTGGGCTTTGAGGCTTCCAGCCTGCTTGATGGACGAGTTGATCACAGCCTGCAAGAAGTACAGGTTGAGCGGCCTGATGGAACTCTAGCGATAAGACATGGATTTCTCAATGGTACCGTTGTCATGCCGCTTCCTCAAGAACAACCGGCGAGTGGACGATTCTACCTCATAGATTTAGACTACTATGATATGACAGAGCAGGACCTCGATATCTCTGCGACTATCAAGCAAATGCAGAACTACAACGATGTCATGTACCGCTTCTTCCGTTGGACTCTTAGCGAGACCCTCTACAATCACCTGGAGCCAATACATGATCAAAGAAGCTGAGATCACTAACCAAACGGGTATCGGGTATTTGAACGAAGACCTGTACAGTGCCGCTGGTATGGTTCCTGGTAAAAACATGATCATGCAGTATCCAATGTTCTCGCAGACAGGAACGGGAGAAGACATCAGACCTAAACCAGATACTCAAACCAAAGCCTCTCGCACTCTGCTGCCTTATCAGCTTCTCTCTAGGACTACGGGGTCTGAACTGCACGATATCTCTGCCCGACTGTTAGTGCTCCTTGTCCTGGCGGTAGCTTCTGATCGCGTCGTAACTGATTATCACGCAAGATTTCAGATCGAAGATTCGATGCGGGCGAGGTTGCCTACGGGGAGGGCAAGCCAAATATCATCCCCAGACACAAAGTCGGCATACATTCAAGCAGAGCGTCTGCGAGAAATCTCGGGCCTTAAAGTAGAACGTCTTGCAGAGATATTTGGAGTGTCACGAACGACGTATTACAAATGGCTATCTGGCTCCCCCTTGCATGATGTACACCGGGAGCATCTTCTTGAGGTACTTTCACTGATAGAGGAGGCTATTCAACGCTTCGGCAGTCCAGGTGCCATGAACATCTGGCTTCTGACGCCCATCTCACCAGGAGGAAAGAAGCCGATTGATTACCTGATGATGCGGCAGTACTCCATCTTTCGCGGTTTCCTTCTGCGTGTACGAACTGGTCACGAAGTTTTCCGAGCTCTCCCACCCTCACACCGCGTATATCAAGAACGCTCACAAGAAGAGCTCGAGGATGCACGCGAACGGCTTAGACCACGAGCGTGGAGAGACGAAGATGATGCGGACACCCCTGGTATAGATGATAAGGAAGTATAATCCGAGAAGAACTCTGTCCGTCGTTTTCTTATACAGCGTCGCACAACCGACAACGGAAAAGTGGAAGCTCTGATTGCTGATGCGACTGTTCGCATCCAAATTGAAAAAGCTGCTCTGCTCAGCGTCGCGCCTCTAGTAAGCTTCAAACAAAGCGACACGATTACGCCACGCCGTTTTCGTCAATGGTTAGCGAAACGCTATGATCGCCAGGCTCTTCCTGATGTTCTGGTAAATGCAGTACAGAAACCCATTGTAAAAGCCGTTGATAAGCTTCACGAAATGGATGATCGCCACCGTATCCTTGATGGTATTAGCGAGATACTTTTTCTACTTCGAGGTGATAGTACACCCTACCAAATTGACATCCTGTTCATACGTGATGAACGAAGTGATGCTCCTCTGGTGAATGAGGAGGATGCAGCGAAACTGGCAGGATGGATAGCTGATGTGCTGAGAAAGGGAGGAGCGCATCCCCTCTCTCCATTTCCTTCCTTTCACGAGGCCGAGCCAGGTGGTTCACGTTTAGTGAACTCGCGTTGCAATTGGTTGAGTGCCAGTACCTTGCCAGCGCGCACCACCCAGGTGGGTGGTTGCTGAAGGCGCAGCACCTGCCGTACGGTTGG